>Ga0310332_10173_pt1 | contig 17571 bp, 18 predicted proteins | sample LakMicSRFLOrngD5_FD_195546 | JGI IMG/M metagenome (GOLD analysis project Ga0310332, IMG submission 195546) | Enriched freshwater cyanobacterial communities from Lake Michigan, Michigan, United States - MI23.SRFL.Orng.D5 (v2) (version 2) | ecosystem: Environmental > Aquatic > Freshwater > Lake...
AACATTGTGATTTCGATGAAGGCGTCGCGGGCTCCGGTGATGCTCGCGGCCTATCGGTTGATGGCCCATCGCATGGACGCTGAGGGTTTCCATTACCCCCTGCACTTGGGCGTCACCGAGGCCGGTGATGGCGATTACGGCCGCATCAAAAGCACCGCTGGCATCGCCACCCTCCTGGCCGATGGTTTGGGCGACACGATCCGCGTTTCCCTTACCGAAGCCCCTGAGAAAGAAATCCCCGTTTGCTACTCGATTCTTCAAGCGCTCGGCTTGCGCAAGACCATGGTCGAGTACGTGGCCTGCCCCAGCTGCGGGCGGACCCTGTTCAACCTGGAAGAGGTGCTGCACCAGGTGCGCTCGGCCACGGCCCATCTCACCGGCCTCGATATTGCCGTGATGGGCTGCATCGTGAATGGCCCGGGTGAGATGGCCGATGCCGATTACGGCTACGTCGGCAAAACCCCTGGAACCATTTCCCTGTACCGCGGTCGCGATGAGATTCGCCGGGTGCCGGAAGCCGAGGGCGTGGAGGCCTTGATTGCCCTCATTAAGGAGGATGGCCGCTGGGTTGAACCCGGGACCTGACATTCCATTTGCTTCGGTTTTCGCCCTGCTCGAAGCCCGGCTTAGGCGACTAGCTTGTGGGGATCCATTGGGCATTGGGAGCTCGCAGCATGGCCAGGGGACCCGCCAAGGTGCTAGTGCTCGCAGGTGTTGGAGCAACGGGGCTTTTGGCGTCGATCGCCCTCCCCCCTTTGCTTGCACCAAGTGGGGCTTCGCTCATCAGCGATAGCCCAAAGGAGGTGATGGACCAGGCCTGGCAGATCGTCTTCCGCGACTATCTCGATATCAACGGCAAATACACGCCGGAGCAGTGGCGCAAGCTGCGTAAGGCCATGTTGGCCAAAACCTATGGCAGTCCGAAGGAAGCCTATGAAGGTATTCGGGGCATGCTCTCCAGCCTGGATGACCCCTATACCCGGTTCCTGGACCCGCGGGAGTTCAAGGAAATGCAGATCGACACCTCGGGGGAGCTCTCCGGGGTTGGTATCCAGCTGAGCCTCGATAAGGACACCAAACAATTGGTGGTCATTTCCCCCATTGAAGGCTCCCCAGCTTCCAAGGCTGGCGTTCAGCCGAAGGATGTGATTCTGGCCATCGATGGCAAGAGCACCAAGGGCATGGGCACCGAAGACGCTGTCAAATTGATCCGCGGCCAGGCCGGCACCACCGTCACCCTCACCCTCAAGCGCAAGACCCAAACCCTGGACCTGGCGTTGACGCGCCAGAGGATTGAATTGCATGCGGTGGAGCACCAACTCAACACCGCCCCCGATGGCGGCAAGGTGGGCTATATCCGCCTGAAGCAATTCACGGCAACGGCTACGAAAGATATGCGCCTTGCCGTGCAGGATTTGGAGGCGAAGGGTGTTGATGGTTATGTACTCGACCTACGCAGCAACCCCGGTGGATTGTTGGTCGCGAGTGTCGAAATAGCCCGGGAGTGGCTCAACGAGGGCACGATTGTGTCCACCAAAACCCGCGATGGCATTCAGGACGTTAAGCGGGCTACGGGCCGGGCGCTGACCGATAAACCCCTGGTGATTTTGGTCAACGAGGGTTCCGCCAGTGCCAGTGAGATCCTCTCCGGTGCCCTTCAGGACAACCACCGGGCCCTGTTGGTGGGTCAAAAGACCTTTGGTAAGGGTCTGGTGCAATCGGTACGCGGCCTCTCCGATGGCTCCGGCATGACCGTGACCATCGCCAAGTACCTCACCCCCAGTGGCCGGGATATCCACAAGCACGGCATTGATCCGGATGTGCCGGTCAAGATGACCGCGCTGGAGGCCCAGCGGCTGAAGCTTGAGGATCTAGGTACCCGGCGTGATCCCCAGTACAAGGTGGCAGAAAACACCTTGGTGAAACAGCTCAATACCCTCAAGGCCTCAGCCAAAACTCCTGCCAAGCCGGGTGTGCAGGCCTACAGCCCCGCGGGTGCCAATTTGCCCTCAGCCCTGCCCAAGAACTAGGGGGGTTGCATGAGTTCCCTATGGCAATGCAAGCCCTGGTGGTGCCAGCCCTGGACCATCCTGGTCACCGGCCTAGCGGCGATCGCTGGCAGCTGGCTGCTCTTGCACCGCTGGTGGATTTCAACCCCGGTGGCACTGGCTGTGTTGCTGTGGTGGTGGCTCTTTTTGGTGGTGGTGCCGAGGGCTTACCAAGCTGAACTACAGGAAGGAGCCGACTAGGCGACGGGCTGCATCAGGCCACCACCGGGGCTGGAATCGTCGTCGTCGTTGTTGTTGCCAGGGTTATTCATCGTGGCCATCAAGACAAGACCGACCAGCCCCACCATGGCGGAGGTCAGGCCGGTGCCAAATTCGAAGCCTGAGCCGATATCGAGGAGTTCACCCATGGCCCAGCCGTCAACGTTCTCAGAATCGTAACGAAGGTTTGCGCTCGCCCGTGAGGTGCCCCTCAACGCTCAGGGGCCCTAGACAGTCAGGACCGCTTCGTTTTGGGCCTTGAGTTGCTCGATGCGCTGGGCATCGGTGAGGCCATCGGATCCGGGGATTTGGTCCGCCATCAGATTCAGCCAGTCCATCAGCTGCTCCAACTGCTTTTCCATGGGCAGCATGCCCAGGCCCCTGGCGAGCACCTTGGCCGTGCTGCCCGAACCGGCCTGGAAGACCAGGCGGCCATGCAGGTGGCTGGGAAGGGCCTGGCGCAGGTTGCGGAAGGCGGGTTCTTCCATCGGTGTTTCTAGGGCGATGTTGGGTTTTTCAGGCTTGATTCGTGAGAAGCCGCAGCGCTTGGCCACCAGCTTGAGTTGCATCAGCAGGAGGAGTGATTGCACCGGTGCTGGGATGGCGCCGTACCGGTCGACCCAGCCAGCCGCCAGCTCCACCAGGTTCTCCTTGGAGGTGCAGTCGGCCGCCTGGCGGTAGGCGGTGATTTTTTCGTCGTTTTCGGTGATCCAATCGCCCGGGATAAAGGCCGTCACCGGCAGGTCGATTTGGGTGTCTTCGACGGCGGGGATGTCTTGACCCTGGATCTCGGCGAGGGATTCCTGCAGCATCTCCATGTAGAGGTCGAAGCCAATGGCCTCCATCTGGCCGCTTTGCTCCACCCCCAGCAAATTGCCCACGCCGCGGATCTCCATATCGCGCATGGCCAGCTGATAGCCGCTGCCGAGTTGGGCGAATTCCTGGATGGCCCTAAGCCGTTGGCGGGCCGCTTCTGAAAGCGATGCATTGCCTGGATAGAACAGCCAGGCATGGGCCTGGATGCCGCTGCGGCCCACCCGGCCGCGCAATTGGTAGAGCTGGGCCAGACCGAATTTGTGGGCGTCCTCGATCAAGATCGTGTTCACCCGGGGGATGTCGAGGCCGCTCTCCACGATGGTGGTGCAGAGCATCACATCGGCTTCGCCGGCGTTGAACGCCACCATGGCGCTCTCGAGTTCTCCCTCGGCCATCTGGCCGTGGGCCACCAGCAATTTGAGCCCGGGGATCATCGCCCGCAATTGGCCGGCCACATCCTCGATGCCCTCCACCCGGGGGACCACATAAAACACCTGGCCGCCCCGATCCAGCTCCTGGCGCAGGGCACTGCGGACGGCCTCCTCATCAAGGGCCGAGAGATGGGTTTTGATCGGCCGGCGCAGGGGCGGCGGCGTGGTGATCAGGCTCATTTCCCTCACGCCCGACAAGCTCATATAAAGGGTGCGCGGAATGGGGGTGGCTGAAAGGGTGAGGACGTCGACGTCCTTGCGCAGGGCCTTGATCTTTTCCTTTTGATTCACCCCAAAGCGCTGTTCTTCATCCACCACCAACAGGCCCAGCTGCTCGAAGCTGGTGTCCTTGCTGAGCAGCTGGTGGGTGCCCACCACCACGTCCACGGTGCCCGCTTTCAGACCGGCCAGGATGGCTTTGCGTTCGGCCGCCGTACGAAAGCGGTTGAGTAAGGCCACTTTGAGGGGATAGGGGGCAAAGCGTTCGGACAGGGTGCGCCAATGCTGTTGGGCGAGCACCGTGGTGGGGGCAAGCATCGCCACCTGTTTGCCTGCCGTGACCGCCTTAAACACGGCGCGGATCGCCACCTCCGTCTTGCCAAAGCCCACATCGCCGCAGACCAGCCGGTCCATGGGCTGGTCCCGTTCCATGTCGCGCTTCACCTCGCTGATGGCCTTGAGTTGGTCGGGGGTGGGTTCGTAGGGGAAGGAGTCTTCCAGCTCGTTTTGCCAGGGTCCGTCGGGGGGGAAGGCAAAGCCAGGGGCCTGATGCCGCTCGGCATAGAGCTTGACCAGGTCCATCGCCACCCTGCGGATGGCCTTTTGGGCCCGTTCCTTCGCCTTGGTCCAGGCGGTACCGCCCATCCGATTGAGCTCGGGCGGGGCATCGGTGGTGGCCCGGAAGCGCCCCAGGCTGCCCAGTTGGTCGGCCGCTACCCGCAGCAGGCCATCGGCGTATTGCACCACCAGGTAGTCGCGGGACTCTCCACTGATGGCGAGCTTTTCGAGTTTGAGGAATTTGCCCACACCGTGGTTGCGGTGCACCACAAAATCCCCGGGCTGCATTTTGTTGGGGTCCACCGTGCGGCTGGCGGCCTTGCGGCGGCGCCGCACGTAGCCCGTGGCGGCAAGGGAGTGTTGGCCGAAAAATTCCCGATCCGTAATCAGCACCAACTTCCAGGCTGGTAGCTGCAGCCCTTCCAGCTCGGCAGTGCCCCTGGTCTTCAGGGCCACGGGGGTGTGCTGTTCGATCAGGCGCTCGATGGCCGGTGTGTCAGCCGGGTTGGGTACAAATCGGGTGATGCAGTCGTGCTCTTCCAGCAGGGCCACAGCCCGGCTCGGCTGGGCTGAGAGCAGCCAAACCCTGGCTTTCTCAGCGCTAAAGCCCTTCACCAGGCCCGCCAGCTTGCCGAAGGCATTGGGGTAGGCCGGCACGGAGCGGCTGGCCAGATCAAAGCTGTTGGGATGGTTGTCCGTTTCAAACAGCTCGGCCAGGTCAAAACCGCCAAAGGCCTCGAGCTGATCGAAGGCCGTTTGGGGATCCCGGTGCAGGGTGATGGGCAGCTGGGGGTGCTCGCTGGCCAGGTCGGTGCCGTGGTCCTGGGCATGGTCGAACCACTGCTGGCCATGGGCGAGGCAATGGCGCCTTTCATCCACCGCAATCAGGGTGTGGGCGGGGAGGTAATCGAGCAGGGAAGCGGGTTGGCTCCAGGCCAGCCCCATCAGGCGCCGCATCCCCTCCGGGGTACCGCCTTCGAGCAGCTCATCGGTGGCTTTGGCCCCCAGCAGATCCTCGAGACCATCGGGCATGGTGTCGCGGAGGATGTCGGCGATCAGGGGGGCGTAGCCGGTGGGGGTGAGGCGCATCACCTCAATGGCGTCGAGGGAGCGTTGGCTGGCGGGATCGAATTCCCGCAGTTTTTCCAGTTCGTCGCCGAACAGCTCAAGCCGCACGGGCAGCTCTGCGCTCACGGGAAACACATCGACAATGTCGCCGCGGCGGCTCCAGCTGCCCTCCTGCTCAATCGTTGAGACCCGTTCGTAGCCCAGGCGGGTGAGGGTTGCTGCGAGCTGCTCGAGATCAAGCACATCCCCCTTGCGCAAGCTGAAGCATTGGGCCGCCAGGGCCGCAGGGGGAGGTAGGTGGGGTTGGAGGGCCCGTTCGGTGGCGACCACCGCCAAACCCTTGGAGGCCCCAGCGGCATCCCCCTTGCCTGGGCCATCCATCCATTCGCTGAGCACCTGCAGCTGACCCCAGGTGATCTCACTGGTGGGATCAAGCGGTTCGTAGGGCGATCCTTCACTGGTGGGATACAGCTGGCAGCTGCTCCACCCCATCAACTCCAGCAGGGATGCCCAGCGGCCCGCTTCTTCCAGGGTGGGCACGATCACCAGGAGGGGAGCCCCCGCCGATCGGGCTAGGGCACTGCTGATCAGCGCCCGGGCCCCCCGGCCAGCTCCGCTGAGCCGCAGCCGATCAGGCCGCAGGCTGCGTTCCAGCACCTCCCCGGTGAGGGGCACCTGCTGCAGCTGGCGCACCAGGGGGGAGAGGGGCATTGGAAGGCGATGAAAGATACCTTGATCTTCGCAACTGGGGTTGGCTGCCAAAGTTGGTCTTGCCTGCGGGGTGCCGTCCATGGCGATGAACCGTTTCCCCATCAAGGCCCTGCTTTGCTTTGCCCTGCTCCTAACGGCAGCTCTGTTGTCGTGGAAGCAGCAGAGCCAAGGCACTGGCCCCCTTGGCGATCCAGGGGTCACGATCACCAGGGAGGCCCGCTCCAGGCCCGCGTCAACGTTGGGAACTCCTGATCAGTTTGGGCTCAACGACGTTTTGGAACAGTTGGCTTTAGCCGACCAGCAATGGGTACCCAAAGCCGAACGTTTGGCTAATGGATCGACCCGCTTTAGCTACAAGCGCCATGCCGGCGAGCCAAGCCTCTCGATCGATCAGATCAGAGCCTTGATGGCCAGTCCACCAACCTTTTTGATGGAACGCCAATCGATCTCCAGGATTTGGCAGATTTTGGAGCGAGCTGGGGTGGCGATCCGTTTAACCCAGCCCCGGAAGGATGGTGCCGCGGGTGAGTGGGACGCCAAGGCAAGGACCCTACGCATTCAGCCTGAACTCCTTGGCAAGGGCAGTAGGGAATTTGCTCGGGTGTTGAACCATGAGGCCATTCACGTTGCCCAAAGCTGCAAACGTGGATCCCTCACTGCCTATCCTGAATTGATTGGCTTGCCAAACGAACTGCCCCCCGCCCTGGAATTTATTCTTCAAAATCCCCAGTATCGAAATACGTCCCTTCTGGCCAAAAGCTTGGAACGGGAAGCCTTCGCCAATCAGGCAGATCTTGACGTTGGTCCTTCCTTACTGCAGACCTACTGCTTCTGATGCCCGAATTGTTCAGCCACTACTATTTTCGGTTACTGCTATGAATGGTTGACGGCAATTACTACTATTAATTACTGCTGTCAATGGGTGGTGCTCCGACGACTGCAAAACTCGAATGCGATCTTTCAGTTCTTGGGATAGGATTGATTGACTGGCGTCTAGTCCGTTATGTATCGCGATGAGGTTGATGTTGTTAGCCCAGCATCAGGATTGCGCTTAAAGCTTGTCCAGGGGCGGAGCCGCTGGCTGTGCCTGGGCGCTTTGGTGGCCATTTGGCTAATCGATAGTTCGCTCTCCAACGTGCTGCTAAGGAGTGACATCATCGGCGATCGTATGCAGGATTTTGATCTCCTTTTTGAAGAGTTTAGTGGCTACCTGTTCTTCGTGGTTACCTCGGTGATGGCTTCGCCGTGCTGCGCCCATTGCCCCGGCTTGTGATTCCAATGGCCAGCATCTACTCGGCCTTTGCTGTAGCCCAGTTGATTGCCAACGTCCTGTCGATGGTGCTCACAGCCCATGTCAAGACAGGTATCGGCCTAACAGAGCTATGGGATGTGGCAGCCGTTTATATAATGTCCGTCGTGGTTTTTATGGTGGTCTACCTGTTGTTTGATGTCACGACCCCTGGCGATGCTTTCGTTTGGCCTTCCCGGGAGGGTCAAGAGCCTCCTGAGCCCCATTTGATTGATTATTTGTTTGTTTCGCTCAACGTCAACTCCACCTACGGGCCCACCAGTGAGGCGGTGATGTCCCGGGGCTGCAAGTTGGTGATGGCTCTACAAACCCTATTGTCCGTCTTAATGCTCACCGTGTTGATTGCCCGAGCTGTTGGTGCCACTACCTAATGGTTTTGGGTTTAGGCGCCCATCAGTTCTCCCTCGAGAAGCATGTTGAACTGAAGCAGTTGGGTATCGTTCAATTGCTGTCGACTTGAAAGATTGAAGTGTTGTTCGAGATAGCTTCTTCCCCTTGATGCATCCCATTGCAATTGGCCAAGCAATTGGTCGCATTGGCTGAGCAGGTCTTTGCGGCGCAGCGGTACCGGAGCGTTACCAGGATTGGCCCCGGGACTGAGGGCCTCAAGGGCTTTGAGATAGGCCACGAGGTCGACGTAGCTGGTGAGGCGATTGCGGCTGGGATGGTGAAAAGCCCTTTCCAGATAGATCCCTTCCTCCTCCCGGCTCCAACCCAACCGTTGGAGTTGCAGGTCCAGGCCCGCCAGTTCGCTACTCCAGTCCTCGGGATCACCCCCCTGCTCCTCTGAGGGAGGTTCCAGCTTTTGAAACGGAGGCAGTTTGGGTTCGGTGTCGTTGGGCGCTACCGCTGGGGCGGGTACTGCTTCAGGTGTTGGGTCAGGTGCTGGAGCTTGGCTGGCGATCACTGCGGGGATCGCTGCGGGGATGTGGGTCTTTGTCTGGGGTTCGCTGAGGGACTGGGGCCTGGCCTGGAGCTGGCTAGGGGGCTGGCTAGGGGGCCGGGGAATTGGTTCTGGCTGGGTTGCAAGCCTGGCCAAGAGCCTCGTGCTGGCTCGATCTTCCGCTTCCTCGGCCGTTGGGGCTTCCCCAAGGGCGCTGCCGAGGCATTGGTCGTTGGCCAACGCGCGCACCTGAACCACCCGCTTGCCGGGTTCGGCATGCACTAACTGGGCCTCGAGCTGCATGGCTAATGGGCTCCTCGAGCCAACGGACTTCCTAGAGTGGACCCTCCTCAGGCCCGCTGCAGCATTTTGGAAGCGGAGTCGATCCAATCGCTAACCCCCCTGCTTCAGCAAGCCGATCAATGGGCCGAGGTGCTGGTGCTCCTGCCCTTGCTGGTCGCGCTTGAAATTGTCCTTTCGGCCGACAACGCCATCGCGCTTGCCGCCATCGCCCGCGGCCTCGACGATCCGGCGAGTCAGCGCCAGGCCCTCAACCTCGGCCTGGCCCTTGCCCTGGTCTTTCGCCTCGCTTTGATTGTGGCGGCCCAGTGGGTCTTGAACTTCTGGCCCCTGCAGCTCCTGGCTGCCGGCTATTTGTTTTGGCTCTGTGGCACTCACCTGATCAAGGTGTCGGCACCCTCGCCGGTGGGAGTGAGTGCTCCAGAGGATGGCGTGGCTCCAGCCGATCTGAATTCAGGAGCCAATCTCAGTCCCATGGCCGAACTGGAGCCTGGGCCTGAGGCGATTGGGAACCCAGCCCCAGGGGGCCTGGTTGGCGGCGCCAAGGGGCTGTCGTCGGTGGTGATGACCTTGGCCCTCACCGATTTGGCCTTCTCCCTCGACAGTGTGGCGGCAGCTGTGGCGGTGACCGATCGGTTGTTGCTGGTGATGGCCGGAGGGGTGCTCGGGGTGGTCGCCCTGCGGTTAACGGCAGAATTGTTTATCCGCTGGCTTGAGCAGTACCAACACCTGGAAACCGCCGGTTACTTGGCGGTTGGCTTTGTGGGTTTCAGGCTGCTGTTGCGGCTGTTCCTTCCTGATTTCGATCTGCCGGAATGGTCGTTGTTGCTTCTGGTTGCTGTTCTGTTTGCTTGGGGTTTCTCGAAGCGCAATCCCCTTGAGGCGGCTGAGCTCCCCGATAGCGCTCGAGGCTGATGCGGATTGAGTTGCGCCAGAGCGGCAACGACTCGCTGCTGACAACCTTTGACTTGGAGGCCCTGGCCGATGTGCCCCAGCCTGGACGCTGGTTCATCGTTGAGAACCAGAGTTACTTGGTGTTGCAGCGGAGCCACCGCTACAAATTGACTGATGGCATTTACACGCTCGCTTCCGTTGCTTTGCAGGTGAAGGCCCAGGCCCAACCCAAGGACGCCCGCTGGTGGAGCAACCAATGGGTGATTGGTGATCCCAGTTGCCACTTCAATGCCCGCAGCCCCCTGCTGCGCTGCGCCGTGTTTCCCGATGGTCCCTGTGAGCGCTGTGCCCACTTCCAACCCCATGGAATGGCTTGAATGCCGATTGGTTAAAGGTCACGGGGTGGCCTCGGGCCTGGGTGCGGCTAACCCCTATCCCGCCGGCACGATTGAGCTGCAGCGCCCTTACTTCGCTGCCCTTGGGCTTGATCTCAGTGCTTGCTTCAAGGGCACCCTCAACCTCTCGGTGGCACCGCTGGAATGGCGCCTCCACCATCCCGACCATTGCTTCGAGCACCTGGCTTGGACGTCCTTGCATCCACCGGAGACCTTCAGCTTTTGGCGGATTCAGGTGCGTCGCCTGGGGAGCGGTCCCGATGGCTTGACTCCAGACCATTCGTGTACCGAGCTTGTTCCGGCTTGGATTTATCTGCCAGATCCCTCAACCAAGGTGCGCCATTTCCAGCCGCCGATGGTGCTGGAGGTTTTGGCACCCCCCTTGGGCCCAGTGGCCGTTGGGGATCGTTTCGCCCTGGGGGTTGATCCAGCCAAGGTGGGCTGCCTCGATGGGGTTCGGCTGAGGGCCCAGTTGCTGGAGTTCCTGAAGTTTCGGGTGCTTGCTGCCCAGTCGGAATTTTTCGCAGATTGGCGCCCAAGTCCTGGTGAAGCCATTGATCCCCGGTTGTTCCGCTCCTGGTTGGGGGGATGCCTGCCCGAGGTCCTGGCCTTGGGCGATGCCGATCTGCTGGCCACCTGTGCCAAGGCCTGGGATCTCTACGGCCCCTAGGGTGGAGAGATCCGATTGTTAGCGCGATTTCGCAAGCCGCTCCTGATTTCGCCTCCCTTGGGTTGGGGGAGCCGATTCTTAAGGCCGTAGCCGAGAAGGGCTATACCAAGCCCTCCCCAATCCAGGGCCAGTGCATTCCTGCGGTTCTGGCCGGCCACGATGTGATGGCCGCTGCCCAAACGGGCACCGGCAAAACCGCCGGCTTCACCCTGCCGATGCTCGAGCGGCTGCGCCATGGGCCCCCTGCCCGGGCCGGGATTGTGCGGGCGCTGGTGCTAACCCCCACCAGGGAATTGGCGGCCCAGGTGGCGGAGAACGTCAAGGCCTATGGCCACTACCTCGACCTGCGCAGTGACGTGGTCTTCGGTGGGGTGAAGATCAACCCCCAGATCACCCGCCTGCAGCGGGGGACCGACATCCTGGTGGCGACCCCAGGTCGGTTGATGGACCTCCACCAACAAAAGGCCCTGCGCCTGGATCGGGTGGAGATCCTGGTGCTCGATGAGGCCGATCGCATGCTCGATATGGGCTTCATCCGCGACATCCAGAAAATCCTGGCGTTGATGCCCCCCAAGCGCCAAAATCTGCTCTTTTCAGCCACCTTCTCAGGGGATATTCGCCGCCTCGCCACTGGCCTGTTGCACCAACCGGTGCAGCTCCAGGCCACCCCTGAAAACCGAGCGGCCCCCACGGTGGAGCACCTGCTGCACCCCTGCGACATGGATCGCAAGCCCGATCTCCTGAGCCACCTGATTCGGGTCAACGACTGGCAGCAGGTGCTGGTGTTTTCCCGTACGAAGCACGGGGCTAATCGCATGGCCGAACGGCTCACCAAGGAAGGGATGGCGGCATCTGCCATCCACGGCAACAAGAGCCAGGGCGCCCGTACCCGGGCCCTCTCCGATTTCAAAAGTGGGGCCCTGCGGGTGCTCGTGGCCACGGATTTGGCGGCCCGCGGTATTGATATCCACCAGTTGCCCCACGTGGTCAACCTGGATCTGCCCAACCAGGCCGAAGACTATGTGCACCGGATCGGCCGCACCGGTCGGGCCGGCCACAACGGCCATGCCATTTCCCTGGTGGCGGCAGAAGAAGTTGAGCTGCTTCGGGCGATTGAGCGCCTGATCGGTAATCCCCTGCCCCGTCAGGAGGTTGTGGGCTTCGAACCCAAGGTTCTCAAGGCTGCCCCCCTCGATCTCAGTGGCGGCCGGGGCAAGGGCCGTCGTCCGAGCTCGGGAGCGCGTGGACGCAGCAGCCATCCCGGTGCGGGCCAATCTGCGCCGAAACGGACCGGACGTCGTCCCTCCGGTGGTCGCTAGGAGCCACCCCACTTCGGGTGATCCCTAACGGTGAGAACTGCAGCGACGAACACAGTGGCTTTGCGGTTACTGGGCTCAGATGGATCTTTCCGCCCGACGAGAATGCCCTACGAGCCCGGATCACCCGAGTGCCGTGTGCTGATCAGTTGCAAGAGCCAGATTGAGTCCATGCTCCTCGCCCTCGACCGCCTCGATAACAGCCAGCACATCCGCGACCAGCTGGTGTCCGTGCACAACCAGCTGGAAGGATTGCATGCCCTGCACCGCAAGGTGGTCTTAGAAAAACATCCTGTTAGTCCTGGCTGCTGATGGTGTCGCCGCAAGCCCCACCCGTGGGGGCCCCAGTGATTGAAGCTTCTGCGCCCAGGTCCTGGCAGGTGGCGTAGGCGCAGGCCAGGGTGGGGACCTTGCGGCGCTGGGTTGGCCTTCTTTGCAGACCCACCACGTAGGAACCGGTGGTTTCCCTGTAAATCACACAACCGTTGCCGGCTTCATTCACAAAAGACAGGTCGCTGGCCATGGCTGCCCCTCCATCGGTGTTTGCCTTGCTCTAGGCGGGACCGCCGGGAGCAAGCAAGTGAGTAAGTGCTCATCAAAGCCGTCTCAGCCGAATTGTTGGCCCGGGGATGGAGCCAGTTGTTGGATCAGCGATTGGCCTGTAGCCGAAGCCTTGCCCTCCAATTGACCAGAGCGAAGCAGCAGGGGGCAGCCACCGGTGGCAATCACCAAGCCAACCCCCGGCTCGATGGCTAACACCGTGCCCGGGGCAGGCACGGGAGCTTGCGGTTGTGGGGAAACGCCCGTATGCGGGTCCAGGCCCCATTGGTCGGCCAAGGCTCTGGCTTCCGGGCTGAGTTGGTCGCGGAGCCGCTGCACCAGAGGTTCGGTGGCCAACAGCTTGAGCCGCTTGCCGGCCCAGGGGCTATGGGCCCCGGGATAGAGGCCCATCACCTTGCGGTGCAGCGCCAACCCGCTTTGGCTCCAGTCGAGTTGAAAGTCGTCTTTCACCAGCTGGCGGGCGTAGGTCATGCCCAGCTCACTTTGGCTTTGGAGCCCCAGGCGGACCCAGCGTTCCGCCTGGCTGCCTGGCCCAGCCTGTTCAATCACGGGCAAGGCTTCCACCAGCAGGGAGCCCGTGAGGCCTGCGAGGGCTTCGGCCAGGTGGTGGGCGTTGTCGAGAAGGCCAATGGGCAGGCTGCGTTCCAGCAGCACCGGCCCGGTGTCGAGGCCCTCTTCCATGGCCATCACCCCCACGCCCGTCTGGCTGTCACCTTCCAGCAAGCACCACTGGATTGGGCCCGCTCCTCGCCAGCGGGGCAGCAGGGAGCCATGGCCGTTCCAGCAGCCCAAGGGGGGTTGGGCCAGGATTGCTGGGGGCAGGATTTGGCCAAAGGCCACCACCACGTAGGCATCAGCTCCGAGGGCCGCGAGTTGCTCCTGGCAGGCGAGATCCTTGCGGATGCGCTCCGGGGTGAACACCGGTACGCCCAGTTCCAGGGCCCGGGCTTTGACGGGGGAGGCAACCAGTTCCTTACCCCGTCCCCGGCGTCGATCCGGTTGGCTCACCACCCCCACGAGTTCGTGGCCAGCTTCCACGAGGGCATTCAGGCTGGCTACGGCATAGGCGGGGGTTCCCCAGAACAGGATCCTCATGGGGTGCAGCTGGTGTTGGGCCTAGGCCTCGCCGGTGATGGAGAGTCCGTCCACCCACACATGGGGACAGAGGCCATCGGGTGTGACTTTGGCTGGGCCCTCGAAGCCCACCAGGCCCTTGAGCAGGGTGCGGATGTCACCGGCCACGGTGGCGGCTTCGATGGAACGGCGTTGGCCGTTCTGGATCAGCCAGCCATCAAAGGGCAGGGAGAAGGAGCCTTGGCTGGCCTTGACTCCGGCATGGAGGGCGGACAGCGACTCAATCAGCACCAGGGGGCTGGCTTCGCCCAAGTGATTGAGGCCCTGTTGGCCGCCATTGCTGCCGGGGGTGGCACTGATTTCAAACCAGTCGGGACCCACCGACACCTTGGAGCCCATGCCTGCGTGGCCCGTGGGCGCGACCCCAAAGGCCCGGGCCGTGGCTTCTGAATGCAGAAAGTGCTGGATCACACCACCCTCCAGGAGGGCCAGGGGCTTGGTGGGGGTGCCTTCTCCATCAAAGGCCGAGGCGCCGACGTTGCCAGGGTTGAGGCCGTTGTCGTGGATGGAGAGAAACGGTGCCGCCAGTTGTTGGCCCAGCGACTCCTTGCTGCTCAGGCTCACCCCATCGAGGATGGCCCTGGCGTTAAACAGGCTGCTGAAGGCTCCAACCAAATCCAGGAAGGCTTCCGGACTAAACACGCAGGTGTAGTGGCCGGTGTCGATGGGGGCGTAGTCCAGGTGGGAGATGGTGCGCTCGGCCGCCTCGTCAATGCAGCCGGCAATATCGAGGTCTGAGGCTCCATAGGCCAACCGCACGGCACCGCCGCTGCGGGGTTTGCGGCCGGTTTCCTCAGCCCGGGCATACAGATAGAGGCTGGCCGTGGTCAGCTGCTGGTGGCGGCAGGCGCCATCACTGTTGAGGTAAAGCCTCTCGCTGCTGCGCTGGGCCAGGCCGTTGTAGGGAACTGTGCCAATGGCCTGGTGGCGATCCAGCAGTTGGCGCTCGGCATCCTTGAGGGTGGCGAGCAGGTCGAGAATCGATTGGGGCCTGTGGATCGGTTGCTCTAGGGTCGCGAGCGGTGCTGTCGCCAGGGGCGAAAAGGCTGGGGTCTCATCGGCATTGCCGAAGGCACTGGCATCGCGGGCACCTTCGAGGGCCTTGGCTAGGCCTGGGTCCGAGAGATCGGACGTGCTGGTGACTCCCACGAGTCCGTCGCCGTTCCAGACCCGCACGGTGATGGCACTGCGCTGGGCCCCCTTCATTTGCTTGGCCTCGCCCCGATCCACCTGAACCGATGTATCGGTGCTGCAGGACGCGCCCAGATCCCATTGGTTGATCCTCGCGCCGCGGGCAAGCTGCTCGAGGCGATCCCTGAGCTGGATGGGGTTGAGGCTTTTGGAGGTGGTGCCCACCTGGGCGCTGGAGTGGGAGTCCATGGTTAGCGGCCCCCAACGGTGATGGAATCCACCTTGATGTGGGGTTGGCCCACGGTCACAAAGATGCTGCCGCTCACCGAACCACAGAAGCCGGCGGCCAGCTCGAGGTCGTTGGCGCACATCGAAATCCGAGGCATCACCTCCTTGGCTTCGCCAATCAAGGTGGCCCCCTTCACCGGTTTGGTGAGCTTGCCGTTTTCGATCAGATAGCCCTCTTCCACGGCGAAATTGAACTGGCCGGTGGGGCCCACGCTGCCCCCACCCATCGATTTGCAGTAAAGGCCCTGATCCACCGAGGCGATCAGCTCATCGGGGCTATGGGGTCCTGCGGCAATAAAGGTGTTGCGCATACGGCTAGCAGCCGCAAAGGAATGGCCCTGGCGGCGACCGCTGCCGGTGCGGGCATGGCCGGTGCGCAATTCCCCGGCTCGATCGCTGAGGAAGCGCTTCAGCACACCGTTCTCAATTAACACCGTGCGCTGGGGCTCCATGCCTTCATCATCCATGCAGAGGGAACCAAAGGCCCCATCACTGAGGCCTTCGTCGATGGCGGTGACGGCCTCATGGGCAATCAGATCCCCCACCTTGTCGGCAAAAGGTGTGGTGCCCCGTTCGACTTGGGTTGTTTCCAGCAGATGGCCGCAGGCTTCGTGGAAGATCACGCCGCCAAAGCGGTTGGCCAGCACCGCAGGCATCTGTCCGGCTTCCACGTAGTCGGCATAGAGCATGGTTCCGGCACTGGAGCACACCTCCTGGGCCGAGCCATCCGCATCCCATTGGCGCAGATCGTCCGGGCGTCCCGAGGTGCCGTAGCGCCGGCCGAGGCCGGCCCTGTGGTCCCCATCGGCGGCCAGCACGTTGAGGCCGAGGGATTGGTGCAGGCGGATGTCGCGGGCAAAGGTGCCATCACTGGCAGCCACCAGCACTTCCTGCCAATCCCGGGCATAGCTACCGCGGCGGGCTTGCAGGTGATGGCCATGGCGCTCCAGGGCTGCAGTGCCTTCCAGCAAGGTGCCCGTGGCCTCTTGTATCTCAGGGCAACGCTGGAGCCAATCGGTTTTAGTGGCACCAAAATCGCGCAAATCCTTGAGGCCTTCAAAGCTGGCAACGGCTGCGGCTGTGGGCGCCAGGCCGAGCATGCCTAGGGCCTGTTCCAGGGCATGGAGCAGACCCGCATCGCTGAGGTCATTCGTACTGACAAAGCCGTCGCGATCGCCACGGAACACCCGAATGCCCGCTCCCATGCCAAAGGCCGGGCTGACACTGGTGATGGTGTCCTGCTCGGCTAACAGACCGATGTGGTCGGTGCGCTCAAGAAAGACTTCGACAAGATCGGCGCCGCTGCCACGGCCGCTGGAAAGAAGGCTTTCCAGCCTGGAACGCCAGGTGGTGTCAAAACCGCCGGCAAGGGGGGATAGGACCACTCAGCGTCAGCGAATGGCGGGTTGGAAGGCGTCGCTGCGGATGGGAGCCATCAAGAACAGCTTGGCCATCTCAATACCGTTAGCGGCCCAGTAGGGCAACTTGCGGAGGACTTTCACAACCCCTGGTGCATGGCTGGCATCGGTTGCTGCCAGGGCGTCGTTGTTGCTGACGAGCCTCTCCAGACGGATGTAGAACTTTGGATGGTCCACGTTGAGGACCACGGGGAAGACCCGGGCTGAGGTTTCGTTGGTCTTGGCGATCACGAGCTTGTCGTACTCGCGGGCATCCAGACCGAGGGCCTCATAGAACTCCTTACGGGCCACGTCCCGCACATACATGGTGGCGAAAACGGCCAGGAGGAAGAAGCGGCACCAAAGCCGAGCGCGAAGGCCCCGCACGGTGTCGGGTTGGGCCTTCATCAAGGCATCGAAGAAATCGCCGTGGCGGTTCTCGTCCTGGCACCAGTTTTCAAAGAAGTTGAAGATCGGGAAGATCTTGCTCTCGGGGTGCTGCTCGAGGTGGCGGTAGATGGCGATATAGCGCCAGTAGCCAATTTTCTCGGAGAGATAGGTGGCGTAAAAGATGAACTTCGGTTTGAAGAAGGTGTAGGCCTTGTTGGCGGTGAGGAAGCCCAGGTCGAGCTGGAGCCCGAAATCGCTCATCGACTTGTTGAGAAAGCCTGCGTGGCGTGCCTCATCCCGGGCCATGTGGGCGAAGCACTCAGCAAGCAGGGGGTTTTTGTCCTTGATGCGGCGGCTCAGTTCCTTGTAGAGCAGGAAGCCCGAAAACTCCGACGTGCAGCTCTGCTCGAGGAACTCGACAAAGACCTGGCGGGTTTTGGGATCAAGCTGATCGGCGGCGCCGTCAAATTCTTCGTTCCGGACGAAGTGGTGCCGGTTGTAATCCTTGCGAAACTCCTCGCAGATGGCTTCGAGCTCAACCTCATTGGGGCGCAGATCCATCGCCGCCATGGCGTCGAAATCTGTGGTGTAGAAGCGAGGGGTAAGGATCGTGTCCCTAGCGGGATCCTTGGTCGCCGGTGCGTCGGAGGTTCCGACTGCCCCTAGCCCCTGGGCTTGGCTGGTCTTGGCTTCGGCTGTAGCAGCGGGAGGCACCATCGCGCGTTGCGGCTTAAGGCAGTCGTTGCATCGTAGGGCGAGCCAGCGTCAGTTCGGGCCGAGCCATTTCTGGCCGTTAAGCCGTTGCACCAAGCGGGAAACGATCAGGGCCAAGC
>Ga0310332_10175_pt1 | contig 17535 bp, 14 predicted proteins | sample LakMicSRFLOrngD5_FD_195546 | JGI IMG/M metagenome (GOLD analysis project Ga0310332, IMG submission 195546) | Enriched freshwater cyanobacterial communities from Lake Michigan, Michigan, United States - MI23.SRFL.Orng.D5 (v2) (version 2) | ecosystem: Environmental > Aquatic > Freshwater > Lake...
CTTTCACACCGAGGGGGCCGGCGGCGGCCACGCCCCGGACATCATCAAGATCTGCGGCGAGGCCAACGTGCTGCCCAGCAGCACCAATCCCACCCGCCCCTACACCCGCAACCCGCTCGAGGAGCACCTCGACATGCTGATGGTTTGCCACCACCTGGATCCGCGCATCCCGGAAGACGTGGCCTTCGCTGAATCACGCATCCGCCGCGAAACGATTGCCGCCGAAGACATCCTCCACGACCTAGGCGCCTTCTCAATCATTGCCAGCGACTCCCAGGCCATGGGCCGGGTGGGCGAGGTGATCACCCGCACCTTCCAGACCGCCCACAAGATGAAGGTGCAGCGCGGCGCCTTGCCCGAAGACGCCGCTTCATCTGGAGGCCGCAACGACAACACCCGCTTGAAGCGCTACATCGCCAAAACCACGATCAACCCGGCGATCGCCCACGGGCTCGATTCCCAGATCGGTTCGGTGGAGGTGGGCAAACTGGCCGATCTGGTGTTGTGGAAGCCGGGCTTTTTCGGGGTGAAACCGGAATTGGTGATCAAGGGCGGCTCAATCGTGTGGGCCCAGATGGGCGATGCCAACGCCTCGATCCCCACCCCCGGACCGGTGCACGGCCGGCCGATGTTTGCCGCTTTTGGGGCCGCCCTGGCCCCCAGCTGCCTCACCTTCATGAGCCAGGCAGCCCTCGATGCCGACCTACCCCGCCAGCTGGGCCTCAAACGCCCCTGCGTGCCCGTGACCAACACCCGCGGCGACATCGGCAAGGCCTCAATGAAAAACAACACGGCCCTGCCAAATGTTGAGGTTGACCCCCAGACCTATGAGGTGTTCGCCGATGGGGTGCTGCTCAGCTGCGAACCAGCCGATGTGCTGCCAATGGCGCAGCGCTACTTCTTGCTCTAATCAGCCACCACTTTGGGTTCGCGCGGGCTACTGCGCCGCTCCGGCAGCAGCTGGGGAAGCTGGGGCAGGGGTTCGCTGAAGCCCACCCCCATGGTGGTAAAGGTGCCGGAGCGAACAAACCAACGCACAAAACCCGCCACCCGATGCAAGTCGGTGGTCCGATGCACATTGAAATCAACCTGCAGTGTTTGACCTACCTGTAAGTCATGGTTTCCGGAGATCAGCAGGCACAAGCCACCGAGACTGATGTCGAGGATGTCGGCATAAAACCACTCGGTGCGAGCTTCACTGCCTGGGCTGGGCAGCTGAATCAGCACCGGAGGACAGGGAGGCGCCACCAACCTTTCATAGCGGCGCTGACAATCGACGGGACCCAGGATTTCTAGGTGTTCATCCCCAGTAAGGATTGTTTCGGCCTCATTGCCCCCTGGATCTTTACCGAAGGGTTCTACCCAGGAGACACCAGGCCGTCTGGAGGCATCGCCAGCAGGATTAGGGAGATGGCTGGGCATAACAAAAGCGCCGGGGAGCTGCCTTTGCTTCACCCTAGTGGCGAAGGAAGATAGAGGCCATGGACGGAGCTGGCCTTCCGTATCAACCCACACCGGCGTCAACCCAACGGGTGGACATGATCCCCCCATGGCAGGTGATGGAGCATGTTTGGGGAATACAGACCAAATCGGGGCTACGACGAATACTTCAGTGCGCCTGATCAGCCCCGCAGCACCCTGAGGCCCCTGCTCTCCTCCCTGGGCCAGCTGGGCCTCGATGAACTGAACCGCAATCACGCAGCCTCTGGCGTGTTGCTGCGACGGCTGGGGGCCACCTTTCGCCTCAATGACTCGGGACGCCAGGGGAGTGAGCGCATCCTTCCCTTCGACCCCCTGCCGCGGCTGATCGGTAGCGCGGACTGGCAACGCCTTGAGGCAGGCCTGTTCCAGCGGCTGGAGGCGATCGACCTATTTCTGGCCGATGTCTATGGACCCCAAAAAATCCTCAACGACGGCGTAATTCCGCGGCAGGACGTGGAGAGCTCCCAGGGCTGGCGACCCCAACTGCAGGGCTTCCAGCCGCCCCTGGGCCGCTGGTGCCACATCTCCGGTTTGGATCTGGTGCGCGATGGCCAGGGCACCTGGCGAGTGCTGGAAGACAACCTGCGCTGTCCCTCCGGCGTGGCCTACTTCCTGGAAAACCGCCGGGTGATGAAGCGGATGTTCCCGAGCCTGTTTGCCGGCCGCACGGTGCAACCTATCGACGATTACCCCTCCCACCTGCTGCAGACCCTGCGGGAGCTGGCCCCCTGGACCGATACCCCCAAGGTGGTGCTGCTCACCCCCGGGGTGTTCAACAGCGCCTACTTCGAGCACAGCTACCTGGCCCAGCAGATGGGCATCCAGCTGGTGGAGGGCCGCGACCTGATCTGCCAGGACGACCGGGTGTGGATGCGCAGCACGGCCGGGCCCGAACCGGTGGATGTGATCTATCGGCGCATCGACGACGACTTCCTCGACCCGGCCGTATTCCGCAGCGATTCGATGCTGGGGGTGCGGGGCCTGATGGCGGCTTACCGGGCCGGCCGGGTGGCAATCGCCAACGCACCAGGCACCGGCGTAGCCGACGACAAGCTGATCTACGCCTACCTGCCGGAGATGGTCCGCTACTACCTCGGCGAAGAGCCGATCATTGAAAACGTACCCACCTACCTATGCTCCAGGGAGGACGACCGGGCCTACGTGCTGGCCCACCTCAGTGAGCTGGTGGTGAAAGCGGTGGCCGAGGCCGGTGGCTACGGCATGCTCATCGGCCCCCACGCCAGCAGCGAGGAGATCGCCGAGTTTGCCGTCAAGATCCAGGCCGATCCCCGCAACTACGTAGCCCAGCCCACCCTCGAGCTCTCCACCGTGCCCTCGCTGAGCGAGGGCGAACTGTTCCCCTGTCACGTGGATCTGCGGCCCTATGTGCTGCGCGGCAAGGGAGCCTGGGTAAGCCCGGGCGGTCTCACCCGGGTGGCCCTGCGCCGCGGTTCCCTGGTGGTCAACTCTTCCCAAGGTGGCGGCTGCAAGGACACCTGGATCGTGAGTGAACAACCATGCTGAGCCGCGTCGCCGACTCCCTTTATTGGATCAACCGCTATGTGGAGCGGGCCGAAAACATCTCCCGCTTTGTGGAGGTGAGCGAAGCGATGGCCCTCGACTGCCCGCCCGGCAGCGCCGAACCCTGGCTGCCCCTGGTTGATGCCAGTGGTGATCGGGAACTGTTCGACCGTCTTTATCCAGAAGGACGCCCGGAGCAGGTGGTGGAGTTTCTGGTGCGGGCCGAGGCCAATCCCAACAGCGTGGTGAACTGCATCGCCATCGCCCGCGAAAACGCTCGCCAGATCCGCGATGTAATCACCACCGAAATGTGGGAGCAGCTCAACGACATCTATTGGACCCTGTTCGACAACAAGGGCTTCTGGGATCAGCCTCCCCAGGAGCAACTTCGGGACATCCGCCGGGCCTGCCAACTTTTTTATGGCATCACGGATGCCACCCTCAGCCGCGACCTCTCCTGGCAATTCAGCCGCCTGGGGCGGGTGCTGGAGCGGGCTGAAAAAACCACCCGCATTCTCGATGTGAAGTACTTCCTGCTGCTGCCTTCACCTGATGAGGTGGGCGGCGTGCTCGATGAACTGCAGTGGATCTCCCTACTGCGCAGCGCTGGGGCCTATCAAATGTTCCGTCAGTCGCGCCAGCAGGCGATCGAGCCCAAGGCGGTGGCCAGCTTCCTGCTGCTCGACCCGATCTTTCCGCGCTCGGTGCGCTACTGCCTGGAGCGCATCCACGAAACCTTGAGAATCGTGCGAGGCCAGGCGGTGCCAGGAGCTCCAGACGAGCTCGAATGCCTCAGCGGCCTCACCCTGGCCCGCTGGAGCTACAGCCGCATCGACGAGCTGATTGCGGGAGGTTTGCACGAGTCGATCGACGGCCTGCAAAGCGACCTCAACCGGCTCCATGATCTGATCGAACAGCGCTACTTCATCGCCGACCACGCATGCGTGCCCGCGTAACCCACACCTTCACCTACCGCTACAGCGCCCCGGTGCTGCTGGGTCCGCACCGGTTCTGCCTCAAGCCACGGGGCCACGGCTTTCAGCGGCTACTGGACTTCCAGCTGGTAGTGACACCGGAGCCTGGGCGGCTCTACCCCTTGGTAGCAGCCAGCGGCGATGAAATCCTGCGGGCCCGATTCAATGGGCCAACAGATGCGTTCATAGTGCGGGCCAGCAGCCTGGTGGAAACGGAACCGGCACCGCTGCTGCAGGTTTGCCTGGAGGGCAACGAACCGATGCTGCCCTACCCAGTGGGCCACCTGAACGGTGACCTGGCCGGCAGCCTGGAGGGCTGGCTACCCAACGGCCAGCACGACCCCGCCGCGGTGGACATGGCCCAGGAAGCGCTGATGGGCAGCGATCAAAGGGCGCTGATGTTTTTGCAACAGCTGGTAGAAATCATCCAAGACCGGGTCAAATACACCCAGCGACACGTGGGTCCGGCCTGGCCCGCCGGCCGCACCCTCAAGGAAAGGGTGGGATCCTGCCGCGATCTGGCCATGCTGATGGTGGAAGCCTGTCGCTGCGTGGGTTTACCGGCCCGCTTCGTGAGCGGCTACCACCTGGTGGAACCAAAGCCTGAGAGCTACGACCTGCACGCCTGGGCCGAGGTGTATCTGCCAGGTGCCGGCTGGAGGGGCTTTGATCCGAGCGGCATAGGCGTGATCGATGATCGCTACATCACCTTGGCCACCTCCTCCAAGCCGGAGTTGACCGCTGCAGTCACCGGCAGCTTTTCAGGTCCGAATGGCGTCGAAAGCCTGCTGGAATGGAGCATTGAGGCAGACATCCAAGAGCCGGCCGCAACCATGCAGTCCGCCTAAGCATAAGGTGCCTGCTATTGGGTGTCCTCCATTTCCAGACAAACCACCTGATGGCGGCCACGATCCTTAGCCACGTAAAGCGCGCCATCGGCAGCGGCAATTAACAACTCCAAGTCGAAGCCGCTGGCACCTGCCGTAGAGGCAACTCCAACGGAAAGCTCCACCTCCACCACGCCGCCGTCGTGCTTGCGCAGCGGGCTCACCTGCAACTGCTGACGGGTGCGATCCAACATCTGCACAGCTCGGTCGCGGGGATTTTGCAACAGGATTATGAATTCATCTCCACCTAATCTCCCCACCAGGTCTGTGCTGCGTCCTGCCTCAGCCAAAAACTTAGAGACGTGGCGAATCACCTGGTCCCCCACTTCATGACCATTGTTGTCGTTGATAGCTTTGAAGTGATCCACATCGATCAAAGCCATGGAGCAAGGCACACCCACTTGCCGCGCCTTAGCGAGCACTTCTCTAGCAGTCTCCATAAAAGTTCGGCGATTAAAGATGCCAGAAAGGGCATCAATCTGAGCCATATTGAGCAACTGGGGCAGTAAGTGGCGCCGCAGCATCAACAACAAACCCAGGGAGCCAAAGATCAGGGGCAAGGTGCCAGCAATAAACACCAGCAGCACAAAAGTAAGCGCCTCATTACGCTGAGCGTCCAGGTTGACAACGGTGATCAGCGTGGCTCGATCGCCAAAACCACCCCCCTGGCCCTCCAGAGCCAGCGGTGACTGCCGCATCGTCACTAAGAAATCGCCACCAAGCCAGGGCAGGGGACCAACAAAAACGCGCCGGTCCTGGTTGAGACAGCTCACCACCCCATCTTTACTAGGGCAATCGGTGAATAACGCCCTCAAAGGCTGCTCACCGGTCAGCTGCAACACATGGGGCAGGGGCAGGTTCACCAAGGCATTATTTGAGGCCACCAACACAACCCCGCGAGCATCTACAACTAGGGCGCTCTCTAGGCCCTGATTGACAGCTGCTCGCTGCAAATCCCGCTGCAGATCGTGCAACGGGCGGTAGCCAGTCATGCTCGCGCTGAGGATCCGCTCCAAATTGGTGGCACTCCGCTCAATTTCCCTGGCGTTGTATGAGAGCACCAAGGATCCCGCAAGAAGGGCCATTAATGCTGATCCAGCAGCCCCTGTGAGAGCCACCAACAGCCAAAGCTGTCGATTAATCCGGCCCTTGAGCAGAGACACTCCTGACAATTATTCTCCAGACCAAGCCAATAGACGTAACTTATAAGGAAAATCAGCGGATTTTGACTATTTCATTAAAAAGGTAATTCTTTTTTAAGGCTTTGGCAGAAAAGCCTGGGTGGGCATGGGCAGTGGCGCCTTGGCCGAAAGGCGCCCTGCCGAAACCATTTGGTCTGCCATGCGGGCAAGCACGCGCGCTACCGAGCCAGTTGGGGCAAGCATTTCCGACTGATCGGCTGGTCCTAGATAACGAATGCCGCGCTCTGAGGCGACAAACTCTGCCGGGCTTACCTGCTCACGTTTGGCCATAAGGGCCAGGGAGGAAGTCGGTTCGGCCCTGGCCAGGGCCTGAGCCGCCCACCAAGTGCGCACTAGTGCCCTAATCATGCCCGGATGGCGCTTAGCAAAAACAGGATTTACAGCCAAGACATTAACAATCTCCCCGGGGATTTGAGCAGAACTAAATAGAACCCGGTAGAGAGAATCCTCACGCAGGGAGTTTGCATGGGGAGGATAGGTAACAATCGCGGCAACCTTGCCCTTACTCAGCGCGCTAACAAGGGCGATGGGCCCTTCGTGCATGAAGCGCACCTGGTCAAATGGCACTTGCTTGGTTTCAAAAGCTCGCAAAAGCAGGTATTCAGCAAGAACAGTGCGCTCCAGCCCCACCGTCTGACCAACCAAACCACGTACATGTCCGATATCGCTCTTGCTGATAATCACATCCGCACCGTGGGATTCGTCAATCACTAAAAACAACTCGGGACAACGCTTCGGCACCTCCTGGCAAATAGCCACAGCATCTGGAAGCGTCGTAGCAATAACCTCAACTTCTCCACGTCCGTACGCAAAGCGCTGGTCCTCAAGGGAGTTGTATTGCCGCACCCGCAAATCGAGCCCATAGCGCTGCCCCAGCCGCCGCTGCTCAGCCAAATACAGATACTCGTAGCCAGGCCAACTGGTAATCGCCACAGAAAGCCGTGACTGGGAATTCAGGGTTCGCCAGGCAGCCAAAACAGCTGCCAGGGAAACCAAACCAACCAAACCCAATATCCAAGGACTCAGAACCCAGGGACGCTGGTGACTAGGTCGCTGAATTGTCATCGCAGGGCAGCTTCCACTAAGCGGTTAGTGACTGAAGGCAGCTGGGCGCCAATCCGCACCAGCTTCAGCTCCTGTTGCACCTTTTGGACAGACTTAAGATTACGCTCCATCACACCGCCGGGAGCCAACATTACTTTCTGCTCAGCAAGCCCGTAATAAACCAAGCCGTTTTCAGCCTGCTGAAACTCTTTGGCGCTCACTTTCTGCCGGTCAGCCATTAGCCCTATCGACTGCTTTGGGTGAGCTTGAGCCAGTTGGTGGGCGTCTTGCCAGGCCTTAACCAATTTAGTCAGCACAACCGAATTACTATGAAGATATGAAGGATCAATGACCAATATATCAAAAATCTCCCCAGGGGTTTGCCGGCTGTCAAATAGCACCCTGGAATGGCCATCGCGGGCTGCGTAGTCACTAAACGGTGGGTAAAAGGCAACTGCATCAACGCTGCCCTGCTTCAGGGCAGCGGGCATCTCCGCCAACGGCATATTACGGACCTCGACCTGATCGAGGCTCAACCCAGAACGCTGCAGAGCCCGACTAACAAAATAGGGACCGAGGGATGAAAAGGTTGTACCGATACGCTTACCAGCGAGGTCCTGCAAAGTATCTACGCCATGGCGCGCTGCAATGATATCGCCACCACGTGATTCATCCAGAATCAGCACCACCACAGGGCAGCGTTCAGGAATCTTCTCACAAATATCGACAAGCTCCACAGTGGTGAGCTGAGCCACATTAAGTTCACCCCGCAGATAGGAATGAACAATTTCCTGGGGATCCGCAAACTGGGATGTCGTTAATTTAAAGCCGTAACGCTCAGCCAGGCCACGGCGCTCAGCCAAATAAAAATACTCATATCCCGGCCAGCTAGATATGGGCACATTGACGTCCTCAGGCTTGGCGGCGCAGCCTGCAACTGCCGCCCAAGCAAAGCCAATTGCAGCCAGTGTGAACAGCTGGCGACCCAAGCCCGGAGACAGGCAAATGCCCATTGGCGTAAAACCAGGAAAGAAACGACAAACTCATGCCGGCCAAGGGGTAGCCGGAAAGGGGTTTAACGCCAAGAGAGTCTAAGGAAATGATTGGCTTCTTACCAAAAACTTCATATCTCGCACCCTGACAGACACTACGACTACGTTTACCTAATGGCATCGATAACTGGTTCCCCTGCCCAATCCCCGTGGGGCGCGCTGTTTGCGCCGCCAACTCGTAGGCAAGGGCTTGTTCTGGCCCTTACGGCAGGCCTGGCGGTACTGCTGAACCTGCAGCCCCTGCCACTCTTCTATGGCATCCAAGGGCTACTGGGCTCGATCCTGCCGATCCTGGCCTTGCTGCTCTGGCGCACCGGCTGGGTAATTCCGGTGGGCTGCATCGCCAGCCTGGTGACCTGGAAAGCATGGGGCCATCCTTGGGCGGTAGTGATCTTCAGCGCCGAAATCACCTGGCTAACCCTCGGCCTACAAAGGCTGAGCCGCCGCAACGATCAAGTAAGCACTGGCGCAGTTATCCCCCTGGCGATCAGCTACTGGCTTCTGCTAGGAGCACCCATGGTAGCCATCTTTTATGGCCTAATACTTCAAATAGACCCCAGCAACGTGACCGTAACCGCGTTGAAACAAGTTGTCAATGGGGTCCTTAACGCCACAATTGCATTCGTGCTGTTCATGGTGATCAGCGCGCTGCAAAACCGCAAGGGGCACGGCAATGGCATCTCATTGCGGGGGCTAATCGTGGGACTGGTGCTGATCACCATGACCGTGCCAACTCTAATCATCACTATGAGCTCCGGCTACCAGCTAGTGCTGGCGATGCAGCAAGCGGAGCTTGACAATCTAAAAGTAGTAAATCGGGCTGTTGCCGCATCCAAACCATGGTCTGAAATACCAGGCGGAGATGTGGCCTACCGACGTGTCGAGGCCAATGGCAACAGCACCAGCTCCGATGCTGAACTGTTCAGTCAGCTCGACAAGGACTACACCGATGGGGGACGCGCCAATGTGCATCCCCGCGAATTAGCGGTGCTGATCTCCAAGCAACCCATGGCCGGGCTGAGGAAATGGGTAAATGGCTACTGGAGTTACAGCCAACTTCATGCCAGCCCAGGTCAACCATCCGTATTGATTCAAGTAGTGCAGCCAGCAGGCACACTGGTTAAACGGATGCAAGATCAAAACTCACAGCTACTGGTTGTCGTTCTAACCACACTATTGCTTGGCACTGCCGCCAGCATGACGCTTGGGGCATTGTTTGAGCGCGAAATCAATAAATTGCTGAAGCCGATGCTTACTAGCCCAGACGGTCTGAGCACTCTTGCCCCATCTCTGATCAACGAACTGCGCGTAATGGTGCTGTTGATCAACCAAAGAATCCAGCAAGTGCGTTTGCTGACCTTTGATCTGCAAGAGACAAACCTGGCCCTACGCCGCTCTCGCGACGAACTCGAACAGGTCAGCTCAAGCGACATACTCACCGGCTGCGGCAATCGCAATGCCCTCTTCTTAAGGCTAAAAGAGGAATGCCTGCGCTGCCGCCGCACCGGCGAAGCCCTCAGCTGCATCACCATCGACATTGATAATCTCACCGATATCAACGACCGCTTTGGTCATGAAATCGGCGACTTAGTTCTGAAGCGAGTGGCCAGTGCGGTACGCCAAAGGCTGCGCATCACCGACCACTTATTCCGTAGCGGCGGGGATGAGTTCGTGGTGGTGGCCACCGATTGCAATGGAGCTGCAGCCCATGAAATGGCTGAAGAGCTGCAAGCCCTTGTAAGCCAGCTGAGGCTGGCAAGCAAGCAGGAACTTGTTCCCACCAGCATCACAACTGGGATCAGCAGCCTGGAGGGGGATGAACTCAAACCCGATATCCTGCTGGCCCGCTCGGATGCGGACCTACGCCATGCTAGACAAAATGCGAACAGCTAAGTTAATGTTGTGGTGAGGTTTTGACATCTAGCACGCGTGCAAGAAGCGCCCATACCCGAAGATGATTCGGCTCGCCTCAAGGAACTGCATAGCTACGGCGTTCTTGATACACAATCTGAGGCAATCTTCGACGATATCACCCACCTAGTTCAAGATATTACTGGCGCAAAAATAGGAGTTATAAGCCTTATCGACGAAAATCGTCAGTGGTTTAAGTCTTGCGTTGGCCTCGACGACGCACCCAAGGAAACGCCCAGAAATATTTCGCTTTGCGGCCACACAATCGTTCAGCGCCGGCCCTTAATTGTAAACGACGCCCTTGAAGATGATCGCTTTGCCGATAATCCACTTGTATTAGGTGAGCCTCGCATCCGTTTTTATGCCGGCTTCCCCTTAATCGCCGCCAACGGCATGGCATTGGGCAGTCTTTGCGCCATTGATATCGAACCGAAGGCCCTTACACCTAAGCAGGTCACCTCCCTAGAGCGACTGGCTCGCCAAGTGGTTAGCCAAATGGAACTGCGGCGAGAAGCCCACCTACTGCAATCCGCCGAATTAGCACTGCAGGCCCAAGGGGGAAATGGGCAGGTCAAGCCAGGCATCCAGCTGCTTAGTGAAATCAATCCAGTAATGAATCGGGAGCAGCTACAGCAGATGCTGAGCCTGCTGCTAGGCCTAGATCAACCACCCTGCTTTGCACTGGCGCGCTGCAAGTTCAAGGAGTATTCCCGCGTCAGCGCCACCATTGGGAGCGCTGCGGCGAAAAACCTAATCCAAACTGGCTTAGAGCGCCTACGGGACTGTCTACCTGCTCAAGCATCAACCGCCTACTTCTCAGATGACGAGATAGCAATCGTGCTACCACACCTCTCAGAAGAAAGTGCTATCACAGCGATTGCAGAAAGATGCATGGCGAGCCTTGAGGCACCATTAAAACTAAACGACCGCGACATAGAGCTGGGAATGAACATGGGCATTGCAATCTTCAAAAAAAACTATAGCGATGTTGATTCTCTACTCTCTGACGCCAGCATCGCCCAACGCATAGCCATCACCGATCGCAGCAAAAACAGCAATTTCAACTTCATCGATCTGCCCGCACGACTGGCGGCACAGCAGCACTACCAAGTGGAAACCGATCTACGCCGCGCTATCCGACGCAACGAAATCACCCCCTACCTGCAACCGATTGTTGATCTCGTCACGGGCAAGCCTGTAGGCCTGGAATGCCTGATGCGCTGGCGCACCGACAGCGGCGAAATGATGCTGCCCAATAATTTTTTGCCGATATCTCACCTGGCCGGGCTCAGCGGTGAACTTGATCTTCAGATAATCCAGAAAGCAATCCAAGCCAGCCATGAACTAGCAAGCGCTGCACCAGGGCAGCCGCTGCAACTCTCAGTGAATCTCTCCGGCCTACTGCTGGAAAGTGAGGGCCAGCGCCAACGGTTGCTGCAACTGATCCGCTCCACCCCCTTGCCAAAAGATTGGCAGCTGCTAGTAGAACTGGTCGAGGATTATTTACATGACAATGGCTCGGAACTTGGAATCTTCCTCAACTCCCTGCGCCGCCTGGGAGTTGCCATCGCAATCGACGACTTCGGCACGGGTTATTCCTCGCTCAGCCGCCTCCACAACTATCCAGTGCGCACGGTGAAGGTTGATTGCAGCTTTGTAGAGCGCATCGACGACAGTAGCAATCCCAGCAACCAGTTGCTAAAAACAATCCAGAATCTCTGCGCCGATTTAGGACTGGAAAGTACCGCTGAAGGGGTCGAAACCGACTCTCAACGCGCCTGGCTGGTGCAGAACGGCTATAAGCATGGTCAGGGCAACCTATTCAGCCGGCCGATGTCGGTGGCTGCTACAGCCCACTACTTAGCCGAAATTCACTAGGAAACTACCAGCTAACCCCATGCAACTTAGGCAGGGGGGCTGTTTTAAACGTTGTAGCAAATAACCGGGGAATAAGGCGGCTGTTGTATACCCGAAACTCCCGCACCACGCTGGCACCCTCCTCACGCACAGCCTGATTAAGCACCACCGAACCATCGTGATCAGAAACGGAGCGGTGAAACGTTCCCGGAGGAATGCGCAGGATGTCGCCACCTGTTTCTAGGCGAACAATGTGATACGGATAATTCCAGCCCAAATTGACCAAGTAAAAAGTTCGACCACCGTTCAGGGCCAACAAATTATCTTCCTGGTGGGGGTGCAGATAAAACTGCCAGGCACCAGTCTTCTCCTCATCCGGAGGGCTCACCGCCGGACCGGCATGGATCACCAGATCGCGGGCATTGGAACTGGCAACGGTGATATCAAAGAAACGAACAGCGGGGGTATCGCGGAACTTCTCGTAGGGAATCAGCTCAAACATCGGCGCAGAGCGGGAAGGGCCAGACCGGGGAAGGGCAGACATTTGGGTAAGGGCAGCGGGTGCTGCCAGATCAAGGCCTAATGAAACTCACCACCGGGTGGCCGGCCGTCGCAACCACTACCCATCAAGGAATCTGGCTTGGCTCAAAAGGGGATCGGCATCTCCACATCAGCGGGCTCGGGGGCACACACCGGCACCCGCTGGGCCACCACTTCGCCCAGCACCACGATTGAGGGCGAAGCAAAATCCTGCTCCTCAGCCCGGTCGGCCAGCTCACCCAGCACGCTGATCAACTGCCGCTGCCCCCGCACGGTGCCCTGCTGAATCACGGCCGCGGGCGTGTCGGCCGCCAGGCCACCCGCCATCAGCTCCTCGGCGATGCGGCGCAGGTTGTGCAGGCCCATGTAGATCACCAAGCCATCACTGGTCTGGGCCAGGCCGCGCCAGTTCACACCGGGCCGGCCCTTGTCGATCTCCTCATGGCCCGTCACGAAGGTGACACTGGAGCCGGCGCGGCGGTGGGTAACGGGAATGCCCGCATAGGCCGGAGCCGCGATGCCAGCCGTTACCCCAGGCACCACCTGCACCGGCACGCCCCTGGCGGCTAAGTGGGCCGCCTCCTCGCCGCCGCGGCCAAACAAAAAGGGATCACCGCCCTTAAGCCGCACGATCAGGCGATGGCGGCTGGCCAGTTCCACAAGCACCGCGTTGGTGCTTGGCTGCGGCACAGAATGGTGTCCGCGGCGCTTGCCGACAAAGTGGAGCTCGCAGCCTTGGGGCACCAGATTCAGCACGGCCTGCGGCACCAAGGAGTCGTAGACAAGGGCATCGCACTGCCGCAGCAGCCGGTGGGCCTTGAGGGTGAGCAGCTCCGGATCACCGGGACCCGCCCCCACCAGGTAAACCGTGCCGAGCTGGGCTGGGGCACTCATGGCAGGGCCTCGAGTTCAGCCAGCAGCAGCTGGCGCAAGCCAGGCCGCTGCAGTAACGGCGGACCCACCTGCTCGGCTAGCTGGTCGGTGAGCCGGTTGGCGGCCAAGGCCAGAGGCAGGGCTGGAGCGGCCAAGGCTGGAGCGGCAAGGGTCAGCTTCAGCTCCGCGAGGTGTTCTGCACTGTATGGAGTGGCGACGCAGTGGGCGCCGGTGCGCCGCTCCAAAGTGGTGAGGTAGCGGGCGGCCAGGGGGCCCTCCAGGGGGTGATGCAGCAGTAGGGGCCGGGCATCCTGCATGGCCAATCCGGCTAGCTCCCTAGCGAGGGCGGCCTGCCAGCGGGGCCAGGCCCCCAGGAAGGGCCAGTGCTGCACCCGGGCGAAAGCCGACCAATGGCGCACGATCGCCGGCAAATCGTGGCGCACATGGCCGCCGGGCAGCAGCAGTAGCGGCACCAAGCCGAGGACCTGACCTGGCTGCAGCAGCTCGCTCGCCACCGCCGGCACCGCAGCCGGCGCCGCAGCCGAAAGGGCCTGTAGCCGCACGGGCGCACCACGGCGGCACTCCAGCTCGGCGGCCAGCGCCACCAACTCGGCAGGCAGCTGGCCGCCCGCGCGGCCATGCACCACCAGCAGCAGGGGTTGGGCCGGCGTAGCAGCCAAGCGGCGCCCCAAGCGCTCGGCCACCCGCGGATCGAGCCCGCAGCGCCGCAGGGGCACCAAGGCGCGGCGGGCTCCTGGCAAGCGGGCCAGCAGATCCACCGCCGGGGCAGCCAGCTGGGGATCGAGGTCGCCGGCCAGGGCGCTGAGGCCAGCCACCAACTGGGACCGGGGCCACACCGACAAACCACGGGCTACCCCTTCGAGAGCGGCGCGCCGCAATGGGGTGGCGATTGGGGCCCGCATCCAGCACAGCAGCACGGGCCAAGCCGCAACCTGGCGCTGGTGACCCAACAGGGGCAGCAGGGCTGCCGCCACAACTTGGGGCAAAGCCGAGAGGGGCAAAGCAAAGCCAAGGGCCACCGGACCCGGGGCCAATTGCTCCTGCAGCCAAGCGGCACTAGCTCCATCGCGGTGGCGCAGTACCTGGCTGGGCAAGCCTGGATCCGGATCGGGCTGCTGGCGCCACCAGCGCAGCAGGCGCAACTGGGCCGGCGGATCCAGCCGCTCCGCCAGCACGGCAAGCAGGTCTGGGGCGATGCTGAGGCTGCCGTTTTCCAGCGCCAGCAGCCAAGGTTCAGGATCCAGCTCGGGCAGGTTGCGCAGCTGTTGCAGCCAGCCCCAGCGATCCGGGGAGCCGCAGGCCGGCAGCTGGGCCGGCTCCCACTGGGGCAGGGCAGATCTCAAAGCCGCCCTCCGCGCTCAGAAGCCCGCTGGCTCGCGGCGCCGGGCTCCAAATTGCTCCAGCAGCAGCAGCTCCAGCACATCGGCAAGATCACTGAGGGGTACGCCTTTTTCATGCAGCTCGGCCAGCTTGGGCTCGGCGCCCATGGAGCCGCCAAGAAAGATCTTGGCCGCTTCCACCATCTGACCATCCTTACGGGCCTTGGCCCCCATCAGCCCGATCTGACCCATGTAGGGCTGGCCGCAGGCATTGGGGCAGCCGGTCCAGTGCATGCGCACCGCCTCGGGCAATTCGATGCGCTGCTCCAGCTCTTCGAGCACCTGCTGGGCCACGCCCTTGGTGGGGATCAAAGCGAAGCTGCAGTAGGCGTTGCCGGTGCAACTCACCGCTTCTGCCTGAAGGGTCGAGGGGTCGGGGCGCAAGCGCTGCAGCAGGGGTTCGGCCAGCAGGGCCTCGATGCGAGCGCAGGGCACATCAACGATCAAGGCGTTCTGGGCCTCGGTGAGACGCAGCTCGCCGCTGCCATAGGTGCGCGCCAAAGCGGCAAGCTCCTGCATCGAAGCCGCGTCCAGCCGGCCCATGGGCACGTGCAGACCCACCCAGTGGAGCCCCTCCTGCTTCTGGGCATGGACGCCCAGTCCTGAGCGGGGGGCACGACTTACCAAGTGGGAGCCGTCGTGGGGGTGCACGGGTTCGGCGAAGGCTTCAACCAGCTCCTCCCGATAGGCGTCGATCCCGAGCTGGTCGATCAGATACATCAGCCGGCTCTTATTGCGCTGCTGGCGGTTGCCGTGGCGCTCGAAATGGCACAGCAAGGCCAGGGTGAAGTCGGCCAGCTGCTCAGGCCGCAGCCACAGGCCCAGGGGCACTGCCAACTCGTTCCGCTGGGCTGAGAAGAAGCCCCCCACCAGCACGGTGAAACCGAGCTGACCGTTGTGCTCAGCCGGCAGGAAGGCCAGGTCGTTGTGCAGCAGGAAGCTATCTGGCGCGCCTCCCACGGCCACATTGAATTTGCGTGGCAGGTTGCGGGGACCGGCCGGCCCCAGCAGCCTCGCCTGAATCACCTCCACCAGGGGGCGGGTGTCGACGATCTCCTCTGGGTCAATGCCCGCCAGCGGGTTGCCGGTGATGTTGCGAGGGTTGTCGTGACCCGATTGGCGGCTGGTCAGACCCCCAGCCTCCAGGGCCTGCAGAAGGGGCGCCATGTCCTCCAGCAGCAGGCCTCGGAGTTGGAGATTTTGGCGGGTGGTGATGTCGGCACTGCCCTGATCACCACAACGATCGATCACCTCAGCCAGCAGCTCCAGCTGGTCGGCTGAGATCACGCCATTGGGCAGCCGCAGCCGCACCATGAAGCGCCCCGGGGTCACCGGACGGAAGAAGATCCCCAGCCATTTCAGCCGGATGGTGAGGGTTGCCTCGTCCAGCGACTCCCAGCCCTGGCTCGCCAAATCACCCAAGCGAGGAGCTAGATCCAGGCCACAAAGCTCTGCCTTGGCCTGTTCGATCTTGCTGGGCTTGGCCAGGGGTTCCATTTTTATAAGGCTTGAGCTGGCCGTACAGGAAGATCAGGTGATAGTCCCGGAGCGCCAACCTCCGCAATGTCGCAATCACTACCAATTACCGGAGGGTTGGTTCAACGGCCTACTAGCCAACTCAGTGGGGCCCAGGAGCGATTTCGGCTACTGATCGCCAAAGTAGGCAGCGGTGAACACACGAGTACGGGCCTCGACCGAGACGAGGCCTGCGAGGCCATGGACCTCATGCTCAGCGGGGAAGCGAGTGATGCCCAAATGGGGGCCTTCCTGATCGCACACAGGATTCGCAGGCCCGCCCCGATTGAGCTCACCGGGATGCTCGATAGCTATCGGCGCCATGGGCCGAAGCTGAAAACCCAAGGCCAAAAAGCCCTCTGCTTTTGCGTGCCATACGACGGCAGGTCACGAACAGCTCCGTTGGCTCCCCTTGTGGCTCTCGTACTCGCCTCCTCCGGCCTGCCCGTGGTGCTTCACGGAGGCAAACCCATGCCCGTGAAATACGGAATCACCCTTGCCGAGCTGTTTGGATCCATAGGCATTGGCTGGTCTGGGCACAGTCTTGAAACCATCCAAGAGCGGCTAGACGGGTTTGGTCTTGCCCTCACCCACCAACCCGATCACTTTCCAGCGGCAGAAACCCTTCTCCCCATTCGCGACGCGATCGGCAAGCGACCGCCCGTGGCCAGTTTGGAGTTGCTGTGGACCCCACACCAAGGGGAACACCTGCTGATCAGCGGTTTCGTGCACCCCCCCACAGAAAAGAGGGCCTGGGAAGCCCTCAGCGCCTTTGGCGAAACCGATGTACTCACCATTAAAGGGCTGGAAGGATCCACCGATCTCCCCACCACACGGGCAGGAATTACGGCCAGAGTTCAAAACGGTGAGGTCGAGCGGATCTTGATGCACCCCCGCGACCACGGCATTGAGGCAGACGAAGTGGCTTGGGTCTGCCTTGAAACTTGGAGGGACCAGGCCCTGGCTGCATTAGCAGGCGAGGGGCCCTTGGCGGAAGGGCTGGCCTGGAACCTAGCCGCCTACCTTTGGCAGGCCGGTGCCTGCAGCTCACTACCAGCGGCACTGGAACAAAGCCGGGCGCTGCTGCAGGCCCGCAGCGGCGAACGGCTGCGGCAGCAAATGGCAGATCTGTAGCAACTGCGACGGGAGCGAGCTCGGGCCGTGTGTTGTTCTAAGCGAGTTGGTGAGCTTTCGCGCCAGCGCATTTCATTGAGGGGAATCAAAAGGCCCTCAGTGACCGGTGATTGCGCTGGCATCAAACAGGCAACCCAAATTCC
>Ga0310332_10176_pt1 | contig 17477 bp, 19 predicted proteins | sample LakMicSRFLOrngD5_FD_195546 | JGI IMG/M metagenome (GOLD analysis project Ga0310332, IMG submission 195546) | Enriched freshwater cyanobacterial communities from Lake Michigan, Michigan, United States - MI23.SRFL.Orng.D5 (v2) (version 2) | ecosystem: Environmental > Aquatic > Freshwater > Lake...
CGCTGTGGTAGCTTCCTTCTGACCGGGGCGTAGCGCAGCTTGGTAGCGCACCACTTTGGGGTAGTGGGGGTCGCAGGTTCAAATCCTGTCGCTCCGATTCAGTGATATCAGTCAATCCCAGTCATAGAGCCGCTTCTCACCTGAGAGGCGGCTTCTTTTTTTGCCTAAACGGCCGCCGCTGGTTCGACGGAGTTAGGCCCAGTTGGTAGGTTTTAGATAACGTTTTAGATAACGCCGTGCCCCTGGACGACGCCATCAAGGAGCTGAACGCTCGGCTGAAAGCGGGCAAGCATCGGGTGAGGATTGAGCAAAAACGAAACCGGCTTTATGCCCGTGCTACCCTCCCCGACCGAAATGACACCGCCGAGCTGCGACAGACGTTCCTGGCCCTCGGACTCGACGCTGACCCCACCGGTCTCGCCCAAGCCGAAAGACACGCCCTTCGCCTAAGCCTCCAACTCAGCGACAAAACCTTCACCTGGGCTGACTGGGGCGACAAAAGTGCAGCAACCCCCGAGAACGAAACCCGCGTTACGGCCGAGGACTTCCAAAAAGCCGCCAAGCAGTTCCACGCCAGCAAGTACCGCAAAGACCCCGAGCGCGGTGCCAACGCCTGGTCTAAAAAATGGGCCCCGGCCCTGCGCAAGCTCCCAACGACCGGGCCGATCAACGAACGGATCCTGCTCAAAACCATCCAATCGATGCCCGAGGGTTCGGCTGGTCGTCGGGACCAAGGCAACCTCATATCCCAAATCGCCAAATCGATGGGCCTCGAGAGCGAGCCCCTCCTCGCCGCCTCCCGTGGTTACGGAGCGGACAAGCTCACCGAGCGCGAAATCCCCAAAGACAAAGAGATCGAAGCAGCCCTAAATCAAATCCACCTTCCCCATTGGCGCTGGACCTTCGGGATGTGTGCCGCCTACGGCCTCCGCCCGCACGAGTGCGCCGAACTCGAGTGGGTCGAAGACGACTGGATCAAAGTCCACGACAAGACCAAAACAGGAGCCCGCAACGTCACGCCCTGCCCAAGCCAGTGGCTGAAGACCTTTGAGCTGCGCTCCCTACCGCGACCAAAACAGACAGCCCAGACCCTGAGCAAAGCATTCAACGATGCTCTCGATCGCGATGGCGTCACCATCAAGCCGTACAACCTGCGGCATGCCTACGCCCTGCGGCTGATGGACAACTCAGTTCCCCCCGAGCTCGGGGCACGACTGATGGGCCACAGCCTCACCGTCCATGAGGACACCTATAAAAGGTGGCTAGGTCAGGACCGAATTACGAAAGCCATGGACCGGTTCACCCTGTAGCAGAAACAAGCACCTGCAACCAAGAACTTCATAGCCCGCCAGAGCTACGAGCAGAGGAACGGTCTAGCCACCTACACCCTGGGCTCAGCATTTTGGGAGGTCAGGCCCGGTAAGAGCTGACACCCCCGGAAGTAGGCAGATGCAATCATCAGCCCGTAGGTGGCACCACCTGGATGTTCTGCCGCGAGGAGCTCGCTGATCAGTTCGACCTGCTCGTTGTTGATGAAGCCGGCCAGATGTCCCTGGACAACCTGTTGGTGATGGCCCGGTGTGCCAAGACAATCCTGTTGGTGGGCGATCAGCAACAGCTCGCCCAGCCGTCCGAGGCGGATCACCCTGGGGACTCGGGCCTTTCCTCTCTCGAATACCTGATGCAGGGGGCCCATGTGGTGCCACCTGATCGCGGGGTGTTCCTTGCCACGAGCTGGCAGATGGAACCAACGCTGACGGCCATGGTGTCGGAGCTCTTTTATGACGAACGCCTGCGGGCCCATGGGGCCAACCAGATCAATGGGATCCAGTGGCGCGAGCCCTGTTTAACCGCAGCAGGCAAAGTGTTGCCCAGCCAAGGACTGGTGCTTGATCAAGTAGTCCACAGCGGCTGCAGCGACTGCAGAGAACCGGAGATTGAGCGCATCAGCCGGATCGTTGATGACCTGCTTGGTAGCCGCTTCGTCCGCACAGTAGAAGGCGGCCAAAACCAGGGGATCCTTGGCCCAATGACATCTTGGTGACTGCCCCTTACAACGTTCAGGTCAACCGCCTACAGCAGCGGCTCCAAGGGAAAGCCCGGGTGGGCACGGTGGACAAGTTCCAAGGCCAGGAATCCCCTGTCGCCATTCATTCGCTGACGACAAGCGATGGCGATGCTGCACCACGCGGATTGAATTACCTGCTTGAGCCCAACCGATTGAACGTGGCCATTAGCCGTGCCCAATGCCTCTCAATCGTGGTGGGATCACCAGGCTTGGCAACGGGCATCGCCAAGACGGTGGAGGAGGCGGAGCAAATCAATCAGCTCTGCAAGGTGATGGCCATCGTTGATTAGCCCAATTCGAGGCAAAGAGCTCTTGTGAGCTGCCGCGCTAAGCCACCTCAGGTGCCCAGCCCCCTAGGGATGCCGGATCCTGGGTCCAGCGGGAGCAGCGGTGGGTGAGGTAATCGCCGTGGCTGATATGACCCTCATGCAGCTGGCGTGTGAGCAGGGGGACACAGTTGTCACTGCGTGGCCTGACCAGTGTCAGGTGATGCACACCTGGGGCTACGAAAGAAAAGCAAAACTCCTTGATCAAGGTAGGGATAAGCGTCGGTGGGGTCCTCGCAGCCGGCGGGATCGATAACCAAGAAACGGGAGAGAATGCGGGACGGGGCAAGGACCGATGCATTGCAAAAGTACGGCTGTACCAAAAGAAACGATCGAATTTAGAAAGAAGCTTCTCAGTTCACGGGATTGCTTGGGGCGAAATATTCCAAACGCGCAATACTATTGCGTCACCATGTAATATTAAAAATTATCAACGATGGCTAGAGATCATCGCAGTCCATGAGAAAATTGATAAATTCATAGAAAAAAAAATGATCAACTCCCAATACGAATTCAACGAAGAACAGTCTTCGCATTTCACACGGCTCGCAAATAAAAGCAGATGGATGGCAACAGGATTAGGCTTCTACGCGATTTCAAACCTATATATTATATCGCAAGCAGCACGGAAGCCCTTCACAATTCTCCTCAGCGTCCTCATGATTTTGTTATCAATTAGCACAGCCCTGACAATGCTAAAAGCAGGCTCTGGTTTTATAAAAATCACCAAGACTCAAGGAAATGACATAAGCCTAATGCAGGCGTCAAACAAAAATTTACAGCTTTCCTTTACATTGCTGGGCTGGACTTTTATTCTTCTCTCAATCAGACTCATTTACGCTGCTCCATCACTAATGAAGGCAACAATTTGAACCACTTTCAGCATTAATCCCAAAGCAAGCAATATTAATAATGCTCAACTTTAATGCAAGCCTCCGGAGGGTTCGGCTCAAAGCGAAAGCAACTTGACTCCAGATTAAAAATTGACAATCAATCAAACTGATTGCAAACAAGAAATCAGCAATGAAAGATTGATTACTATCACTAAAAATTCGCTCTTCAATGGCCAACATTCCAGGCAAGTGGCAGCGAGCATAGAAGTAACAGCATCCTGCATCAAGGCTAGACTAAGTAAACACAAACCAGACAGCAATGCTCGGGACATCTGAAGAAAAACTAAAAAAGATTGCAAGCTTATGTAATTATGCCGTTGAAAAAAGTCCTTTCTATCGACTGACGCTCAAGCAGCCAAAGACTTGGGAAGACTTTTTCTCATTGCCCCTATTAACAGGTGAGCAGATACGGCAACACGTTGATCCCCAGGGAAACAATTCATTACTGACAGGTTCTCCCAGGGGCGCTGTACTGGTTTGCACCAATGGCTCTACTGGTTCAAGAAAACTTATTTATCGGGAATATAGGGAACAGCACCGGATAAGCCAGAGACTGGCAATAGCATTAAGACTCGCTGGAATAAGCAGTAAGGACCATGTCGCAAACATGTTCCATCCAGGTAATCTGGCAGGAGCATGGATGGGAATGCATGAAGCGGTAGAACGCTTGGGGGCAACTATCTTGCCAATTGGTAATGCAATTAGCACTGCAGAACAGAGCCAGCTGATTCACTGGCTAAAACCAACTGCTCTTGTTGGGCTGCCAACAACCTTAATCCAACTGGTACAGCAAGGTTTACCTTCTGTCCAAAAGGTGCTTTGCGGTGGTGAGGGTCTCAATTCAAAAGTCCGAACCGATCTAGAAACATCACTTGGCTTGAAAATCCCACTTGTTTACGGAAATGTGGAATGTGGAATACTTGGTGTCCAGTGTAAAGAGATCCGTGGTAGTAATCAATATCACATAATTGATGAAGATTGCTTTGTAGAAATCATCGACATCGCAACTGGCAACCCGAGCAAAGAAGGGGAAATCATCGTGACACACCTGCACCGACACCTTCAGCCGATCATTCGCTACCGACTGGGAGATCGTGGTCAATGGATTCATTCGTCATGCACGTGCGGGCTTCTCAGTCCACTCATCGAATTAAAAAGTAGAGTTACCGATGAATTCATCACAGTCAATGGGATAAAGATTCGCTATAATGAGGTTGAATCAGCAATAGCTGATCTTGCCGGATATTTAGGACGCTGTCAGATTTGCGTCAGCCGAATAGGCAGTGTAGATACGCTAGAAATTATTGTTGAGGGGGAAACGATGACACGCGAGGCAATCAATGCAGCATTCTATGCTCGACTACCAGAGGTTGCCAATCTACACCGACAGGGCATGCTGGCCACAGAAATCGTACATCGCGGCGATATACCGACTCAAAGGGGGAAGGTACAACGCATCGTAGACAAGCGTTAAAACAGAGAATTTCAATCACTATTGTATGGCAACATACATATCAGCAAACCATAGAACGCCACTAGCGCCTTAACCCAAGCCCAAAAAAGCTAACGCTGAAACAGGCGATAATTTGATAAATAATTTACAGGAGAACTATGGCAAAAGCGGTTGATTGACGCAGGAGAAGAGCCGATGTAAGATAAAGAGTGATTGTAGCAAAATCCGCGGCAGAAAACCATGGTCGAAGCGTCAAGCCGAATCACAACGGAGGCAAAAGCGCTGACTGCACATACACAGCCAGGAAATTATTTCGTATCAAACTATCCTCCCTTTGAGAAATGGTGCGCAAAGACAAACTCGGTATACCTGGGTAAGTTAGACAACTCAAACCAAGCACATGCACCACTCGGAGTTTATTTCCATATACCATTTTGCCGAAAGCGCTGCAACTTCTGCTACTTCAAGGTTTACACTGACAAGGACAGCGGCGAGATAGATAGATACATAAATGCTCTAATCAAAGAGCTAAAGCGGTATTCCGAAAAGGCTAGCATTCAATCACGCGCAATAGATTTTATATACTTTGGCGGAGGAACACCCTCTTATCTTTCCATCAGTCAATTACAACTAATAAGTGAGCAGTCACAAAAAATAATCTCCTGGGACAATGCAAAGGAGATTAGCTTTGAAGCCGAACCAGGGACACTTAATTCAGAAAAACTGTCCGCCCTTAAGCGAATTGGTGTCACACGGCTAAGCCTAGGCGTAGAAAGCTTTTCGGATCATGTATTAACCACCAGCAATAGGTCACACGAGCTTAAGCACATTCTTAGCAGTTATGCAAAGGCCAGAGAGCTAGGCTTTGCGCAAATTAATATTGACTTAATCGCAGGGTTACAAGGCGAAACAGATGCAAGCTGGGATGAATCAATCAAAAAGACAATTGAGCTTGCCCCTGATTCAGTTACGATTTACCAATTAGAAGTACCATTTAATACAATACTCTACAAAGAAATGCAGGCAGCTCAATCACAAGACTTGCAGCTACATGATTGGGACACAAAAGCTGAATGGATCAGACTGGCCTTTCAGGCGCTTGTACAAGCTGGGTATACATTAACGAGTGCTTATACCGCTGTTAAAAATCCCGTTACACATCAATTTTTATACCGAAATGCCCTATGGCATGGCGCTGATCTGCTGGCCTTGGGTGTTGCAAGCTTTGGTCACATCTCTGGCAGCCTTTACCAGAATGAAAAGGAGTTTAGCCGTTACATCAGCATGATTGAAGCTGATTTACTGCCAGTTCATCGCACTTACGAACTTTCCCGCGAAGAAGCGATGATCAGACAGTTGGTCCTACAGTGCAAGTTGGGCCGCGTCAGCTCTGATTACTTTGCAACTGAATTTGGAGTAGAACTTGAATCTTTATTTAAAGTTCAGCTTGATACCCTAAAAAATCAGGAGTTTATTAAAATCGAAGATCGGTACATCGTCGTCGAAAACAAAGGGTTGCTGAAAGTTGACGAATGGCTGAAAATATTTTATCTGCCCCAGCATAAAACAACAAACATACAAAACAATGCTACGCAGTCATGGTGAGCATATTATTGGACGATCCTTTAGAAAAGGAAACCTGGGATGTGATTGTCATTGGCGGAGGACCTAGTGGATGCGCATCTGCCTCAATCCTTGCACAGAGGGGCTGGAAAGTGTTGATCCTAGAGAAGGATCATTTTCCTCGCTATCATGTAGGAGAATCATTAATACCATACTGCTGGTTTCCTCTGAAGAGGATAGGCATTCTTGATAAGATAAAAGAATCCAATTTTACCAGCAAAAATTCGGTTCAATTTGTTACCCCACAAGGGAAAGCAAGTAAACCCTTTTATTTTTTTGAACATATAGAACATGACTGCGCGCAAACATGGCAAGTGTCGCGCAGTGACTTTGATCAGCTGTTGCTCGATCATGCTAAACAATCTGGTGCCGTGGTAAAACATGGAACCACAGTACATGGATTAATCCGTGAACAAGGCTTGGTGCAGGGTGTGGAAGCTAAAACAGAGGCTGGAGGCAGGTCACACTATCGCGCCAGGATCACTATTGATGCAAGTGGTCGCTCAATGTTGAGCGCAGCTGGTCTTGGGTGGAGAAAACAGGATCCCTGTCTAAAAAAAATTGCCATCTGGAGCTATTTCAAAGGTGCTCAACGTAATGAAGGGCTCAGCGCAGGTGCAACTACAATTGCATCTTTACCTCAGCAAGGTTGGTTCTGGTACATCCCACTTGCAGATGATAACGTCAGCATCGGCGTTGTAGCCGAAAGAAGTTACTTATTTGCTGATTCAAGAAATATTGAAGAAATTTATATGCGAGAGATAAAACGACAGCCATGGATTTTCAGCCACACTCAATCAGCGGAACGCATATCCGATTGTCAGGTAACAAATGATTATTCCTATCGATCTGAATATTGTGCTGCAGATGGGCTCATTTTGACTGGAGATGCCTTTGCATTTCTTGATCCTATGTTTAGCTCAGGGGTTTTTCTAGCCCTACAAAGTGCGGTGATGGCAGCTGATGCCGTAGATGTAGCTTTAACAAAGAATGAGCTCGGCGGCGAGCAGTTTCAAGCCTACGGCCAAGAGCTGTGTGAGGGGATTGAGAGAATGAGAAAATTAATTTATGCGTTTTACACAGAAGGGTTTAGCTTTGCAGAATTGCTCCGCACACACCCAGAAGTACACGGAGACCTGACTGACTGTTTAGTTGGTAATTTATGGAAGAGTTTTGATTCGTTGTTTGCCGCAATTAGTGAGCAATGTGAACTGCCAGCGTCACTTCCCCATGGGCGCACGCCGCTTCATGCCGTGAGACGTTAAATGAAGACTTGGCATCACTGTGCGTCTAGAAGAGTCGACTTTGGTGACACAGATATGGCTGGGATTGTACACTTTTCAAAATACTTTTGCTATATAGAGTTTGCTGAGCACGAATTCTTTCGGAAACTTGGCTTTAGTGTTGCGCAGAAGTACGGAGATCTCCAGTACGGCTGGCCTAGGGTTAAGGTTGCTGCTGAGTTTTTGAGTCCATTACGATTTGAGGATGAGCTCGAAATCAGACTTCGACTCAACAAGATTAGTACCCGCTCAATTGGCTATGAATTCTCAATTGTCAAAAAATCAGATCAAACTATTGCAGCCATAGGGAGCTATACGACAGTATGCGTCATTCACAATTCTGATGGTGGCTTTCGCTCTGCACATCTACCTGAAGAACTTTCAAAATGTATGAAAAGCCTTGAATTCGATACTCATAACGAGCCCATTCAGCACCTCCGGCAAGACAGTGATGACAGATGAATTAATCAGCCCCCAGGCAAGGCTCAAAGATATCCAACTTCACAAGCTGAGCAGACTACTGGCGCTGCAGTCTGGCAACAAATTTTATAGTCAAGTCCTGAAATCCTTCGCCAATATATCCACGCTAGAAAGCTTCGAGGAGTACATTGCTAACACACCATTTACAGATAAACAGCAATTAATAAATGATCAGTTACTGCATCCACCCTATGGAACAAACCTTGCACTTTCATTGGATCAGTACAAAAGAATGCATCAAACTAGCGGAACAACGGCAGCCCCACTCCGCTGGCTCGATACTGATCAAAGCTGGCAGGCAATACTAAATTGCTGGCACCGTATTTATCAGGCTGCTGGCGTCACCACTGTTGACCGCATTTGCTTCAGCTTCTCATTCGGACCTTTTTTAGGGTTCTGGTCAGCCTTTGAAGCGGCAACACAATACGGATGCTTGTCATTTCCAACTGGAGGAATGAGTAGCCAAGCGCGCATTAAACTAATTTTGGATACACAATCAACGGTTCTCTGTTGTACGCCTAGCTACGCTCTTCGCCTTGCAGAGGTAGCCAAAGAAGCCAAGCTGCCAATAGAAACATCCCATATTCAGCGCATCATTGTGGCTGGAGAACCTGGTGGGTCAATTCCAGCAACTCGTGCTCTGATTGAAAGGTCCTGGAATGCAAGGGTCTATGACCATCATGGCATGACTGAGACAGGCCCTATCACTTATCCATGCCCATCCAAGAAGGACACTTTACATGTTGATGAAGAATCCTATTTTGTAGAGATCATAGATCTAGAAAATCAGCACGTCCTGGAAGAAGATCAGGAAGGTGAACTCGTTGTCACCACCCTGGATCGTTACAGTTCTCCTTTGCTACGTTACCGAACTGGTGACTTGGTTCGAGCCAGTAAGAGCAGGTGTCCATGCGGGAGTCCCCATCTGCCCTTGGTCGGCGGAATCCGTGGGCGACGCGATGACATGCTGATTGTTCGCGGTGTCAACGTTTATCCGAGCGCCATTGAAGAACTGGTACGAAGATTTGCTGCAGCAGCTGAGTACCGAGTCATCGTCGATCAGCGCTCAGTCATGACCGAAATCTACATAGAAATTGAACTCAAACCTGATGGTCAGGCCACTGATATTCTGAATAATATCCAGCACGCTATTGCTACAGCGATGACCATACGATGTAAGGTTGAGTCGGTACCGATTGGCTCTCTTCCCCGGCACGACATGAAAGCGAGGAGATGGACTTCGCTGAAGTCTGAACAACTTCAATGAACATTGCAAAAACAACGCTCTTGTATGGACACTTTTCTCCAGCTTGGCCGTCGCTGCAGTCGCTTGGGCAAAAGTCCCTAGTTCAACATGTCACCCCGAGCCTTGACATTCACATAAAAAGCCTGTCCTATCTAACCTGAACACGTAATGGCTAAGACCTTAAATCGCTTGGAGGCTTTCTGGTTTCCTCTTTGCCCGAGCAATCTTCTTAACCAGAAAGCAGCGCTGTCCTACACAGTCTTTGGAAATCACCTGGTAGTTTGGGGTACCTCCAATGGAACTATTGGCGCCCTTGAGGACCGCTGCAGCCATCGATCAGCCCGGTTGTCCCAAGGAGAGATTCACAGCGATGGCTTACTCAGCTGCCCTTATCACGGTTGGCGCTTTGATCCGACGGGTGAGTGCAGGGCCAGACCGCAATGTCCTGATCAAACTATTCCTCCCTCGTGCAGTGTCAGAAGTTATGCCGCCAGTGTGCGCTATGGCTATGTGTGGGTTAAATTCGACCTAAGCTCACAGACGTCCATACCTGTTTTCCCGGAATCAGATGACCCCCAGATACGCCAAATACAAGGATTTCACGAGGTATGGAACTGCTCGGCTTATCGCCTGATTGAAAATGGTCTTGATAACTACCATCACTTTTTTGTTCATGCGGGTCTCCTCGAAACAGTCACACCGATTCCTACAGCAATCGATAGTGGTATCGAAGAGTCGGATGATGGCTTCTGCTACTCAACAGTCTTAAAACTCAAAAACAGCAAAAAATTATGCGGTGCCTTGGGCCACGGCAATTCTTTCGTCACCGTCAAACGTACGGTGCGCTGGCTGGCCCCTTTTGGAATCAGTTTGGAGCTTGATTGGTCGCATGGTCTCCGGCAAAGAATAGTTCAGTATGCCATTCCAATTGATCATAAATCTTGCATCATGAATCGGTTTTATTTCAGGAATGACCGCGAAGAGGATGTCAGCATAAAACAACTGCTTGAGTTTGAACGCACCTTGATTGACCAAGATCGTCATATTATTGAGACCATAAATACTGACAATAAACCCTTGATAGAGAATTCTGAAAATCTAATTGAGGCAGATCTGCCGATTGCATTAATGAGGCGGCGCCTTAAGAGGCTTCTCGCAGCAAGCGAGAATTTACATTAATTTCTATGCAAGCTGGCTAAACACGGATGAGAGGATTAGAACCTGCGACCTAGTGCTCCCAAAGCACTGAAAGAAGCATTTCTGACACTAGGATTTTAGACTATGACTGGCTTTTGACAGGGTCTTGCAGGTCCTGTCATGACCAAATATGCTGGTTTTGCCGTCGTTTTGCCGTCGCCTAAACCGTTATGCCACAACCCATTTCGGAAAATCAGTGGGTTTTGACGGCAAGACGGCAGATTTCAGAACTCAGCGCGGTCGAAGGTAAAAAGCCGCTGCTGACCATCGCCAAATCAGTCCGAAACAAGGTCGAACTGTCCATGCGGCCACGCCAGCCAGGCAACCGCATCACGCTGCCCTTCGAGTGGTGTGAGCGCCAATGGGGTGATTGCTACGTACGCATCAGGAACGTTTACGCCTACGCAGCTAAGGGACACACCCTGGTTGAAGCCGCCGAACTGGCTCAGGCAAAAGCTCCCAGCAAGAACCGCAACTGGGGTGCCTACGCCAAGGATTTCAAAAACTGGAAAATGACCGCCGACAGCGGCATCAAACTCACCACCTGGGAGCACGACTACGAGCCAGTCATCACGATGGCTATCGGGTTGCTCACTGCCAAAAAGGCTCCAATCACGGCTCAAGCGTTGGTGCTGGCTTGCGTCAGTGAATTTCGGACTGGTAGCCGTATGCGCAAAATCCGTGTCCGAAGCCTGGTCAGCTTCCTTGGCTACTGCGTGGATCAGCACCACCTGCCAGATGCCTGGGCACCACCTAAGAACCTCAGGCCGCTGATCGGTGCGGAGAAGCCATCAGAGGCTGTACGGCAGAAAGCTGATGCCTTTGCCCATGACCAGCAAATCATTGACCTGATTGAGTCGCTGCCTACTGAAGTCGGTCCACAGCGTGACCGTGAAGCAGCAATGCAGTGGGCAGATGCCACCCGGTTGCTGGCTGAGCTGGGATTGCGACCGATTGAACTGCTGCACCTAAAGGTGAAAACAGAAGAAATCAGCGGTGAAGCGTATTGGTGGTGTACCTACGAAAAGAAAGGTGGCAACGGTGCTACCAAGGCGCGACGCATCTACCCACTTCCGTTAGTGGGTGCTGATGGCGAGGTGCAGCAGTGGAACCTGATGGCGAGGTGGCGTGCCGGTCTAATCAAGCTTCCGCCCCTGGAGTCAGGAAACGGTGCCGGTGAATGCTGGAAAACGTATTTTGTACGCCGACCAGCATGGGTGTCATTGAAGGAGTTGATGCTCAGCCAGGAAGACAAGCGGTTGACTGCCTACAGCTTCAGACACAGCTATAGCGTCAGAGGTACTAGGCGTGGGATTGATTCGGGATCCATGGCTACAAGCATGGGACATTCGATTCAGACCCACTGCCAGCACTATCCATGGGCAGAAAGATCAAGCACTGCCGATGCTTTTGCCAAAGCCCACGAGCCACTCATCGCGGCGTAGTTCGCAGCCTGTCAGTGCAAGGTTGACAAAAACCACAAAACTGGTGCTACGGTTTTAAAGACCCTTCAGGGTTATCGGACTAAACCACTGAACTTGGACTCCCAAGTTGATAGCTACGCTGGTGGGTGTCTCCGGGTATTTCTGCCTCCCCCTACGGGAATCTGAGCCTGCGAAAGCTGAGCAGAAATAGCACATAATTCGGACACACCAATGACCACTACTAAGTGGGTGACTCAGCGCGAGGCTGCTGATCATCTTCGTTTAAGTGAGCGGACCTTGATCCGCTTGCGCCGTGAAGGACTTTTGGCTGCTGGTGAATGCTGGCACCGAAAAATCCCTACCAATGCCAATAGCCATGTGCTTTACAACTTGGCTGCATGTGAAGAAGCCTTATGCGCAGCAACTAGAGCTGCGCACCTCGAACAAGACCAACTTGGCCACCGCGCGATGGAGGTGGTCTTCGCATGAACATGAAAAAGGCCGCCTGCCAGGGCGACCTCATGATGGCAAACAATCCTGAAGCCACTGTAGGTCAGCCTTCGTCTCATGCCGTCTGGCCATGCGACACCCACGAATCTGGACATAACACCGACTGCGTTGATGATGCGCAGTCTCAAATCACACCGGCAGATCCCAATGAATCCGTTAACCACGCGGGTGGTGAGACAGCAAACACGGAAATGTCGCTGCACCCGATGCAGGTACTCCACGAGGCGGAACTTTTCCTGAGGCTTCTCGGCAAGGATCCAGCGAAAACCTGGTTCCGCACTCTTAAGCCAATCCCCGACAAGGGCAGCCTGTCAAACGTCAGAAGAAGAGGCGCTGACCTGCACGGGTTTGATGCCGCCGCGCTGGAAGCCGACAACCGAGCCGGTTCCTCGATCTACTTCATCACGGGCGATGCCGATAAGGCCACTGGAAAAAACAAGAAAACAGGCAAAGCAACAGGCGCGGTCGAAGACACCAACATTCACACCTGCCGTGCTGTTTTCGTCGAATGGGATGACAAGCCAATCGAGTGGCAGGTGTCGGCATGGCGTGAACTAGGACTGCCAGAACCCACCGCGATGATCACCACCGGCGGAAAGTCGGTGCACTGCTACTGGCACCTAAGTGAACCCATGCAACCCGATGCCTGGAAGGTGTTGCAACTGCGGTTGATCAACTACGCCGGGGGTGACACGGACTGCAAAAACCCCAGCCGGTTGATGCGCCTGCCTGGATTTGCCTACGTCAACAAAAAGACGGGTGAAGTCACAAGCAACCGTGCTGAGTTGATCCAACAGGCCGACTTGTCCTACACCGCCGAGGAAATCGAAGCTTGCCTACCAGCAGCCTCGATCCCAGAGGTGGTGAAGCCAACGCCAAAGCCTGGCCTGATTAAGCATCGCCAAGGCGTTGATTACGCTCCGCGCAGCATTGAAGAGATCGAGGCGGCCGCTGCTTTCATCCCAGAACGGGTGGTCGGTGGTAGCACCTACGAAACCAGCAGAAATGCACTTTGCGGTTGCGCAGCGGCACTAACCGCCATAGGTGAACCAGAAGACCGTGTACTGGATCTCCTGGCCGATAAGTGGCCAGATAGAAGTACAGCTGCGCAAGTGCTGGACAGCACCACTACCCGCGATCCAGCAAGCTTCTGGGCTATCGCCGCAGAAAACGGGTATCAGCTGAAGCGAAATCCCAGCCGTGAACACAACCACGACCCATCACCTGCTGAGGTACGGCAACGCACCTACAAGGAACTGCTGACAGCAATGCTCGCCGCCATCACCGCCAACGACGACGACACGTTGATGGAATTGCGCGCCGAGATGATCGCCAGGTTCCGGCGCAACGACGCCCAGGTGGAAGCTGCGCTGTTCAAACTCCACACAGACAAGCTGACCCAAGGCGAGGCCATCACACCACCCGCATCACTTGATCTATCGCGGATCAGTGGCATGGATTGGTTAATCGAAGGCTTCGTACCCGATAACGATCTGACACTGCTATGGGGCAATGCGGGTGCTGGGAAGACAACAGCCGCATTAGCTGCTGCACTCGCCGTAATCCGCGGCACTGGACTATTGGATCACACTCAGCCATCACCACGCCGGAACGTCCTGTTTATCGCCTCTGACAGCGGTGCCCCACCGTTGTACGCAGCGATGCAAGACATGGGTATGGCGGACCTGCCCGAGGTTAAAGACGGACCAGATAAACGCTTTCACGTTTGGGCATCTGATCCCAACCAAGGCATGACCTCCTGGGCAGCCGATTTGCGCGGGTGCATCAGGTTGCTGCATTTCGTCCGTAGCAATCAGATCGGCCTTGTATTGATCGACAGCTGCAAAGCCGTGTGCAGTGGCGCTGGCCTCGATTACACCAACAACCAGCTGGTGACCTCACTGCTGACCTACTTCAAGGAAGTGATCTGCCCACACACTGCCGTGGTCTGGCTTAACCACGACGGCGTGGTAAAGGGGGCACCCGCAGGCGCAAAGGCGTTTAAGGAAATCCCTTCGATGGTGCACAGCATCATCCGAGAAGAACAGAAAGACGGCACCATCGTCGATAGCAGAAGGCAGTGGCGAGTAATGAAGTCTCGGATGGGTGGCACCCGTGACTTCATCTATGAGTTGAACCTTGGTGTACTACAGCTATGCCAATTCCAAGAAAAGGTAGGTAACTGCCTTGACCGGGTGGTGGATGTGCTTAAGGGCGCATGGCAGCTGCAAAGTGAGGCTTCGCTATCAAAGTCAGACCTAGCTGAACGGATATGTAGGACACTGGGGCCGTCTCGCAAAACGCTAGACAACACACTGGCTTCTGCAACTCGCGCAAAACACCCGGTGATCACTCGCGCGGGTAGGGGGCGATATGCGCTGGCACCGCGGGTGAAGGACACTCTCTTAAAGGGGTGCATATCAAAACGGGAAGTATTAGCTGAAAATGATTGCTATGACTGGGATTTCATAAGTTCCCGTCAACTTCCCGATGATGAAAATCGGGAAGTTCAGCTAGATACAAAAACAACTGTGGCACCACCCGCTGAAGTTCCCGAGTTCCCGACCGGGAAAAGTGTCGGGAAGTCACCAGAAGGCAGTCATAGCAACGGCTCCGGGCAAATACTTCCCGATTTGCATGCACCCCTTTTAGGGATAGAAGCAAGCTTGCGCTGTGATGCCCCAGCACCCGCTGTTGGAAGTGGTGCCGATGCGTTTGAAGACGACGATGATCCCGCCTGGGGTCCACGAGTGGACCTAGAGCCGGGTCTGCCACGTCTCACACCTGAGGAGGCTGAGCGTCAATGCAATGAAGCGTTTGCACACTGGCACTCACCAGGTGAGCTGGAACCAGGGGTGGCACGCCTAACACCTGAAGATGCGGAGCGTCTGTTTAAGGAGGCAAGCAAATTCAGTTAGGACTGCTGACAAGGGGGTTTCTGACAACCCCCCTTTCTTCTTCACCCATTCCCATCAGCGGCATTGCTTGCTTGACAGGTGAGCAGGCCACTTCACTGCGACGGGTGAGTCTCAGGCACCGTCAGCACTGGGATCTAACTGCGGGATCATCGGCAAATTGATGGCTGTACACAAGCGGTTATGGCCAGCCGGTGTTTCGTAATTCCATCGCCTCTGTCCAGTCCATACAGTCTCAGCAGACTGAAGGTAACTGGCACAAGCAGCGTTACCGCAACCCACGCCGAAAAGTTCGTTCCTTGGGGTTGTTGTGAGGCACTACCACCATCTCGTGCAGAAGCTTCAACGCACCGATCGCTGCGGCGTACTGACCAGCCTGTTCCGCCTTCAGAGCTACCCGTTGAGCGCTAGTGCACAGGTGCGCCACCAGGTGCTTGATATCGGCTCCCTGAAGGCTCGCAGCAAGTTGGCCATGTGCCCAGCCACAGTCTCGTTGTGCGGTTGAGCGCGAGCACCCCCATTGCGCCATCATGAAAGTCACGACATCACTGAAGCCGTAGCCATCTGCCACGCGCGCTAGGGCTGCCTCACGTCGCCGTTTGCGTTCAGCCTTACTGGTGCGCATTGCCTGCCTCAAGCCGTTTCCAGGCAGCGTGGACCGCATCAACGACGTCTTCGAGGTTGGCCCAACCAAGCGCGTCGGTTTCGACGTTGGGGATAGCAGCCAACGTGGCTGCCTTGAACGCTTCAACGGTGGGCACCTGAGCCTGTGCCTTGAGCGCTGCCAATTTGGCGTCCTGCATCTGGCAGGCGTATTCGACGATGTTCACGGCAAAACCTGATTCAGCAGGGCAAGTTCCTGATCACATTCGCTTTGCTGGTCGATGAGGCCACCAGCAATTTGGCGTAGGTCATCTTCAAGGCGTTGCTGTTTTTCCTGCAACTCGGTACGACGATCTTCGACTTGCTTTTGGTATCCAGGATCAGCCACCAGGCGAGGCAGTTCTGTGGACCAGAAGTGATCGGTATCTGGCTTGCCTAGTTCAATGTTGCGGTCCAGTGCCTGTCGATAGATGTGGTCCGGCACCCGTAGCCAGTTTGCTGTCGGGTGCATTTTTGCGATATGGGCCATTACCAACGCCTCCCGGTTGTGGGTGAAACACCAACGACGAAGGCGCGGTCCAGGTGCTGCCTGTGGGCGGCGTTAGTGGCCTGCAATTCAGCGGTGGCAGCCTTCATCCGTTCGATCTGCTGTTGGCGCGCCTCTGCGGCTGCTTGTGCCTCGTAATTGGGTACTGATGTGCCCTTACCGGCGGCGGCGGCCAAATAGCTAGCCAGCGCAGGATCGTGACGCTCAAGCAGTCCAATCGCGGTCAGATTCCCGACGCGATATGGATTCGGAACCTGGCCATGTTCACGGCGACCCGAAGCCAGAAACCTGTCCATGCCTTCGATCTTGGCCATCCTGGCAACAATGGCGCGGGCATCATCTTCGGCTGCGGCTGCCTTGCGATGGTCGGCATCAATCCGTGCATCAAGGTTAGACATCAGTGCACCTCTAGAGGTAAAGGACGGCGTGATTGTGGGGATGCAAGGCAGTCACCTTCAGGTGCCTTGGTGGTGTCATCATCGACAGCAAGTCGGGAGAGTGTCGCTTCAGCCTGTAGCGCAGAAAGTACAGCGGAACCGGCTACAAATGTTGGATGCGGTGTTGGCATGATTCCAAAACCTTTATGACTCTCACATTCTAAAGGGTACCACCAAGCATTAACTCAAGCAGTCTTCTCTATGCCTGACGCATAAGACAGTGCCAGACTTCGCAGGCACCAATGGCGTAATGGACAAGATTGCGCATCTTCCGCACGTTGACTTGAGTCATTTGCAGTGGTGATAGTTACAACAATCCAAAGTCAGCTTGATCGCCTACGCGCAAGTTCTGCCTGCTGCTCTAGCCAGAAGCTGGCAAGGTTTGACAGCGAGCGACCTTGGGTGAGGCTTTCTTCCACTAGGGCCTCGTGAACGTAGTGGGAGACGGTGATGGTTATCCGCTGGGGCTTAC
>Ga0310332_10179_pt1 | contig 17266 bp, 19 predicted proteins | sample LakMicSRFLOrngD5_FD_195546 | JGI IMG/M metagenome (GOLD analysis project Ga0310332, IMG submission 195546) | Enriched freshwater cyanobacterial communities from Lake Michigan, Michigan, United States - MI23.SRFL.Orng.D5 (v2) (version 2) | ecosystem: Environmental > Aquatic > Freshwater > Lake...
CCACCCAGCAGCTCCGTATCGGCTGCACCGCGGTCGCAGTCAGTTTGGCGATGGATGGCAGCCAACCAGAAATTCGCCGCCGTCGCGAAGTTGGTGCTCTATGAGCAACAAACTCCTAGCTCGGCTTGCGCGACACCCTGCGCGAGGCATTTCGCCTTGGACTGTTGAGCGATGGTGAGACCCGGATGCTGATGATCCAGGTCCGCAACCTCACCAGTCACACCTACAACCGCAGCACAGCCGACGAAATCGCCACCAACATCAGCCAGCGTTATTTGGGCTGTTTTCAGGAGCTGCGCAGCCGCCTCCAACAACGCCAAGAGGCCGGAACCGATTGACATGGCTGAACCCATCCACACATCAGCCCCCGTTCAAGCCATCCCAGGCATCCCCGTTGCGACAAGCGCACGCCTGCTCGAAACGCTTGGCACCTGCCCCGCCGTGACGGCGATCTGGCTGTTTGGCTCGCGTGCCATGGGCTGCCACCACACCGGCTCTGATCTGGACCGATGCCTCGAAGGGCCAGCGCTTGAGCACGCTGATCGTCTGAGGCTCATGGCCGCCATTGAGGAGCTGCTGCTGCCCTGTCGGGTCGACCTGGCGCTGAAGCGCGAGCTGCCCGCCGATCTGCAGGCTCACGTTGACCGCGTCGGGCTGTGTCTCTGGAGGCGTAGCAATTAGGCGCTCAGCCTCTGGTTCAGGCGCTGGGTCTCCAGTTGGGCCAACACATCACGGCAAACGGCGATGGCAAAGACCTCAGCCATCTCGGCCTGCAACCGCCGGCTGCGAATCGGCACCGTGCGGATGCGGCAGCGAAGGCTGCCATCGACAGGTGGCAGACCAATGGCGCGCATGACCTCCACAACGGCTACCCATGACTGGGGTGCATTGGGATCAAGCGCCGCTGGCACGTAAACCGGTGGCTGTTCACCTTGCAGTCGCAGCAGGCCAAAATCGCCAGGCCGCTCGGGCCTGAAACGCACCATGCTCTGCGGGTTACGGTCAAACCAGGCGCGGTCACTCTCCAAAAGACGGGTCAGGGCGGTGACCTGGCGCCGCTGTTGCCGAATACGCCGTACTGCCGAAACCCTCTGCCGCACCTGTACTCCAACACTCAAAAAAAGTTATCGCCAAACGGGCCAAGCGCCAGTCCAACCACGGACCCGACTTGACGCCAATCCAGAGCAGGTCTAGCTTTTTTATAGTCAACAGCCCATGCTGCACACAATCCATGACCCTGCTTTCGGCCTACCTCTCCAGCCCCAAGACCCGAAAAGTGCTCAGCAAGCGACCTGGGCAAGCAGGCTTCTCGCTGATTGAGCTTGTTGTTGTGATCGCGGTATTGGCCGTATTGACCGCAATCGCGCTACCGAATTTCCTTGGGGTTTCTGATGACGCAGCTGCTCGCTCAGCCCAGCAGGCGGCGATTACAGCATTCAAAGAATGCCAAGTTCACAAAGCGCGTGGGAAAACCAGTCAGGACGAAGAATTTGTGAGTCCTGCTCTAGGTGATTTTGTAGTTTATGCAGTTGATGCCGGCAGCGCCCAACTCAATCCAGTTCCAGCTCAAGGCGCAGCTGGGACCCTCGATTGCTTTACATCAGCGGGAGCGATCAGAGACATCTGGTCAGTCCCCAAGGTCTCTAACAAATTTCCATCCTTCAAGGTTGCCAACGACGGCACCAAATCATGCATTTCTGGCACTTCCTCATCAAACAATACTAAGACGTTTGATACTGGATGCTCGGGCAGTACCGGGGCTGCCGGGATTTGGGAGTAATTACTGAATAGACAAAAACAATTAAAGCAATTGAACACCGCTCAAGACACGCGAGTCTAGCAGTGATGGAGGGAAATTCATCACACCATTCAGCCTTCACCCTGCTTGAGCTAATCATTGTAATAGCTGGGCTAGCAGCTCTTGCCGGCCTTGCTATTCCAAACTATCTCAAATATATAGAAGAGGCTAAAATCGATAAAGCAAAATCATTGCTTAATGCTGCTTCCTCAGAGTGCCTTCAGATGTACCGCTCTGAAGGCATTTCTTCTTTATCGAAGAAACCTTCAATCCTGGAACGAGAACAACTTCCCAATGGCTATTCGTACATCGAAGGACAGGATAAATGTCAAGCCATTGCGATTGAAGACCCCTCAAATTCTGAATCCCCTCTGGTCACCCTTGGCCTGACAATCGACGACGCGAGCGGCGCTCCAAAAGTTTCAAAGTGGTCTGTCTATAAGCACCCTGACACCAAATATGCCTGCGAACAATGGGGCGGCTGCGGCGAGGGTGCCAACGTCCAAGCAATCATCGCAGAGCAAAAACGCAGAGCAGAAGAGCAAGCGCGCCTTGCAGCCATTGAAGAACGCTACAACGCATGGCTGAAAGGTCCGCCGCCTGGAACTGGCAACTACACAGCAGACGGGAAAAACATCTGGGCATTTCAGGGAAGAGTGCTGGCTGATGAGGCCAAATTCAATCAAGTTATTGAACAGGAGTGCGGCAAAGAATTGACCGACGCATTAAATAATGCTAAAAGCACAAAATTTGATGAGCTATTCACCTACACCGGCAAGAACGGCGGGTGCAGCATTAGCACCTATCTTTGCAGCGGCAAAGATGTAGGCAGCAAAGATGGGTACGACGCCTGCAAAAAAGAAGAATGGGATAACGCCTGTGATGCAGAGCTTCTAAGACGAAAACAAACAAACACGAATGGCTTATTCGAAAAACTACCGGGTGGCCGCGGCTGCAAGGCAACTTATCTATGCAACGGATCAGAATATTCGACACAAGCAGACTACGAAAAGACATCCTGCGGGAAAAAATACATCTGCATTGACACCCCTCCCACATGCAGAAAATCTTTCTTTGGAAGCTGCATAGAATGGTCGGCGCCAAGTCAGACTTGCGAATGGAAATAAATGAAATGTACCACTAGATGAATAATGCAAATCTCATCCATCCGCCAACTGATTGACGAGCATTTCTCCCTGGCCTGGTGTCGGGAGAATGTTGTCATCCCGATGGATGTGATGGATGGCGCGCCGTTTGGCAAGCCAGGCCAGCAAACGATGGTGATTGCGGTCGGCAACATCACCTTTTTGGGCACGATTGGTGGCTTCATCAAACAGCGGGTCGGGCGCACAGGCCTGGAATGCCAATTCGTTGAAAAAGCACCAGAAGAGATTCAGGCCCTGCTCGATCAGGCAGCAGCTCAGCGCATCATCTCGGGCGATGCACTGGATCCGGCGGTCTATGACGAAGATGCGCTCACCGAAGCCCTCAAGGAAGTTGATGAAACCGGCGGCGAAGGGCTGTCGCTCGAATTTGATGATGACAGCGATGAACTCACCATCGCTGAAGAAAGCATTGATGACATCTCCCAGGAACTGCTTGGTACCGCCATCCAACGGGCGGCCGCGCAGATCCTGATCAAAGCAGTCAAGGAAGACATCTCCGACATCCACATCGAACCGCAGGAAGACAACTACCGTGTGCGGCTGCGCCAAGACGGCGTACTACGGCCATTCATCAAAATCCCTCGCCCTTCTGGCATCAAGCTCACCGCCGTGATCAAAACCATGGCACGCATGAACGTGGCTGAGCGGCGCGCCAGCCAAGACGGCCGCATCCTGCGCAAGCTGGAAGGCAACAAGATGGAGTTTCGCGTCTCGACTTTGCCCTCCAAGTACGGCGAGAAGACCGTGCTGCGGGTGCTCAAAAGCGACCCAGGCATGCTCAATCTGGATGTGCTGGTCTCCAACAGCGAGGTACTCAATCGTCTGCGGACCCTGATCCATCAGAGCTACGGCATCATCATCGTGGCTGGTCCAACGGGCTCGGGTAAATCAACCACCCTCTATTCGGTGATCAGTGAACTGAACACTGGCGAGAACAACATCGTCACAGCTGAAGATCCGATCGAGTACACCCTGCCGGGCATCACTCAGGTGCAGGTGCTGCGCGAAAAAAATCAAACCTTCGCCACCATTCTGCGCACCTTTCTGCGGCAGGATCCCGATGTGATGCTGATCGGCGAAACCCGCGACCCCGAGACTGCCAAAGCCTCGATGGAAGCAGCCCAGACCGGCCACCTGGTGCTCACCACACTCCACGCCAACAACTCAGCCAGTTCGATCACCCGCCTGTTGGACATGGAGGTCCCCCACTACCTGATCACCTCGTCACTCCTGGGCGTGATGGCCCAGCGCCTGGTGCGCCGGTTGTGCACCTGCTCGGTTGAGCGACCGGTCAGCGAAGCAGAAGCCCATCTCTGCCGGCTGAGTGTGGGAACACCCATCAGGGCCCCCAATGCTCTTTCAGCCGAAGACAAGGAAAAAGCCAAGGCTGAACAACGGCTGTGCCCGCGCTGCCAGGGCACCGGGTACAAGGGGCGTGTCGGGGTCTACGAGCTGATGCCGGTCACCACAGGCATTAAAACTGCAATCCGCGAACAACGCAGCAACCAGGAGCTGCAGGATCTGGCCTGTCAGGAGGGCATGGTCACCCTCGAAGACTACGGCCGTGCCCTCGTTCGCGATGGCATCACCAGCGTGGCTGAGCTACAACGGCTCAGCAGTTCGGCCTTTGACTGAGCAGGGCATGTCAATCGCCAGGGAAATCGTCGGCTTTGCGATCAAGGCAGGATCCTCCGACATCCACCTGGAAGAGGGTTCACCGATTGCCATTCGCGTCAACTCAGACATCACGATTCTCGATCAGATCCTCAGACCCGCCGACATGGATCGGCTGCTGCAGGAAATCGTGGGTGCAGAAAAGATTCACCAGTTCAACCAGACCCACGACCTCGACACCTCGATCGGCCTGGATGGACTGTCTCGCATTCGCATCAACGCCTATGTCGCCAATGAAAAGCGATGCCTCACCCTGCGGATCCTGCCCGACAACCTGCCCAAATGGGAAACCCTTGGTTTGCCCCAGCCCTTCATTGATCTGACGGCCAGGCACCGCGGTCTGGTGCTCTGCACAGGACCAACGGGTTCGGGCAAATCAACAACCCTGGCAGCTTTCATCAACTGCATCCTTGAGACCCAGAAGCGCCACATTCTTACGATTGAAGACCCGATCGAATTTCGCTTCCAGCACTCCAAGACCTCGATCATTCATCAACGGGAGGTCAAACGCGACACTCAGACCTTTGCTTCGGCCCTCAAGGCGGCCCTGCGCGAAGACCCCGATGTGATCTACATCGGGGAAATGCGCGACCTGGAGACGATTCAGCTGGCGATCACCGCCGCCGAAACAGGTCACCTGGTGCTGGGCACCCTGCACACCAGCTCGGCTGCCAAAACCGTCGAGCGCATCGTCGATGTGTTTCCAGCCGAGCAGCAGGAGCAGGCACGACTGCAGGTCTCAACCTCGTTGCTGGGCATCCTGTCGCAAACGCTCTGCAAGAACACCGCCGGAAAGCGCAGCCTGGCCTACGAGCTGCTGATCAACACCCCTGCCATTGGCAACCTGATCCGCGAACGCAAGATCAGTCAGATCTATTCGCAGCTGCAGACGGGCAACCGCGAAGGCATGAACACCCTCGAGCAATGCCTCATCAAACTCATGCAAGACGGCAAGATCAGCCAGCAGGAAGCGATCTCCAAAGCCAGTAACCCCAAGATGGTGCTCGAAGCCGGCAACGCGGTGCCTGCCTAACGCCATGGTGCAGTACGGCCAATCTGCTGCTGCCGCCACAGGGTCGCAACGTCAATCTTCTGCGCCTGCTGGCGGCAGTCAGCCAGCCTGGCTTGGCGAACTGCTCGGCGGCCCGCCCCCACCGGCACGGCTGAAGGTACCGCAGAAAGATCTGCTGATCTTCTTTCGTCAACTGGCGGTCATTCTGCAAAGCGGCGTACCCCTGGCGCAGGGCCTGCAGCTGCTCTCCGACAACATGACCAACCCCAACCTGGCTGGGTGCATCCGCCAGATTGCCCTGCGGCTCAATGCAGGCGAAGAGCTGTCGGTCTGCCTGCGGCAATATCCACGCGTGTTCAGACCAATCACCATCGGCCTGATCGAAGCTGGCGAAGCCGGTGGCATTCTGGAACAGGTGCTGGACCGCATCGCTTACCTACTCGAACAACAGGCCAAGCTGCGCGGCCAAATGATCGGTGCCCTCATTTATCCGGTGATTGTGCTGGTGCTGGCGATCACGGTGGGACTGGCGCTGTTGATCTTCATCGTGCCCCGCTTTGAGTCGATGTTCTCCAGCCTGGGCGCCAAGCTGCCGGCCCTCACCCAGGTGATGCTCAACCTCTCGCGCCTGGTTACCAACCCCGTGGCCATGGGGTTTGCGGGGTTGGTGGTGCTTGGCGGCGGGGTGTTGTTTCGCAGTGTGTATGCCAGCAGGGAGGGTCGCCTGGCGATCGACACCTGGCTGTTCAAGATCCCACTGTTTGGCCCGCTGCTGCTGCGCTATGAGATGGCCTCGCTGAGCGAAACCCTGGCCACACTGGTGAACTCAGGAATCCCGATCATCGATGGCCTGCAACGCTGCATCAGTGCCAGTTCGAATCAGCTGGTGCGCAACACGATTGCCCGATCGATTGTTCTGGCGCAGCAGGGTCAGCCACTGAGCGTGTCGCTCGACAACGGCAAGGCCCTGCCCAACCTCTTTATTGCCATGGTGCGCATTGGCGAAGAGACCGGTGAACTGTCGTTCATGCTGGAGAAGCTAGCGATCTTCTACAACCGCGAGATTGAGAGTGCCGTGACGGCACTCACCAAAGCGATGGAACCCGCCACCGTGATGGTGGTGGCCGGTATCGTCGGCACGATCGTGATTTCGCTCTACCTACCGATGTTTGACCTGATCCGGGCGTTCAAGAAATAATCAATCATTGTCTGATTGATTGGCCAAGGCAGCTGAATCAAGCGGGAGATTCTTCGCGACCGATGGCCACAACGCTGGATCGTCGCTGAGATGTACCGACTCCGGCAGACTCTCTTGGGGTTGCTGGTCCTGCCGCGCAGCAAACGAACTGAGCAGATCACCCATGGAAAAAGGACTGTCGTCCTCATCGGCAGATGCTGGAGCGTCTGCGATCGCTGCTGCAACGCGTTGCGGACGTGACTCTTCGACAGCCGCTGGTTCCTGGGGCTCAGCAGGCGAGAAAATGAAGATGGGTTCTTCAGGTTCTGGGGCTTCGGGTTCGGGTTCAGACACCTCAGGCGCCACCTCAACCAGCTCAGGTTGCTGGCTGAACACCGCCTCAACCGCAGTCTGAGGCTCTAGACGCTCAGCCATTGGTAACGCTTCGGGGGCAAGTGGCTCAGGCTCATCAGCCAAGCGTTGTTCCACAACAACCAACTCAAGCTCAGGCTCACTGGCGACGACCTCGAACGCGGGCAGTAGATCCTCAACAACAGCGACCTCTGAATCACTGGTGGTCATCGGTTCAGGATCTGGCTCCTGCTCAGCAGAGATCGACTGCGCTGAGGCAGTCGAACGCTCAAGAAAGCTCAAGCCAAGACCCATCAACCGGCCCAGGCTCTGCAAGACCATCGACTGATCGACGAGTACGGTTCCAACGCCGGTCGCCGCCAGCGGTCGAGACAATTCAACGGGCAAGCCGATCGCTTCCTGCAGCAACGGGGCCAGCATCGGATGGGCACTGCTGGGACCGGCAAGCACCACCCGATGCCACTGCAGCCAGGAGTACTGACGCTCGCAATCACGAATGAGTTGCTTGAGCTCAAGACTGAGGCGGCGCAGGTCCATCTCCGAAAGCGGCAGATAGCGGTCACTGGCCACGATCTGACTTTCGTTGATCACCATGGCGGGCTCTGAACCCTGCTGTTCTGGCTCGAGTTCTGGTGCAGGAAATTCACGAATGGCCGTGAGTCTCACAAGCTTCAGCGGTCCGGAACGACTCACCAGCGACACCAGAGAGCATTCATCAAGGAGCTCCACATGCAACAGCAAGGCGGTTGCATCCAGTTGGGCCATGACCCCAGCTACCAGATTGAGCTGGGCGATGGTCCCCATCTGCAGGCGCAGCAATTCGAGACCTGCCCGATCCACTGTCTCAACCAGCCGGTCAACCAGTTTTCTGGGAACAGCCGTGAGGAAATAGCTGCGTTGCTCAGGATCAGACTGAGGCAGATCCAGCGGAATCAGCTCCGCGTCGGTCTGATCGAGCTGAATCGGAACCTGCACGGCCGATGCCGGATCCAGGGCATGGGCCAGTGCATCCTCAGGAGCCACCGCAGCCGGCAGTTGCACCACGGTTGTGAACACGGCATCGGGGGCAATTACCACTGCAGCCCGATGGGCGGGGATGTCCTGATCCTGGCAATGGGCCCTGATGAGTGCCGCCATCTGGGCAGGCTCGGTGGGTATGCCGCGCTCCAGGGCCTCGGCAGGCAAGGGGTAGCGACGAATGTGATCAACAGTGATCGCCTCGTTGCGAACCTGCACCTCGGCCACCGTGATGGCCTTGAGGTCAAAATCGATCAGCAACACCCGCTTGGAAATGCGGCGTCTGAACCCTGCCCAGCTCTGCTTGAGCTTGGCAAGGTCGAGGCCAAAGAACGTGTTGCCGACGAGATCAGCCATGAAGCAAGGGCATCAACTGCAGAGTGAACGGGGCCGACAGAACAAGCGCTGTACAGGAGCCTTCAAGGGCGAACGGACCACAGGCTGGGCCTGCAGAAGATAAAGACCTGGCTTATCTGCCGAGAGATCTTCGATGAATCGGCTATTCACAGATCCATAATCATACAGGCAAATCTCATAACCTTCTGGCCAGACCGCAGCAGGAATCTGGTCGTAATTCAGATTCAGTAGCTGACCGGCAGACGGCTTGCACTGACGCAGTGCAGCCCTGAGATTGGCAAGGGAGAACGTTGGCTGCTCCAACGTTTCAACGAGATCATCAAAAAACAGTTCGACGCAGGCCCGATCCGCCATCGTGGCCCCGCATTCAAGTGGCGCTGCTGACTTCTGGTCACTGGAGAGCATGGCAGCCATGAGCTCAGACACCATCACCATGACACCAGAAAAAACAGCGAATAACATGATGGCAATCAACACCTCAAGCATGGTCATCCCTTCATGTCGAAGGCGGGTAGGTCGACGCCATGGAGACATCACCGCTAGAGACCTGAACCGACGGCACTCAGTCATCGTGAGCTGCGAAGATCAGCCATCCACTGGGCGACCTTGGAACATTCATCAAGAGCCCCAGCATAGGAATAATCCTTGGCTGAAGCGACAACGATGGACTGCTCATTCGGGCTGCAGGGTCGCACAGCCGAAGAGATGGCCAGCTCACTGACTTCGACCAGCAAGGCCAGGGCTCCTGTGGCCGCAACCATGATCACTGAGCCGAGCAGGGCATCAATCATGATCCCTGAATCTCCTGCTCAAGAGCACAGCGCTGATCCAGGGTGGTCACAAGACAAGCATCACGAACACGGGGAATGCCGGAGCTCGAGACTTCTACATAAAGGCGTGCTTTGCGCTCTACAGTGTTCTTCACATCAAACGGACGATCCGTCATCAATACGCAGCTTCTTCCATACATCACAGCTGCATTCATGGAAAAAGAACTGGCCATTGCATCTGGGCCTGCAAACGACGCCACGCCGCAATCAAAACCAGCAATCTTGTCCAACAACGATTGAAGCTCCTGTTTCTCACTCGCCAGATAGTCGACCTCCTGCTGTCGGGACGGCAGGTCCTGGATCCGCCGAGTCTCAAGCACAACAGAATTGGATGCTTCAAGCTCAGCCATGGCCACGGCCAGCTGCAAACCCGCGATGATGGGCAACAACATGGCGACGCCAAGCCCGGCATACAGATAGGTCACCGATCAGTCACTGGCCTACTTCCATTGACTTAATCTAAAGAATCCAAGTCTTTTGCCAACCATGGGTTCTGGGGATCCCAAGAGTGTCCCCGCGGCCTTCGGAACACTCTGCGGCAATCTCAACCAGGTCCTCCTGGGAAAGGGCCCCCAGATCCGCCTGGCGCTGACCTGCCTACTGGCCAGGGGGCATCTGCTGCTGGAGGATCTGCCCGGCATGGGCAAGACCACCCTGGCCGAAGCCCTGGCCCGCGGCTTTGGTCTGCAGTTCTGCCGGGTGCATTTCACCAGCGACCTGCTGCCGGCCGACCTCACCGGCATCAACGTGCTGGAGCCCTCCACGGGCCAGTTCAGGTTTCAGCCTGGGCCCATGTTTGCCCAGGTGCTGCTGGCCGATGAGATCAACCGCGCCAGCCCCCGCACCCAGAGCGCCCTGCTCGAGGCCATGGCCAGCGGGCGCGTCAGCGTCGATGGCAGCAGCCACACCCTGCCCCGCCCCTTTGTGGTGATCGCCAGCCAGAACGGTCTCGAGCAGAGCGGCACCTACCCCTTGCCCGAGTCGCAGCTCGACCGTTTTCTGATGCGGCTGTCGCTGGGCTTCCCTGACCGGGCTGCCGAAGCGGCCATGCTGGCCGGCCAGCGGGCCCCGCTCGAAAGCCTTGACGGTGGGCTTGGCCCCGATGCCCTGCTGCAGGCCCAGGAGGCCGCCGCAGCCCTGCCCGCCTCTGCTGCGCTCATCGCCTATGTGCTCGACCTGCTAACCGCCAGCCGTGCACCGGGGGGCAACCTTCCGCCCCTGTCGCCCAGGGCGGGACTGGGGCTGCTGGCCGCCGCCCGCGCCTGGGCCTGGCTGGCCGGTGCCACCTTTGTGACGCCGGACCACGTGCAGGCCGTGTTTGCAGCCGTGGCTGAGCACCGGCTTGACGGCGGCCGGGCTGGTCAGTCGCGGGGACAGCTCAGTGACGCCCTGCTGGCCCAGGTGGATGCGATTCGCTGAGCGCTGGTGGCAAGGCCTGCAGCGACGCCTCAGTAGGCGCGATGCCGTGTTGCGGCTAGGCCTGCGCAACCTTTACATCGTGCCGAGCAGCTTTGGCGGGCTCTGGCTGCTGAGCGGTGGGGTGCTGTATGTGGTCGGCATCAACAGCCGCAGCAACGGCCCCGTGCTGCTGGCCTTGCTGCAGCTCGGCCTGATGCTGCTCAGCCTGTTCCTGACCCATCTGAACCTGCAGGGGCTGGGACTGCGCTGTGTCGAAGCCGCCCCAAGCTGCGCCGACGAGCCCGCAGCAGTGCCCCTGCTGGCGCTCAGCCGCCAGTCGCGCGCAGGGGTAAAGCTGCGCTGGCTAAGTCCCAATGAACCGGCACAGGCCCAACAACTGGTGCATTTGCCGGCGGGCACCACCAGCCTGACCGTGCCCTGGAGGCCGCCATGCCGCGGCCTGCAACAGCCGGGGCGGCTGCTGGTCCAGACCACGGCACCGCTGGGTCTGTTTCGCTGCTGGGCTTACTGGGAACCGCCGCTGATGCTGGCGATCGCACCGGCTCGCCGGGCCGGCCCCGTGCAAGAGGTGCGCCGACCCAGCCGCCACGACCCCAGTGCGGCGCTGCAGGGTGGCCACGGCAGCGATCACTTCGAGGAGCTGCGGCCCCTGCGCCCCCAGGAGGGCCTGCAACGCGTGGCCTGGAAGCCCCTGGCCCGCGGCCAGGGTTGGTATGGCAAGCACTTCAGCGCCGAGCAGACCGCCGCACTGTGGCTGGCTCCAGTAGCGGGGCTGCCCGGCGAGCTGGCTCTCGAGCACCTGTGCGAGCGGCTCTGCCGCGGCCTGGCAGCGGGCGAACGGTTGGGCCTGCTGCTGCCCAACGGCATCGCCATTGCACCGGCCAGCGGGCCCGCCCAGCAGCGGCGCTGCCTGCAGGCCCTGGCGGCCGCACCGGCATGAACGCGGCGCGCCGACTGCAGCAACTCGCCCTGACGCTGCTGTGGGTGCAGCTGCTGCTGCATGGTCAGCTGCAACCGCTGGTGCTCGTCGCCCTGCCGCTGCTGCTGGTCCTGGGCCTGCGGCAGCGGCGGCTGCCGCGCCCGGCGCTGCTGGGGCTCACGGCCCTGGTGCTGCTGTTGTGGGCATCGGGGGCCTCGCTGGGAGACCGCAGCGCCCTGCTGCAGAGCGCCTGCAACCTGCTATGGCTGCTCTGCGGCCTGAAGCTGCTCGAGGCCCGCCGCCACAACGACCAACGGCGCTGCAGCCTGTTGCTGCTACTGGCTGTGGGGCTGGCGGGGGTGGGCGGCCAGGCTCTGGCGGCAAGCCTGCTGCAAGCTGCCAGCGCCCTGCTGGCCCTCGCCTCGCTGCTGGCCCTCGAAGCGGGCCCCCAGCCCCTGGGCCAGCTGCTGCGGCGCAGCACCGTTCTGGTGGGCCTGGCCTTGCCGGTGCTGGTTGCCGCCTTTGTGTTGCTACCCCGGCTTGAGCCGTTGTGGAGCCTGCAACTGGGGGGTCAGGGGCGCAGCGGTCTCTCCCAGCGCCTGGCCCCTGGCGAACTGGCACGCCTGGTGCAGGACAACGGTCTGGCCGCCCGGGTCAGCTTTGCCGGGGGGCCGCCACCGCCAGCGCAGCGCTACTGGCGGGTGTTGGTGCACCAACGCTTTGACGGCAGCAGTTGGAGTGCGGCCGTTGAGCCAACAGAACCCCTGCCCGGCCAGGTTGCACCCAGCACCACCGGCGCCGTGCTGCAGCGCTGGCTGGTGGAGCCCAGTGGACTGCGCCAACGCCCCTGGGACGGCCAGGGAGAACCCACCCTGGCCAGCCAGCTGCAGCTGGGCAGCACCGGCACCCTGGCCACCACCAAACCCCAGCAGGAGAGCAGCCTTTACAGCCTTGTGGCCAACCCGGCAGGGGGGCGCTGGCGCCAGCTGGCCCCCACAGCCGCCGATCTTCAGCTGCCGCCGGTGGCCAATCCCCGGCTTCAGGCCCTGGGGCGGCAATGGGCCAGTCAGGGCAGCAGCGCCGAGGCACGGGTCAACTTGGCCCAAACGTGGTTCCTGCAACAGGGCTTTCGCTACACCCTGGAACCCGGGTCCCTGGGCAGCATTGACCCCCTCGATGGATTCCTGTTTGAGACCAGGGCGGGCTTCTGCGAGCACTTTGCCGCCAGCTTTTCGGCCTTGATGCGGGCGGCCGGGGTGCCGGCCCGCGTGGTCGTGGGCTATCAGGGGGGCAGTTGGCAGCAGCCCCTGGGTGGGGAGCCCTATCTGCAGCTGCGCCACAGCGACGCCCATGCCTGGAGCGAGGTGTGGCTGCCCCCACAGGGCTGGGTGCGCGTCGACCCCACCGGCTGGGTGGTGCCCGAGCGGCTGCGGCGTTCACTGGCTGCCAGCCTCAACCAGGCAGATCAGCAGCGGTTGAGCCCACCGCCCCCGGGCTGGCTGCGTGCGGTGGCAGACCAGTGGACCGGGCTCGATTACCGCTGGCAGCTCTGGGTCATGGGGTTTGACCGCCAGCGCCAGCTCGAACTGCTGGGCAACAGCCGCTGGCAGGGGTTGGTGGCCCTGGCTGCCATGGCAGCCGCCCTGGCCGTGGGTCTTGTGCCGCTGCTGTGGAATCTTCAACGTCGCGGCCTCGGCGGGGCCGACCTCGCCCGCCGACAGATCGATCGCTTGCTGAAGCAGCTGCAGCAGCGTGGCCACTGCCCGGCCCCGGGGGAGAGCCTCGAGCGGTTCTGCCTGCGGGTGGCCGAGCTGGAACCCCAGTGGGCCCAAGCGCTGAACCACCTCTGCCGCAGTTACCAGCAGTGGCGCTTTGACCCCAAACCCCCGCCTGGTCAGCTGCAGGCGCTGCTGGCCAGCATCAGGGCGATGCAGCTTGGCCTGGGGCGCGGCCATAGGCCGACAGCTTGAGCCTGAGCTCGATGCGCACCGGTGCGCCTTGCCCCTGAGCCTGGCCCGCAGTCGTGGCCGGCTGCCCCGCGACAGCCGCCTTGAGATCGAGATCACTGGTCAGGGCAATCACCTGCAGGTTTTCAAGCTGCTGCAAAAAACGCCGCAGATCGGTGTAGCGGCCTCGCACGGTCAGCGTGGCCGAGCGCTTCTGCAGGCCCTGCACCAGCAGCGGGTCAGTGGTAGCCACTGCTGCTGGCGCCGCGGCAGGTGGCGGTGACGGGGCAGCTGGATCAGGCGGGGGCGGGGGCGGCACATAGACCTCGAGCGGCCCGGGTTCCACCTGGGTGACGTTGACCCCAGTGGCCGCTGCCAGGTCATTGAGACCACCGATCCACGTGCGCAGCTCGGCGGTGCCGGCCACCAGGGTCAGCAGCCTGTCCTTCTGAAGCGACTTGCGTTGCAGTTGCTGCTGGCTGGCCACCAGCTGGCTGCGCAACAGGGGCAGCTCGGCCTCCTGGGCTTCGAGGGTGGTGATGGCTTCACGGCGCTGGTTCACCTGCACCAGCAGGGGCGGCAAACCCAGCAGCAGGATCAGCAACGCCACCAGGCCACCACCGGCCGCAGGCAGCACCAACACCAACCGCTCGGGCGTGAACCAGGGGGCTTTGCGGGGCTGGCTGCCAAGAAAGTTGGTCATTGCAACAGCCCCTCCTGTTGCAACACCTGCAACCGCCGCAACAGTCCTGTGGCGCCACTGGTCTGCAGCAGCGGCAGATTGCTGCGCCTGGCCGAGGGCGCAAAGTCGGCCTTGATCTCAAAGGTGAGTCCGGGAATCGCCCCTGCTGCACTGCCCTGACCAGGGCTCTGGGCCCCGGCCTGCTCGGTGATCTTGATCACCTGCACCCCGCCCCTGCTGAACAGGGGGGAACCCTCAAGCTGCAACTGCAGGGCGTTGATCGCCCGCAGACCATTGGTGACGTTCACGAACCCCGCCAGGCTCAACTGTTGACCCTCCTGTTTGGCCGTGTTGAGCTGAGCGTCGGCAGGCATCAGCCGGGCCAGTTCGGCCAGAAGCACCGAACTGGCCGGCAGTGCCACGATCGCGTTGGCCAGCGCCTGGTTGGCCTTGGTGCGGGTGTCGAGCTGCTGACGCAGCGTCGCCAGCTGGCTGGTGTAGGCCTGGTGCTGGGCACCAGCGGGCCTGAGACTGTCTTCCCGACCAAGCAACCAGCGCGCGTAGGCAATGGTGCCCCCCCAGATCACAACAGCCAACGCCACAAGCCCAGCGGCGATTAGGCCGCCGCGCGCCAGCAGTTCCTTGCTGGATGTGGGCGTGACCGTCTCAAGGCCCAGCTCCTGACGACGCCGGCGCAACAGATCAAAGCTCTGCCAGGAGCCTGCCGTCACCCACTCTCACCACCACCTTCAACTATTCAACCGCAGGCGTTGGAGCCGTGCAGCCTTGAGGGCAACTGGTGCGTTTGGGGGTGATCGCTATAACCGAAGTCTCCTGTGATGCGGGCCATGCACACCCCTCCTGTTTGGTCTGCACTGCTGACGCTGACCCTGGCGGCAACGCCAGCACTGGCGGGCGGGCAGGATCCGTTGCTGCGCCTGTTGGAGCAACGCCGCTGCCCAGGTTGCCGTCTGCAGGATGCCGATCTGGTGCATGCCGACCTGCGCGATGCCGACCTGCGCAAGACCCAGCTGCAGCGCGCCAATCTGAGCCGAGCCCGGCTCGATGGGGCCAACCTGCAAGGGGCCGACCTGCGGTTCATCAGCCTGCAGGGGGCCTCGCTGCGGGGCGCCAACCTGCGCGGCGCCCTGCTCGATGGGGCAGATCTGCGTCAGGCCGACCTCAGCGGCGCCTTGCTCGATGCCGGCGCACTGCAACGAACCCACTGGGACCAGGCCATTGGCGTCAACCGAGCTGAAGCGCTGAGCTATGCCGAACTGCACAACGCCGGTGTCGCTGCTGCAAAAGACGGCCGCTATCGCGAAGCGGAGCGCTTCTTTGATGAAGCCATTCGCCAACAACCACTGGCCGCCGTGAGCTGGCTGGCCCGCGGCATCTGCCGCGGCGAGCTGGGCAACAGCGTGCTGGCGGCTGCTGATCTCAACTATGCGGCCTCGCTCTACAGACAAGCCGGAGAAACAGTACTGGCTGCAGAAATCAGAGCCAGCAGCGAACAACTTCAACAACAACCCAGCACAGCCAAAGGCGGTAATGGCAAAGGCATGGAAGCCATGAATGGCGCCATTTCCGCCTTCAAGGTGCTGGCTCCGATCGCCGCTAAAGCGTTCATGCCCGTGTTGTTTTAAGGGCTCTGCGCTGGAAGCGGTGTGATCACGATCCAGCGACCCGAAGCCCGTGCCGGCAACGGCTGGAAATCACCACCATCGATGCGGTAACGCAGATGATCAGGTCGAGCTGTGAAGAGGCGCAGTCCGTGGCGCAGGCGAATGCGGCGCGGCAGGCCAGCCTCCAGCGTGTCACGCAACAGCAACTGTCCGTTGCTGTCTGTGATCTCGATCCAGGAGCTGTCTCGGGCTTCGAGTTCAAGAATGCTGTTGGCATCTCCGGCTCGGATCCGTGGCTCCGCGTTCACAGCCACACGCGCAGCAGTCGGTGCAGCAGAACGATCAGCAGAGCGGCGCTGAACCAGGTGCAGCCCAGACCCAGCCATCAAGAGCCCAAGGGCACAGCTCAGGACTACCGCCAGAGCACGCTGCTGTGGCCACGCCACACGAAGACCGCCCCAACGATGAGCGGTTCGAAGATCCGCTACCTGCAGCAACAGGCTCTGGCGCTCTGCCTGCAAGACCATGAGCTCATGCCTGACCTGATCAAGCTCGCGGCGAAATTTCGCTTCTAGCAGATCAGGAGCCTCCAGCAAAAGATCCTCGAGATGCCTGAGTTCATTGGTGGCGGCTTCGAGCTGCTGAGCCAGCTGGATCGGCGTGGTGGCAGAACCCATGGTGTGGATCAGTAACCACCCATGAACTGGCGCGCCTCCTGACTGGATGGCCGATACCCGTAACCATAGGGATCAGCAGAGTCGTCCTCTCTGAGGATACGTGGGGTTACCAGTATGACCAATTCATTCTTACCTCGATTAGCACCAGTTGAGCGGAAAAACTGTCCAATAATCGGCAAATCACCAAGAATTGGCCACTTGCTCACAGTGGTCTGAATGTCTTCATTGATGACACCTGTGAGAACAAGTGTCTGTCCATCGCGTACTCGCAAGGTACCAGTATCAAGACGGCGCTTCGCAATATTGAAGAAGGGTCCACAGCCAGGAACCAAACCACCAGGAAGCTGCGCTGAGATTTCCGGCGACATGGAAAATGTTACAAACCCATTATCATCAATCTTGTTGATCTTGGCTCCAAAACTCAGGCCTGCATCGGTTTTCTGTGGAGTACAAACCGTTGATGTCTGATTGGTCACAGCGCTGTAGCCAGTGATAACTGTTTCGCCAACAGTTACAAAGCCCTCGTTGTCATTGGAACGCCCAATTGATCCACCTCCTCCAATGCCTCCGCCACCCCCGCTACTGCCGCCACCAC
>Ga0310332_10183_pt1 | contig 17089 bp, 16 predicted proteins | sample LakMicSRFLOrngD5_FD_195546 | JGI IMG/M metagenome (GOLD analysis project Ga0310332, IMG submission 195546) | Enriched freshwater cyanobacterial communities from Lake Michigan, Michigan, United States - MI23.SRFL.Orng.D5 (v2) (version 2) | ecosystem: Environmental > Aquatic > Freshwater > Lake...
GTCGATGCAGGCCCTGCTGGCCAGGCTGGAGAGCCTTCGCCAGACCAACGGTGGCGCCAGCAACAACAGCAACACCCGAACCGGCCGCGGTGATGCTGGCTCTCACCACTGAAGCCGATCAGCAGCGCGCCGAAGACCTGGCCCAACATCTGCTGGATCGCGGCCTTGTGGCCTGCGTCAGCCTGCAGCCCGTGACCTCTTTTTACCGTTGGCACGGCCAGGTTGAGCGCGCTCGGGAGGTGCAGCTGCTCTGCAAGAGCACCCCGACTGCCCTGCCGGCACTGGAGGCTGCGGTGCGCGAGCTTCACAGCTACGACACGCCCCAGTGGCTGGTCTGGCCTGCGACGGCCTCGAGCGATTACGCAGGCTGGCTGGCTGCTGAGGTGTTCCCCGGCGCCTGATCCCTCAGCCCAAGTGCTGGGCCTGCAGGGCCCTGAGATCGGCCTGGGGACGGGGGCCCAGCTGGGTGACCACCTGGCCGGCGCAGAGCGATCCCAGCCGCCCGCAGCTTTCCATCGCCTGGCCCTGGCAGTAGGCATGCAGGAAGCCGGCCGCATAGAGATCGCCGGCCCCGGTGGTGTCCACCAGCTGCCCAAGCTGGAACGGGTCGATGGGGTGGGTGCCCGATCCGTTGAGAATCACCGATCCCTGTTCGCTGCGGGTCAGAGCCGCCACCTTGCAACGGCCCCGCACCTGCTCGGCCGCCTCTTCAAAACTGTTGGCTTTGTAGAGGGAGGTGATCTCCATCTCGTTGGCGAACAGGATGTCGACGTGTCCGTCGACCAGCTCCTGGAAGCTGTCGCGGTGCCGCTCCACACAAAAAGCGTCCGAGAGGCTCAGGGCGACCTCACCACCGTTGGCGCGCGCCACCTTGGCCGCGGCGATGAACGCCGCCTTGGCGTCATCGCTGTCCCACAGGTAGCCCTCGAGGTAGAGGACCTTGGCCTGGGCCACCATCTCCAGGTCCAGGTCGTCCGGGTGCAGCAGCACCGATGCGCCCAGGTAAGTGCACATGGTGCGCTGGGCATCCGGGGTCACCAGGATCAGGCACCGGGCCGTCGACGGTCCGCTGGTGGCCGGCGGTGTCTGGTACCGGGCACCCACAGCCTTGATGTCATGGCTGAAGATTGCCCCCAGCTGGTCATCCCTGACCCGGCCGATGAACCCTGCCCTGCCACCTAGCTGGGCGATACCCGCCAGGGTGTTGGCGGCTGAACCGCCCGAGGTCTCCAGGCCTGGCCCCAGGCTGGCGTAAAGCGCTTCGGCCTGCTGCTCATCGATCAGGGCCATCGTGCCCTTGGTCAGCTGGTGGTTGTCGATCGCGTCGTCATCGGCGCGCACCAACACATCGACGATGGCATTGCCGATGCCGACGACATCAAGGGTTTTGGGGGACATCAGTTCAGGCGCTCAGCAGGGCCCGTTTGGGGCCATGAATGGGATCCTCGACCACGATCGTCTGGTCCCGGCTGGCACCGAGGGAGACAATCGCGATCGGCACTTCCATCAGCTCGGCCAGGAAGCGCAGATAGGCCATGGCTGCTGGCGGCAGATCCTCGAGCCTGCGGCAGTCGGCGGTGGATGACTGCCAGCCCGGCATGCTCTTGTAAATCGGTCGGCAGCGGGCAAAATCTTCGGAACTGCTGGGAAAGTGTTCGATCCGTTCACCCTCCAGCTCGTAGGCGATACAGACCTGGATCTCGTCCAGTTCGTCGAGCACATCCAATTTGGTGATCGCCAGGCAGTCGAGGCCGTTGACTTCGACGGCATAGCGACCAATCACCCCATCGAACCAGCCACAGCGCCGGCGGCGACCCGTCGTGGTGCCGAACTCATGGCCCCGATCACAGAGATGGTCGTTGAGGCTCCCCTCCAGTTCGGTGGGGAAGGGTCCCTCGCCGACGCGGGTGGTGTAGGCCTTGGCCACGCCGATCACCCGGTCGATCAGGGTGGGTCCGACGCCCGCGCCGATGCAGGCGCCGCCACTGACCGGGTTGGACGAGGTCACATAGGGGTAGGTGCCGTGGTCCAGGTCCAGCAGCGTGCCCTGGGCGCCCTCGAACAGGATGTTCTTGCGGTTGCGCGCCGCCTGGTGGATGGCGCGGGTGCAGTCGACCACGTGGGGGGCCAGCCGTTCGCCGTAGGAGGCGTATTCGGCGATCACGGCCTCGGAGTCCAGCGGTTCCAGGCCGTAGATGGTCTGCAGCAGCTCGTTCTTCTGGGCCAGTGGGCCCTCCAGCCGCTCGCGCAGGCGGTCGCGATCGAGAAGGTCGATCACGCGAATGCCGTTGCGCTCTGACTTGTCGGCATAGGTGGGACCGATGCCCCGCCCGGTGGTGCCGATGCGCCGATCGCCGCGGCGCTGTTCCATCGCCTGATCCAGCAGGCGGTGGTAGGGCATGGTCACGTGGGCCGTGGAGGCCAGCTTCAGGCCGCTCACATCGATGCCCAGCTCGAGCAGCATGTCGAGCTCGCCCAGCATCACCTTGGGATCCACCACCGTGCCGGAGCCGATCAGGCAGATGGTGTCCGGGTAGAGGATCCCCGAGGGGATCAGGTGCAACTTGAGCACCTGACCGTCGACAACGATCGTGTGGCCGGCGTTGACCCCCCCCTGATAGCGCACCACCACGTCGGCAGAGCGGCTGAGCAGATCAGTGATCTTTCCCTTACCTTCGTCGCCCCACTGCGCACCGATGACGACAACGTTGGCCAAGGACACAGCGGCCCGAAGCCGCTTCTAAGCACAAACAGAGAGCCTCTCAGATGGCCTGCCGTTTCGTCAAAGGCAGGCCCGAGGCTGGTGGTTCAGGACCCGCGAGCAGCCGCGGTTTCGGCGCTTTTGAACTCTTTCCTGAGGCGGGCCTGCAGAGCCTCGGGCAGGGGCCGGTTGGGGTAGTTCGCGTAATGGCCGGCCAGGGAATTCAGGGCGGTCTGCATGGTCGTGAACGAGCTCAGGCCGTTCACGGCACTGCGGGGCCGGTAACGGGCCACGTAGTCGTTCATCAGGGACCGGGCCTGCACTTCGGCGGCGGGACGCTCGGGATCATCGGCCGACAGCCCGATGGTCACCAGCAGGCTGTCGGCCACGGCCACGGTGTCATCCACGTACTTGCCGCTCAGGCCGCTGGCCGAGGCACTGCACGAGCTCAGCAGCAGAACCCCGGCCAGGCACAGGGGAGTCAGCAGCCGGGCAATCGGCCTGAGCAGCGCTGCCAGTCCCGTGGCAAGACCTGAAAGCGACACGGGCATGGAGGCAGGGGCAACAAGGGACCCATCCTAGGTGGGCTGCTCGGCCAGCCCGCGCCGCCCCTGCTCAAGCCTGGGCAACAGCACGGTCAGCAGCTCGGCCGCTGCCAGGTCCTGTCGCTGGCTCCCCTGACGCTCGACCAGCTCGATCTGGCCGGCTGCGGCGCCGCGGCCCACCACCACCCGCCAGGGAATGCCGATCAGATCGGCATCTTTGAACTTGACCCCCGCCCGTTCGCTGCGGTCATCGAGCAGGACCTCGACACCGGCCTCCTGCAGGGTTGTGTAAAGGCTCTCGGCCAGCTGGGCCTGGGTCGGGTCGTCGGTGTTGGCCGGAACGACCACCACCTCGTACGGGGCGATCGACACCGGCCAGCAGATGCCCTGGCCGTCGTGATGCTGCTCGACCGCTGCCTGGGCCAACCGTGAAACGCCGATGCCGTAACAGCCCATCCACAGGGCTTCGTTCTGGCCGCTTTCATTGGTGAAGCTGGCCTCGAGGGCCTGGGAGTACTTGCGTCCCAGTTGAAAGATGTGCCCCACCTCGATGCCGCGGGCCGCGTGCAACCGCTGCTCGGGGTCGTGCAGGCAGGCATCGCCGGGCTGGGCGTTGCGCAGATCCACCGTGCTGATCGTCCAGTCGGCCTGGGCGCCCAGGCTGCTCCAGCTGGCGCCCACCAGGTGGGTATCGGGACGGCAGGCGCCGCAGACAAACAACGGCAGCGCGCTGGCGGTGGCATCGGCCAGCCGCAGAAAGCGGGGGTGCCAGCTGCGGGCACCGGCCAGCACCCCATCGCCCAGCTGCGGGCCCAGACTGCCGAATGGCAGGGGAGCCAATCCTTCGGCCTGGAGTTGTTCGGGGCTGATCGGGGCGATCTCGAGCAGGCCTGAGGCGGCGGGTTCGGCCGCTGCGCTCACCGCATTGGCCAGCTTGACCTCGTTGAGCTGTTGATCACCCCGCAGGCAGACCAGCAAGGGCTGGGGACGCCCTTCGGCAAAGCGGGCCAGCAGCAACAGCACCTTGACGGTCTGGCTGGGATCGAAGCCGTGGACCTTGCACAGATCCTCGATGCTGGCCAGTCCGGGGGTGTTCAGCTCGGCGAGCGGGACCGAAGCCAGTGGCCGGGCTTCGGGGGCCAGCGAGACAGCCCGCTCCTGGTTGGCGGCGTAACGGCCGTCGGCGCTGGTCAGGATCAGGTCCTCACCGGCGTCGGCGGTGACCATGAACTCCTGGCTGGCCGAACCGCCGATGGCACCGCTGTCGGCTTCCACGGCGACGGCCCGCAGCCCGCAGCGGGCAAAGATGCGCCGGTAGGCCTGGTCCATGGCGGCGTAGGTCTGCCGCAGCGAGTCCTCATCGGCATGGAAGGAATAGGCATCCTTCATGATGAATTCACGCCCGCGCATCAGGCCGAAACGCGGACGGATCTCATCGCGAAATTTGGTCTGTATCTGATACAGATTGACGGGCAGTTGCCTGTAGGACTGCAACAGATCGGCGGCCAGGGCGGTGATCACCTCTTCGTGGGTGGGGCCCAGCCCTAGCTCACGCCCCTGACGATCGTGCAGGTGGAACATGATCCCTTCGCCGGCGGTGTAGCCCGCCCAGCGTCCACTGCGTTGCCACAGGTCAGCCGGTTGCAGCTGGGGCAACAGGGTCTCGAGGGCCCCGGTCGCGTCCATCTCGTCACGCACGATGCGCGACACCTTCTGCAGCACGCGCCACAGCAGCGGCAGGTAGGCATAGATGCCACTGCTGACCCGCCGGATGTAACCGGCCCGCAACAACAGGCGGTGGGAGGGGATCTCGGCTTCGGCCGGGTCGTCCCGCAGCGTCACCAGCAGCAGGCGGGAGACGCGCATGGGAGGCAGCAGAAACAGGTGGGCGGAACCTATCACCGCTGCTTTCCACCGGCCTCTGCAGGGATTGGAAACCTCTGGTAGGGTCGCTGCGTCCCGAGGTTCCCACGGCTGTCTCATGCTTCCCCAGACGATGCCCCAAGCTGGCCTGGGCGGTCCCCTGGCCTCTGGTGCAGACCTGGGGAACTTCCCCTTTGTTACAGCCGAAAGCGCTGATTCCGATGCTCTGATCGGCATCGACGACGTGCAAAGGGCCCTGAACCGATCGCGGGCTTCGGTGTATCGCTACACCAACACCGACCCCCGCAACCTCAATCCCCCCTTTAACCCCCGCCGGCTGAATCCCGAATACCGCAGCGATCAGAAGGATCCTCTGCTCTTCCACCCCAATGAGGTGGCCCGCTTTGCCCGGGACGTGCTGCGCATCAAGGAAGTGACGGTCGAGATCCTCAATTCACCCTCGACGGCCACCCAACAGTTGCTGGGCGCGATCCTTGACGAGCTGCGGGTGATCCGGCAGCGGCTCGATCAGTTCGAAGAGCGGCCAACTGAGATCGCCTCCAGACGGGATTCCAACGCCCAGGCCCGACCAGCCGCCTGATCCGCGACCAGTTGCCTCAACAGGTTCTGTCGATGGCTCCCCGTCAGGGCAGTTTCTGCAGCAGAAAGCCACAGACGCTGAGAGCCTGAAAGATCGGTGCCGGGTCGCTGAATCCGGCTGCTTCAACCAGGGCCGCCAGACGGCTCAGTCCGATCGGGTGAACCCCCTGGGTCAGCCCGCTGACCGCCGCATCACCGGCATCGACCCCGCTGGCTTTCTGAAAGCCCAGCCAGGCCGCTTCCACCTGCTGCTGCAGTGGCGAACGTTCGGGCGCCATCAGGTCAACCAGCACCAGCTGGCCCCCGGGCCTGAGGCTGCGGGCCAGGGCGGTCAGAAAGGCCAACTTGCTGCCGTCATCAGCCAGGGATTGCAGCACCAGCACCGACAGGGCGCCATCAAAGGCCCCATCGGCGTCGAGGTCCTCAACGGTTGTTTGCTGCCAATGAATGCTGCCGCCATCGGTGGCCTGGGGCAGCCGGCGTTGGGCCTCGGCGAGCATCGCGGCGGACGGGTCGATCGCCCACAGCTCCCAGTCGGATCGCTGGGCCCGGGCCTCAAGCAGTTCGGCGCCGGTACCGCAGCCGGCCACCAACACCGAAGCACCGCGGCGTCCTGCCTGGGGTGAGGCCGCCAGCAGGGACACTGCCAGGCGCGCCAGGCTGGCGTAGCCCGGCACCAGCTGCTGCACGATCAGGTCGTAGCCCCCCGGCTGCTGTTCAGCAGCGGCTGTGGCTTGTGGATTGAGGTCGACCACCGGGTTCAGCGCGCGGATCGCCATCGCAACCTATCGGTCCTGGCTCCGTTACCGCCATTTGCGGCTGAAGGTTGCGGGGCTGGCTGCCTGCTCTCGGCGGTACGGCGGGTGGCTTAAGTTGGGCGGCGCCAGTTCCCCCCCAAAGCAGCCGTGCCCACCATCCGTTTCGAACAGGAAGGCCAGCAGGTCGGCTGCATCGAAGGGGCCAACCTGCGCAAGGCTGCCCTCGATGCGGGCATCAATCCTTACAAGGGCCTCAATAACCTCAACAACTGCGGTGGCCTGGGCCAATGCGGCACCTGCGTGATGGAGGTGGTCGAAGGCATGCAGAACCTCTCCCCCCGCAGCGACGTCGAGGAGGTCTACCTGGCCGATCGTCCCGCCAACTTCCGCCTGAGCTGCCGCACCACCGTCAATGGTGACGTGACCGTGCGCACCCGCCCGACCAACGCCGTCGGCAAAGGGTCCAACAGCCTGGTCGGAGCCCTCAAGGCCCTGGTGGGCCGTTGAGGCTCTACAGCTACGGCTCCTGCTCCACCTGCCGCAAGGCCCTGAGCTGGCTCGCCCAGCAGGGCCACGCCGTCGAGACCATCGACATCACCCAACAGCCCCCGACCCCCTCTGAGTTGCGTCTGGCCCTGACCCAACTGGGTCGCAAAGCGTTGCTCAACACCAGCGGCAAGCGTTATCGCGAGTTGGGTGCCCCTGCCATTGCCGCCATGGACGATCAGCAGTTGCTGGAGGCCCTGGCCGGCGACGGCCGTCTGATCAAGCGACCCGTGCTGGTGACCGACGATCAGCGGATTCTCACCGGTTTCAAGCTGGAGGCCTGGCAGGCTCTGTTGGGTTGATCCCCTCCTGGTCCCGGCTGTTGCGGGCCATCAACTGATCGAGCTCCTCGATCAGAGAGCTGACACCGGTCCGGTTGATCTGGCTTAGATAAGTCCCTTTGAAGCTCTCGATCAGGGCGCTCAGCAGCTCCTGGGTCTGGTTGAGCACCGGTCCGCTCTCCAGCGCCGCAGCCAGTTCTTCCCAGAACCGGTCAATGCAGCGCTGCACCAGTTCCAACTGGGCGGTGTCGCGTCGGGCCAGCTGGGTGCCCGTGCTGCGTGACAGTTCGAGCAGATTGCGGGTCATCCCGACCCCCAGTTGGCGGCTGAGCTCGGTTTCAACCTGCAGCAGCGGCTGCAGTTGCCGCAGCGCTGGTGGAACGACGGTTCCCTCCAGGCTCTGCCTGAGGGTGTAGCTCAGCAGTCCCTGCAGTTCAGGGGCCAGGCGCGGCGCCACCTGGCTCAGCAGCAGTGGCCCCCAGATGCGCACCAGCGCCACCAGTTCCCGTTCCTCGGTTGTGCCCACGCTCTGGTGGCTGCGCAGGGCGCGGATCCGCTCGGGCCAGTGCCGCGAGCGGATCAGGGACTGGCTGCCGTCGAGCAGCTGCAGCGCCAGCACCTCAAACAGCTCGAGCGCGAGCAGGGCCACCACGGCCCGGCTGATCACCGCCCTCAGCGGTTCGACCGTGATCAGGCCACAGGACTGCAGCCGCTCGACCACGGGCAGCAGCCGCAACCAGCGCCAGAAAGGCAGCAATAGCGGCAGATCGATCCAGCGGCGCAGCACGGCGTCGCGCCAGCTCAGTCCCGGCAGCCGGCGCCGCAGCCGGATCACCCGCAGGACGATGTCCAGGGCAAACACGCTCTGGAACAGCAACAGGTCCAGGCGCCAGACGTGGTCGGTGGGCTGGCCGTTCTCGTCAATCGAGCGCCAGTAGTTTGTTTCGACCAGCGGCAGGATCTGCTGCCGCCAGAACCGCTGCTCGTCGGACCAGCGATGGGCCGCCAGCCAGGCAGGGCTCAGCAGTTGGCTGGCGGCCGCCTTGGCCGAATCGCGGTCGGCCCGTTGCCGCAGCCGGCTCTTGATCTTTTCAAGCGTGCCGGCGCTGTTGGAGGCCAGAAACGGATTGCTGTCGATCAGGTTGCTCGTCAGCTCGGCCTGGCGGTCAAGCAACTGCTGCTGACCGGGGGTCAGCTGCCGGCCATCGGAGCCGGCCATCGCCAGCTCCAGCTGGGCAAAGCGACGCAGGTAAGCCTGGGTTTCACGGTGCGGCTCAATGCCCTTGATCGGGTCGACCCAGGGCGTCACATCGGGCAGAACTCCCAGCGGAATCACCACCGGGGTCCCGGGCAGGGGGTAAAGGTTGCGCTGCAGCCAGAAGCTGCGCAGCGGCACGTAGCTCAGATCAAAGGCCACCCAGAGCAGGTTCAGGCCGGCCCAGAGGGCCACAAACCGGTCCCAGCCCACCCCCAGGGCACTGCGGCTGGGCGAGCGCAGCGCATGCCAGCGCGGTCGGGCCATGCGTGGGGGTGACAACGTCTGCCTAATCTGCCGTGTCCGGCCCTTTGCAGCAGCGCTCTCCTTGGCTGACCACAGCGGTGAATCCAGTCCCCCTGGCATCGAGCCGGCCGGTGCCGCCCAGCCCCAGCCGTCTGACAGTCCCTGGCCTTTCTGGCGCAGTGTGCTGATCACCCTGGCCGTAGCCCTCGGGATCCGTTCTCTGCTGGTCGAGGCCCGCTACATCCCGTCAGGGTCCATGCTGCCCGGCCTGCAGATCGAGGATCGGCTGCTGGTCGAAAAGCTGACCTACCGCAGCCGGCCTCCCCGCCGGGGCGAGATCGTCGTGTTCAGGGCTCCCCACGCCTTTGACCCGGTGCTGTCGGGGGGAAGAAAGCCCGGTGCCCTGGCCTGCCTGCCGAGCAACCTGCCCCTGCTGAACAAGCTTCCCGGGTTCAGCAATCCGGCCTGCGATGCCTACATCAAGCGGGTGGTCGGCCTGCCCGGGGAGCGCATCAGTGTCGATCCCAGCGGTCGGGTCGCCATTAACGGTCGAGCCCTCAAGGAGCCCTACGTCACCAACTACTGCCCGTTTGATGGCCGCAGCCTGCCGGGCTGCAAGACCCTGGACACGGTCGTGCCTGCCGGTCATGTCGTCGTGCTCGGCGACAACCGTGCCAACAGCTGGGATGCCCGCTTCTGGCCGGGTGGTCCGTTTCTGCCGGACACCGAGCTCCTGGGCCGGGCTTTCTGGCGCGTCTTCCCCTTTGACCGCAGCGGCAGCCTCTGAGGGAGCTTCAGGAGAGCTGCCAGTCCGTGCAGGGCAGCAGACCGGTGGCCCGCACCAGCCCCTGAACCGCCGTACCGGGCCGCAGGGGCTGGTTGGCTGCCAGCGAACCGTTGCCGGCCTCGGGCCAGGACCAGCGGGCCTGGGGGTCAAACAGCAGCCAGCGACGGCCGCCGGGTTCGAGCACTTCAGGGGCGAGCCCCAGCAGCTTGCAGGGGCCCCAGCAGAGGGCCTGCCAGAGCTGTTCGATCGGCCATTGCTCCCCCTGCACCAACGCCTGCCACAGCAGGGGCAGCACCACCCCATGGCCGGCCAGGCCGACCCGTCGCTGATCGATCGGCAGCAGCTGCTCTTCTGCATCCAGGGCCTGATGGTGCACGGCCACTGCACTGATCAGCCCTGAAGCCAGGGCAGCCCGCAGGGCGGCGCGATCCGGCGGCCCCCCCAGCGGCGGTTCAAGGCGCCAGCCATTGCTGGTGGGATGAAGCTCGCCGCTGTCGGTGACCAGCTGCCACCAGTGCACGGTCGCCAGGGGTGGGCAACTGGCGGCCCCAAGGGCCTCCACAGCCTCAGCGGTGGAGAGGTTCATCGCCACCAACCGCCGTTGCTGATGGCTCTGTTGCAGGCCGATCAGGGTCGCCAGGGGCAGGCTTTCACTGCAGACCGGATCGATCGGCCAGCCCGCCCGCAGGGCTTCGACCCGCTCGCGCACCAGGCCGCCACCGTTGAGGCTGCGCTGCCGGGGGGCCAGCAGCAGGGGCCTGTCGCCGATCTCGCCCAGCTGCAGGCTGCGTTGCAGCAACGGCGTGGGGCCGAGCTCGCCCCCACCCGCCAGGCCGATCGCGCCTGTCGCCAACAGCTCGCTGTGGGCCGACAGCTCTTGGCCCTGCTCACCCAGGCTCAGGCTGGCCCACAAGTGCAGACGCAACGGTTCCGGCCAGCTGAGTCCCAGCTGATCGGGATGGTCCCGCGGAGGCACGCCCCAGGGCAGCAGCGCCACCTGGCCGTAGCCGCCGCGGGCAGCGGCAGCCGCCAGGCTGCCCAGGGTCTCGGCCCGCCCCAGCAGGGGTTGCTCGAGCACGCTGTGGGGGTCGACCAGGGTGGGGGCCAGCAACCACCCCTGGGCATCGCTGGGTTGCAGCTGCAGGGCCTGGGCCTGCTGCCGGGTTGCCTCGCCGATGGCGAGCAGTTCGCCTCCAGGGCTGATGAGGGCTTCACCGGTTGCCACGGCCTGGCCGGGTCCCGCCAGGATGCGCAGGTTCTGCAGCCAGAGGGCGGTCGGGGCAGGCATCGGGCAACTCAGGCCGGCGCCATGGGGCTTCAGAGAGCCCCGGCGGCCGTGCGATCGAGGACACCCCCAAGATGATGGGTGAGGTTCATCGCCGCCACCAACGGTGCCCCGCCGGGACCCTGGGGGTAGTCGATCGCGGTGATGCCGCCGTTGCCCTGCTTGATCACCCAGATGTCGGCGGGTGTCAGTCCCAGCAGGGCGCAGAGAATGGTCTTGTTGACCGCGTCGTGGGCTACCACCAGGGCGGTCTCGTTGGCCGCCAGGGCGCCGGCGATGCGCTGCCAGGTCTGAAGGGACCGGTCCCAGACCTGTTGCAGGTTCTCGCCCTCTGGCATCTGGACGGTCTGGGGTGCCTGTTTCCAGGCCGCCAGCAGCTCGGGCCAGCCGGCGGCGATCTCCGCTTCGAGCTGCCCTTCCCACAGGCCATGGCCGATCTCGATCAGACCGCGGCTGCTGGTCAGCGGCACGCCGGGATGGCACCGCAGGATCGCTTCGGCCGTCTGCCGGGGCCGGGCCATGGAACTGGTGTAAGCACGGTCGATGTGAACCGCGGCCAGGGCCCGCCCTGCCGCTTCGGCCTGGCGTTGGCCATTGGCATTGAGCGGGATGTCGATCTGCCCCTGGAAGCGGCCCTGGCGGTTCCAGTCGGTCTCGCCATGGCGCACCAGCAGCAGCCGCGGACCTGCACTGCGTTCGGGCAGGGCCTGGCCCAGGTGGGCGGTGCTGTTGAGCGATTCGATCTGAACGCCGCTCTCCCCAAGGTTGAACACCGACACCGAAGCGTTGTCGATGCGCAGCCGGCGGAACTGTTCGGCCGGCAGGTTCAGCAACCGCAGCACCAGGGCCCGCAGGATCGCGTTGTGGGCGACGACCAGCACACACTGTTGGAGTTCACCCCGGATCGCGGCACCGTGATCCGCCCGCAGCCGCTGCACGAAGTGTTCGGCCTGCTCCATCAGGGCCATCAGGGGCTTGACCCGTTGACCGTTGCAGTCGGTCAGCTCCAGCTGGTGGGGTGCGGTGCGCCAGATGCGTTCGTCATCGGCGAAGCGGGCCCTGACCTCATCGCGGGTCAGACCGCTCCATGGGGCCAGGTCAATCTCGAGCAGCAGTGGTTCCAGGGCCGTGCTCAGGCCCTGTCCCTGGGCTTCCAGCAGGGTCAGGGCGGTGTCGTGGGCCCGCCGCAGGGGTGAGCAGTAGGCGGCATCCAGGCTCAGCTCCCGCAGGGCGTCGCCGGTGCTGCGGGCCTGTTCCACACCCTGGGGGGTGAGCGCTGACAGGTCGTCACGACCCTGAATGCGCTGGTCAACATTGAAGCTGCTCAGCCCATGACGGACCAACACAAGCCGAAGCGACACGGTCTGGCTGCTGCTGGCCACGCACTGTATTGGAGCGGTTCTGCGGCGTCTGCCAGGAGAATCGCTGGGACCATCGCTGGGTCCATCCCCGCCGGCCATGAGCAGCCAATCCCCACCGGCCGATGACTGGCGCAGTCTCAAGGGCCTGCTGGCCCTGCTGAGCCTGTCGCTGTGCCTGCTGCTCTGGCTCAATGGACTGCTCGGCAGCCTTGAGCGCCCCTCGGTCGGCAATGCCCTGCTCCTGCGCCAGCAGGAGCTGGCGGTGCTGGCCGAGCCGGCCGTGCCGCCGTCGCTGGCCCAGCTGCTGCTGGGCGCCGATCCCCGGCGGCAGCTGCGCCAGGAGTTGGCCCGTCAGGCCGCCTCCTCCACCCCGTTGCCGGCCGAGCAGCAGCGCACCTGGGCCCTGTTGGAACAGCAGAGCGGCGACAGGGCCCTGGCCCAGCAGATCCGCAGTGCTCTGGCGCCGGCCGACCAGCCTCAGTCGGGCATCGCTGCCTCCCTGCAGACGATGTTGGGCTGTGAACTGGCCGATCCCGCTGCCGGTTGTGCCGTGCCCGATGGCATGGCCCGCCAGGCTCTGCTGCGGTTGCTGTTGATCACCCTGGCGCCGGCGCTGCTGATGCTGGTGGGTGCCCTGGCGCTGCTGCGTCAGCTGTGGCTGCTGGCCCGCCGCCGGCTCAACGGGCCCGCGCCGTTGCAGGGGCCGCCGCTGTCGCTGGTCGATGTGACCCTGCTGGTGGCCGGTGGGTTTGTGGTGCTCGGCGAATTGCTGACGCCGCTGTTGGTGGCTCCCCTGCTGGGTCGGTTGCTGGCGCCCCTAGCGGATGACCCAGCCCTGCAGCAGGCGGCTTCGGTGCCGCTGCTATACCTGGCGCTGATGGTGGGCCCGTTGGCCCTGCTGGCCTGGTTGCTGGCGGGTCTGGGCCCGGGGCCCGCCGCGGGCTGGCTGCAGTGGCGCTGGCTGCCCTGGACCCAGACCCTGCGCCAGGCGCTGCTGCAGCTGTTGATGGTGCTGCCGGTGGTCGCCCTCTCGGGCTGGCTGCTCGAGCGCATCTGGTCGGATCCCTCGGGTAGCAATCCCCTGCTCGACATGGTGCTGACGACCCCGAGCAATCTGGCTCTGGTGCTGCTGGGGGTCACCGCACTGGTGCTGGCCCCCCTGTTTGAGGAGACCCTGTTTCGCGGCGTGCTGCTGCCGGTGCTGGCCCGGCGCTGGGGCAGCGGTTGGGGGGTGTTGCTCAGTGCGGCTGCCTTTGCCCTGGCCCACCTGAGCCTGGGCGAGCTGCTGCCTCTGTTCGTGCTCGGCCTGGGGCTGGGCTGGTTGCGCCTGCAGAGCGGACGGCTGGGGGCCAGCGTGCTGATGCACGGCCTGTGGAACGGTCTCACCTTTGCGAACCTGTTGCTACTGGCCGGTTGAGGCCTTGCCGACCTCTGGGGCGGGTGGTTCACTTGCGCAGTGCCTCACGGTCCCATTGGTCGCCACCCCGCTCCAGCAACCCGAGTCGCGTTCCCAGCGGGGTTCATCCAGTCGTCCGCGCAAGGCCACGCCCCGGTTCGAGCGGCCCCTGGCCCTGATCGAAGGGTCCCTGTCGGCCCGCAAAGTGGTGCGCCAGGCTCCCTGGCTTGCAGGCCTGCACCGCGTCACCGATGGTGCCCTTGTCGGTCTGGGTGTGTCGATGCTGGGGCTCAGCGCCCTCACCCTGCACTGGCAGAACCAGTGGGGCAGCAGCTATCGGGCCCTTGAGGCCACCCAGGTCCTGGAGCACCGTCTGCAGGAGTCGGCAGCCCTGCTCGAGCAGCACCATCTGGGTGCGGTGCGCAAGCCCGGTCAGCTGGTGCCCACCAGCAGTGACCAACTGGTGCACCTGCCGCCTCCGGCTGCCCGGCCGCAGCAGGGGCCCCTGGCGGCGGTGACCCAGGGACTGCAATGGCGCCTGGTCGCCTCCGGCTACTGAAATGGTCGCTCCGACGCAGCGGCCCCCACGCCCACGGCGGGTGGTGAACCTGCAGCCGGTTCCGGTGGGACGGTTGATGGCGGTTTACGCGGTTCTGGCAGCCGGACTTCTGGGGTTGGGGATGCGTCTGGCCTGGCTGCAGATCGTCGAGCGGGGGACGTTGCAGGCCCGCGCCCGGGCGATCCAGACCCAGTCCGTCGCGCCGATCGGCAAACGCCGCACGATCGTCGATCGCAACGGCCGCCTGGTGGCTCTCGATGAGCAGCGGTTCAGCCTCTGGGCCCATCCGCGCTATTTCAATTTTCCGGGCGACGAGCCCCAGCAGCTGCGCAAGCCCGACGAGGTCGCCGCCCGACTGGCCAAGGTTCTCGCCCAGCCCAAGGAGAAGCTCCTGGCGACGATGGCCGGCCGCAGTAGCGGCATCCGCCTGGCGAGCGACCTGGACCCTGAGACGGCCCAGCGGGTCAGGCAGCTGGGCATCAGCGGTCTGGATCTGGAGGCCTACCCCCACCGCATCTATCCCCAGGGGCCGTTGTTCGCCAACGTGGTGGGCTTTCTCAACCTGGAGCGTGTGCCCCAGGCCGGTCTCGAACAGAGCCGTGACCGGGATCTGCGCCGCCACGAGGACACCCTGCGCATGCGCCGCGGCGCCGATGGCACCCCATTGCCCGAGGGTCTGACGGCCGGCTCCCTCTACGGCGATGACCTGCGGCTGCAATTGACCCTTGATGCCCGGTTGCAGCAGGTGGCCCAGCAGGCCCTGGCCCGCCAGATCAAGAAATGGAATGCCAAGCGTGGCGCTGCCCTGGTGATGGACGTGCGCAACGGCGAAATGCTGGCCCTGGCCTCATCGCCCACCTACGACCCCAATCGTTTCTGGGCTTTCAAGCCCGGCCTGTTCCGCGAATGGTCGGTTCAGGACCTCTACGAACCCGGTTCGACCTTTAAGCCGATCAACCTGGCCCTGGCCCTGCAGGAAAAGGCGATCAGCCCCAGCGACAAAGTCGCTGACAGCGGTTCTCTGACCATTGGCGGCTGGCCGATCTTCAACCACGACCGCAAGGCGAACGGCGTGATTGATTTCGCCACGGTTCTGCAGGTCTCCAGCAACGTGGCGATGGTTCAGGCCATGGCGAAGGTCAGGCGCGACCGCTTCTGGCACTGGTTGCACACCTTCGGCATTGACGGCCGGCCGGACACCGATCTGCCGGGTGCAGTGGCAGGCCAGTTGAAGGACCGAAAGGCGTTCATCGGCCAGCCGATCGAACCGGCCGTGGCCGCTTTTGGCCAGGGCTTTTCCTTGACGCCGCTCAAACTGCTGCAGTTACACGCCATGTTGGCCAACGGCGGTCGCTTGGTCAGTCCCCACATCACCCGGGGATTGCGCTCTGGTGACGCTCTGGCGTCGGCGCCCACGGCCACGGGCCTGCAGCTGCTCGACCCCGCCGTGACACGGGTGGTCATGGGCTGGATGGAGAGCGTGGTCGAACGGGGCAGCCTGCCGGTCAAGACACCCGGCTATCGCATCGGTGGCAAAACCGGCACCGCCCAGAAGGCAGAGAATGGCGTCTACATCCCTGGCGCCCTGATCACCAGCTTTGTCGGCCATCTGCCGATGAACGATCCCCGCTACGTGGTGTTGGTGGTGGTTGACGAGCCCAAGGGGGGCAATGTCTACGGATCGACCGTGGCCGCTCCCGTGGCCAAGGAGATCATCGATGCCCTGCTGGTGCTTGAAAAGATCGCACCCTCCAGGCCGCCCGAAGCAAAGCCCCCGCTCAGCCGTGCCGGCTGACCTGGCTTGTGTGCCTGCACACACCGACGGGATCGGGACTAGGCATTGCAAAAGACCTGGCTAGCCTGAGCTGATCAGGGACTTTGGACTTCCCATCTGCATGGCTAACTTGCTCGATCAACTCGCCGCCATGACGGTGGTCGTCGCCGATACCGGCGACATCGATGCGATCCGTCAGTTCACTCCCCGGGATGCGACCACCAATCCGTCGTTGATTCTGGCGGCCACCCAGATCGCCACCTACCAGGAACTGATCGACCGTTCGTTGCGCGAGTCGCGCGCGGTTATGGGCGCCGACGCCTCGGCCGAGTCAGTCGTGCTGGAGGCGCTTGACGAAATCTGTGTGACGTTCGGCAAGGAGATCCTCAAGATCGTTCCCGGCCGGGTCTCCACCGAGGTTGACGCCCGCCTGAGCTTTGACACCGAAGCCACCATTGCCAAGGCCCGCAAGCTGATCGGGCTTTACAACCAGGCCGGTATCGGCAACGACCGGGTGCTGATCAAGATCGCCTCCACCTGGGAGGGCATCCGCGCTGCTGAGCAACTTGAGAAAGAAGGCATTCACTGCAACCTCACCCTGTTGTTCGGGTTTGCCCAGGCCGTCGCCTGTGCCGAGGCCGGCGTCACCCTGATCTCACCGTTTGTCGGCAGGATCCTCGATTGGTACAAGAAATCAACCGGCCGTGACCATTACCCGGGCCCTGAGGATCCGGGTGTGGTGTCGGTCAGCAGGATCTTCAATTACTTCAAGACCTACGGCTACAAGACCGAGGTCATGGGTGCCAGCTTCCGCAACATCGAAGAGATCATCGAGTTGGCCGGCTGTGACCTGCTCACCATTTCTCCGGTGTTGCTGGATCAGTTGCGCTCCACGGACGGGGATCTAGTGCGCAAGCTCAATCCGTTTGACCCTGCCGCAAGCGAAGACCAGATCCACCTCGATGAGTCCGGTTTCCGTCAGATGCTGGCCGCCGATCCGATGGCCAGCGAGAAGCTCGATGAAGGCATCCGCGGATTCTGCAAGGCGATTGAAACCCTCGAGGCCCAGCTGACCCACCGCCTGGTGGTGCTGGAGGGAGGCTCCGCCCTCAACCATGCCGCCCACGAGATC
>Ga0310332_10186_pt1 | contig 16875 bp, 17 predicted proteins | sample LakMicSRFLOrngD5_FD_195546 | JGI IMG/M metagenome (GOLD analysis project Ga0310332, IMG submission 195546) | Enriched freshwater cyanobacterial communities from Lake Michigan, Michigan, United States - MI23.SRFL.Orng.D5 (v2) (version 2) | ecosystem: Environmental > Aquatic > Freshwater > Lake...
GCCGCTACATCGCTGAGACCAGCATTGTGCCGCCGGCGATCCTGAACGTCCGTCGCAACGAGCACACCACCGACCGCTTCTTCTGGGGCGAGAAGGGTCTGTTCAGCGCCCAGTACGCCGAGGAAAATCACTTCCTGTTCCCCTCCCTGCGCGCCATCGTCGATCGCATCGGTGAGGACACCCTGTTTGCCGGTCTGGAGGCCATGGCCGCCGACGACTGGGAGGAAATGGAAGAGTACGAATACGCCTTCGTCTGAACCCACGGACGAACGACGGTTCCCGGCACCCGCGGGATGCCCCTTCTGCCAAGCCAGCCGGCCCTCAACGGGGCCGGCTTTTGTGTGTGCCTACTGGCGCGTTCAGCCCTGTGGTGCTGCCGCCAGCCGCCCACGGATGAACTGGCTAATCGGCGTCAGCACGGAGGCATCGATGCTGTGGCCGCCGCTGAAGGCCAGCAGCTCTGGCGCCCCCCCGGCCCCCTGCAGCAGCTGTTGCAGCTGCTCACTGGCGCCGAACGGCACCACCGGATCCTCGCGGCCATGGCTGAGCAGCACCGGGGGCATGGCGGCTGGGGGCTGCCAGCCCTCATGGGGGTAGCCGCTGCAGGCCACGATCCCCGCCAGCGGCAGGGCGCTGCCTGCGTCCACGGCCATGGCACCCCCCTGGGAAAAGCCCAGCAGCACCGTCTGGGCCAGGGGCACCGATTGGCCTAGCTCTTCGAGCCGCTGCTGCAGCGATTGCCGGGCCGCCGGCAGCTGTCCCCAATCGATCGGCTGTAGGCCATACCACTGCCGGCCCGGGCCATAGGGATGGGCTTCGGGGGCCCGTAGAGCGATCACGCTCACCTCCGGCCCCACCAACAGCGGCCCCAGTTCGAGCAGGTCGTCGGCGTCGGCCCCCCAGCCGTGCAGCAACACCAACCGCCGCTCGGCTGGGTTGGCTCCCCGTTGCAGGAGATCGGAGCGCTGGGTCATCGGCTTACGGCGGAGCGTCTCTGCGTAGGTTGGATCCTCCGCCCCCACCCCTGCTCCCATGGCGCCCACGGCCCTGCTCAGCGTGTCGAACAAGGAGGGGCTGGTGCCCCTGGCCCAGGGGTTGCTGGCGGCGGGCTACCAGCTCATTTCCAGCGGCGGTACGGCAGCAGCCCTGGCGGCAGCGGGCCTGCCCGTCACCAAGGTGGCGCAGCACACCGGCGCCCCGGAAATCCTGGGTGGGCGGGTGAAAACCCTGCACCCCCGCATCCATGGCGGCATCCTGGCCAAGCGAGCCGACGCGGCCCATCAGGCGGATCTCGAGGCCCAGGGGATCCCGCCCATCGCTGTGGTGGTGGTGAACCTCTACCCCTTCCGGGAAACCATCGCCCGCCCCGATGTGAGCTGGGAGCTGGCGATCGAGAACATCGACATTGGTGGCCCCGCCATGGTGCGCGCCGCCGCCAAGAACCATGCCGACGTGGCGGTGCTGACCAGCCCCAGCCAGTACCCGACGTTCCTTGAGGCGCTGGCCACCGGCGCCATCGGCTCGGAGCTGCGCCGCCAGCTGGCCCTGGAGGCCTTCCGCCATACGGCGGAGTACGACGCCGCCATCAGTGGCTGGCTGGGCTCCCAACTGGGCGATCCCACCCCGCTGCAGCTGAACCTGCCGCCCCGCCAGAGCCTCCGCTACGGCGAGAATCCGCACCAGTGCGCCACCTGGTATGCCCAACCCGCCGCCGGTCTGGGGGCCGGCGAGCAGCTGCAGGGCAAGGAGCTCAGCTACAACAACATCCTGGATCTTGAGGCCGCGCTCGCCACCGTGCGTGAGTTCGGCTACGGCGGTCAGCCGGCCGGTGGCAACTCCTTCCAGCCGGCGGCGGTGGTGGTGAAGCACACCAACCCCTGCGGTGTGGCCACCGGCAGCGGCAGCGCCCACGCCCTCGAGCGGGCCCTCGATGCCGATCGCGTTTCGGCCTTCGGTGGGATCGTGGCCCTCAACGGCCCGGTGGATGCCGCCACCGCCGGCCATCTCACCAGCCTGTTCCTGGAGTGTGTGGTGGCACCAGCCTTTGAGCCTGCGGCCCGGGAGCTACTGGCCGCCAAGGCCAACCTGCGGCTGCTGGAGCTGGATCCCGCCGCCATCGAGCGGGCCAGCCGCCAGCAGCTGCGCAGCGTGCTCGGCGGCGTGCTGGTGCAGGACCTCGACGATCAGCCCGTGGAGGAACACGCCTGGCAGGTGGTGAGCCGCCGCCCACCCACCGAGCAGGAGCGCCAGGACCTGGCCTTCGCCTGGCGGCTGGTGCGTCACGTGCGCTCCAACGCGATCACCGTGGCCCGCGGCGGCCAGAGCCTGGGCATCGGCGCCGGCCAGATGAACCGTGTGGGCTCAGCCCGCATCGCCCTGGAGACCGCCGGGGACAAGGCCCGCGGCGCCGTGTTGGCCAGTGATGGCTTCTTCCCCTTCGACGACACCGTGCGCTTGGCGGCCCGTTATGGCGTCACGGCGGTGATTCAACCCGGTGGCAGCGTGCGCGATGCCGATTCAATCGCCGCCTGCGATGAGTTGGGCTTGGCGATGCTGGTGACCGGCCGGCGCCATTTCCTCCACTGAGGTTTGGCACCGAAACGGGGCGGCCTGAGGCTGTAGCTTCGCTTTCAAGACATCGCTCCAGGCCCGCCCCCCATGCCGGAAGCCCTCGCCTTCAACCTCAACTTCCTGCATCCGCTGGCGATGTGGGCCCTGCTGGCCCTCACGGGCTACGCCCTGTTCCTGGGCATCAAGGCCAAGAAGACCCGCACCGCTGACGCGGAAACCCGCAAGCAGCTGATCAAGGGGCAGTTCGCCAAACGCCATTACCTGTTTGGCAGTGCCGTGCTGGCCGTGATGGTGCTGGGCACCTTCGGCGGCATGGCCGTCACCTACGTGAACAACGGCAAGTTGTTTGTGGGGCCGCACCTGTTGGTGGGCATCGCCATGAGCACCATGCTGGTGCTGGCCGCGGCCCTCTCACCGCTGATGCAGCAGGGCAACCTGATCGCCCGCAAGCTGCATGTGGGTCTGAACATGGGGGTGTTCACCCTGTTCCTGTGGCAGGCCGTCACCGGCATGCAGATCGTGAACAAGATCTGGGAAAACCGCCCCGCTTAAACCAGCCCTCGGGCCTAAAACTGGGCGCGCTTGCGCGGCGGGCAATCCAGCCCGTGGGTGGCGTGGAAGTCTTCCTGCACCTTCCAGGTAAGGCGCCGTGAGATCTGGCGCACGATCTGCCGCAGCAGGTGGTCGCCGCTGGTTTGCACCAGGGATTCCGGCAGCAGGCCGATCACCGCCGGCAGCCGGATCCAGACGCTCAGATCCAGATCCCAGCGCACATCCGTGTGGGGAGCCTCGGCGTCTTGCTCTTCCAGACGCAGGGCGGCGTTGAATTCCACGTCGTAAAGCTCGCGCAGGCCCGGTTCGAACTGCTCGGGCGGCACGGTGCAGATGCGGTAGACCCCGCGGCTCTGGGGCATCAGCTCCAGGCCGATGGTGGGCTCCACCTCAAAGCCGAAATTGCCGAAGCGCCCCAACGTGAGCACGTAGCCGTTGCGGCCCAGGGGCTCCACCTGCATCGGGGAGGCGCAGCGTCGGAACCAGCCTTCGTGGTGGTCGAGGTAGTGCGCCACGGTGCTGGCCGGCGCGCGCATCTCCATCAGATCCGCGAACTGGCTGGTGTAGCAGCGCACACGGCTGTCCTCGCTGTGGCGCAGGGCCAGCGTGGCAATCCGGGGCTCGCTGCGGGGATCAGACACCGATGAGATCAATGCGGTCGGTGCTCCCCGGGACGATCAACACTTCGCGTGAACCAATGTAAAGCCGACCCCTCGGCGCACTCTGCAGCCGCTGTGACAGCGGCCTCAGCCGTCGGCCAGGTCGATCAGGCGGCTGATCACATCCTCCACCACCCGGTCGGGGGTGGAGGCGCCGGAGGTGATGCCCACCTTCAGCGGCCCGGCAGGCAGGAAGGGCTCGACCTCCTCCAGGTCGCCCCCCAGGGGCTTGTGCTGAATGCGGTTGCCGGGGCCGATCCGCTCGGGGGTGTCGATGTGGAAGGAGCGAATGCCGCGGCTCACGGCGATCTCCTGCAGGTGGGTGGTGTTGGAGGAGTTGTAACCGCCGATCACCACCATCAGATCCAGGGGTTCATCCACCAAGGCGAACATGGCGTCCTGCCGCTCCTGGGTGGCGTCACAGATGGTGTTGAAGGCCAGGAAGTGGTCGTTGAGTTCGGTGGGGCCGAAGCGCTGCAGCATGGTGCGCTCAAACAGGCGCCCGATCTCCTCGGTTTCGCTCTTGAGCATCGTGGTCTGGTTGGCCACCCCCAGCCGCAGCAGGTCGCGGTCGGGGTCGAAGCCCGGTGAGCAGGCCTTGGCGAAGCGGGCCATGAACGCCTTCCGCTCCCCTTTGCCGAGGATGTAGTCGCACACCAGCTGAGCTTCCGCCAGGTCGAGCACCACCAGGTAGGTGCCGGCGAAGGAGCTGGTGGCCAGCGTTTCCTCGTGTTTCACCTTGCCGTGAATGATCGAGGTGAAGGCGTGCTTCTTGTGCTTCTCCACGGTGTTCCACACCTTGGACACCCACGGGCAGGTGGTGTCCACGATGTGGCAACCGCGCTCGTTGAGCAGCTGCATCTCCTGCACGGTGGCGCCGAAGGCCGGCAGGATCACCACATCCCCGCTGGCGATTCCAGAGAAGTCCTTCACGCCGCCCTCCACGGGGATGAACAGCACGTTCATCTCCCGCAGGTGATCGTTGACCGAGGGGTTGTGGATGATCTCGTTGGTGATCCAGATCCGCTCGGTGGGGTAGTGGCGGCGCGTTTCGTAGGCCATGGCCACGGCCCGCTCCACGCCCCAGCAGAAGCCGAAGGCCTCGGCCAATTTCACGCTCAGGCGGCCGTGGCGCAGCTGATGGCCGTTTTCACGGATGCTGGCGATCAGATCGCTCTGGTAGGCCTGCTCCAGGCTGCCGGCCACCTCCTCGCCCAGGCCGAAGCCGCGGCGGTTGTAGCGATCGGAATGGTGCAGCGATCGCTTGAACGCGCGGGTATCCACGGTGGCGGCACGGGGGAGCCCAACTCTATGGGCCTCTGCCGCTGGGCTGGTTGTGGCGGCAGCCATAGGCCTGGAGGATGGGACGGTTGATTGGATTGCCGGCCCTTCATGGTCAGCCTGGATCATTTGGCGGCGCTTGATCTGCTGCAGTGGCTGGGCACCACAGAGCGTGCGGCCGCTCAGGCCTTCACCAACCAGAGCACCATCAGCCGGCGCCACCGCACCACCCTGGAGACCTTTGGATTGCAGCTTCTGCGCAGCCGTGATGGCTTGAGGCTCCAGGGTGCCAAGCAGCTGCTCGCGCTGGAGCGTCGGGTGCATCAGTGCGCCCGGTTCGCGGGTCTGCAGCCGCTGCGCGTGCAGGTGCCCTTCTGGAGCTCCAATTTGCTGTGCAAGACGCTGCCGGATGGTTGGTGCGCCAATCCGGCATTGATGGGTGTGGTGTGCCAAGACCCGGTCGCGCTGTTGCGCGACCGGGTGGTCGATGCCTGCATCGTGACCCCCACCCAGTTGCCGAGCGCGACGGACGATCTGCTGCTGTTGGATCTCTACCGGCGTCCGATTGAGTTCACCGTCTTCGCGACGGCCAGCGGTTTGGCGGCCTCGGAGCTCGGTTGCGGTTGCTTGGAGCCAAGCCGTTGGCAGCTCCAACTGCTGCCCTTCCTGCCCCGCAGCTGCCGTGAACGCAGTTGGCAGTGGTTCCAAGCGCTCCAGCCGCCGGCCACCGCCCACCATGCCCAAGGCGAGGCGGTGACACCGATGCCCGTGGCATTTCTCACGCCCGAGATGCGCCAGGCCCAGGCGCGTCCCTGTCGTGTGAGCGACGCGGTGGATCCTTATCCCTACGTGGAGCGCCTGGCCGTCTTGGCTGAGAACGCTTCAGAACCTGCCCTGCAGCGCCTGCAGGAGCATCTGCTTGCCCAGGCGGCGCCCCTGGGGGCAGCCCTCTGATCCTCAGGGCTCGCTCTGGCGGTTCTGCACCGGCGCCACCCCCAGCCAGTCGATGCCCTCGGCGCCGAAGCCGTAGCGGCAGGGCAGCACCTCCACGCCGGCGGCCAGGGCCTGGCGAAACAGCTCGCCGTAGCGGGGATCGGCAGCGTCGCCCGGCGCGAAGCGCTGCAGGTCGCCGCGGCTGAGGCAGGGCAACAACACAGCCCGCGCCTCTGGCAACACCCCCATCAGCTCCTCCAGGTGTTTCTGGCCCCGCTCGGTCACGGTGTCGGGGAACAGGGCCAGATCGCCGGCGCACCAGGTGGTGTTCTTCACCTCCACGTAGATCGGCCGTGGGTCGGCGGCCGCTGCACTGGGGGTGAGCAGCAGATCGATGCGGCTGCGGCGGTTGAGGCCGTAGGCCACCTCGGCGCGGATCGCGGCGATGGGCCCGAGCCACGGCTCCAGCAAGCCAGCCTCGATCGTGGCGCGCACCAACCGATTGGGCAGGGCCGTGTTGATCCCCACCCACACCGGTTGGCCATCGGCGCCCACCACCTGGGCCTGCTCCCAGCTCCAGGCCAGCTTGCGTGTGGGGGAGGGGGCATGGCGCAGGCGCACCCGGCCGCCCACCTGCAGCACCCCGGTCATCGGTCCGGTGTTGGCGCAATGGGCCGTTACTACCTCGCCGCTGTCGAGCTCCACATCCGCCAGAAAGCGCTTGTAACGCTTGAGCAGCACCCCCTCCTGCAGGGCCTCCAGCGGCAGCACGCGCTGGGGCGGGGTGGCGGTGGCGTGGGGCATGCGCGGGGGGCTATTGCAGGCAAGAATCGCCCGAAAGGGGCCGATCACCTGTGACTGACACGAGCCGTTCCCTGCGGCGCATCGCCCTGATCGTGGCCGTGGCCACGGCCCTCAGCAAGCTGGCGGGCCTGGTGCGGCAGCAGGTGATCGCCGCCGCCTTCGGCGTGGGGGCGGCCTACGACGCCTACAACTACGCCTATGTGCTGCCCGGCTTCCTGCTGATCCTGCTGGGGGGCATCAACGGCCCCTTCCACAGCGCCATGGTGAGCGTGTTGGCGCGCCGGCCCCGCCAGGAGGGAGCCCATGTGCTGGCGGCGATCAACACCCTGGTGGGGGCGGCCTTGCTGGTGGTCACCGTGCTGTTGGTGCTGCTGGCGGACCCGTTGATCACCCTGCTGGGCCCGGGGCTGGATGCCACCCGCCACGACATCGCCGTGCTGCAGCTGCGCTGGATGGCGCCCATGGCCCTGTTCGCCGGCCTGATCGGCCTGGGCTTTGGGGCCCTGAACGCAGCGGATGTGTTCTGGTTGCCCTCGGTGAGCCCGCTGCTCTCCAGCGTGGCCGTGATCGGCGGCATCGCGCTGCTGTGGTGGCAGCTGGGCCCGGCGATCCTCTCCCCCAGCACTGCGGTGATCGGGGGCATCGTGTTGGCCGCCAGCACCACCTTGGGGGCGGTGCTGCAGTGGCTGATCCAGCTGCCGGCCCTCAGCCGCGAGGGCCTCAACAAGCTGCAGCTGGTGTGGGACTGGAAGGACCCCGGCGTGCGCGAGGTGCTCAAGGTGATGGGCCCGGCCACCCTCTCCTCGGGCATGTTGCAGATCAACGTGTTCGTGTCGCTGTTCTTCGCCTCGGGGATGCCGGCGGCGGCGGCGGGATTGGGCTACGCCAACCTGCTGGTGCAGACGCCCCTGGGGCTGCTCTCCAACGCCCTGCTTGTGCCGTTGCTGCCGGTGTACGCGCGGCTCACGGCGCCGCAGGATCGCCCCGAGCTGATCGCCCGCATCCGCCAGGGCCTGATGCTCTCCAACGCCTCGATGCTTCCCCTGGGTGCGTTGATGGTGGGGCTGGCGGTGCCGATCGTGGCGCTGATCTACGAGCGCGGGGCCTTCAACGCTGCTGCGGCAGATCTGGTGGGGCAGCTGTTGATGGCCTATGGCCTCGGCATGCCCGCCTACCTGGCGCGCGACGTGCTGGTGCGCGTCTTTTATGCCCTCGGTGATGGGGTCACCCCGTTCCGCTGGTCGCTGGGGGGTATCGGCCTCAATGCCCTGTTCTGCTGGCTGTTTGTGGGCGGGCCCATCCCCGGTGGTGCTCTGGTGCTGCCCGCGTGGAACTTCGGCGCCGCGGGTTTGGTGCTGGCCACCGTGGCGGTGAATCTGATCACCTGCCTGGGGCTGTTGCTGGCCCTGCAGCGGCGTTTGGGTGGGCTGCCCCTGCGGGTGTGGGGGCGCGACTCGTTGCTGCTGCTGGGGGCGGCGGTGGCTTCGGGCCTGGTGGCCTGGGGCCTCGCCACTGGCATCGCCTGGCCCACCGGCCTGGGGGGACGCTTGCTGGAGTGTGGCTTGGCAGGTGCAGCCTCGCTGCTGGTGTACGGGCTGTTGGCTGCGGGGGCGCGGGTGCCGGAAATGGATCAGCTGATCCGGCAGGTGCAGGGGCAGCTCAAGGCCCGGTTGCCGTTCGCCCGTTAGGGCAGCGGCCTCAAAGCTCCACCACGCGTTCTTCGCGCACCTGGATCGGCAGCTCCAGATGGCTGCGGCCCACCATCGCCGGGCCATCCACCGAATAGATCCGCGCTTCGATGCCGAAATCGCGGAAGGCGGTTTCCATCTCCTGCATCAAGGCCTTCTCCACCTGAGCCTCGGCGTCCACCACCTTGCCGATCAGCCGGCTGCCCAGGCGACCGATGCGCTGACGCACCACCTCGCGGGCGTTGGTGACCTCGATGACCAGCACGGGGCGGCTGCGGGATCCGCAACCCTAACCGTGATTGGCCAGCAGGTCTTCCAGATCTTGGAGTTGGCCGGCGGGCACCAGCCGCGCCAGCGGCAGGCGGCTACTGCCACCCCCAATCGGTACCTGCACCGCCTCGAGGGCCTGGCGGGCGCACACCCCGGCCCCCTGCTCGAGCCTCGCGGCGCATTCGATCGCCAGGGCCTCCGCCAGGCCCGCATCCCCCAGGTAGAGATGCCAGCCGGCGATCTGGATGTAAAGCCGATCGGCGATCTGTTGCTGCAGATCACGGATCTCGCTGGCGGAGAGGGGCATGGCGGAACCGGGGGCTGTGCTCAGGATGGCGCCTGGGGCCGGCGCACGACCACGCTCACCAGTTGGGCCACCACCAGCAGACCCCAGGCTTCGGTGAGCCAGGCGAGATGGGGCCAGGGGTGGCGCATGTTTTGGACAAACCACAGGCCGCTGTTCACGGCGGCGAAGGCCATGGTGTGCAGCGCCAGATTCACGATCCGGGCGAAGTGGCGGTAGGTGGGGTCTTCAGGGTCGGCAGGACCGTACCAACGGATCGGCATGGGGGCGGGGAGAAACCAGTGGAGGGAAGCGCCGGTTGACGGATGGGCCCTCGGTGTGAGGAAAATATTGGGGCAGGCCCAGGCGCTTGTAGCTCAGCGGATTAGAGCATCTGACTACGGATCAGAGGGTCGGGAGTTCGAATCTCTCCAGGCGCGCCTGACTCAAACCGTCCTTCGGGGCGGTTTTTTGTTGGTTGGCTGTTGGGGGCCATGGGACTGCAGCCAGCCCTGCTGCAGTTTCTTACGATCACGGCCACAGTCCCCTTTTGTCCTGCCATGGCGGAGTCCAGCGCTGCAGCCGTCAACGCTCCATTGGCTGCCGGCGATCCCGCCATCGCTGCCCTGATCGCCAAGGAGTTGCAGCGGCAGGAGAGCCATCTCGAGCTGATTGCCTCCGAGAACTTCGCCTCCCGTGCCGTGATGGAGGCCCAGGGCTCGGTGCTCACCAACAAGTACGCCGAAGGCCTGCCCTCGAAGCGCTACTACGGCGGCTGCGAGCACGTGGATGCCATCGAAGAGCTGGCGATCGAGCGGGCCAAGCAGCTGTTCGGTGCCGCCTGGGCCAATGTGCAGCCCCACAGCGGCGCCCAGGCCAATTTCGCCGTGTTCCTGGCGCTGCTGCAGCCCGGCGACACGATCATGGGCATGGACCTCAGCCACGGCGGCCACCTCACCCACGGCTCCCCCGTGAACGTGAGCGGCAAGTGGTTCCAGGTGGTCCAGTACGGCGTTGATCCCGACACCCAGCAGCTCAACTTCGACACCATCCGCCAGCTGGCGCTGGAGCACAAACCCAAGCTGATCGTCTGCGGCTACTCCGCCTATCCGCGCACGATCAACTTCGAGGCCTTCCGCGCCATCGCCGATGAGGTGGGGGCCTACCTGCTGGCCGACATGGCCCACATCGCTGGTCTGGTGGCCGCCGGGGTGCACCCCAACCCTGTGCCTGTGTGCGATGTGGTGACCACCACCACCCACAAAACCCTGCGGGGCCCCCGCGGCGGTCTGATCCTCTGCCGCGATGCGGAGTTCGCCAAGCAGTTCGACAAGGCCGTGTTCCCCGGCACCCAGGGCGGCCCGCTGGAACATGTGATCGCCGCCAAGGCGGTGGCCTTCGGGGAGGCGCTGCAGCCCAGCTTCCGGGCCTATGCCCAGCAGGTGGTGGCCAATGCCCAGGCCCTGGCGGCTCGCATTCAGGAGCGCGGCATTGCCGTGGTGAGCGGTGGCACCGACAACCACCTGGTGCTGCTTGATCTGCGCAGCATTGGCATGACCGGCAAGGTGGCCGATCTGCTGGTGAGTGATGTGCACATCACCGCCAACAAGAACACGGTGCCGTTTGACCCGCAGTCGCCCTTCGTGACCAGTGGCCTGCGCCTGGGCACCGCCGCCTGCACCACCCGTGGCTTCGATGCGGCGGCCTTCCGTGAGGTGGCCGATGTGATCGCCGATCGGCTGCTCAACCCCGAGGACAGCGCCATCGAGCAGCGCTGCCGGGATCGCGTCGCCGCCCTGTGCGCGCGCTTCCCCCTGTACAGCGCGCAGCGCGCCCTGCAGCCCGCTTGAACGACTGGCCGCCGCGGCCCCGTTCAGGCATCGCCGCAACGCCACGCGCTGCTTAAGCTTCGGCCGACTGGGGCCTTCGGGGTTCCGCTTCCGACCGTGCAGCGTCCTCGATGATCTCCAGCCGGCCGGATCTCGCTGCCGTTCTGGCCTTCGCCTGTGCGGCCCTGTTCACCGCCCTGATCGTGCCGCTGGTGCGGCGGATGGGATTGCGCTGGGGCCTGATCGATCAACCGGATGCCCGCAAGCAGCACACCGCGCCGATGGTGCGCCTGGGGGGGGTGGGCATCGTGGCCGGCTTCGTGCTGGCGTTGCTGTTGATCTGGTGGTTGGGGGGCTTTGTGGCCCTGCCGCCCCTGCAGGACGCTCAGATCTGGACCACCTTGGCCGGGGCTCTCTGCTTCTTTGTGATCGGCCTGGCGGATGATTTGTTCGCTCTGCCGCCCTTGCCGCGGCTGGCGGGCCAGCTGCTGGTGGCGATGGCGGTGTGGAGCCAGGGGGTGCGCATCGGGGCGATTGATTTGCCCTTCAATCCCTTCGGTGGTGCCCCCGGCGCGATTGAGCTCTCCGATGGTCTGAGCCTGCTCACCACCGTGATTTGGCTGGTGGGTATCACCAACGCGATCAACTGGCTCGATGGTCTCGATGGCCTGGCCGCCGGCGTGAGCGGCATTGCGGCCGTGGGTTTGCTGTCGGTGAGCTACAGCCTCAATCAACCGGCCCCTGGATTGTTGGCTGCCGCCCTGGCGGGCAGCTGCCTGGGCTTTTTGCGCCACAACTTCAACCCCGCCCGCATCTTCATGGGCGATGGCGGCTCCTATTTCCTGGGATTCGCCCTGGCGGCCATCAGCATCGTGGGCCCCGCCAAGGGGCTCACCAGCGTCAGTCTGCTGTTGCCGCTGCTGATCCTGTCGTTGCCGTTGGCGGATATGTCGGCGGTGATCATGGGCCGCCTGAGCCAGGGCCGTTCGCCCTTCTATCCCGATCGGCGCCATCTGCATCACCGGCTGCTGCGGGCGGGCTTCAGCCACCGCCGCACTGTCGTGCTGATCTACGCCTTCACCCAGTGGCTCGCGGCCCTGGCCCTGGTGCTGGTGAATGCCGAGATGCGCTTCCTCTGGCTGGCCCTGGCCACGGCCGTGCTGATCGGCGTGGTGATTGCCTGCCGCCGCAGCCTCAAACGTGAGCAGGAGCTGCAGCAGGGCCAGGCCGGCGATGGCGGCTGAGATCCTCTGCGTGGGCACCGAGCTGCTGCTCGGCAACATCACCAATGGCAACGCCCGCTGGCTGTCCGAGCAGTTGGCCAGCCTCGGCATTGGCCATCACCGCCAGACGGTGCTGGGCGACAACCGGGAGCGCCTGATCGAGGAGGTGCGCGCCGCCGCCCAGCGCTGCCGTGTGCTGATCACCACCGGTGGCCTGGGCCCCACCCCCGATGACCTCACCACGGAGGCCCTGGCCGCGGCCTTCGACACACCGCTGCAGGAGCGCCCGCAGGTGTGGGCTGACATCCAGGCCAAGCTCAGCGGCCGCGGCCGGCCCATCGCCGCCAGCAACCGCCGCCAGGCCTGGTTGCCAGAGGGCGCCGCTGTGTTGCCCAACCCCACGGGCACCGCTCCCGGCATGATCTGGAGCCCGCGGCCAGGCTTCACGATCCTCACCTTCCCCGGGGTGCCGAGCGAGATGCGCGCCATGTGGCATGCCACCGCCGCTCCCTGGTTGCAGGCCCAGGGGCTGGCCGAGGGGGTGTTCGCCAGCCGCATGCTGCGCTTCTGGGGGGTGGCGGAATCCACCCTGGCGGAGCAAGTGGCCGATCTGCTGGAGCAGGCCAACCCCACGGTGGCCCCCTACGCCGGCGCCGGTGAGGTGAAGCTGCGGCTCACCGCCCGGGCCGAGAGCCGCGCCGCCGGCGAGGCGTTGTTGGCGCCGCTCGAAGCCACAATCCGTGCCCGGATCGGTTCGGCCTGTTTCGGGGTGGACGACGATTCCCTGGCTTCGGTGGTGTTGGCCCAGCTGCGGGCCCGCGGCCAAACCCTGGCGGTGGCGGAAAGCTGCACCGGCGGTGGGCTCGGGGCTGCATTGGCGGCGGTGCCCGGGGCCTCGGACCTGTGGCTGGGGGGTGTGATCGCCTACGCCAATGCCGTGAAGCAGGGGCTGTTGGGGGTGCCTGCAGCGCTGCTGGCCGAGCACGGAGCTGTGAGCGATCCGGTGGCCCAGGCCATGGCTGAGGGGTGCCGCCGCTGCACCGGTGCCGATTGGGCCCTGGCGATCACCGGTGTGGCGGGGCCCGGGGGCGGCAGCGCGGCCAAGCCGGTGGGGCTGGTGCACATCGCGGTGGCCGGCCCCGATGGCTGCAGCAGTGAGGCGGTGCGCTTCAGCGCCAGCCGCGGTCGCGCCTGGATTCAGACCCTCAGCGCCGGGGAAGCGCTGAACCGGTTGCGGCTGCGGCTCGGCTGACGCGCAGCCCTAATCTCGTCGATTCCCGTGCGCGCAAGGCCGTGAGTTCCGGCACCCTCTACGACAAGGTCTGGGACCTGCATCAGGTGGCCCAGTTGCCGGGGGGCTCCACTCAGCTGTTCATCGGTTTGCACCTGATCCACGAGGTCACCAGCCCGCAGGCCTTTGCGGGCCTCAAGGATCTGGGGCTGAGCGTGCGCCACCCGGAGCGCACCGTGGCCACGGTGGATCACATCGTGCCCACCACCTCCCAGGCCAGGCCCTTTGCTGATCCGCTGGCGGAGGAGATGCTGGCCACCCTGGAGGCCAACTGCGCCGAGCACGGCATTCCGCTGCACGGGATCGGCAGCGGCCGCCAGGGGATCGTGCACGTCATCGCCCCGGAGCTGGGCCTCACCCAGCCGGGGATGACTGTGGCCTGCGGCGATTCCCATACCTCCACCCACGGGGCTTTCGGGGCCATCGCCTTCGGCATCGGCACCAGCCAGGTGCGGGATGTGTTGGCCAGCCAGAGCCTGGCGATGGGCAAGCTCAAGGTGCGGCGCATCTGGGTGGAGGGGCGGTTGCAGCCCGGCGTGTTCGCCAAGGATCTGGTGCTGCATGTGATCCGCGTGCTGGGGGTGAAGGGCGGCGTGGGCTATGCCTATGAGTTCGCCGGCCCGGCCATCGACGCCCTCTCGATGGAGGAGCGCATGACCCTCTGCAACATGGCGATTGAGGGCGGTGCCCGATGCGGCTATGTCAACCCCGACCCGATCACCTTCGACTACCTGCAGGGGCGGCCCTACGCACCGGCGGGTGAGGCCTGGGATGCGGCGGTGGCCTGGTGGCGCAGCCTGGCCAGCGGCGCCGAGGCGGTGTTTGACGACGAGGTGCGTTTTGACGCCAACAGCATTGCCCCCACGGTGACTTGGGGGATCACCCCCGGCCAGGGCATTGGTGTGGATGAAACCGTGCCCACCCTCGAGCAGACCGAGCCCGATGAGCGCCCCCTGGCGGAGGAGGCCTACCGCTACATGGATTTGCAGCCCGGTGCCCCCATCGCCGGCACGCCGGTGGATGTCTGCTTCATCGGCAGCTGCACCAATGGCCGGCTGAGCGATCTGCAGGCGGCGGCGGCGGTGGCCAAGGGCCGCCATGTGGCGCCTGGGATTAAGGCGTTTGTGGTGCCGGGCAGCGAGCAGGTGGCCGCGGCGGCCGAGGCCGAGGGCCTGGATCAGGTGTTCCGCGAGGCGGGCTTTGAGTGGCGCGAGCCCGGCTGTTCGATGTGCCTGGCGATGAACCCCGATCGCCTCGAAGGTCGCCAGATCAGCGCCAGCTCCAGCAACCGCAACTTCAAGGGCCGGCAGGGCTCGGCCACCGGCCGCACCCTGTTGATGAGCCCCGCGATGGTGGCTGCGGCCGCCATCCACGGCCGCGTCAGTGATGTCCGCACCCTGCTCAACGCCTGATCCCATGACCACCACCCCTTTCCCTTCCGGCGCGATTGATGCGGTCAGCGGCACCACGGTGGTGGTGCGCGGCGACGACATCGACACCGATCGGATCATCCCGGCCCGCTTCCTCAAGTGCGTCACCTTCGATGCGTTGGGCCCGGCGGCCTTCGCCGATGACCGCGCCGAGCTGGCCTCGGGGCCTTCGGGCCCCCATCCCTTCGATCGCCCGGAGCACCAGGGGGCGAGCCTGTTGCTGGTGAACCGCAACTTCGGGTGTGGCTCCAGCCGTGAGCATGCCCCGCAGGCGCTGATGCGCTGGGGCATCCGGGCGGTTGTGGGCGAAAGCTTCGCCGAGATCTTCTACGGCAACTGCCTGGCCTTAGGGATCCCCTGCCTGGTGGCCGACCACGCCACGATGCTGGCGATTCAGGAGGTTGCCACCGCCCATCGGGCCGAGACCTTCCGACTGGATGTCGCCTCCGCCAGCCTCCAGGGGGCTGGGCAGCGCTGGGGGCTGGACTTGGCTGCCGGTCCGCAGCAGATGCTCGTGAGCGGCCAGTGGGATGCCACCGGCCAGCTGTTGGCCCACGGGGAGCAGCTGGCGGCCACCGTGGCGCGCTTGCCCTATCTGCAGGGATTCGCTGCGGTCTGATCCGTCATCCGGCGTCACCCGCCGTCATCGTTTGTGGCGGCCCGTGGCGCCACTGTCTATGACGAAGACAGGACCTGCCGTGCCGATGGCCCCTGTTGCTGCCCCATCCCTGGCCACGCTGATGGCCGCTGCCCTGCTCGGGGGCGGAGGGCTGCAGGCGGCTGAGCCTCTGGTGGTGGAGCCCTACCGGGCCAGTGGATCGCCGGCGGCCTCTCCCCCCTGGCGGCAGTGCCCCGGCTGTGATTTGCGCGGTGCCACCCTGCGCGGCCTGTTGCTCAATGGCATGGATCTACGCCGGGCGGATCTGCGTGACGCCGACCTGCGTGGCAGCAATCTCGAGGGTGCCGATCTCACCGGCGCGGATCTGCGTGGGGCGCAGTTGCAGCACGTGCGGCTCACCAATGCCGATCTGACCGAAGCGGATCTGCGGCGGGCCAATCTGCGCGATGCCGTGATCTTGCAGGCCCTCACCCCCGGTGTGCAGATCGAGGGAGCTGTGTTGGTGGGAGCGGATTTCAGTGGCAGTGGTCTGGTGGTGGGCGGTGAGGAGCCACCGCTGCCGCCACCGCTGCCTCCCCTGCCGGGCCAGCCCTAAAAGAGGCTCTGGCGGTTGCGGGTGGTGCTGAACGGCTGGGTTGGTACAAACGGCACGCCGGTGCCGTTGAAGTTGAAGTCGTTGAGTTTCACGCGGATGCCGCCCACCTGCTCGTAGGGGCTGTAGTAAATCGCGAACTCATAGCCGCGCCGCTGCCAACGTAGTTCACCGTAGGCGTTGGTGGTGTAGCCAAAGTACGGCGAACTCGGGTCGACGTTATAGCCCAGGCCCAGGTTGAACATCAGCGGGCCGAACAGTTGTTGGGTCCAGCCGATGCCCAGGGTAGCGAGATCCACGTTGCGGTCGAAGCTGAAGGGGCTTTGCCCCTGCTGCAGAGTGCCGCCGCCGGTGATCGTGAATTGAGTGTAATCAAAGAAGTTTTTGGTGAAACTCCCGAGAGTGAGTGTGGGGCCGCCGCTGAAGTTGATCAGGTTCTGATTGAGGCCAATGCCGTAATAATCCAGGGCGGTGCTGGTCACCGTGTTGATGGTTAGCCCCGGGAGGATCGGCGTCGGCGTGTTCTGCGTGGATTTGGGATCGTCAGCATTGCGGGGTTTGCCCGTCCAGATGGGCAGGCTGCTTCTGAGGGCGCCATAGAAACTGGCGCGGGTGCTGTCGCTGATCGTCTGCGAGATGGTGGTGCCCGAGGGGCTGTTGGTGCTGAAGGTGGTGCCCTGGTAATTGCCGAAGGAGGCGCGCCAGAAATAGTTGTTGCTGATTGGCCCCCAGGGCTTCAGATTGCCGGTGCTCTCCACTGACGTTCCGACCGCTGAGTAGACATCCTGGTAACCCATGGAGCCATTGAAGCTGCGGTAGCGGTAGGCGCCGTAGATGCGGCTGGTGTAGG
>Ga0310332_10187_pt1 | contig 16861 bp, 14 predicted proteins | sample LakMicSRFLOrngD5_FD_195546 | JGI IMG/M metagenome (GOLD analysis project Ga0310332, IMG submission 195546) | Enriched freshwater cyanobacterial communities from Lake Michigan, Michigan, United States - MI23.SRFL.Orng.D5 (v2) (version 2) | ecosystem: Environmental > Aquatic > Freshwater > Lake...
GCCCCGTCCCCAGGGGGGCGAGCGGCCCGAGCCGGTGGGGGAGGGGGCCCCGGATTGGCCCGATGACGCCAGCTTCACGGTGGACCGCTGGCAGCGGCCAGCCGGTCCGGATCGCCAGGCCCCAGCCCCGCTGCCCCTGCAGCCCTCGCTCCGGCCGTCTGGACAAGGTTCTCCCCAAGCCGGCGCCTCCGTTGCCCAGGCGGAGCCGCCCTGGCGACAGGGCCCCATGGCGGCTCCACCAGAGGGGGCACCCCTGGCTGCATCGCCGCCCGCGGCCGGCCCCGGCCGCCCGGTACCCCGTTCAACCCGCAGGCGCACGGGCGCCTAGCCCGGCCGAGACTGGGGCTGCTCTAGGTCGGCGGCTTGGTGGCTCCGATGGCGGCTCGGGTTCGATGGCCCTGGGGAACTTGGCTGGCCCGGGACTGAGCTGGCCCGGGACTGAGCTGGTCCGGGGCAGAGTTGGTCCGGGGCAGAGTTGGTCCGGGGCAGAGTTGGCCTGGCGCCTAGCTGGCCACGGGCACGGCGCCGATGCTGTGGTTGGTGCGGCGGGAGGCCACTCTGGGGGCGCTGGGCTTGGAACTTGAGCTGGCGTTTGGGCCGGAGCCTGGATTCGGGCTGCTGGGCGACCGGGGGCGGGTCACCTGAAAGCTGCAGCCCATCGCCCGCAATTGCTGATTCACCGGCTCCACCAAGTCCCGGGGCATGTCATCCGCCATCTGGGCGGCCGTGGTGGTGATCGAAGGGGATCCCGCGTCGAGGGCCGAGAGCAGAGCCACCCATTGCTCCACCAGGGTGGTTTGTTGCATCGGCACGAGTCCGCCGGCCTCGAGGATGGCGGAGCAGCCCTGGCGCTGCCAGAGGGCATGGCGGCTGCCCTGCTGGGGATGGCGCTGGTAGGCGAGCTTGTCGTCCAGGGCCCGCTGGCTGGGTTGGCCGTCGTGATCGCGTAGGCCGGCGTCACTGAGTAGTCGGCCGCAATGGACCGCAGAGATGCCGTAAATGCGACCCAGGCCCGTGAGTGTGAGCCAGGGGGCCGGACCGGCGGTGATGGGGGGTTCCATGGCAATGCAGCGATCTAGCGTCATGCTGGCCATCGCCCCAAGGGTCGACAAGCTGTCAAGCGCCCATGGCGGCAAGCTGTTACAGAGTTTGCAAATTGTTGTGTTGCGATCCTGACCTGTCCCCGGGGCTTGCGTCCGTTCGGGAATGGTCGGCGGCGCTAACTTCCGGCGGCACTAACTTCCGGCGGCACTAACGGTCGGAGGCGCCCTGGCTACTAGGGCCCAGCCAGCGTTCCAGCTGGGGCGAAAACACTTCGCGGATCACGGTGAGTTCCTTGCCGCTGCGGAAGAAGCGGTAATGGCGGCTCCAGAAAGGGCCGGTGCGGCCAAACCGTTGCTCCAGCCAGGGGGCGGCCACCTGGGCTAGGCCATCCACCTCCCGGTAGAGCTCGGCCCGGTTCGCCGTGAGGCTGTGCCAAATCGGTTGGTGTCGCTGGCCCAGGTGCCGCTCGGCCTGCTCCTGGTTCCACCAGCTCTCGGCCCAGGCCAGGCACTCCGTTCCGCAGCACAGCCACACCTGGCGCCGTAGGAGCGGTGGCGCTAGCTCCGCCACCTCAGCCGGCGCTTCGTGCCCTGCCAGGGGTACCGCTTCCATGGCGATCAGCTCCACGTCCACCGCCAGGCCGCTGAGCAATTGCAGGTGGCGGGTGGGGCTGCCATCGCCCAGGAGCAACAGGCGCCAGGGCCCACTGAGTTGCTGGCCAGCCTGGGCTGCCACCACTTCGTGAAAGGGGGCCTGCCAGAGGACCTGGGGGGAGTGCAGCAGCCGGGATGGCAAGGGTGGGGACGGGGTCATGGGCCTCGATCCGGCCAGGCCCAGGGGCCGTTTGGGGCCATTAAGGCTAGGCAGCTGTCCTGATTAGAAGCCGTTGCTGATGGCGATCCGCCGTTGCACGCCGCCCCGCTCGATCACGGCCGAGTCCGCGGCGGTGGCCACCAGGCGCCAGCCGCTGGAGCCGATCAACTCGCCCACCAGGGCATTGGTGGAGCTGCTGCCCAGCTGGAAGATGGCCGAGCCCGGTCTGCCAGCCACCTGCACCACTCCGACCAGTTCGGGGGAATTCCCCTGGGCGGCCGGGCTCGGGCGGCCTGCCGGGTTGGCCGAGGGGGCCGAACCGCTGGCTGGCGGGGCGGGCCGGTTGAGCGGGCCATTCACGGGCACCCGCAGCACCTCGGGCTGGCGGGAGCCGGGCAGTAGCGCTCCAGGCAATTGGGCCAGTTGCTGAATCCAGGGTTCATCCGGCGGCGGTGGCGGCACGCTGCTGGAGGCTGAGGGAGCCGCGTTCTGCTTCGCGGCTGCCGGGTCCGTGGAGGTCTGGGCGCCTGGGGAGCCAGCCGGGTTGGCGCTAGAGGCCTGGGCTCCGGAGCGATCGGCGGTGTCCAGGCCCTTGAGGCGTTCCAATAGCCAGAGCGTGCGCTCCTGGCGCAGGTCCAGGCTGGCCTGGTTCCAGCCGTGCCAGCACACCACTGAGGCGGCCCCCGTCAGCACGGCCAGGGATCCCAGGGCCAGAAGCTTGTGCTGGGGAGCGGTGGCCTGGGTCCAGGCCGCCCAGCGCTCGGATCCGGGCCAGCGGCCCATCCGCGCCCTGCCGGCCGAGCGGGCAGGGCCCGCAGTCCAGAACGAAGCCCCGCGCCAGGGCGCTCCAGGCCGCGACGACCCGGAGGCCGGCGAGGGTTCTTCCCGCACCTCGACCTCGATCATTGGCTCGCTGGTTGGGGCCCCAGCGGCAGTCGGGAGTCCGGAGGGATGGGGATAGGCCTGGGCGGCGTTGCGGAACACCCGGTCCATCACCTGTTCAGCCTTCAGCTCCCAGAAGGCCCTGGAATGGTTGATGGCACGGCGCGTCACCAACAGCAGGCCCAGGTAAGGGCGTCAGATTAACGGCAATGGCCATCTTTGGCTTCCCCCAGCTGAGATCTGGCGATGGACTAAAGCCCAAGGAGGGGCGGCCTTGGAGACCTTCAGCTGGCCGGAGCCTGGGCTACCGGCTGGCTAGCAACGGGCTGGGGCCCTTGGCCAGAACGCTGCTGCTGCAGCTCCAGCCAGAGCATCAGGGCCGTGATGTCCGCCGGACTGACGCCGGGCAGGCGGGCGGCCTGGCCCAGGGTGAGGGGCTGGCGCAGGGCCAGTTTTTCTCGGGCTTCGCGCGAGAGGGTGGCCAGGGAGGCGTAATCGATCGTGGCGGGAATCGGCCGGTGCTCCTGTTTTTTCTGGCGATCAATCTGCTGTTGCTGGCGGGCCAGGTAGCCGCTGTATTTGATCGTGATCTCGGCCGCTTCGCCCACCTCGATCGGCAGCTCGGAGTCGGCCAGGCCATGGCGCACCAGGTCCCGGGCGTGGATGCCGGGGCGGCGCAGCAGGTCGGCCAGGGTGATCGAGCCCTTGATCGGCGCGCCGGTTTCGGCCTCCACCGCCGCCGCCGCCGGATCACTGGCCTTGAGCCGCACCGTTTCCAGGCGCCGGGTTTCCGCGGTGATCGCCGCCTGCTTCTCACTAAAGATCTGCCAGCGGCGGTCATCCACCAGGCCCAGCTCCCGGCCTAGGGGGGTGAGGCGTTGGTCGGCGTTGTCGCCCCGCAGCACCAGCCGGTATTCGCTGCGGCTGGTCAGCACCCGGTAGGGCTCGCGCAGGTCCTTGGTCACCAGGTCGTCAATCATGGTGCCGATGTAGCTGCCTTGCCGCGGGAAGTGCACCGGCGGCTGGCCGCCGAGGTGGCGCGCGGCATTGAGGCCCGCCACCAGGCCCTGGGCGGCGGCTTCTTCGTAGCCGGTGGTGCCATTGAGCTGGCCGGCCGTAAACAGCCCTGCCACCCGCTTGGTCATCAGCGAGGGCAGCAGCTGGGTGGCCGGCAGCACGTCGTAGTCCACGGCGTAGGCGGGCCGCAGCATCACGCACTGCTCGAGGCCCGGCAGGGTGCGTAGCAATTCCAGTTGCAACCGTTCCGGCAGGCCGGTGGAGAAGCCCTGGATGTAGAGCTCCGGGGTGTCGCGGCCTTCTGGCTCTAGGAAGATCTGGTGGCTCTCCTTATCGGCGAAGCGCACGATCTTGTCCTCGATTGAGGGGCAGTAGCGGGGGCCCTTGCTGTCGATGAAGCCGCCGTAGATCGGCGTGAGATGGAGGTTGTCGCGGATCAGCTGGTGGGTGGCGGCCGTGGTGCGGGTGATGTGGCAACTCATCTGCTCACCGCTTACCCAGGCGGCGGGATCAAAGGAGAAGAAGCGATCGGCCGCATCGCTGGGCTGCTCTTCGAGCTGGTCGAGGGCGACGCTGCGGCGATCGACCCGGGCCGGGGTGCCGGTTTTAAGCCGATCGAGGCGGAAGCCCAGGCCCACCAGGGCCTCGCTCAACCCCTCGGCCGCCTGTTCGCCGGCCCGGCCCGCCGCCATCGATTGGTTGCCCACCCAGATCTGGCCCCCCAGGAAGGTGCCGGTGGTGAGGATCACGGCCGGCGCGGCGTAGACGCTGCCGAAGTAGGTGCGCACGCCGGTGATCCGCAGGTCGCCAGCCTCGGCACTGCCGGCGGTCTCCAGGCCCGTCACCATGGCCTCGCGCAGGGCGAGATTGGGGGTGTGCTGCAGCAGTTGCAGCATCTGGCGGGCGTACTGGCGTTTGTCGGTCTGGGCGCGCAGGGCCCACACGGCCGGGCCGCGGCTGGCGTTCAGCACCCGTTTCTGCAGGGCGGTGGCATCGGCCAGCCGGCCGATCACGCCGCCGAGGGCATCCACTTCATGCACCAGCTGGCTCTTGGCCGGACCGCCCACGGCCGGGTTGCAGGGCTGCCAGGCGATGCGATCGAGGTTGAGGCTGAACAGGGCCGTGGCTAGGCCCAGCCTGGCCGCCGCCAGGGCCGCTTCGCAGCCCGCATGGCCGCCCCCAACGACGATCAGGTCGAAGGATTCGCTGGCGGAACTAGGGGCGCTCATGGGTAGGTAGGAGGTCGCCCGATTCGGGCTTGCTGATTGCGGCCCTAGGGGCGCCATGCCTGGATGGGGCACTGGCACCTGGCCAGCTCAGCCGCGCCTCCAGATTTCCTGGTCCTAGGCGGAGTTAAGGAGCTTCAACCGACCTTAACGCCCGCTTCTGCGGTCCTGGTGGGCCTGGCGCACCCCGGTCCAGACCGGTGGGCGCCATGCTGCATCGACACCTTTCAGCCGCAGCACCATCGCCGTCCCGACTTTGCATGGGGCCCTAGCCCATCCCCCCGATCCACTGACGTCCGTTGCCGAGGTGGATGCCCCTTACCAGTCTGTGGCCAGTTATGCCCGCCACTTGCGGCCGCTGCTGCCGCCCGGGGCCTTTCGCACCGACCCCAACCGGTTGCTGTTGGTGCTTATCAACCTGGCCATCCTCGGCTTGGGCTGGGCCATGGCCGACCAACTGGATCGTTGGCCGGGCTTCTGGCCCCTGGCCTTCCTCCCCTTTGCCCTGGTGATGGGCAACAGCGTGATCGTGCTGTTGTTCGCCACCCACGACCTGTTGCATGGCAGCTCCCTGCGCGGTCGCGGCTGGCGCCAGGCCGTCGGCCTGCTGGGCCTGGCCCTGCTCTGGATGCCGCCGACCCTCTGGCACGCGGTTCACAACCGCGAGCACCACAGCCACACCAACAGCCTCAGGGATCCCGATCGCAGCTACCTCGAAGCGCAGCCGGCCACCTGGGGTAAGCGGATCCAGCATCTGTTCACCCCCTCCGACACGGTGCGGCCGCTCTGGATGGTGGTGGGCCTGGCCAGTGCCTGGGGGGTCCACAACCTGCGCACAATCGCCTCGGTGTTGCTGTTCAACGATGGGGAGGCCAATTTCACGCCGGCCTCCTTTCGCGTCAGCCCCAAGGAGCGGCTTGTGATCGGCTTGGAGCTACTGGCGATCGTGGGTCTGCACGCAGGTGTGATCGTGTGGCTGGATGGCCAACCGCTCAAATTGCTCCTGGGCTATTTCATTCCGATTTGGATTGGTTACGCCGGAGCGATTGGCTATATCTATACAAATCACTTGCTGGGGCCGCTCACTGAGATTAATGATCCGCTTGCCAATAGTCTGTCGTTAAGGCTGCCCAAAATTCTTGATTTGTTGCACCTCAATTTCTCCTATCACACGGAGCATCATATTTTCCCCGGTCTTAATTCCAGCTACTACCCGCATGTGCGTCGCCTCCTGTTGGAGCACTACCCCGAGCGCTACCAGTTGCTGGATGGGGCCGAGGCCTGGCGCCTGCTGCTCTCCACCCCGCGCCATTACCGCGATCCCCGCACCCTGACCAGCTGGAGTGGTGATCGTCAAATCCCAGTTCCCCTGCCGATGGCAAGCAGGGCTGGCGCGACCTAGGGCGCCGCCAGATTGCGGAAACGGGTGAATTGGGGCTCGAACAGCAATTTCACCGTGCCCACGGGGCCATTACGGTGCTTGGTGACGATCACTTCGGTGATGCCGCGATCGGGCGTTTCCGGGTTGTAATACTCATCCCGGTAAATCATTAAGACCAAATCGGCGTCCTGTTCGATCGAGCCCGATTCCCGCAGGTCGCTGAGCATGGGCCGTTTGTTCGTGCGGGATTCAACGCCACGGCTCAGCTGGGAAAGGGCGATCACCGGCACATTCAGTTCGCGCGCCATGCCCTTGAGGCCCCGGGTGATGCGGGACAGTTCTTGCACCCGGTTGTCGGGGGTGGTGCCCTCCATCAACTGCAAATAGTCGATCACGATTAAGCCCAGCTCCTTGCCCTGTTCCGCCATCAGGCGGCGGCAGAGGGAGCGCATTTCCAGGATGCCGGAATTGGGCTTGTCATCGATGAAGAGGGGCAACATGCCCAGACTGTTGATGCCTTGGCCGAGCAGGGGCCATTCCTCCTGTTGCAGGCGACCGGTGCGCAAACGGCCGCTTTCGATGCCCACTTCCATCGAGAGCAGGCGGTAGGTGAGCTGTTCTTTGCTCATCTCCAGGCTGAACACACAAACCGGCAACTGGTGCAGTTGCGCCACATTTTTGGCGATGTTGAGCACGATTGAGGTTTTCCCCATGGCCGGCCGGCCGGCCACGATGATCAGGTCGCTGCGTTGCAGGCCCTGGGTGATCGCATCGAGGTCGTAGAAATTGACCGGAATGCCGGCCACGGCCGTGCCCAGGGAGCGACTTTCGATCTCATTGAAGGTGCTGGTCAGGATTTCAGCGGTGGGGGTGAGGCCCTGGCTGGGTTTTTCCTGGCTGATCGCGAAGATCTTTTGCTCCGCCTCATCGAGCACCTGCTCCATCGGCTTGCTCTGGTCAAAACCGAGGGCAATCACCTCGTTGCCGGAGCGAATCAGTTGGCGACGCAGGTATTTGTCCATCACCAGGCGGGCCACCTGGTCGATCGAGGCGGTGGAGAGGGTGCGCTCCACCAGCTCCACCAGCCGGCCGCTGCCCCCCACCTTGTCGAGCTGGCCCGTGTCCGCCAGCCAGGCGGCCATGGCGGTGAGGTCGGTGGGTTTGCCCTGGCTGTGCAGCATCACCGCCGTGCGGTAGATCTCCCGATGGGCGTTGAGATAGAAGGCTTCCGGCTGCAACACATCGGCCACCCGGCCGATCGCATCGGGATCGAGCAGGATGCCGCCGAGCACCGCCTCCTCCGCCTCCAGGTTCTGGGGCGGGATCGAATCGGGCAGGGCTTCGAAATTGGCGCCATCGCGCTCGCGGCCGCGGCCAAAGCCCCTGCGCCCGCTCGCTGGGGCCTCTTCGGAGGGGTCCTGGTTGGCCAGGGGAACGCTCACCATGGGTTGCTTGTTTGGCGGTGGCTTGCTGGGTACTGGTCTTTGGTCCTGGGGGGCTGGCGGCGCCCAGGATTGGCTGGCTGGGGCCTTGGGGATGAACCATGCCCCACTTTCCCGCCTAAGGCAACGCCGCCAGTCCCCGGAGGGCCTGACGGCGTTGGGGTCAGCCGGGGGGCTGGATGGATCGGTGCACCAGAGCTGGGCTGGGCCCAGGGAGCTGGCCCTAGTGGCTGACCACTTCCAGGTTGATCTCGGCCACCACTTCGGGGTGCAGCTTGACCTGCACCTTGTAGCTGCCGGTGCGGTGGATTTCAGGAACGATGATGTCGCGACGATCCAGGTCCTTCTTGGTGGCGGTTTCGATCGCCTCAGCCACGTCACCGTTGGTCACGGTGCCGAAGAGCACATCGTCGCCACCGGTCTGCTTCTTCACCGTGAACCGGCCGATCGTGTCGAGGGCGGTGCGGAAGGCGATTGCCTCGGCTTTGAGGGCGGCCTGGCGCTCGGCTTCCTTGGCGCGGCGGTGTTCCACCTGGCGCAGCACGGCGGGGGTGACAGGCAGAGCCTTACCGGTGGGCAGCAGGAAATTACGGGCGTAGCCGGGGGCCACCTCAACCAGATCCCCGTCTTTCCCGAGGCTGAGGACGTCCTCGCTGAGGACAACTTTTACGCGCTTGGCCATGGGAATCGAAACGAACGGGCTGCCGTCGGGGCGGTTTGTCAATGTACGCGAGGGTTGGCGCCGGTGGGGATTCGCACCCGGTCGGCCAGGCCGAGGCGGCGCAGCAGTCGGATGTGTTGCCAGGTGAGGTCGATTTCGCGGCCGAAGCCATGGCGGGCCGAATGGGGGAAGGCGTGGTGGGTGTTATGCCAGCCCTCGCCGAAGGTCAGGGCCGCCACCCAGGGGTTGTTGCGGGAGCTATCGCCACTGGGGTGCACGACGTAGCCCCAGCAGTGGGTGGCGGAATTGACCAGCCAGGTGCAGTGGTACACAAGCACCAGGCGTAGCGGGATGCCCCAGAGCACCAGGGCCCAGCCGCCGGCGCCGGTGGCGGTGCCAATCCAAAACAGCAGGCCGGCCAGGGGCAGTTGCAGTAGCAGGAAGCCCTTGTTCAGCCAGCGGTAGTAGGGGTCTTTGGCCAGGTCGCCGCTGAGTCGGGGCACGGCCGCCATCGCCGGGATCTCCTCGAACATCCAGCCCATGTGGCTCCACCAGAAGCCGCGGTGGCTGTTGTGGTGATCAGCATTCGTATCGGAGAACTTGTGGTGGTGCCGGTGCAGGCCCACCCAGTCGATCGGTCCGTGCTGGCAGCTGAGGGCGCCGCAGGTGGCAAAGAAGCGCTCCAGCCAGCGGGGCACCCGGAAGGCCCGGTGGCACAGCAGCCGGTGGTAGCCGATCGTCACCCCCAGGCAGGCGGTGACCCAATAGAGCACCAGCAGACTGGCGGCGGCCGGCAGGCTCCAGAAGCGGGGCAGCAGGGCTACCACCGCCAGGGCGTGGATGGCAACCATAAAAAGGATGCTGGCCCAGCGCAGGCCCTTGGGTGCCGAAGGAATCGGCTCGCCCCGGCGGGGGAGATGCAAGGACAGGGCCCGCGGCGCCGGGCTGATCTGGGCCCCGGCCCGGCGCGGGGTGAGGCGGGGGGCGGTAGGCGGGGCGACGGTGGCCGGCATGGGCCTGCTCCAGGTGAATCGATAGAATGGTAGCAGTACGAATCGTTAGCAAGTGGGTTTTCGGGAGGAACTCGAATCGGGCCGGGAGGCGTTCGGGCATCTGATCAGGGTGTGGCATGAGCGCAATGGCTGGTCTCAGCGGGTGTTGCCGGCCCTGGCGGAGCGCCTCGACCTGGGGCGGGTGCACAACTCCCAGCTCTCGATGCTGCGCAACCACAAGTTGCTCTCGCCCGGCCCGGAGCTGTTCTTGACCCTGGGCCGGCTCAACGGGCTGCTGGCCGAGCAGGGGGGCGGCCAGGGCCAGGGGCCCGGTATCGGCGCTGAATTGGCCAGCCAGCTGCAGGACCAGGCCGAGTTGCTGGTGCCCCTGCAGGCCTCGGCCCTGGCCCTGCGCGCCGATGACGGCCAGGCCCTGGGGCCCACGGAGTTGTTTGAGATCTTCGTGGGCCTGCGCCAGCCCCCCGCCGCCTTCGACCTGCGCATTGCCGAAACCGAGGCCGCCAGCCTCAGCGCCGCCCTGGCCGAGCTGTTCACGGCCGGCCGCTCCTGGCGCCAGTGCCGCGAGTCGGTGTTGGCGGCCTATCCGGTGGAGAAACGCCAGCGCCGCGAGCGTTTTGCCGAGGTGATGGCGGGCCAGCGCGACTTCAGCGCCGCCGAACTGGACGCCGAATTGCCCGACCTGCGCCGCACCCTGGCCCTGCTGGGGGCGGCCGCCGAGCAGGAGCTGGGGGCCGACCAGTTTTTGGAGTTGTTGCGTCAAAAAGCCCGGCTGCTGGAGCAGGCGGGCCTGGAGGGGGGCGTCGATGGCCTGGCGGAGGCGATTCGCCGGGAATTGCAGGTGGAGCGTCCGGGGGGCTGAGGGGCCACCAGGAACCCCGCTCATGATTCCGATCAAATCAAATCTGATCTGATTGGGCTAGCTCCGACCTGGGACAGGTGAGGTCTGATCAGTTGAGATCTGATCAGCTGAGATCTGGTCAGCTGAAATCTGGTCAGCTGAAGTCAATGCACCCCTCAGCCGGTGTAGCGGGCCTCGCGGATGCGCTTGGCCAGGCCGAATTTGCGCAGCAGCCTGATGTGCTGCCAGGTGATGTCGAACTCAAACCAGCGCAGGCCATGGCGGGCGCTGGAGGGATGGGCGTGGTGGTTGTTGTGCCAGCCCTCACCGAAGCTCAGAATCGCCACCCACCAGCAGTTGCGGGAGAGGTCGGGGCAATTGAAGTTGCGGTAGCCGAAGGCGTGGGTGGCCGAATTCACCAGCCAGGTGACGTGATACACGAGCACCAGGCGCAGCGGAATCGCCCAGAGCACCAGGCCGAGGCCGCCGCCATGGACCTGGGCCGCGTTGCCGTACCAATAGAGGGCGGCGCCGATGGGGAGCTGCAGCAGCAGGAACCAGCGATCCAGCCACACATAGAAGGGATCGGAGCTGAGATCACCGATGAAACGGTGCATCTCCTTGAGGGCGGGGATGTCGTGGAGCATCCACTCGCTGTGGGCCCACCAGAGGCCCCGGGCGGCGTCGTGGTGGTCGTTGGGCTGGTCGGAAAACTTGTGGTGGTGACGGTGCAGCCCCACCCATTCGATCGGGCCGCTCTGGCAGGCCAGGGCACCCATCAGCACCAGCACCCGCTCCACCCAGCGGGGCGCCACGAAACTGCGGTGGGACACCAGCCGGTGCAGTCCCAGGGTCACGCCGATCACGGTGACCCAATACAGCAAGCCCAGGGCCACGACCGCCTGCCAGCTCCAGAACTGGGGCAGCAGGGCAAAGACTGCCGCCACATGCATGGCCAGCATGAAGCCGGTGGTGCCGCCCTTGATTTTGCGCTGCTTGCTCCCCAGGGGTTCGCGGGGGACGACCAGGGCGGCCCGCATGCGGGCTTCCTGGGCCGCCGTCAGACCGGCGGTTTCGTTGTCCTGGAGGCCGGGACCAGGGGTGCGGCGCGCGGCGGCGGCGTCAGCGGCAATAACCAAGACAATCTCCAAAGGGGTGCGCAGGCTCCAAGTTCGCTGCGGACCCAAGGAATTGGGGGCTGCGCACCACTGGCCTGGGATGCCGGCGGTAGCGAAGGCATCAGCCGCGAAATCTAACCGGGTGGAGATCCCAGCGAGGCAGCATGGCTGCCAATGCCCGTCTCCCCTTTGATGCCTGCACCCAGTCCGGATGGCAGCGGCCCAGCCCAGGAGCCCACCCAGTCGGAGGCCGGATCGGCGCGGCAAGCGGCGCTGGATCTGGTGGCCCAGGCCCAGGAGCGCATCGCCCCGATCGCCGAGCGGCGCACGGCGGCGGTGAAACCAAGGCTGGAGCGGGTGCTGGGGGCCTTCGCCGCCGAGCGGCTGGGGGTGCACCACTTCGCCTCAGTCAGTGGCTACGGCCATGGCGACCTCGGCCGGGAGGTGCTCGATCGGGTCTTTGCCCGGGTGCTGCAGGCCGAGGCGGCGGCGGTGCGGCTCCAATTCGTCAGCGGCACCCACGCGATCACCGCCGCCCTGTTCGGGGTCTTGCGCCCCGGCGATCGGCTTCTGGCGATCACGGGCCGGCCCTACGACACCCTTGAAGAGGTGATCGGCATCCGCGGCAGCGGCCAGGGCTCCCTGGCGGAGTTCGGCATCCACTACGACGAGCTGCCCCTGCTGGCCGATGGCAGCGTCGATGGGGCCGGCCTAGCCGAGGCCCTGATCCCCCCCACCCGCATGGTGCTGATCCAGCGCAGCTGCGGCTATAGCTGGCGGCCATCCCTTTCGGTGGCGCGCATTGGCCGGCTGGTGGAGCGGGTCAAGGCGTTGCAGCCGGCCTGCGTCTGCTTCGTCGACAACTGCTACGGCGAACTGGTCGAAGACCAGGAGCCCACGGCCGTGGGCGCCGACCTGATGGCGGGATCCCTGATCAAAAACCTCGGCGGCACGATTGCCCCCAGTGGCGGCTACGTGGCCGGCCGGGCCGACCTGGTGGAGCAGGCCTGCTGCCGGCTCACGGCCCCGGGCATCGGCAGCGAAGGGGGCAGCAGCTTCGATCTCAATCGCTTGCTGTTCCAGGGCCTGTTTTTGGCGCCCCAGATGGTGGGCGAGGCCCTGATCGGCGCCGAGCTGACGGCGGCGGTGTTCAGTCAGTTGGGCTACGGCGTTAACCCGGCCGTGGGCGGCGAGCGCAGCGATGTGATCCAGGCGGTGCGCCTCGGCGATGCCGAACGGCTGAAATTGGTCTGCCGGGCCTTCCAGGCCAGCTCGCCGGTGGGCTCCTACCTCGATCCGGTGCCGGCGCCCATGCCCGGCTACGCCAGCGAGCTGGTGATGGCGGGGGGCAGCTTCATCGATGGCAGCACCAGTGAGTTCTCCGCCGATGGGCCCCTGCGCGAGCCCTTCGTGCTCTACGCCCAAGGTGGCAGCCACCGCAGCCATGTCGAGCTGGCCCTGGAGCGGGCCCTGCGGGACCTAGCGGCTGCAGGCAGACTGGCGCCAACCTCCTGATCGTCTGGCTGGCCAATGGCCCTCAGTTCTCCCAGCCCCGGTTTTCCCGCCGACTGCCGCTACGCCGATAGCCACGAATACCTGCGCCCCGAGGGCGAGTTGCTGCGGCTGGGGATCAGCGCCTTTGCGGTGGAGCAGCTCGGCGACATCGTCTTTGTGGAGCTGCCCGAGCCCGGCAGTGCCCTGGGCCGGGGCACCAGTTTTGGCACCGTTGAGTCGGTCAAGGCGGTGGAGGAGGTCTACGCCCCGATCGATGGCACGGTGGTGGAGCGCAACGGGGCCGTGCTCGACAACCCGGAGCAACTGCAGAACGACCCCCATGGCGAGGGCTGGCTGCTGGTGGTGCGTCCCAGTGATCCCAGCCAGATCGACGCCTTGATGGATGCGGCCACCTATGGCGCCAAGGTGGCCGGCCATTGAGCCAAGGGCTCCCGAGCCGCCCCTGGAGCCCCAGGGGGCCTGCACCGAAGCGCCCGATCCAGGGGGAGCCAACGGGGCCGATCCCTAAGCCGTCTGGCAAGACTCCTTAGGATCGCTGCCAGCCAGGGGCCGGGCCTTGACGCAAGTTGCAGCGAATCCTGAGTTGGGCGTGGCTGGATCCGGGGCCGCCCCGGGCCAGGGCGAGCAAGAGCTCAGCCCCTTTGTGGCCCGTCACATCGGCCCCTCCGAGGCCGAGCTCCAAACCATGCTCGCCGACCTGGGCGTGGCCGATCTCGAGCAGTTCGTCGCCCAAGTGGTGCCCGCCGACATCCTGCTAGCCCCAGACCTGGCGGCGGAGGGCTTGCCCGAGGGCTGCGGCGAAGCCCAGGCCCTGGCCGATCTGGCCGCCCTGGCGGGCGCCAACCAGCTGCGCCGCTCCCTGATTGGCTTGGGCTACTACGGCACGGCGACCCCGGCCGTGATCCAGCGCCAGGTGTTCGAAAACCCCTCCTGGTACACGGCTTACACCCCCTACCAGGCCGAAATTGCCCAGGGGCGGCTAGAGGCCCTGCTCAATTTCCAGACCCTGATTAGCGAGCTCACGGGCCTGCCGATCGCCAATGCCTCCTTGCTCGATGAGGCCACCGCCGCCGCCGAGGCCATGGCCCTCAGCCGCGGCGCCTACCGGGGCGAAGCCAGGCGCTATCTGGTTGATCAAGACGTGTTCCCCCAGACCCTGGCGGTGCTGCGCACCCGGGCCGAACCCCTGGGGATTGCCGTGGAGCTGGTGGATCCGGCGGCCCTGCTGGCGGGCCCTGGGGCCGGGGAGGCCCTAGCTGATGGCTCCCTGGTGGGCGCTGAGGAGCCCATGGCCGATGCCTTTGGCCTGCTGTTGCAGTTGCCGGGAGCCAGTGGCCGCCTTTGGGATCCCAGCGCCGTGATTGCCGTCGCCCACGGGGCCGGCCTGCTGGTCACCGTGGCGGTGGATCCTCTGGCCCAGGTGCTGCTGGCGCCGGTGGGCAAGCTCGGCGCCGACATCGCCGTGGGTAGCAGCCAGCGTTTTGGCGTGCCGATGGGCTTTGGCGGCCCCCATGCCGCCTTCTTCGCCACAACTGAGGCCCACAAGCGCCAGATCCCTGGCCGCCTGGTGGGCCAATCGCTGGATGCCGAGGGCCGGCCGGCCCTACGCCTGGCCCTGCAGACGCGCGAGCAACACATCCGCCGCGATAAGGCGACCAGCAACATCTGCACCGCCCAGGTGCTCCTGGCGGTGATCGCCGGCTTTTATGCGGTGCACCACGGCCCCGAGGGGCTGGCGGCGATGGCCCGCCGACTGCTGATCCTGCGCCAGGCCCTGGCCCTGGGCCTGGCTGCCCTGGGGCTGGAGCCCCAGGCGGGCCCGGGTTTCGACACCCTCACGGTGGGCACGCCCAGGGCCGCGGCCCTGATCCAGGCCGCGGATGCCGCCGGTTTCAACCTGCGGCCGGGGTTTGGGGGCGCCGGCGCCAGCGCAACCGATGGCGGCTCCTCCAATGGGCTGGCCCAGCCCCAAGCCTTCGGCATCAGCCTCGATGAGCTCAGCGACGGGGCCGAGCTCCAGCGCCTGCTCACCGCCCTGGCCGGCCCTGGCCAGCCCGGCCCTGGGGCGGTCGAGCTGCTAGCGCAGGTTCAGGCCGAGCTGGAGGGGGTCGGCGCAGCCGCAGCCCCCGAGCAGGCCTTCTGGGGGGCGGCCGTGCCCGCGCGCCAGGGGCCCTGGCTGGCCCAGGCCGTGTTCCACAACCACCGCAGTGAAACCGAATTGCTGCGCTACATCCAGCGCCTGGTGAGCCGCGACTTTTCGCTGGTGCACGCCATGATCCCGCTCGGCAGCTGCACGATGAAGCTCAACGGGGCGGCCGAACTGGCGCCCGTGAGCTGGCCGGCCTTTGCGGCGCTCCATCCCTTTGCCCCCCAGGCTCAAACCACCGGTTACCGGCGCCTGCTGGCTGACCTGGAGACCTGGTTGGCGGCGATCACGGGCTTTGCCGGGGTGTCGCTCCAACCCAATGCCGGCTCCCAGGGGGAGTTGGCTGGCCTGCTGGTGATCCGCGCCTGGCACCACAGCCGCGGCGACCAGCACCGCCGCATCTGCCTGATCCCCACCAGCGCCCACGGCACCAACCCGGCCAGTGCCGTGATGGCCGGATTGCAGGTGGTGCCCGTGGCCTGCGATGACGACGGCAACATCGATCTGGCCGACCTGGAGGCCAAGGCCAGCGCCCATGCCGGCGAGCTGGCCGCCCTGATGGTCACCTATCCCTCCACCCATGGGGTGTTTGAAACGGCGATCCAGGCCATCTGCGCCCTGGTGCATCGCCATGGCGGCCAGGTCTACCTCGATGGCGCCAACCTCAATGCCCAGGTGGGCCTGTGCAAGCCGGGCCGCTTCGGCGCCGATGTTTGCCATCTCAACCTGCACAAGACCTTCTGCATCCCCCATGGCGGCGGCGGACCGGGGGGGGCCGATCGCGGTGGCCGCCCACCTGGTGCCCTTCCTGCCCGGCCATCCCCTGGTGGCCTGCGGCGGCGACCAGGGGATCGGCCCCGTGAGCGCAGCCCCCTGGGGCAGCGCCAGCATCCTGCCAATCAGCTGGATGTATGTCCGCATGATGGGCGGCGCCGGCCTGCGCCAGGCCAGTGCCGTGGCCCTGCTCGGGGCGAACTGGATCGCCGAACGGCTCGATCCCCACTACCCCGTGCTCTATCGGGGGGCCGGCGGCCGGGTGGCCCATGAATGCATCCTCGATCTACGGCCGCTTAAACGCAGTTGCGGCCTCGAGGTCGACGACCTGGCCAAACGGCTGATGGACTACGGCTTCCACGCGCCCACCGTGAGTTGGCCGGTGGCGGGCACGGTGATGGTGGAGCCCACCGAAAGTGAATCCCTGGGCGAAATCGCCCGCTTCTGTGACGCCATGGTGGCGATCCGGGCCGAGGCGGCGGCGATCGAGGCCGGCACCAGCGATCCGGCCGATAACCCGCTCAAGCGCGCCCCCCACACCCTGGCGGCCGTGACCGCCGAAACCTGGGAGCGCCCCTATGGCCGCCAACTGGCGGCCTTTCCGGCGGGGGAGCGCCAACAACGGGACAAGCTTTGGCCGGCCGTGGCCCGGATTGATAATGCCTATGGCGATCGCAATTTGATCTGCACCTGCCCTTCGGTTGAGGAGCTGGCCGATCGGGCGCCCACCCCGTAGATAGTGGTTGGTGGGTTTCGAGGGACTGGCCCTGGTGCCTCCCCAGGGGCTTGAGTGGTGGCACGACTGCCCGCAAAGCGGTACATTCGCCCCAGAGTTGGGCCAGGGCGGATCTCCGTTCCATACCTTCCTCTTTTCCATCAATCGCTTGCATTCACCGGCAGCTTTCCTGCCCACGGGGTCATGAACGTCGACGACAACGGCCAATCCCCCAACCGGTTTGCCGGCAAGGAGGTCACCCTCCCCCCAGGCATC
>Ga0310332_10188_pt1 | contig 16847 bp, 16 predicted proteins | sample LakMicSRFLOrngD5_FD_195546 | JGI IMG/M metagenome (GOLD analysis project Ga0310332, IMG submission 195546) | Enriched freshwater cyanobacterial communities from Lake Michigan, Michigan, United States - MI23.SRFL.Orng.D5 (v2) (version 2) | ecosystem: Environmental > Aquatic > Freshwater > Lake...
CCCGATTATAGTCTGGCATCTGCTTTTGATCCTCAGAGAAGCCCACAGCAATCTCCTTGGTTTTTCTAACGTTTTAATGTATTAATATTGGTTATTCTTTATTCTTAAAATCCACAACTTGCAAACTACTACTTCCATTGAGAGGCAGTTGCTTCGTGAAGGCTGGAGCCTTCATCAGCGGCTCCAGGCAGTTATTGCTACAGACACCATCAGTAACGGCCAGCATCTGGAAAGCTGGCGTGAGCTAGTTGCGCCCGACAATCCAGACAACTTCAAGAAGCGGCTCTCATGGGACCATCTGACACCTTCTCAGGCGGCCTGGGCTCTTGATCCGCCGACTGAGGCCACACCGCTATCACCAAACTGGTGGCCACTGCTCGAGGCTCTGCGCCAGGCTGCTCGCGACGCCAGCGGGGGGGACCTGCATCAACAACTTTCAGAGCGCTGCAGCAACGAAGTCTTTGTGCATGCCTGGAGGCCAGTTGCTGCATGGTCGCTTAACACCCTGAAACAACGCTGCACCGATCTTCAACCTCTGCTGCAGCTGGATGATGAATCTTGGCTTGATCTGGCCGCAGCCCTTCTTGAACGGCTATGCAACACAGCTGATCAAGCTCTATGGGAACTGTTTAATCAGCGCCGCAGCCCCGGCCAGATGTTGCTTGCTCATCTAGGGGCCAGCAACGACGGGAGCGGCGAACCTGTACATCAGGCATACGACGCTTTTGTAGCCGAGCTGCTAGACAGCGGTTATGCGCTGCTGCTAACCGAATTCCCAGTGCTAGGGCGCCTGCTGACCGTACTTGTGGAACTATGGCTCGATGGTAGCGAGGAGATGCTGCGGCGTCTGGCCGCAAGCCGCCCAAAGCTGCTGCAGTATTTTGGTATTGCCCCAGAGGCGATTCTGCACGGTGTGCAGCTAGGCCTCAGCGACCCCCATCGCGGCGGCCGTGCTGTGGCGATTCTGCGCTTTGGCGATGTAGATGTCCGAGACTTCATAAAGGTCGTCTACAAACCAAAAGACATGCAAGTAGACCAGACATACCAAGACTTTTTGCAAACGCTCAATAACTTCTCAGACCTGCCACCATTGCGCTGCCTCACGGTGCTGCAGTGCGACGGCTATGGCTTCATGGAATGGGTCGAACATCGCCCCTGCAATAGCGACGACGAGCTTTCGGTCTTCTACACCAACGCCGGGCGCACCATGGCAGTGCTCCACATTCTGGGATGCACAGACTGCCACTACGAAAACCTGATCGCCAGCGATGACCAACTGATATTAATCGACACTGAGACACTTCTCGAGGCCGATCTGAAGGATCTAATCAACGACGAAGCTGATGAGCTTGATCTGTTCTCGGACCTGCAGACGTCGATGCGAGGCTCGGTGCTGCGCTCGGGACTTCTGCCTCAGTGGTTGATGGTAGGAGCCGGCAAGAAACAGGCTTTCGATATCTCCGCCCTAGGCATTCAGCCACCACCACCTGAGCGCAAAATGCCTAGCTGGCTAGGGCTAAACAGCGATGGCATGATGGCTAGTAACAGAAGTCAACCCTGCGAGCTCCCTACAAGCCTGCCGGTGGAACTGGGCAGCCCGCAGCGGCTTACAGATTTTATCGAGCAGCTGTGCGATGGCTTTTCCCAGCAATTGCAGGAAGTAATGCGTCTGCGCACACTATTGTCGCAAGCTCTGGAGCGCTTCAGCGGCAAACCGCGACGCCTGGTGGCGCGTGCGACGCGCTTGTATTTCACGATTCAACGCCAGATGCTGGAGCCAGCCTCGTTGCGCAGCGCCGTGGCCCATGGGCTCAAACTCGAGCAACTGAGCCGCAGCTTTTTGCTTGCCAGCGAGAAGCCGCTCAACTGGCCAATATTCAAGGCCGAATTGCTACAGATGGAACGGTTAGACATTCCCTTCTTTGAACATCTGATAGATAGCGAAGAACTGCTACTGCCAGAGGGCCTAGCGCCGATCACGGGTTTCATGAAGGCCAGTGGCCTTGAAGCCGCTCAACTTCGCCTAAGGGAACTGGATACAGATGAGATCGTATTTCAGCAGCAGTTGATTCGCGGTGCAATCGCAGCTCGCCATCTAAAGGTCAATACGCACTCCAGCAAAGCACTGAACCTCGGCGAAATAAGTGAACTACAAGTCAGCTCAACATCAGCCTGCGCCACCATTAATAATGACGTCTACCGGCAAGAGGCGTTCAGGCTTGGCGAAGAGCTTTGGGCTGCTGCCATTCGTGATCGCAAGGGCAGACCCGAGTGGCTAGGCATGGATCTGGGGGCCGATGGCGAATCGTTCCATTTTGGCCTCATCGGCAACTCGCTGTATTCAGGTGCCAGCGGAATTGCCCTGTTGTTTGCCCGGCTAGCGCTGGCTAGCCCTAATCCCGCTGTTGCCACTCAATGGCGGGAACGTGCTTGGAGCTGTTTTGCGGCACTTGCTGACATTGCCGGGCTCAAAAGCAACGAACAGCTATTTCGCCTGATGCGCGATCTGCCTTATGGGATTAGTGGCAGCGGCGGGATCTTGCTAGCCCTATTACTGCTTGGCCAAGCCGGGATAGTCGAGGCAAGAACACTAGCCAATCAATTGGTTCAACAACTACGACCCGAACGTTTGCTAACCGATGAAAGCATTGACGTAGTCGGCGGGGTCAGCGGCCTTATAGGGCCGCTTCTGCTCCTGGGTACCAAGCAAGGCCAGGACCTAGCGAAAGTATGCGGTGATCGGCTGCTAGCCCTCCAAATCGAGAGTGGCGGCTGGTCATTGGGCGCTGTAACTAGCAACAAGGGCCAGCCGGCCTTAACGGGGTTCTCCCATGGAGCCGCCGGCATGGCAGCAGCTCTGGCCCGCTTGGCCCAATCCACAGGGCAGCAACGCTTCGGTGATGCCGCACGCCGCGCAGTGGCCTACGAACGCAGTGTGTTTGTGAACGATGCAGGTAATTGGCCCGATTTCAGGAACATCAGCGAGTCCAATGAATTCATGCTGAGCTGGTGTCACGGTGCTCCCGGTATCCTTCTATCCCGTCAGGTGCTTATGGTTACTGGGCTGGCTGATGATAGAACGGCAAGCGAACTGCAAATAGCTAGATCAACCACTGTTAAGGCTCTTAAACAAATAAAAGCAAACGGAGGTGATTCTCCATCTCACCTTTGTTGCGGTGTTTTAGGGCTCACCGCTCTACTGCGCATTGATGCCGCGATTATGAACTCGGTAGTTGATGCGGCGGTACCGAAGGCTGAAGCTCTCGTGATAGATGAGGCCCGGGCATGTGGGGGTTATACGTTCTTCAATATCGATAACGGTTCACTAAACCTCCCGGGCTTGCTCACAGGCAAGGCCGGTGTAGCCCTGGCCCTACTGGAAAAGACAGATGGCCAATTCTGGATGCCCCAGGTGTTGAGCGCAGGCTTATTGGAAACAGCCCCGGAAGACCTGGCTACGCCGGTTGAGGAACCACCTATTGCATAACCAGATCATGAATAGACTGGAACCAAAATTACTTCATTGGGTAAAAAATTTATTCAATACGCATCTAGCGCACAAGCACCCGTCCCTTGAGCAAAATTAGAAAGTCCCATGCCATTCTCCTTCGAAATACGCATAGGATTAAAGATGGAGATGAATTGATAAGCTAATAGATATGAGCATAGCTTATAAAATAAATTACTCATGCTCTCAGTCTCACGTTGTGGTAAATACAATTGATAATTTTCTTGCGACGGGTAGATAACGGTAACTACCAGGAAAGATGACGTCTCTGCCGCTGATTAGGCGGCCACTGCCAACGTAGCTGTTTGAGCGACGAGATCATCAGTTGGCGGGTTGATCCACACCACTTCTGGTTGCCGCCAACAGCGTGGGGCCCCAGTCCACCGCCGGGGATGGCGTTGACGGGCCTGTTCATAGACCTGAGCACGGTGGCGGCAGATCTCAATAGCCTCACCGCAATGGCGCTGTTGAGGCGTCACAAACTACTGCTTCGCAGAAGCCTGAGGGCTAGATGCCGCTGTGGCGGTGCTGGTGGTTATACCAGTCCACAAAGGAGGAAACCCAGAGGCAGGCTTCCTCCTTGCTGCTGAATGGCCGGCTGGGGTAGTCGGGCCGGTATTTAACGGTGCGGAACAACGATTCTGAGTAGGGGTTGTCGTTGCTCACCCTCGGGCGGGAGAAGGATCTCAAGACTCCCAGTTCCTCCAGTCGCACCTCCAGCGTCGCCGCCCTCAATCGCTGCGCGGAAGCCTGCGGCTAGTGCATTGCCGTTATCGGCATGCAAGATCAGCGGCTGTTTGCGATGGCGGCTGATCCGTTCCTTGAGGCAGGCCCGGCTCACCAGCTCAGCAGCAAGTTTGGCGTCCTCGCATTCCTCCACATCCCAGGCCACCACCTTGCGGCTCCAGACGTCGATCACCAGGTAGAGATACAGCCAGATCCCTTTTACGCTTGTTGGGAGATAGGAAATAACCCAACTCCAAACCTGATTTGGGCCTTTTGCTTTAAGCCGAGGCACCTGCCTTGCTTCTTGTGGTAATCGCGTCCTACCGCGGCGGTGCAGCTGCCCATGGGCATGTAAAACCCGATAGAAACTGCGTTCAGAACCTATATAAAGGTGTGAATAGGTTTGACGGTCACAACCTTCGATGTATTGGCTGGTTTCTGGCGCGTCGATACAAACCAAACGCACTGTTGTTTTATTTGCACCTTTGGGCTGCTCACACGAATCGTGTTGCCGTCACCAACGGAAAGCACGTTTAATTCAGCCACTGCAACAGTTGTTGTGATGCTGCTAAAGGCAATAGCTGTTGTGGCTGGCCTTCAATGGGAACATCTTGCTGAATCTTCTCTGTGGAAACGCGGCAACACCTCCACCCACCCAAGCGTTTGCTTGAACTCTAATGACGTCTTTTTTACGAAGGCGTCCACGCTTGCGAAAGCGCCTTGCCCCCCTGCTAACTACACCATTGATGCCCCTGGCAGTGGTGATTTTTGGCGGCGCCAGCGGCTATCGCCTCACTGAAGGCTGGGATTGGGGTGATTGTTTTTGGCAGGTGGCGATCACGCTCACCACCGTTGGTTATGGCGATCAGGCGATAACTAGCCCAGCTGGCCGCTGGGTAACGGTATTGATGTTGCTGGGCGGCATTGTGGTGGTGCAGCAAACCCTGCAATGGCTGCTTAGTCTGCAGGAAACTGGTTATTTCCAGCGGCGCCGGCGCTGGCAACGGATGCAAGAACTCCAACGCATGCGCAACCACGTAATCGTTTGCGGCTACGGACGCATCGGCAGGGAAATTGCCGCACAGCTAAGCGCTGAAGGTATTGCTGTTTTAGTAATCGAAACCGATCCAGGCCGAATAACAGCCGCCCGCGACCGCCATTTAGAGGTTCTCAATGGTGATGCCACCCTTGATGAAACATTGCAAGAAGCTGGTATTAAGCAATGCCGTTCATTAGTGGCAGCCTTGCCCAACAATGCCGCCAATCTTTATGTGGTGCTTAGCGCCAGGGGTTTGTGCTCCAGCTGCCGCTTGATTGCAAGGGCAGATAGTGGTGAAGCAGAGCGCAAATTGCGGCAAGCCGGTGCCGATTCAGTGGTTTCTCCCTATATCGCCGGCGGGCGAATCATGGCGGCCACCGCCCTGCGGCCCCTAGCCCTTAATTTTCTTGATCTATTGGCAGGTTCCAACTGCGAAGTTGAGGAATTTCAACTGGTAAATAATCCAAACCTGGCCCATGAGGTGATCGGCCGTAGTTTGATCGACCTAGACCTCGGCAGACGCAGCGGCGGTGCCCTAGTGCTGGCAATTCATGGTGTGGAGGGCTTAGTTGCTAATCCCAGCGGCCACACCACCTTGGCCCCAGGCCAGCGGCTGGTGGTAATGGGTAGCCCCAAGCAGCTTGAGGCCCTGGAAAGGATTTTGGGTGCTGCCCTTGAAAGCAGCAGTGCGGTGCAGGGTTAAGCGCAACCGTACGATCGCGCCAGTTTCGCTGCCGCCATGAGCCAAGCCACCTCCCCCCTAATTGGCCAAACCGCCCTAGTTACGGGGGCCAGCAGGGGAATTGGCAAAGCCGTTGCCTTAGAACTCGCAGCCGCTGGAGCCACTGTTGCTGTTAACTACGCCAATTCCAATGCCGGCGCCGATGCTGTGGTGGCTGAAATCACAGCCCAAGGGGGCAACGCCTATGCCCTCCAGGCAGATGTGAGCCAAGAAGAGGAGGTAAACGCCTTGGTGGAGGCTGTTATCAAACGCAGCGGCAGCCTTGATGTGTTGGTTAATAACGCTGGCATCACCCGTGACGGCCTATTGATGCGCATGAAAACAAGCGATTGGCAAGCGGTAATCAACCTCAATCTCACCGGTGTGTTCCTTTGCACCAGGGCTGTTACCAGGCCAATGCTCAAGCAAAAAAGGGGGCGGATTGTGAATATCACCTCGGTGGTGGGCTTAATGGGCAATGCGGGGCAAGCCAACTACGCCGCCGCCAAAGCGGGGGTGATCGGCTTTACGCGAAGCAGCGCCAAGGAACTAGCAAGCCGCGGCATCACCGTTAATGCAGTGGCACCTGGGTTTATTGCAACCGATATGACCAAGGATCTCCAAGCCGAAGCTTTACTTGCTGCAATCCCACTAGGGCGCTACGGGGAAGTGGCTGAGGTGGCAGGGGCCGTGCGATTTTTAGCCGCTGATCCAGCCGCTGCATACATCACGGGCCAGGTGTTGCAGGTGGATGGGGGGATGTTGATGGGGTGAGTTCGGTGGCTAATTGTTGACGCAACAAGCGGATCCTCTGAAGCAATTTCAAGCGCCTCCCCCTTGCTGTGAGGGTGAGGGTGATGCGCAAGGGTATGTATATGAGCGCCATCAGCAGGCCTAAAGCCGCTAATACCAGGAAGGTCATCGGCAGAATTCACTCGCGCTAAGGCTAAGCAGCCCTGCTGATTTAGGGGGTTAATTGGCTCTGTATTTTTTCCACATAACGGGCTACCTGCAGATCCACGCCTGTGATCGCCGTGCCCACCACCACCGCATCCGCACCTTCCGCTAACGCACGGCTTGCTTCTGCTGCATTGGCAATGCCTCCTTCACAGATCAAGCCCACATCTGCTGGTAACTGTTCACGTAGGGGGGCGAGTAATTGCCAGGCAGGCGGCTCCAGCTGAGCAGTGGCTTCGGTGTAGCCAAATAGGGTGGTACCCACCCATTGGCATCCCAAGGCAGCAGCCCGCAAACCATTGGCCAAGCTGTCAACATCAGCCATCAAAGGTGCATTCAATTCCATCTGCACCCGCCGCACCAATTCAGCTAACTGCTGCCCCCCTGGCCTGGGCCGTTCGGTGGCATCAATGGCAATCACATCTGCCCCGGAAGACCACACCTGGCGAATTTCATCCCAACCGGGGGTGATATAAACGGAGCTGTCTGGAAAGCTGCGTTTCCATAGGCCAATGATCAAGGCCTTAGGGCAACGGCGCCGCACAGCACCAATGTGCTCGGGACTCTCTAGTCGCACCCCCACAGCACCATTGAGCAAACTGGCTTCCGCCATGGCAGCAATCACCTCAGGCTCCCGCATGGGAGAACCCTCAGGTGCTTGCACGGAAACGATCAAACCTTTAGGAACAGATGGGTGAGCCATGGCAATCAACTGGCCTGGCGCAGGGGGCCGTTCCAGCTGGGCAACCAGCCTCGCAGTCGCCTGGCAACTTCGATTTTTTTCTCAGCTATTGGCTCGGGCGGGCAACTTTCAACAACTTCTTTAACTTCTTTGACCTCTTTAACTTCTTCATAGTATTCGGCTGAAATTTGTTGAACTGGCATATTTTCAACTGGCAACAATTGCTGCTGCCAAAAAGCAAGTTCCTCTGCATTGCTGGCAAGTTTGCGCATCAGCAACTGCAACGCCCCTGGCCCTTGGCGATGGACGAGCCGTTCGCTGATGCGTTTAAGGCTGTCTCCATCGCCATTTGCAAGGGCTACTTTCAAAGCCTCCTGCTCCTGGCGGGCGCGGGCGGAGAAAGAAAGCAGATGGGGTGCCACGGTTTCAGCTCAATTTCCGGCTGAGAAGGGGCCGGATAGACACAAATAAACCGGCAGAAAGCACTAAAAGCAACAGTAAACATTGGGCGGCGGTGAGGGCTCCATAGGGGGCCTCAAGCACCACAGCATCAAAGGCAAACTGGCCCAGGTATGCAGCTCGGATCGGTTCAATCGCGAAGGTAAGGGGATTAAGGGATGCAAGCCAGCCCAACCAGCCAGGCATGTAGCTGATTGGTGCCAACGCGGTGCTTGCAAACAGCAGGGGCAAGTTGGCAACAAAGATCACTGCGATCAACTCAATATGACCAGGCAGGGCAAAAGCCAAAGCCAAACTCAATGCCGTTACGGCAGCCACCAACAGCAGCAAAGTGCCGAGCACCACAAGCAGCCCTGTGCCACCTGGCCAGCCATAACCCAAACCCCAAGCCGCTGCCATGATCGCCAAACTTTGCACCAAGCTCAGGCTGGTGATGTAGAGCACAGAAGCCAGCACTATTGAATAGCGCGAGCGCAGCGGTGCTACCAGCAAACGGTTCAAAAAGCCGAATTCGCGATCAAACATCACCGGCAAGCCGGCATTTAAGGCAGCGCTAAAAGCAGTGAAAACAATCACTCCAGCCCCTAAAAATTTGCCGTAGCTGCCGCCACCAGGGAATAGGCCCATCGGAGCCTTAGCAAATAGGGCACCAAACAACACCAGCCAAATCAACGGTTGCAAAATTCCTGCCACCAAGGTGGATGGCCTGCGTTGCAGCTGTAGAAACAAACGCTTGCTTAAGGCGAGGGTTTCTTGGCTTAGTTCAGCAATGGCAGTGGAGGCAAACACGGGCAAAAATCAATAGGAAAATGAGCTGAAAAGATCAAGCCGCTGGTTCAACGCATGGCCTGCTTTTTCTCCGCCTTGGGATCACGGCTAGAAACGGCCGCCAACTCCGCATCCATCAAGGTGCGGCCGGTGGCTTGCAGGTAAACGTCATCGAGGCTGGGGCGGCTTTGGGCCAAAGAGAACACAGGCACCTCGGCAGCATCTAATTGTTGGCGCAGTTGCAACAGAGCTTCTGAGCCCTCCGCCTCAATCACAAAATTAATCGCGTGGCCCTGGGCACGATTGATCAACACCTGGCTCACCCCTTTAAGGCCCTGCACCAATTGCTGCACCTTTTGGGCCTCATCATGGCTTGCGAATTCACGCACCCGCAGGGTGATGCGATCACCGCCGAGCTCCCGTTTCAATTCAGCTGGTGTGCCCTCGGCAATCACAGAACCGCGATCCAAAATCGCTAAACGATCAGCCAGGGCATCCACCTCCTCCAGGTAGTGGCTGCTCAACAGGATCGTGGTGCCCTGCTCCCGCAATTGCTGCAGCACATCCCAAAGGGCTGCCCTGCTTTCAATGTCGAGGCCAACGGTGGGCTCATCCAGCACTAAAACAGCAGGGTTGTGGAGCAAACCAGAGGCAAGATCTAAACGGCGGCGCATGCCACCGGAATAGCTACCGCAACGGCGATCCAACCATTCATCCATGCCAAGCAAGGCCGTGAGCATGGCGATCCGCTCCCGGGCCCTGGCGGCGCTGAGGTGATACAAACTGGCCTGCAGCTCCAAAAGCTCACGGCCACTGAGAATTTTGTCGATCGCCACCTCTTGGGCCACATAGCCCAGCTGCTGCCTTGCCCCACGCGGATCGGCTAAGGCATCAACACCGGCGATTACAACCCTGCCCTGATCTGGCGCCAGCAGGGTGCAAAGGATGCGTAGGGCTGTGGTTTTACCGGCGCCATTAGGACCAAGCAAGCCATAGAGGCAACCCTTTGGAACCTCAAGGGAAATTCCATCGAGGGCCGTAATGCCGCCGTAGCGCTTGCTGATGTGCTCGAGGGTGATCACAGACGTGTTGGCTTCAATAGCAGCTTAAAAAGGTGCACCACTAAACATGTTGAAGAGGCTTGGCAACTGAAGGTTGAATTGGTCGGCAGCGGTGGTTCTCGCTAGCAAAAGCAATAAACAAATGCCAAAAAGATAAAGAATCGACCAGCGAAATAAACCCTTAGCCCGCAGGCGATCGCAGGGATCTTGATGAAGCTGCTGAGCCATCTGCAGCAGGCGGCCATTAAATGGCAGCAGCATCAAGCCATAGAACAAACCACCGGAGGGGAGGATAAAAACGCCGAGGAAACTGGCAGCAATGGTTGCCCAGGCGTAGCGAATAATCGCGTTACCCGTCACAAAAGGGCCCTTAACCACAGGCAACATCGGGATGCCTACGGAGCGGTAGTCGTCTTCCAGCAGCAGGGCAAGGGCCCAAAAATGGGCTGGGGTCCAAACCATTACAAGGCCAAACAACCACCAGCCGCCAAGGCCGATGTGACCCGTGGCCGCCGCCGCTCCCACCAAGGGTGGAATCGCTCCTGCAACACCACCAATAACGATGTTTTGGGTGGTGCGGGGCTTGAGCACCACGGTGTAGAGCAACACATAACTGCAAAGCCCCAAAAGCGACAAACTCGCCGCCAGGCAATTCACCCCCATCACCAGAAGCAAGCCAGCACTGCAGGCAAGGGCAACGGCGATGTTGAACGCTTTAGCTGCACTAAGGCGGCCGGAGGGAAGGGCGCGGCCGCTGGTGCGCAGCATGCGTCCATCAAGCTGTTCCTCCCAAAGGCAATTCAGCACTCCGGCTGCTGCTGCTGCCAAGGCACCGCCACCAAGGGTGCAGGCCAAACGGGGTGCAGGCATTGGCCAACTTTCCGTTAGTGCCATGCCGCCAAGGGTGGTGGCAAGCAGTAGGGGGATGAGGCGCGGTTTGGCAATTTCAAGCCAGGGGGGCAATTTCAACCTGGCGCGGCTGGGAACCACCTGCTCACGGGTTGAAAGAGGCACAGCAATGGCAACGGCTTCAGCCATGGGATAACTCCAAAGGTGAATTGGGCCTCAGGGCCAAGGCAACGGCGGGCAAGGTGGCAACTAACAGTGCCGCCAGTAATTGATGGGCAACGGTTACTAGAGGTTCCGCTAGGGCGAGCTTCAAGGTGAGCACACCAAGCACCACTTGGCAGGCAGCCAAGGCACCGGCTGCCACCCCAAGCCTGCGGGCAGCGATGGGGCAAGGGAAAGCCAAGAGCAGAATTGCCAACAGGGCACAACAACTGGCGGCAGGGGTAGCAAGGCTGCGGTGGGCCGAAAGCCAAGCGCAGCCCTCAGCCAAACGCAAACAACGGCCAGAGGCCCATTGGGTTGCCATCAATGCCCCGGCAACGCATTGGCCAAAAACCAACACACCAGCAACAACAGCTAAAAGGCCTGCACCCCGGGGCCTCGGACCAGGCAATGCTGGATTTAGCAATTGGGCAATGGCGCTTAGCAAGGCAACTAAAAGCAGCGCTGTTGCTAGGTGGGCGGTAACGATGTCGAAGCGCAGTAATTGGGTAACGGTGAGGGCGCCTAGGGCCCCTTGGGTTGCCACCAACAGCAGGGCTAAACCGCTTAACCAGGGGAGCCATCGCGGGCCGCTAGCGCGGTTAATCAGCGAAGAAACCAGCAACACAATCAGGCCGATGCCAACGAAAAAGGCATCAAGGCGATGGAACCATTCCAGGAACACCTGCAGATTCATCTCTCGGCTAGGCAAGAGGCTGCCGTAGCAAAGGGGCCAATCTGGGCAGGCCAAACCTGCCTCCATAACCCTTGTGGCGCCACCAATTACCACCAGAGCAACCAAAGCCACTACCAATTGGCGGGAAAGTTTTAGAGGGTTTAGGGATGGCAGGGTGAAAGGTGTCAAGCCGCGTTGTTGATCAATCCGTTTGAACGCTAGCGATGCTGAAGCGCTGCAAGGCTTAAGCAAGTGTTGTGTTCTGGTTCCGGTGAGGCTTTCAGCATCTGAAAGGAAATCTTTTCCTTCTGATCCTTGCTGAGCCATTCAAATTGCATAGGGTGAAAGGAATGGTTTGTTATCAACGCGCCCATGCGCATTCCCGCCTCGATTATCACCCTGGTTGCTGGCATGGCCTTAGTGCTTGCAGGGTTCTGGGCCGCTAATTACTCAAATCTGCTACCTGAAAGCGCAAGCATTAATGCGCCTGTTTACGACGAACTATTCAAGGTTTTACTTGCGATCGGCACCGTTTTATTGCTGGGAATGACCGGCCTTGTGGTGTTCAGCTTGGTGCGTTTTCGCCGCAAAGAAGGCGACACCCTCGATGGCCCAGCAATCGAAGGCAACCTTTCGCTTGAGCTTTTTTGGACCGTAATTCCAGCGGTGGTAGTGCTTTTTATTGGCATCTACAGCTACGACATCTACGACCGCATGGGCGGCATGGCTGATCTAAATGGCCACGGGGCAATGCATGCCTCTGAGCAATTGGCTTCCGTGCGCACCAGTGGCCCCCAAGATCAAGAGCGCATCTGGGGAGGGATTGCCCCCACCGGCGATAGCAATGTTTTACCCGTTGAGGTAACAGCGCTGCAATTTGCTTTTATCTTCCACTACCCAATGCAAAACATCACCAGTGGTGAACTTCACGTTCCCACGGGTCAAATGGTGGAATTACGCATGAAAGCAAACGATGTTATTCATGCTTTTTGGGTACCCCAATTTCGAATCAAGCAAGACATTATCCCTGGCCAAACAACGGTTCTAAGTTTTACCGCTAAAAAAAGTGGCGACTACCCAATTGTTTGCGCTGAACTCTGTGGCCCGTATCACGGCGGGATGCGATCCCACGTGGTTGTTCAAGAACCTGATGGCTTTGATGCCTGGATAGAGAAAAACACCCCCGCCACCCTCTCATGACAATTGCTCTACCGCCAATTAAAAGCCCAGAGGCCCACAGCAGCCTGCAACCAACCAGCTGGCTGCGCTATTTCAGCTTCAGCCTTGATCACAAAGTAATCGGTTTGCAATACATAGTTTGTGGTTTTCTTTTCTATTTTGTGGGTGGTGCACTGGCAGGGGTTATCCGAACCGAATTAGCCACACCAATATCTGATTTCGTTAGCAGAGAAACCTATAACCAAGTGCTTACATTGCACGGCACCATAATGATTTTCCTCTGGATAGTGCCAGTGGTTAATGGTGGCTTTGGCAACTACCTGATCCCATTTTATGTGGGCGCCCGCGACATGGCCTTCCCAAGGCTTAATGCCGTTGCCTTCTGGATGATACCCCCGGCTGGCCTATTACTAATCAGTAGCTACTTCATTGGTGGAGCAGCCCAATCCGGCTGGACAGCCTACCCACCGCTGAGTATTACAACCCCAGCCATGGGTCAAATAATTTGGATTGTGAGTGTGCTGCTTTTGGGGGGAAGTTCAATATTTGGTGGTATTAATTTCATCGCAACTATCTTGAAATTCCGCCAGCCGGGCCTGAAGTTATTACAGCTACCTATGTATTGCTGGGCGATGCTTGGCACAAGCATCTTGGTGGTGCTATCAACTCCGGTTTTAGCAGGCACATTAATCCTGTTGAGTATGGATATCGTTGCCCACACAGGATTTTTCAATCCTTCCCAAGGTGGCAATGTTGTTGTTTACCAGCACCTTTTCTGGTTCTATTCCCACCCAGCTGTTTACATAATGGTGTTGCCAGCCTTTGGCTTGGTAAGCGAGATATTACCAATTCATGCCCGTAAACCATTGTTTGGATACGTAACAATGGTTTACTCGATCCTTGCCATTGTTGTGCTTGGTTTAGTTGTGTGGGCCCATCACATGTTCACCAGTGGCACACCGCCTTGGATGAGGCTCTTTTTTACGATTGCCACAGCATTTATTGCAGTTCCAACTGGAATCAAATTTTTCAATTGGATCGCCACCCTATGGCAGGGTCGCATCGCCCTAAATAGTGCCATGTTATTTTCCTGCGCCTTCATCCTTCAGTTTGTATTTGGAGGCATAACTGGAGTTGCCCTAGCTCAGGTGCCATTTGATGTGCATGTTCACGACACATACTTTGTTGTTGCCCACTTCCATTACATTGTTTATGGAGGCACGGTATTTGTGATATTTGCATCTATCTATCATTGGTATCCCAAATTCACAGGTCATATGGCAAATGAACATTTGGGGCGCCTGCATTTGCTTTTAACTGTTATTGGCTTCAACCTTTGTTTTGGTCCCCAACATTGGCTCGGCCTCAATGGCATGCCAAGGCGTGTGGCTGAATACGACCCCCAATTCACTTTGATGAATCAAGTTAGTAGCGTGGGTGCCCTTTTGATGGCGATCAGCACCATACCCTTTCTAATAAATGTTATTGGCAGCATCTGGTGGGGCGCCAAAGCCGGCGACAACCCCTGGAGAGCCCTAACACCTGAATGGCTTACCAGTTCTCCCCCGCCAGTGGAGAATTGGAAGGGGGCAGCACCATTGGTGCATGAACCTTACGGCTATGGCACTGAACTGGGCGTAATTGATTTAAAAGTTGCCACCGGCAGTGATCTTTGGAGGAATCCCCAATGACAACAACACAACCTGCTATTGAAAGTGCTGAACAAGCCAACACTCTTTCAACAGAACACTCTTCACACGGCCACGACGAGCATCCGGATTTACGGATGTTTGGTTTAGCTACCTTTCTGGTGGCCGATGGCATGACCTTTGCTGGTTTTTTTGCCGCCTATCTCACCTTCAGGGCTGTTAATCCCCTGCCGGCGGGAGCCATCTACGAACTTGAGCTGCTGCTACCAACAATTAATACCGCCATCTTGATTGCCAGCAGTTTCACCTTCCATAGGGCCAGCAAGGAGTTGATGAAAGCCAATATGGGCGCATGTAGAGCCTGGTTGCTCACCACAGCATTGATGGGGATCGCTTTTCTAGGCGGCCAGATGTATGAGTATTTCCACTTGCCATTTGGCTTAACCGATAACCTGTTTGCCAGCACTTTTTATGCTCTCACTGGCTTTCACGGCCTCCACGTAACCCTTGGAGCCCTAATGATTCTGATCGTTTGGGCCCAGGCTGCCAGGCCCGGTTATTTCACCCCGGAGAAACATTTCGGCATTGCTGCTGTTGAACTTTATTGGCATTTTGTAGATGTGATTTGGGTGGTTCTGTTCGGACTTCTTTATCTGCTTTGAAAAGCGGTTGCCAGCACCACCCTAAGGGCGTCAGAATCAGTTGAGCTTTGATTTTTATAATGATCCCCAGCGAACAACTTATGGGCGAAGCCCTATTGAATCGAACCAGGGATCTAAGCAGCAATACCGTTGAGCAAATTGCTAAGGCTTGCGGTTATGTGGGGCCTGGCGGACGGGTATTAAAAAAAGCATTCCTAAAAGCGTTAGTACATGCAAAAGGATTTGCCATACCAGAAGTTGATAGCGATGGATTTCGCGGCAGGCAGGCTGAATATCGCACCCGGGTGCATGGCAATGGCAATCTTTTGGTTGGCCATGCCTACACAAAACGCTTGGGGTTAGAACCCGGCCAAGAATGCAGCATTGAACTGCACCAAGAAACGGGCACCATTTGGCTCAGGCCCCTCACCGCTAAGGATGAGGGGGAAACTGAAGCGGAAGAAATCAGCAATGCTGAATAGTTTTCAAATTAAGCTTGTTTTGATTTGTTATTGCCATGCAAGCAACTACCAAAAGCAATTAAATCAATACCTGAAAACAGAAAACTAATCCCAACTAAAATTCCCAAAACCGATAGCAGCCCCCAAAATTTCATAGAAATAATCAGTGCTCCAAGGATCAAAGTAACCACCCCATTTGCCAATCCCCAGCGCCAGCCGTTAATTTCCCGGTGGTTGAGGGAAGCAACGATTGCCACAACACCCTCCACTAAAAATACGATGCCTATCGCCACGGCCACGGCCAGCACCTGAGCAGCTGCATCTATGGGGCCACTGGAGATTTGTTGCAATATTGAAAAGCCAGCGATCAGAAATAGGGTGGAAACCACCAAACGCCAAAACACTAACCATGCCTTTAAGTCATGGCGGCGACTGATGTTATTGATCCAACCAATAATGCCACCGAGCAAAAATGCAATGCCCACCACTGCCGTAACACCAAAAGAGGCAACCACAGGAAATATCAAGGCTAAAAAGCCTAAAACGAGCAATAGAATGCCCTCGGCGATCGTGAAAGTTTTCAACATGGTTTCAGAAGGGGAAAGGCAACCAATAATGATTTAAACAGTCCAGCCATTTTGAAGCAACCAATGTTCATCAATGGCGTTAGAGGCGGGAGATCGCAGTAGTTTTTCCACATATTTAGCTAATAAATCAGCTTCCAAATTAACGCGATCACCAATTTTTAGATATTTAAGGGTGGTTTGCTCCCAGCTCACCGGAATAACCGCCAGCCAAAAACTAGCCCCCGCACCAGTGCCAGCAATGGTGAGGCTGATTCCATTCACAGTAATGCTGCCCTTATCGCAGATGTAGCGATCAAAGCTTTGATCTTCCCATGCCAATTCAAGGCGCCAGGAATGGCCGAGGGATTGGATTGCCCGCACCACACCAAGGCCATCCACATGGCCACTCACGAAATGGCCGCCGAGGCGATCACCCACCGCAAGGGCCGGCTCAAGATTCACCCACCCCCCCGCCTGGGCAAGGGTGGTGCGGCTCAGGGTTTCTGGGCTCACATCAGCTTCAAAACCATCACTGGTTAATTTCCGCACCGTTAGGCAAACCCCATCCACAGCAACGCTGTCCCCAAGGGCTAATGGGGCAAGCTGTTGCCCTTGGCATTGCACCCGCAGCCCGCCGGCTATGGGGTGCACCTGGCCGATGGCCTGCACTAATCCGGTAAACATGGCCCTGGCAGTGCATAGAT
>Ga0310332_10194_pt1 | contig 16685 bp, 12 predicted proteins | sample LakMicSRFLOrngD5_FD_195546 | JGI IMG/M metagenome (GOLD analysis project Ga0310332, IMG submission 195546) | Enriched freshwater cyanobacterial communities from Lake Michigan, Michigan, United States - MI23.SRFL.Orng.D5 (v2) (version 2) | ecosystem: Environmental > Aquatic > Freshwater > Lake...
ATCTACATCCCCGCATTTCGGGTCAAGCAGGACGTGATCCCCGGTCGGGCGATCGACTTCAATCTCACCCCGACGCGCGAGGGCCGCTACCGGCTGCGGGATTCCCAGTTCAGCGGCACCTGGTTTGCGGCCAACCAGGCCGATGTGGTTGTCGACAGTCAAGACGACTACCAAGCCTGGTTGAAGCAGGCGGCGGCACTTCCCCTGCAGGCCGGTATCAGTGATGCGGTGGTGGAATACCAGCAACGGCTCCAACAAACCCCAACTCCTGGCTGGGCCACGGTCAAGCCCGCCCCTCCGCCCCAGGTGAATGTGCCCGGATCCAATGCCCTTCCCCACGACGCCTGAGGCCATGACAACCACCCCCTCCCTCAACCAAGACCAGCCGCCATTGAGTTGGACCCGTTACTTCGGGTTCAGTACCGATGCCAAGGTGATTGGCATCCAGTACATCGTGCTTGCCTTTTTCTTTTTCCTGATCGGTGGCTTCCTCGCCATGATCATCCGCGGCGAACTGATTACCCCGCCTGCTGACCTGGTCGATCGCACGGTGTATAACGGACTTTATACGATGCATGGAACAATCATGTTGTTCCTATTCATCTTTCCGGTGCTCAATGGTCTTAATAATTTATTGATCCCCACCATGATCGGCGCCCCCGACATGGCCTTTCCGCGCCTCAATACGGCCGCTTTCTGGCTGGTACCCGTTTTCGGCCTCCTGTTGATTGCCAGCTTCTTTGTGCCTGGTGGACCGGCCTACTCCGGCTGGTGGTCCTATCCGCCGGTGAGTATCCAAAACCCCCTGGGCAACCTGATCAGCGGCCAAAGCCTCTGGCTTCTGGCGGTGGCCCTGTCTGGAGTTTCTTCCATCATGGGGGCAATTAACTTCGTTACCACGATCCTGCGCATGCGCGCGCCGGGCATGACCCTGTTCCGCATGCCGGTGTTCTGCTGGACAGCCCTCGCAGCCCAATCCTTGCAACTGATTGGCCTGCCGGCCCTCACTGGTGGAGCGGTGATGCTCCTCTTTGATCTCACCGTAGGCACCTCCTTTTACCGGCCTGAAGGCGGTGGCGATCCAGTTCTCTATCAACACTTTTTCTGGTTCTATTCCCATCCGGCGGTATATGTGATCATCCTGCCGGTGTTTGGCGTCTTCTCTGAGCTATTCCCTGTTTATTCACGCAAGCCCCTGTTTGGCTATGTGTATGTGTGCCTGGCTTCCTTTATTATCGTTGGCCTCGGTTTAATTGTCTGGGTTCACCACATGTTTCCCAGTGGCGTGACCATGTGGATGCGCAACCTGTTCATGTTCACGACGATGTTAATTGCTGTGCCCACGGGGGTGAAGGTCTTCGCCTGGCTGGGGACCATCTGGCGAGGCAAGCTCCAGCTCACCACCCCGATGCTGTTTTGCCTTGGTGGACTGATTAACTTTGTTTTCTCAGGCATTACCGGCATTATGCTTGCCACAGTGCCCATTGATATTCATGTCAGCAATACCTATTTCGTGGTTGGTCACTTCCACTATGTGATCTATGGCGCAGCTGTGATGGGGATTTTTGCCGCGATTTACCACTGGTTCCCCAAGTTCACGGGTCGTATGCCCTATGAGGGCCTTGGCAAGCTCCATTTTGTTCTTACTTTCATTGGCGCCAACCTTAACTTTCTGCCGATGCACCCCCTTGGCTTGATGGGTATGCCCAGGCGCGTGTCCTCCTACGACCCGGAGTTTGCCTTCTGGAATGTGTTGGCCAGCCTGGGTGCCTTCCTGCTCGGGGTGTCGATTATTCCCTTCCTGCTCAACATGATTAGCTCCTGGGCCCGGGGCCCCAAGGCCACCCACAATCCCTGGAATGCCATTGGACTGGAGTGGTTACTGCCCTCGCCGCCGCCGGTGGAAAACTTTGAGGAGCATGTGCCCACCGTGATCAGTCGCCCCTATGGCTATGGCACGGGGCTACCCCTGGTGGAACACCAGGCCGAGATCGAACGCCAGCTCACCCTCCAGGAGGCCTCCGCATGACCACAACAACGCCCCAACCCTTGGCTGAGCATGGCGAAGCCCATGGCGGCCACAACATGACGGGTTTCATTATTTTTCTCTGTTCCGAAAGTGTTATCTTTTTAGCCTTTTTCAGTGGTTATGCCCTCTTGAAGCTCTCCGCCCTGAATTGGTTGCCGGCCGGGGTGGAGGGTCTGGAATGGCGCACCCCCCTGCTCAATACGGTGGTGTTGGTCTCCAGCTCGGGCACGATCGTGCTCGCCGAGCACTTCAAGGCCAAAGACAAGCTCTGGTTGTTTCGGGGCTTTTGGCTGCTCACCATGGCCATGGGCAGTTACTTCCTCTATGGCCAGGCGGTTGAATGGGGCGGCCTCCAGTTTGGTTTCACATCCGGAACCTTCGGTGGAACCTTCTATCTGCTGACCGGCTTCCATGGCCTGCATGTGGCCACTGGCATTCTGCTGATGGGGCTGATGCTGGTCAAATCGTTCCTGCCTGGCAACTATGTGGGTGGGGAGCAAGGTGTTCAGGCCACCTCCCTGTTCTGGCACTTCGTTGATGTCATCTGGATTGTGCTGTTCCTGCTGATTTATGTTTGGCAGGGTTGAAGTTTACCGTTCAATTTATCCCTGAATTGCTCCTTTTTCAGCCATGATCATTGAGGATCGCCACTACGACGTCATCGTGATCGGCACGGGTGCCGGCGGTGCCACCTTGGCTGCCGAGCTGGCCGATGGCGGCCGCTCTGTTCTGGTGCTGGAGCGGGGTCAGTCGATCCCTGCAGAGGAGCTTAGAAGCACCGGCACCGAACTGTTTCGGAAAGAACGCTTCCATCCGAAGGAGTCCTGGTTTGGCACCGATGGCGATCCCTTCCCTCCCCAGATGCTGTACGGCCTGGGGGGAAATACCAAAATTTGGGGGGGCGTGCTTGAGCGCATGCGTGAACAAGAGTTTGGCGGCGTGCGTCTACAGAAGGGCCCATCTCCGGCCTGGGAGTTGAGCTATGCAGATTTCGCCCCCTATTACGACCGGGCTGAACGCTGCTACCGGGTCCACGGCAAGGCTGGGGTGGATCCCACCGAGCCCCCTCGCCAGGAGGATTACGCTTTGCCCCCCAGACCGATTGAGCCGGTCATGGAAGAGTTGCGGGCCGCCTTTGCGCGCCAGGGAATCTGCGCCTATGACCTGCCCTTGAGCTGGTCTGAATCCCAAAGCCATCCCTGCGGCGATAGCGAAGTCTTCGGCGTTACCCCTGCCCAGGCCAATCCGGCGATCACGATTCGCACGGGCGCCCGGGTACGCCAATTGCACACCAATCCCAGTGGCAACCAGGTGAAGGCCGTTGAGGCCGAGATTGACGGCGACCGTTGGCTCTTTCGCTCCCACCTGGTGGTGTTGGCCGCTGGGGCGATCAACACGGCTGCCCTGTTGCTGCGCTCCGCCGATGGACGCCATCCCCACGGCCTCTCCAATGGGTCCGATCAGGTTGGTCGCAACCTGATGAAGCCCCAGCTCACCTCGATCCTGCAGTTGGCGGCCCGTCCCGGTCGCGCCCACGATCAGCGCAGCTTGGGCATCAATGACTTCTATTGGGGTGATCAGAATGTTGATTTTCCCCTCGGCCATATCCAAAGTGGCGGTGGAGTGCTGCAGGACGCCCTGTTTGCCGAGTCCCCACCGGTGCTGTCGTTAGTCAGCAAGTTGATGCCTGACTTTGGTCTCGAGCAACTGGCATCCCGATCAATCACCTGGTGGGCCATGACTGCGGTGGCGCCGGATGCCCACAACCGCATCAGCCTTCGAGGCGACCAGGTGCAGATCCACTACGAGGCAAACAATCTCGAGGCCCATGATCGCCTCGTGTATCGCTGGATTGATTGCCTTAAGGCGGCTGAGGGTGATCCCCTTACCCAGGTGGTTAAGGAGGCCCCAACCCACCCCCGCGGCCAAGCTCCCTTGTCCGTGCTTGGTGTGGCTATGGGGACCTGTCGCATGGGGAGTAATCCGGCCACGTCGGTTGTGAATCTGCAGGGCCAAAGCCATGAGGTGAGCAATCTCTTTATTGCCGATGCCAGTGTGATGCCGAGCTGCCCCAGCGTGGGGATTGGTCTCACCGTGATTGCTAACTCGATTCGCATCGCTGATCACCTGAAGGAACTGCTGTAGCCGCCATGTTGCTTGAGACCTCTGAACATCGGCGTATCGCCGAACGGGATAACGGCCTCTCCGCCTGGGGCCTGTGGGGGAGCTATTTACCCGACCGTCAATGGGGAACTGTACGGGAGGACTATTCCGCCGATGGTAATGCCTGGGCCTATTTCCCCCATGACCACGCCCGTTCGCGCGTGTATCGCTGGGGTGAAGATGGTTTACTGGGGATTTGTGATGAGCAATGTCGACTTTGCTTTGCCATTGCCCTCTGGAATGGGGCCGATCCTATCTTGAAGGAACGGGCCTACGGTCTTTCCAACCCAGAAGGGAACCATGGCGAAGACATCAAGGATTACTTCTACCATCTAGCGAATACCCCCACCCATAGCTTTATGCGGGGACTCTATAAGTACCCCCAGTCTGAGTTTCCCTATGACCAACTGGTTAGGGTTAATGGTGATAGGGGGCGAGACCAGCCGGAGTATGAACTTGTTGATACTGGGATTTTTGAGGAATCCCGTTATTTTGACGTTATCGTTGAGTATGCAAAGGCTGCTCCCGATGACATTTTAATTCGGATTCGGGTTGTCAATCGGGGGCCGGTGGCGGCGCCCTTGACCCTGATGCCGACCCTGTGGCTGCGCAACACCTGGAGTTGGGGGTACCCCGACGAGGTTGAACGTCCTATTGTACTCAATGGCGACACACTCAGCGTTGACGCAGAGGGAGTGCTTGGGCCCTATAGCTTTGCTTGCAATTCGCCTGGTGAATGGATATTTACTGATAATGAAACTAATTCAAAAAGGATTTTTGGCGACGACAACCTGCGGTCTTTTCATAAGGATGGCTTCCATCGTTATGTGGTCGATGGCGAGCTTTCTGCTGTCAATCCAGGCCAGCAGGGTACGAAGGCTGCCCGTTTGCTTCGTCACACTTTAGCCAGTGGCGAAGAATGGATTGTTGAGTGCCGTTTGCGTTCTAGTGTCCATACAGAGCCTGCCTTTGGCGAGGCTTTCCAGTCGATTTTTCGTGAGCGGGAGAATGAATGCCAGATCTTCTTTGATAGCAAAGTGTCCTGCATGCAGAGCGACGATCGACTGATTCATAGCAGTGGTGCCGCCGGCTTACTTTGGTGTAAAAAATATTATGGTTGGAGTGTTTTGCGCTGGCTAGAGGGGGATCCCACCGGCCCTACGCCGCCACCAGAGCGTCACCATAGCGAAAATGCTTACTGGCGACGCTTGCATGCCCACGACATTATTTCCATGCCTGACTCATGGGAGTATCCCTATTTTTGCCAGTGGGATTTGATGTTCCACGCTGTTGCTTTCGCCGTTTTTGATCCGGCCATGGCTAAGCACCAGTGTTTGTTGTTACGAAGTCCCCATTACACGGCGCCCAATGCCCAGACGCCGGCCTATGAATGGGCCCTTTCCGATCCGAATCCTCCAATTGGCGCCTGGGCGGCCATGCGAATTTTTCAGATTGATCGGGCTGCCAATGATGAGCCAGACCTGCCATTTCTAAGGGCTGCTTTGCGAAAGTTGTTGCTTGAGTATGGATGGTGGGCCAATCGCAATGACCGCTCCGGTGACAACCTTTTTGAAGGTGGTTTCCTGGGCCTAGATAATATCGCCGTGTTTGATCGCCGCTTTCCACTTGATGACGGCAGCATTATTGAGCAATGCGATGGTACCGCCTGGATGGCATCACTGAGCCTCAACATGCTGAGTATATGTGTTGAATTGAGTTTGCAGGAGCCTGAGTATAGCGATATTTGCGAGCGATTTGTTAATGACTTTGTGCAGCTGGCTATTACGCTTAATACCAAAGGCACGCGTAATTACTTGAATTGGGACGAGGAGGATGGCTTCTATTACGATGTAATTAAGCGTGCCGATGGAAGCAGTGATTATCTGCGCACGCGTTCCGTTTCTGGTTTGGTTCCCCTGCTGGCAGTGGCCAGTTTTGATGTGGCCACGGTGATGCGTTTACCAGTTTTAGATGTGATTAATAGCATGGGATGGTTTGTGCATGAACGCACCACTCCTACCTGGCTGGCGTCCCATTTGGGCCAATGGTGCAATGACCGCATTCTCTTCGCATTGGTGCCTGAAGATCGGTTACGACGTATTTGTGAGAGACTCTTTGATGAGGACGAATTCTTGTCGCCCTATGGTATCCGCTCCCTCTCGAAAGTCTACGAAGACGAGCCCTACAGTTTTACCGAAGGTTCCCAAACCCAAGTCCTCGGCTATAGCCCTGCCGATAGTCCAGTTGCCATGTTTGGAGGCAATTCGAATTGGCGTGGTCCGGTTTGGATGCCCATCAACTACCTCATTATTGAATCCCTTCAAAAGTTTGGTCACTATTATGGTGACACCTTAAAGGTGGAGTTCCCGACCCGTTCTGGTAATTGGATCAACCTCTGGGATGCATCGCTTCAGCTTGAGGATCGACTGGTCAACCTCTTCCGTCGTAATGATGAGGGCGAGCGACCCTTTAATGGCAAGCAATCGTTGTTTCAGGATGATCCCCATTGGCGCGATCTTATTCTTTTTAATGAGTATTTTAATGGCGATAATGGCTCCGGTGTTGGCGCTAGCCATCAGACCGGTTGGACGGCCATGGTTTGCAAGATGATCACCCAGTTGAGCCGCTACCCACTCACCTAAGCATCATTGCGTTACGCCGGATCCAGGGCATAGAAAATCATAAGGATTTGTCCTTGCATTCGCACCTATTGTTGTTGTATCAATCGATCTTGCCATGGTTGCTGTTTTCCCCCGCGCCGATCAATTCACCATTCCCGTTGATAAGCATGTTGATGTGCTGATCATCGGCAGTGGTGCTGGTGGTGGCACCTTGGCCCGCCAGTTGGCAGGAACCGGTCTGAAGGTGCTGATCCTGGAGCGGGGCGACTGGTTGCCAAGGGAGCCTGAAAACTGGAATGCCACGGAGGTTTTCCAGAAGGGTCGCTATGTTTCGCAAGACACCTGGCTCGACGGCAAGGGTAAACCCTTCCAGCCCGGTAGCCATTACTTTGTGGGTGGCGCTTCGAAGATGTATGGGGCTGCCCATTTTCGCTTGCGACAACGCGATTTTGAGGAAGTTCAGCATCACGATGGCATCTCGCCAGCCTGGCCCCTGCGCTACAGCGATTTCGAGCCCTATTACCAGCGGGCAGAAGAACTCTTCCATGTGCATGGATTGCGCGGCGAAGATCCCACCGATCCACCCAGTTCAGCGCCCTACCCCCATCCGCCGATTTCCCACGAGCCGCGCATGCAGAAGCTGGTCGATGACCTGCGTAGCGTTGGCCTGAGCCCTTGCCATGCACCCACGGGCGTGATGCTCGATGAGCTCAATCCTGCCTATAGCCGTTGTGTGCGTTGCAATTGTTGTGACGGTTTTCCCTGTCTTGTCCATGCCAAGGGGGATGCGGAAGTGTGCTCGGTCCGTCCAGCCCTCGAGGCTGGCAACATCTCCCTGCTCACCCGTTCCCAAGTCAAACGGCTAACCACCGATGCAAGTGGCCGCAAGGTGACCGGGGTGGAACTGGAACGGGATGGCGAGCCCCTCACGTTTACGGCCGAGATCGTTGTGGTCAGCTGTGGCGCTGCCAACAGTGCCCGCCTATTACTGATGTCTGCCAATGACAAGCATCCCCATGGTCTGGCTAACAGCTCCGATCAGGTTGGTCGCAATTATATGTTCCACAATAGTAAGGCCATGGTTGCCCTCTCCCATGAGCCGAACCTCACCACCTTCCAAAAAACCGTATGTATCAATGATTGGTATTTCGGGAGTGATGATTTTGATTACCCAATGGGCAATATCCAGATGACGGGGAAGACTAATGGTGAGATTATGAAGGGCTATGCGCCCTTGGAAACTTTCCTGATGCCAGGTTGGAGCATGGATAAAATTGCTGAGCACGCTGTTGATTTCTGGATTTCTAGCGAAGATCTGCCTGATCCAGGCAACCGGGTCACCGTGGATGGCAAGGGCCAAATTACTCTGAATTACACACCCAACAATCAGACCGGCGCTAACAAGCTCTATGGTAAGTTGCTTTCAGTGTTGGACCAGCTATATCTCAAAAACCATCTAATTGAGCGCCAGATTTACATTAAGAGTGCCATGGCGATTGCCGCCGTGGGCCACCAGGCCGGCACTTGCCGCTTCGGTAATGATCCTGCTACTTCGGTGCTGGATATCAATTGCAAGGCCCACGACCTCGACAATCTCTATGTGGTGGATACCAGCTTCTTCCCGAGCATCGCTGCGGTGAACCCCTCGCTTACCGCCATTGCCAATGCGATTCGGGTAGGGGATCACCTCAAGGAGCGCTTCCAGGGCTAGGTCCATCCCTGGTTTCAGGCCAGCAGGCTTGAGACCAGGGGCGCGACGATCTGGCTGTCGAGGCTCAATAATCCGCCACCGCAGGCAATCACCACCAGGCACATCACCACATACATCGCCGCCTTTTCCCAGCTGGGTGGTTCGCCCATCCCCATCGGGCCAACGTAGTCTCCCTTAGGGATTTGATAGGGATCGGGGGCGATGAAGGGTGTGCCGCCGGAGATTTCAAGCACCATGGCATAGGCCATCGATACCAAGATGGCGAAGGCGGCCAGGGTGCTGAAGACGCCAGGAATCAGGGCAATGCCAGCGCCCCACATCGAAAACGCCGAAAGAAAACAGAGCCACTTGGGGGTTTTCATGGCCGTTGACCAGGTGTCTAAGTTGCGTAATTTTGGCCAACCATGGCGAATGAAGCAGAGACCCAGGAAGACCCGAAGCAGTAAAAGGGCCCAGGCTGACAATCCCTCCGGTGTCTGGGGAAAGAGCAGGGTAATCAGGTCAGTCATCGGCTTGGATAGTTAAGAGATCGTTGGTATCAAAATTGTTTGTTGATGTCTTTGAACAGTCCTATCCTTGGGAGTGCTCGATTGGGGGGCAAACCCAACTGGCATGGCCCCGTAATTCAGCTGATCACTTACAAGCCAGGGCTGCTCTGCATGATGCCACCATCGGCAAAGATCGTGGTGGCGGTGATATAGCTGGCGCCATCGCTAGCGAGGAATCCCACCACTTTGGCGATTTCCTCGGGCCTGGCCATGCGACCCAGGGGAATGGCGGCATTCAGTTTGGCCATGAGTTCAGGGTTATTCATGGTGGAGTCGTTGATCGGGGTGGCCACAGCCCCCGGTCCCACATTGACCATGGTGATGCCATGGGGAGCCAGTTCCAAAGCCGCCGTGCGGGTGAGCATGCGCACTCCCCCCTTGGCCAGACAGTAGGCCGTGTTGCCAGGCATGGGCCAATCTTCATGCACTGAAGAGATATTGATAATGCGGCCGCCGCCCCCCTGGGCGATCATCTGCTTGGCCGCATACTGGGTCGCAAAAAAGACCCCGCGCAAGTTGACATCCAGCACCTTGTCGTATTGCTCGGGGGTGGTGTCCAGCACGGAGGTGCGGGTTTCCACGCCAGCATTATTGACCATTACATCAAGGCGGCCGTATTGGGCCACGGCTGCATCGATCAGTCGTTGGAGGTCTTCCAATTTGGAGACATCGGCCTGCACACCAAAGCTGCATCCTCCGTAGGAGCCGATTTCCCGTTCCAGTTCTTCGGTGGCCTCTGGATGGGAGCGGTAGTCGATCACGACCTGGGCGCCCAGTTCAGCCAAATATTGAACGATGGCCTTGCCGATGCCACTATTGCCGCCTGTGACGATGGCGACTTTGCCCTGTAGCAGGTGGGATAGGGTCTGGCCTTCAAGCGGATTGGAGCTAGTCAAGGGTTTGTCGCTAACTTGCATCATCAAACTAGCTAGCCTGGCCCTGTTTGCCTGTTAAGCCTTCATAGAATTTGGATCCATAGACAATGTCTCTGGTTGTATTGCCCCACCCTTCCAGTTGTTCTCAGGGCTGGCCGAGTAGGCCTGGTCTGATGTTGTGCCTAGTACAGCAACAGGGCATGGCCGTCGGGGTCCCGCACTTGGAAGGCCCGATGGCCAGGACCAAAGCCTGGGGGCAGTTCCACTAACGGTCCCACCTGTTCGTTTAGGGGACTGTCCTGCAGCCGTTTATGGAGCCCAACCAGGTTGTCGACCACGGCGCTGATACGCCATTCGACCGCATCGCTGGCTTGGGGATTTCCCCTCGGCCTTTGGCCACCATCTGGTTTGCGGTAGTTCAGCAATTCAATCCCCATCCCCGCACCGACTGGATGGAGGCTGCTGATTAGTACATCGGTGCCAACCAGCCCGTCCATCCTGTCCTGTTCGACTCCATGGTTGTGTCCTTGAGCGGCCAAGGCCATCCCAAGCATGTCGCGGTAGAAGCGGAGGCTGCGTTCCGTGTCTGCGACGCTGATAGCTGTGTGATCAAGCCCGAGAAATAGTTTGCTTGAGGTTTGTGCCTCGACCTTGTCAGCGACTTCATTGGTTATTGGGCTTTGGTGCCAGCGCTGATCCCCTTTGCTAGGCGGAAACTGCAGGAGTTCGAGCGGGTGTCCATCGGGATCCTGAAACTTCACCGCCCATATTCCGCCCGCTCCGGGGTTCCAGTCCGGCAGCCGTTGGGGAGCACTGGAGATTTGCTTGGCGCGATCGGCCCCATGGGCATAGGCCTGGTGGAGATCCCTGGTTACAATACAAATGTGTTGAAACGCGCCATCATTCCCGGCAGGGCATAGGGCTTGGCCACCACTGCCCTGGCTTGCCTCAGCGTGCGAGGTGGGTTCAAATTGCCAGAGTTCCAGGATTTCCTGGCCCAGGGAGAGGCGGCGACGCTCGATCGTTGCCTTGGGTAGTTGCAACAACTCCGCCAGCCAATTGCCGCTAAAGCTTGATCTATCTATCTCTTCAAAACCTAAGGTTTTTGTATACCACTGACTGCTTTCGGAGGCGCTAGAGCAATTATGGCCGATGCTGCTTAGGTGATGAAGGACGCTCATGGCTTGCTTTTGTGTTTGGATGGATGCCAAGTGGCATTATTGGCAGACTAGGTATTGATAGTCTTGTAATCGGTGATCTCCAAATTTTCCGATCTACTTGCCTACTGGCAGGCTATAAGATTTATCTCAAACGCCATGTGCTATCTCATCTTTGGCCGTTTCTTCGTCCCCATTCTCTTTGCGTCCGCTGATACTGAGATAACCACCGATACATACCAGGGTTGTCCCTGCGATGGTGGCGGCATCCAGGGATTCTTTGAAGACCACCCAGCCCAGAATGGCTGCAAAGACTACGGAGCTATACTGAAAGGCGCCAATCTCGTGTGGCTTGGCGTACATGTAGGCCTTGATTAGCAAAAACTGGAAGAGTACGAGGCAAATGCCAGTGGCCAGCATGATGAGCATATGGCTGGCTGTGATCGCTTGGAGTTTGCCAGCCACCAAGAAGCTACAGATTACGGTGCCAATCAGTAGAAAGTAAAACATTTGGGTTAATGGTGAATCGCTTTCATCGAGTTTCTTGACGGCGAGAAACTCGATTGCTGTTACAAAGCCAGCCAGTAAGCCGAGTAGGTTGCCAGGATCGGTGAAGATCGTAGCGCTAGGTTTGACAATAATGACCATGCCTGCGAACCCCATGGCGATGGCTAGCCATAGCTGTCTATTGATGCGATTATGCAGGAAGGCCATCGCCAGTAGCGGGATAAAGATCGGCGTTGTATTCAGTAATACGTTGGCATTCATCAGGCTCGTCGCCTGGGCGGCGCCGATGAAGAGGAGGAAGCCGGAGATCCCGGTGCCGCCGCGCAGCAGGTGCATGGGCAGGACCGTGGTTTTTAGATCGCGAAAACGGCGTAATGCCACAATGATTGTGACTACGACTAGGGCACTTAAAAAGGTGACCCAGCTGAACATTTCGACGCTAACTTCGCTTTCAATTGCTTTGCCAAATACGCTCTGAATCGTATTGGCAAGAAAAGCAAGCACTATGAAAATCGAGCCAATCATTAGGGATTGCTTTGGTTGTGCCGGCATGTTTGAATCCATTCATGATGGCAATCTAGGAGTGCTTGCCGGATTAGGCGCACTACTTGTTCGTTGGTTGTAGTCTCCTGACACAGTCTTCTGGACCAGTCTTCTGGCCCAGTCTGGTGTCTTTACCTGGATCCTGCTTGCTGGCCGATCGCGGGTTGGTTCCAAGCCTGTTTTTAGGTATGGATGGGTCCCTGGTTTTCCTTCGGTTTACCTGTTTGCTTCCAGCGGCTTCCTGCCCTTGGACTTGTTTTGGCCTTAAGCGTTTAAAGACTCCAACTCCATTGCATACCTATGGTCCAGAGGGGGCCCTGACCGGGTACTCCACTTTGCAGTTGGCTATAGGGCTGTAGGTAGAAATTCCTGCTCAATTGAAGTTGGTAGCTCAGCTCTAGGGCCATCTGACCAGGTTGGCTTGGTTGCAGGTCAGCGCTGGTGGAGGATCCGGCTAGGCCCAGGATCAACAAGTCCTGGGGCCGGTTGGCGATCAGGCCCTGGCCGATCCAGCCCCCCGCTAGATAGGTCGGGTATGGATTTATGGCTGCTGGACCCGAGAGGGAGCCCGATAGCCAAACTCGACTGTCCAAGCCCACCGGCAAGGGAGAAGGCAGAGCTAGGTAAAGGCCGATTCCGTTGGCCTGCGTCCCTGTTGGCACCTGGCCGGGTGGGGCAAGGCCCTGGATCGACGGTCCGTTGACCCCGGCAAAGCCCCAGTTGGCGTTGTAGAGCGTGACCAGAAGCATGGGTTCAGGCAACTGGTTTTGCAATAGTTGGTTGCTCAGGCACCCTGAGGGGGAGATAAAGCGGCCGACTTGAGGGTCTGATCTTGCTTGTTTACTGCCCGCTTGACCGTTTGCAATGGTTTGCTTTGAGAGCGCCTCATTAGGCGCTTGCTTACCGTGAATGCAATGGCTTAAGTGCCTGAACAGGGGCATTTGCCATTCGATGATTTCCAGCAGTCCGTCCCCTGGACTGATGGTTTGATTGAAGCCGCGAAAGTTGCTGTTATTGCGCTGCGAATCTAACTGAAAGAGTCCCAATCGTAGACTACCACCCGAGACATTCGTCTTGAAGGTATCCTTACTCCTAGCGTCCATTCGTCCCAGTCTGACCGTGGCGATCGCCCCGAGGGCATTCAGTGGGCCGTAGGGAACCCCCGGCAAGCTGACCCCGTTGTGGGCATTCAACAGGTTGTTCACATAGAGGTTGGTGGCATCTCCGCGTAAAAAACTATTGCCCAGGCTAAGATTGCCGAGCTTGAGTTGGGCCAGGCGCTCATGGGGCAGACCATTGCGCTGCAGCCACAGGCCCTGGAACCACAGACCTGAAGGGCTTTGAAACAGGCTTTGCGGATAGAACTGATCCGATACCAAACCCACGTCAGCGCCAAAATTGCCCGTGCTGCCGTAATTTGTGAGGTGCAGATTGAGACTCCAGCGATCTAGTTCATGGCGTGGCAGGCGACGGTTGAGGCCCGTGCCCAGGCTGGTTGTGAGGTCTAGGGCCGTGGTGGAATTGGCTGTTGCGTTGCCTCCGGCGCTGAGTGGTGTGATCAGTTGGTTGCTGAGGCTTAGGCCCATTTGCCACCAGCTGATCTTGGGTAGCAGGCTGCGTAGCGGTTGCCAACCTTTTGGCACTTCCATTACGCTAAAGCCACCCCTATCGAAGCTCAGGTCGATGGGTTGGGACGGTTGGCCGGAGACTGTTGAAGGCGTGCCTGTGTCCATTGGCACTGGCACCGAAGCAGTTGCTGGAGCGTTTTGACTGGGCTCACTGGCCTCGCCCCTAGATGGTTGAGCCCCTAGCCCAACTAGGAGCACCGATAGCAGTCTTAGTCCTAGCGACCGTTTAATCCGCTGGTTGCACCAATTCAGGCTCTTTGGTCTTGAGGCCATGCCCGTATGGCTGGGCCCAAGGTCCCTCAGGCTTGACCTGAGGGACCTTGGGCTGCTGGTGTGCTGTCACCGGCAGGACTGCCGTCTGCTGTTGCTGCTCCGGTTTGAGCCGCTGCCTTGGCGTCCGCAGGTGTGCCGGTTGATGGCGATGACGTTGTCCCTGGCTGGTCAATCAATCGTTCCGCCCGCTCCAGGCCCACCTCAACCCCCATGTGCTGGTCGGGATTGCCCGTGATCAGGAGGGACGCGTGCTCGCGGGTGGCGATTTGCCAGAGCCACTTGGTCAGCAGGCTGAGACGGTTTTCGTTGGCCGGCATGAAAGCCAAGTGGGCCACGCCCCAAAGCAGCCATCCCAGCAGTCCCGACACGCGCAGGCCCCGTAGGTCCGCCACTGCATACAGGGGCCCAACCACGGCCATGCTGCCGAAATCAAACCAGCGGAACGGTTTGGCTTTGGAGCCGTTGATTCCAGCCAGGATGTCCTTGGCGACCCAGGTGCCCATCTGCACCGCCGGCCCGGCCATGCCCGGCAGGGGTTTGGCGTCGGCCGTGTGGCTGTAGTTGGTGAGGTCACCGACCACCCGGATCGAGGGGAACTTTGGGATTGAGAAATCCGGTTGCACCACCACCCGGCCACTGCGATCGAGGGGGCAGCCACTGCGTTCGGCCAGCAGTTTGCCCAGGTGGGAGGGCTTGACTCCTGCGGTCCAGCCGATCGTGGCCGCTTCCAGCACCCGGTCGCCGGCTTCGGTTTTCACCGTGATTCGGCCCGGTTCGATCGTTTGCACTCGGCCCCCAAGCAGCAACTCAACACCGCAGTCGCGCAGGTGGTTGCCGGCGGCGGCTGAGAGGCTGGGATGCATCGCCCGCAACACCCGATCGCCGGGATCCACCAGGATCACCTGGCAACTTGCGATGTCGAGTTGTTTGAAATCGCGCTCCAAGGCATGGCGCATCAGCTCAATCAACGAGCCGGCCAGTTCGCAGCCTGAGGGGCCCCCGCCCACCACCACGGCTGTCTGCAGGAACTGGCGGCGGGCTTGATCAGGAGTTTGCTCAGCCTCCTCCAGGGCCATCAACACCCGCCGGCGGATTTCATCGGCGTGCTCGAGGATCTTCATCGGCGGCGCTAGGGGCCGCCATTCCTCGTGGCCGAAGTAGGTGCTGCCCGAACCCGTGGCCAGGATCAGGTGGTCGTAGCGAAAGCGGCGGTCGTTGAACACCACCTCTTGGGCGTCGGGGTCGATGTCCTCCACTTCGCCCAGCAACACCTGGACGTTGGGGGCCTGGCCCACCAGCAGGCGTAGGGGGGAGGCCACATCCGATTCGGCGACCAGGCCGGTGGCCACCTGGTAGAGCAGGGGCTGGAACAGGTTGAAATTGCGTTTGTCGATCAGGGTGACGCGCACCGGCTGGCCGGCTAGGGCCTGGACCGCCTTGAGACCGGCAAAGCCGCCACCCACAACAACCACATGGGGACGGGCCCGCAGCTCCTCATCCGGGGGGTTCAACTCCAGGAAGAACCGTTCCGCAGCCATTGCAATTGTTCCTAAGCCTCCGTCAAGGTATCGGTTTTTTTCGTCAGCGCAGGCCCCTCATGGGACGAACTGAGCTTGGGTGGTGGGATCGTCACAGGAACGGCGGCGCCGTAGGGATGGGGCCCAGGCCCGGTTGCTCTATGGAGTTAGGTTGAACTTGCCTAATTAGCCTGGGATTGGTTGCCCTGTTTGCCATGTCTATCGATTCCATCAGGGCCTTTGCCGCGCTGGTCCATGCCGACAGCGACTTGAAGGCCCATGTGAAGGGAGCAGAAAACGCCAATGAGGTGGTTGCCTTGGCCGCCAGCCACGGTCACCAGTTCACCAAGGCCAGCCTGCTGCGCCAGCACGCCTAGGCTCTTCACAGCGCCGATGACTCCACCCTCGAAGGGATCAATAGCTGGGGCGATGCCCTGATGCATGCCTTAGGAGCCTCCGAACGCCCCTGAGCTCTGCAACAGTGCTCCCGTGAGCGGGCCCTGCCTCGTCTGCTTGGAGCCTGGGGGCGGAATTGTCATGTTCCCGGAGCCTGGGCTGGCGAGCCATTGGCGTCCTCACCCTGGCTCCCCAGCTCCTAGTTGGCCGGATTGGCACCCCGTTGACCCTGGTTTCCCCTTTGATGGTTGCCTTCCCCCGCTGGCCCCACCCCGTTCCAGGGCAGACCCGTGCTGAACTCCCCGCTGCTCCGTAATGCCCTCAAGATCGGCATCGCCACCTTCTTAACGGCGGCCATTGCCATCTGGTGCGAGCGCATTAGCTACGTTTGGTATTCGTTAATGGCGGTGGTGTTTGTTGTCGATGACAACGACGCCCAGACGATCCAGGCCGCTTCCGCCCGGTTATTGGGCACTATCGCCGGCGGCCTGATTACCTTTCTGGTGCACACGATCCTCTCCGGTTGGATGGGGGTGATGGTGTCGTTTTTGCTGATCCTGCCGGTGCTCAGGCTTGCCGGCTGGCAATCGGCCAGTGGTGTGGCCACCCTGGTGAGCCTGATGTTCCTGATGATTCCAGGCCACGCGGAACTCAACTGGGACTACGTCGTCAACCGCAGCTTCGACACCATGCTCGGAGCGGTGGTAGCCATTGCGG
>Ga0310332_10197_pt1 | contig 16390 bp, 15 predicted proteins | sample LakMicSRFLOrngD5_FD_195546 | JGI IMG/M metagenome (GOLD analysis project Ga0310332, IMG submission 195546) | Enriched freshwater cyanobacterial communities from Lake Michigan, Michigan, United States - MI23.SRFL.Orng.D5 (v2) (version 2) | ecosystem: Environmental > Aquatic > Freshwater > Lake...
CTGCTAAGACAGGGCACATCAAGCCCGTCCTGGCATGGCCAAGCCCCTCCCCCTCCCGTTGGCTGCCCTGCTGGCAGGCAGCCTCACGCTGGCGGGCTGCCAGGGCCGCAAGCCCAGCGACCTGCAGCAAGTGCAACAGCGCCAGGAGCAACTGCAGCTGCAAATCCAGCAACTAGAACAGCGGCTCAACGCCACCACCCCGCGGGATGGCTCCGATCGCCAAGGCAAGCCCCCGGCCGGCCCTGTGAAATCCATCACCTTCCGAAGCGGTACCGGCGACGACCGCCTTCGGATCTATTGGGCTGATGGCAGCACCAGCGACCTGCCCTGCACCAAGGAACAAACCACGACTGTTTGCGGTTAACGCACTGGGCTCTGGCGATGCAAAGCCTTGGCTAGCGCCGCCAGCTCTTCGCCCCAGGAGGCCTCGAGGGGCCAACACTCCCGGCGGGTGAGGCTCAGGGCAATGCCCTTTTCCCCATAGGCCGCCTCATTGATGAACACCGGCCACACCACCTCGTGCTCCAGCCCTGCAGGGGGCCCATAGGCCTGGGTTTGGCCACTGGCATCCAGAAACAGCGCGTCGCCGGGACCCATGGGCTGCCAATCCCGCCCATGGCGCTGGGGGTGGATACAGGCCGCTGGCGAGCCGTCGCCATGGCGGGGCAGATCCACGCTGACCAAATGGCGGTGCACCACCAGCTGGTTGGGTAAACGCAACACCCCATCTGCGGCATCAGCCAACACCGCCAGGGCAGCCTCAACGGCCAGTTGACTTTGGCGACAGATCTGGCTTTGGAGCACCCCTTGGGGGACGGGCCCCACCTCAATCACCAGGCCGCAGGGCCAGCGCTCCACCAAGAACCCGGTTTGGGCCCCATCGGCCTCATGCAAATAGATCGGCAGGCCCAGTTGACCTTGGATGCCAGCCGCCAAAGCCAAATCAGCCGGTCTGCGGCCGTACACCACCAGGGAATTGCCCATGCTGCTGGTGGTGCTGTGCAGATCCAGAACCACGCTGCAAGGCTCAAGCCCAGCAGGCCCAAACTGATCCACGAGCTCTCTGGCCCGCACCAGCTCGGCCTGCCCGGAACTGGACTCAGCCCAGAGGGCGGGGTCAAAACTGCGGTTGAGATCCCGCTCCAGGTAGCGGCGGTTGGCGGCATGGGCCCCGGGATTGCCCAACACCAAGGCCAGCCCCAGGCCCTGACTAGCCAGATCCTGGGGTTGGGAGCGCCAAAACTCCAGCAACCAAGGGGCATTGCGCTCATTGCCGTGGGTTCCCCCCACCACCATCACCCTGGGAGCGATTCGAGGGGGAGCGAATTGAGCTGCCATCGCACCAGGTGCCTGCACTGGAAATCAGGGCCAGCCTGACGCAGATTCAGACCCTCGCCTGCCCCTTCCCATGGCCCCTCCTGCTGCTTTGGTGCGCACGGCCCGCTGCCTCTGGCAGTGGGAATGGCAGCAATTGATGGGTGGGCTCGGCCCAGCAGACCAAGACGGCAACTACCGCAGACCACCAGGGGCCTTCCAGGAGCTGCCCCCGCTGCCGGGCGATGCCATCGAGCCGGGCTCCCACGTGTTGATCGTGGGTCGCAGTTGCCCCTGGGCCCACCGGGCCTGGTTGGTATGGAGCCTGCGCCAATTGGGCACCAGCATCGAGCTGGAAATCGTGGAGCCCGATCCAGCCGAAGGCCGCTGGCGGTTTAGCCGTCCGTTTGAGGGCTGCCACACCCTCGCCGAGCTCTACCAACGCTGTGGGGCCAAAAGCGGCACCAGGGCCACGGTGCCGGCGCTCTATTCCCGCCGCCGGGGCCAGATCTGCGTGGGCGAAAGCGCCCGGCTGATTGAACTGCTCAACCAGTGGCCTTCGCCCAGCGACCTCGATCTCGATCCGCCCGCCCAGCAAGAGCGCACAGCCCACTGGCGCGAGCAGCTGCAGCAGGCCGTCAACGACGGGGTGTATCGCTGCGGCTTTGCCCGCAACCAGGCCGCCTACGACCGGGCCGAAACCAGCCTGTTTGAGGTCCTTGGCGCCGCCAATACCGCCCTAGGGAGCGGGAACCCATGGCTCAGCGGCCCCGACCTGAGCCTGGCCGATGTGGTGCTGTTTCCCACCTTGATCCGCATGGAGCTGGTGTACGCGCCCCTATTTGGCTGCAGCCGCCTACCCCTCTGGCAATTGCCTGATCTGTGGGCCTGGCGCTCCCGGTTTTATGGCCTCCCTGGGGTGGCTGAAACTTGCTGTGATCAAGCCTGGCGCCAGGACTACTTCGGGGCCCTGTTCCCGCTCAACCCATCGGGCATTGTTCCGGCGGGCCCACCGATCGCCACACTGATCGGTAAGGCTCCCGTGGCCTAAGCGATCAAGGGGGGTGATCCAATGCGCGATGGTGATCCAATGAGCGATTCCCTGATAAAAGACGCCGTCTACGAGGGGGTGTATGGCCCCTTTCGGATTGAAGCCCAAGACCGGCGGGAGGTGCTCGGCTACCGGCTAGCCCTAACCGCCGTTGCCGTCGGCCAACTGGGACTCCTGCTCCAGCTCCGCAGCCTTGGGCCCAGCGGCCTCTGGCCCTGGCTGATCGTGATGGCCCTGGGCCTGGGCCTGGCCCTGCGCTGGATCCACATCTATCTCAAACCGTTGCACCAAGCCCTGCAACTGTTTTGGCTGGTGGGCTGCCTGGGTTGGCTGGCCTTGGCCTGGCAGGCCGGCCCAGACGCCATGCTGCCTGCCCTGGCGGACCAGCGGCTGTGGGTGCTGGCGATTGGACCGTTTTTTGCAGCCCTTGCTGGCATTGGTTTCAAGGAATTCTTCTGTTTTCGCCGGGCTGAGGCGATCGGGATCACCCTGCTACTGCCCCTCGCCCTACTGGGCTATTGGCTGGGGCTGCTGAGCCCCCTTCTGTGCCTCCAAATCCTTGGTTTTGAAACGGCCCTGATGTTGGTGTTATGTCTGCGCAAGTTCCCCATGCCAGCAGCGGCTGATGTGGGCGACAAGAGTGTTTTTGCCCACCTCAAGGCCCAACAGGAGGCCACCCATTGAGCTTGATCAGCCTGGTTGGTGCGGGCAAAGACTTCGGCATCCGCACCCTGTTTTCTGACCTCACCCTCCACATCGGGGAGGGTGATCGGCTCGGCCTGATCGGCGCCAACGGGGCGGGTAAATCGACCCTGCTCAAGGTGCTGGCCGGAGTAGAGCCCCTGGGTGAGGGGTCCCGCCGCTGTGCGCCGCGAAACCGGGTGGTGCTGGTGGACCAGGAACCCGCGTTGGATGAGGAGCGCACCGTGCTCGAGGAGGTGTTCGCCGGCAGTGGCGAAAAAATGACGCTGATGCGCCAGTACTTGGGGCTCAGCCAAGCCGTGGCCGACGCCCCCCATGATTCCGCCCTCCTGGCCCAGCTGGGCGATCTGCAGGGCCGCATGGACGCCCTGAATGCCTGGGATCTCGAGCACCAATGCCAGGAAGTGCTGGAGCGGCTTGGCATCAGCGATGGGCAGCGGCGGGTGGGCGACCTCTCCGGGGGCTATCGCAAGCGGGTGGCCCTGGCCGCTGCCCTGGTGGCCGATCCCGATGTGTTGCTGCTGGATGAACCCACCAACCACCTCGATGCCCATGGGGTGGAGTGGCTGCAGAGCTTTCTGGAGCGTTTTCGCGGGGCCCTGGTGCTTGTCACCCACGACCGCTATTTCCTCGATCGGGTCACCCGGCGGATCGTGGAGGTGGATCGGGGCGAAGCCCGCCATTACGAAGGTAACTACGCCACCTATCTCGGCCACAAAGCCGAAGAAGAGGCATCCGCCGCGGCCTCAGCCGCCAAGTTCAAGGGCACCCTGCGACGGGAACTGGAATGGCTGAAAAAGGGTCCCAAGGCCCGGAGCACCAAGCAAAAAGCCCGCATCCAGCGGATTGAGGCGATGCAAGAGGCGCCGCTGCGCCAAGCCAAGGGTCAGGTCAGCCTGGCCACGGCCAGCCGCCGCCTGGGGAAACGCGCCATCACGGCCGAAGACCTCTGCGTCACCGTTGGCGAGGGCGAGGAGCAGAAAACCCTGCTGCGTCAGTTCAGCTACGACTTCAGCCCCGAAGATCGGATCGGCATCATTGGCCCCAATGGGGCGGGCAAATCGAGCCTGTTGGAGGTGATCGCCGGCCTCCGGCAGCCCAGCAGCGGCAGCCTGGAGCTTGGTTCCACCGTGAAACTGGCCTACTTCGACCAACACAGCGATGTGTTGCTCAAGCCTGAGCGCAAGGTGATCGACGTGGTCACCGATGCCGCCAGCCGCGTGACGGTGGACGGGGTGGAACTGAATGCCTCCCAGCTGCTCGAGCGCTTCCTGTTCCCGCCGGCCCAACAGCACCAGCCCGTGGGCAAGCTCTCCGGCGGTGAACGGCGGCGCCTGCATTTGTGCCGGCTCCTGATCGAAGCGCCCAACGTGCTGTTGCTGGATGAACCCACCAACGACCTCGACGTCAACACCCTGAGCGTGCTCGAGGACTTCCTCGAAGATTTCCGCGGTTGCGTGGTGGTGGTCTCCCACGACCGCTACTTCCTGGATCGCACCGTGGATCGGCTGTTCAGCTTCGAGGCTGGAACCCTCCAACGCTTTGAAGGCAACTACAGCGCCTACCTCGAAGCCAACACGAGCAAACCGGCAGCTGCGACCAAACAGGCCCCAGCCCCCACACCCGCTCCCAACCCAACCAAAACCAGCACAGCCGACACCAGCAGCCAGCCCAGCCCAGCCAACTCCAAACCCGCCACCCAGAAACCCTCCCAAGCCAGGCGCCGGAGCTTCAAGGAAAGCCGGGAGCTGGAAAGCCTCGAGGCCAGCCTGCCGGCATGGGAGGCCCGCCGCACGGCGTTGCAGCAGGAGCTGGGCAGCGGGGGCAGTGATTACACCGCCCTGGAAGGCCTAACCGCCGAACTGGCCGGCCTCAGTGCCCAAATCGATGCGGGCGAGGAGCGCTGGTTGGTGCTCAGCGAACTCTCCGGCTGAACGGGCCCAATGGAGTCCTTCCAGGTCAGCAGCAGAGGACACAAAGGCCCAAGGGCGGGCGGCACCCGTAGGGTGGGCCGCGATGAGCTCCGGTCTTAGCCAACCGGTATCCGAATGAACAACATCGACGAGCACATCCAGAAGGACCAATCCGAAATCGAGGCGGCCCGGGCCGCTGGCGATATGGCCAAGGTTCGCCATCTGGAAGAGGAGCTCCAAGGGCTCAAGGAGTACAAGGAGCACCATCCCGAGGACAGCCACGACCCCTCACCCCTCGAGGTCTACTGCGACCTCAACCCTGAAGCCCCCGAGTGCCGCGTCTACGACGACTAAACCCCCGGGGTCTTAGAGATCGGGGATCCCAAGCTGGAGCCACACCGCATCGAGCAGCCCTTTGAGGTTTTGGGACGCTGCTGCCGAAATCGCATGGACGGGCAGGCCCACGTGGTCCTGCACTTGATTGCGTAACTCCCCCAACTCCTCAGGATCGAGCAATTCGATCTTGTTGAGGGCGACCAGCCGCGGACGGGCATTGAGGCCATGGCCATAGGCGGCCAGTTCCCGCTCCACCACCTTCAAATCCTCGAGCACCTCGGGGCTACTGGCATCGATCAGGTGGATCAACAGCCTGGTGCGCTCGATGTGGCGCAGAAAATCGTGCCCCAACCCTGCCCCCTGGGCAGCTCCAGCAATCAGGCCCGGAATATCGGCAAACACCGTGCCATCCCCACTGGGCCTGCGCACCACACCCAGGTTGGGAACCAAGGTGGTGAAGGGGTAATCGGCAATTTTGGGGCGCGCGGCCGACAGCACCGAAATCAGGGTGCTCTTACCAGCGTTGGGCAAGCCGATGATCCCCACTTCAGCCAGCAGCTTCAGCTCCAACTGGAGCATCCACTGTTCGCCCTCCTTGCCCTCGGTGAACTTCTCGGGAGCCCGGTTGCGGTTGCTGAGGTAGTGGGCATTGCCGAGGCCACCCCGTCCCCCCGCTGCCACCAACAACGTATCCCCCTGGTTGGTGAGGTCGCCCAGGAGAATGCCCGTGCGGGTATCGCGGACTTCGGTGCCGCAGGGCACCTTGATCACGAGGTGGTCGCCACTGGCTCCGGTGCAGCGGTTCGGACCGCCCCGGCGGCCATCGGTGGCCTCAAAGATCCGCTTGTACTTGAAGTCCAGCAGGGTTTGGAGGTTGCTGTCAGCCAGTAGGAGCACGTCGGCTCCCCGGCCCCCATCCCCACCGGATGGGCCGCCTGCTGGCACGTATTTCTCGCGGCGAAAAGCCACGATTCCATCCCCGCCGCGGCCAGCCTTGACGGCAATCCTGGCCTGATCAATGAATTGCATTACGGGCAAACCTAGGATTGCGACCACCTAGAGCCCTCTTGGGAGCCCGTTTGGCAGAGGTTCGCTTCCAGCAGGTCAGCAAGACCTTCCCGCCCCGCCGGCCCCAGGGGGCACCGGTGCAGGTTCTGCAGCGGCTTGATCTGCAGATTGCCGATGGGGAATTTCTGGTACTGGTGGGTCCCTCCGGCTGCGGCAAAAGCACCCTGCTGCGGCTCTTGGCAGGCCTCGACCAGCCCAGCAGTGGCGAGATCTATGTGGGCGATCGGCCCGTGAGCCGTCTGCGCCCCGCCCAACGGGACGTGGCGATGGTGTTCCAGAGCTACGCGCTCTACCCCCACCTAAGCGTGGCGGACAACATCGGCTTTGGGTTGCGCCGCAGCCGCCCGCGCTCCGCCCTCCAGCAACTGCAAGACAGCCTGCACAACGCCACCAGGGGCCTGCCTGGGGCCCTGAGGGTGCCCTCAAAGCGCGAAGAGCAGATTGGGCGGCGCATTCAGGAGGTGGCCGCCACCCTGGAGCTGGAGCCCCTGCTGGAGCGGCTACCCAAGGAGCTCTCCGGGGGCCAGAAGCAGCGCGTGGCCCTGGGCCGGGCCATTGCCCGCCAACCGGCGGTGTTTCTGATGGATGAACCGCTCAGCAACCTGGATGCCAAGTTGCGTACGGGCACCCGGGCCCAAATCGTGGAGCTGCAGCGGCGGCTTGGCACCACCACGCTCTACGTGACCCACGACCAGGTGGAGGCCATGACCATGGGCCACCGCATTGCCGTGCTCAATGGCGGCCGGCTCCAGCAGCTGGGCACCCCCCTGCAGCTCTATCAATGGCCGGCCAATCTTTTCGTGGCCCAATTCATCGGTAGCCCGCCCATGAACCTGCTGCCGGCCCAGGTGATCGGAGCCGGCCAACTGCAACTGGGCAGCAAGAAGTTCAGCGTTTCAGGCCCCCTGGCCGATGCCATGGCAAGCCGCACCGGCGAGCCCCTCACGGCCGGCCTACGCCCCGAGCACCTGCGCCTCGCCCCAGCCACCAATCGCAACTTGAGCGCTGAGGTCAGCCATTGCGAAGCCCTGGGCAATGAACAACTGGTCACCTGCAAACTGCTTGACGGCGGCCACCTGGTGCAGGCGAGGGTGGGGCCGGAAGAACGCATGACTCCCGGATCCACGATTCACCTCGACATCGATCCAAGCGGCTGGCGGCTCTTTGATAGCGAAGGGGAAGCGCTGGCTTTGCCCCCAACCCCGAATCCAGAGCCGATGCTGCCCAGCCTGCACTAAAATTGGGAAAAATTAATTAGCGCACCGACCAAACAAGAGAGAAGCGAATGTCCCAACATCTCAATCCAAGCTTCGAAACATACCGGAAAGATCTAATCCATACGCCCCCCAAACAATGGGAGGGAGAAACGGAATTAGCCCTGCACAAAGAATACAACAATCAAGCGCCCAAATTCAGCATCATCATTCCCATCCATAACCAAGAAGGGTTTGTTACCAAGCAAATAGAAAGCATTCTTTCCAACACACTTGGCCACTACGAAATAATTACAATCCTCGATAATTGCACCGACAACAGCAAAGAACATCTCCTAGACAGAATAGAGATAGGCCCAATACCAGAAAATTTATCAAGCATTACCGTCTTTGAAAATCAAGCAGGAATGTTCGAGACATCTGCAGACAACCTAGGCTTCACAAAAGCAAGAGGTGAAATACTTATCGAGATCCAAGCCGACATGGAAATCCTTACGACTGGGTACAATCTCAATCTCGCGTATCCACTCAAAATTTATTCAGACCTGATTGCGGTGAGCGGACGCTGTTGCCACAGCGTCAACAAAAACAGCCTGGCATTTAATGTCGGCAAGCTCGGGGAAAAAGTCGAGGCTCCCCATGAAACGCTGCACCACTACGACAACTACAACGCCATATTCCTGTCCCATAGCATCAACAGGGGACCTCTTGCAATAGCGAAAGAAAAGATTGCTAAATTAGGCTATCTTGATGAATTTCACTACTGCCTAGGAGAAGATGATCATGACCTATTCCTAAGAGCATGGAAAGAAAAAAATTGGCGAACTGGCTTCATGCCGATTGAGTTCCATTCCCCTCTTGACAGAGGCTCAACTCGAAGACCCCGAACCTTAGCATCAGAATTTTCACTTCGACAGAGAAAAAAACGACAAGCGGAGGGCTACTTCTCTGTCAATCAGAAGACAGCCACTTATCCATCTTCCGAAATCAGGAGGCCTAGTAATACTGAAAAGATACTTGCACTCCAATCATTGATGAGTCCAGGCGTAAAGCAGTCCTAATAAACTCGAAGCAAAACAGTAATCACGCTGCTGCGTAAAGACAACTGAGTGCAGTCATAGCCTTTAGCCTGATCCACTTGTAGATCATTGATGCCGAACTCCAGCGCATCAGCCTCCGGGAGGGAGCAACAACCATCCAAACTCGAGAAGCTCCTCCATCACGGCGCAGCCTGTGATATAGCACGGCCAGCATCGATTGCTCCTGCGAATGCCATTTGTATTCCGAAAATCTTTGATAGCGAGGAACATCAGGAAGGGGAGCAAGGTTGTCAATCGTGCAAATATCAAGCCACTGATCAACAAAAGCCATTCCAGCCCTATCCCTCCGAAAGGCAATGCATCCAGCCCAGATCCCAGGCAAAACCCTGCCAGAATCACGGAATTCCGGAAGGTAGTTCTCCAAAATTAGCCTCTTGGTATCACGACCAAGCCTCCTATAGCGATCTTGACACAGGAGAACGGATGAGCGCTGCAGTAGCTTACCAAAATAACTAGGACCGGCCTTAATAAAGCCTTGATAACAAGGAAATTTTTCGAGGTTGCAATCCAAATAGACCAATAAATCTCCCTCACTCATTAAAGAATGGAGAGTATGAGAAATAATTGCAGGCTTCCACCGAAACAAACCAGCCTTGAGCCAATCGGGATTAAAGCGAATCTGCTCATCTAAACAAGCCTGAGCAAAGTCACCCGAGTAATTCCTGATCAAACCTTCAGCATCATCGAGTTTTTGACGAATTAAGTCTTCATCCCATAAAACAACTTGAAACCCCGCCAACTCACCCAATTCCATAAACAGTTGCCGCGAGCGCAACAAAGACTGAGACAGCTCACTCGAGGCATTCTCGTGACCACAATAAGTGACAAGAAAAGTTCTAGGCATTTTCAAGCTGTTCCAGGAGGGCAACCAAGCAACATTTCAAGCAAATTCTTTCCCACCACTCGGTGATCATGATGCCTGAGGAGAAACTCAACACCCTCGAACTGGAGCCCTACTCTTCGCTGCTTATCCTTAGCCATAACAGCAATAGCTTCGGCCCAATGATGCAGGTCGTCCAACACAGGCATACTATTTGAGGCATTGAGATAATCGAGTGATGCTCCGCAAAAATTACCAACGGGAACCACAGCAGAACTCAAATACTGCAGCCCCTTAATTGGGGATTTTCCCAAAGAGAACTGGGACGAGCTGTCCATCGGCAGAAGTCCAATATCGAGTGATTTCACATAATTAGCTTCATTGCCCTTTTCCCAGGCAACAAAACGATAGGGACAACTCAAGCCAGGATCAACCCCAGAATGGATCGAAAACTCTAGATTTTCACATTGATCGAGGGCCATCAGAATAGCGGGCTCTATTTTTTTTAAAAGCCAATGGTACTCAGGAGATCCTGTCCAACCCACCCTTACCAATCGATCAGCCAATCGACTGTTTTTATCAGCATCGGGCAACCACTCGGACACATCCAAGCTCATCGGTACAACCGCCGGGGAAATCCCCATTCGCTCGAGAATGCCGGAAGCAATAAATGAATTAGCACATAGAACTCTGTCAACACCCCTCGTCCAAATAGAAAGCCTCCGGCCTATCTTCAACTTGGTGAAGAAAGAATAATCCCTCTTGGCTCGATGCCAAATCAGATCATCCAAGTCAAAAAACAACGGCTTGTCCAAACCACGAATCATTTTAAAACAATGACTTGATAGCAAACATTTTTGATTGACGATTACATCCGCTTTATCGAGAACTTTCTGCGCGTTTCCTTTCAGCTCCTGCTTCGGCAAAAAAATAAGTTCAGCCCCCTGCTCCCTCCAAAGATCCTTGTACTGCCCAAACCGGTAATAGGTACTAGGCGTGCACTCAGGGGGGCCTGGGCAGATGACCGCAATCGTTGTCATTTCACGTACACCACACTGCAGCCGCCGCCGCCATCCCTCTGGGCGGCATCGCTGACCCGCTCCACGTAGGGCACGGTTTCGAGCCACTGGCGCAGGCCCCGTTTGAGTTTGCCGGTGCCCACGCCATGGATCACCCACACCGGACCATTGGCATTGCGCAGGTGCTCCTCCACCGCAGCCTCGGCTTCGTGCACCCGCAGGCCCCGCACATCCACAGTGTTGCGCTCGGTGCGCACATCCGGGCCGCGCCCGCCCAGGCCCCGCTTGCCCTGCACCTGGACCTGGACCTGGACCTGGGGCTCCGGGGGCGTGGGTTTCTCGCCATGGAGCCCTTCAATCGCGGCCAGTTCCACGGTCATGCGCATCACGCCGCAACGCACCGTGAGCTCCTGGCCATCGGCGGCAATCGCCAAGACCTCCGCCGCCTTACCCAGGGCCAAAAGACGCACCCGATCGCCGATGGCCGGCATCCAGCCCCGGTGTTCGCGGCGCTCCGGGCTGGGGCGATGTTGCTGCTCCAGCCGTTTAAGCCGCTGGCCCGCCAAACGGGCGGTTTCACCCAAATCACTGCTGCCCGGGCCACTTCTGCCAGGGCCCATGCTGCCCTCTCCCTGGCGCAGGCGGCGAATGATGCGGCGCACCTCCTGCTGACCCTTGCGGATCGACTGCTCCAACAGCTGACGCCGTTGCTCCTGCAATTCGGCGCTCTGGTCCTTTTGCTCCTGCCAGCGCAACAGCAACTCCTCGTGCAGGAGCTCCGTGCGGGCCAACAGGACTGCGGCTTCCTCGGCGGCCTCCTGTTGGCGCTGGCGCTGATCTTCGAGGCCAGCAATCACCTGGTTCACCTCCCCTTCCCCCAGGGGAGCCAGCTGGGCAGCGGCCTGGTGCAACACCTCTTCGCTCAGCCCTAGCCGGCCCGCAATCGCCAGGGCATTGCTGCGGCCTGGAATCCCCCACTGCAGCTTGTAGGTGGGCGAGAGGGTCTCCACATCGAAGGCCACCGAGGCATTTTCAAAGCGGTGGTCGGCGTACTTGAGGGCCTTGAGCTCGCCAAAATGGGTGGTGGCGATCGTCAGCCGGGCCCGATCGGCCAGGTGCTTGAGCAGGGCCGTGGCCAGGGCCGAACCCTCCACCGGATCGGTACCCGCCCCCACCTCATCGAGCAACACCAGGGATGCTCCAGGCCCGGGCTCTCCGCCAACATCGGTCAACCCGCCTGGCTCGGGCAAGGCGTCCAGGATGCGGGCGATGCGGCGAATATGACCACTAAAGGTGGAGAGGTTTTGCTGCAGCGACTGCTCGTCGCCGATGTCGGCGAGCACCTGGGCGCACCAGGGCAGGCGAGGCGAGCCGGTACAGGGAAGAAACAAGCCAGCTCGGGCCATCAGCGCCGCGAGTCCAACACTTTTTAGGCCCACGGTTTTACCGCCCGTATTCGGCCCCGTGATCGCCACGACCCGCAGGGATTCGCCCACGCTGATAGTGACCGGCACCACGGGGTGGCCGCCCTCGCGCTTCTGCTGCCACAGCAGCAAGGGGTGCCGCAAATCCTTGAGCTCAAAGCCGGCGCTGGGCCCATCGGATAACTCCGGCCGCACCGCGCCCAACCATTGGCCGTAGCGGGCCCGGGCCAGGGCGAAATCCAAGCGCACCAAAATCGACTGCAGCAGCTCAAGGGCCTCCCCATCAGCCCCCACCAGGCCACTCAGTTCGCGGAGCACCGCCAGCTCCAGGTCGCGCTCCTTGCCCTCCAACTCGCGGATGCGATTGCCCAAGGCGATCACCGCCTGGGGCTCCACAAACACCGTGTTGCCGGAGGCCGAACTGTCGTGCACCAGGCCTGGTAACTGGCTGGCGGCCCCCGCCCTCACCGCCAAGACAGGGCGGCCGTGGCGCTCCGAAACCACGCTGTCCTGCAGCAGGGCGCCGTAGCGACGCACCAGGTCTTGAAGCCGGTCGCGCCGCTCCCTCCGTCCCTCCATGAGCTGGCGACGCAGGCCTTCGAGGGGGGCGCTGGCCCGGTCGGCGATGCGTCCGCCCTCTTCAAGGCAAAACAGCAGGCGTTGCTCCAGGTCCGGAAGCGTGCGCATCGCGCTCAGCAAGGCCGTACACACCGGCCGCAGCTCGGGCTCATCAATGGCGCGCCTGAGGCGCCGCGCCGCCGCCAGCGTGGTGGCCACATCGAGAAGGGAGTCGCCGCCAGCGCAGCCCCCCTTGGCGCAGTGGGCCACCACCCCAGCGATATCGGCAACCCCTTGGAAGCTCAAGCCGGCCCCCCCGGCCGCCGCCGTCAACCCATCAAGGCCCAACAGTTCGGTGGTTTCAGCCAGTAGGGCTTGGCTTTGCTCGAGGTTCTCGGGCAAGGGGAGGGCAAGGCAGGCCCGTTGGCCCGCCGTGGTGCTGGCGAAGCTGGCCAGCTGCTCAGCCAGCCGCGGCCACTCCAACAACCCCAGCGCCTCGGCCTGAATCGTGGTCACCGCTGGATCGCTCACCCGAGCTGCGCCGGAATGGACGCCTGGCCCGCCACGTTGGACGGGATGCCTTCTGCGGGCTCGTACAACATCTCGAGCCAGTTGCCCTCGGGATCCTGCAGATAAAAACTGGCCGTACCGTCGCGGTGGTCATGGACGGGGCCGACGCTGTGGCCCGTGGCGCTCAGCTGGGCGTGGATGGCATCCACCTCAGAACGGCACTTGAAATGGAAGGCGAAATGGGGGCCGGCGGCCTTGTAGGCCGGACTCAGCAGAGCCACGCCATCGCCGGTTTCAGGCGACTGCAGATAGGCCCAATCCTCCGCCTCCCAGGTCAATCTCAGCCCAAGGGAGCGGTAAAAGGAAACGGCACGTTCCATGTCTTCGACCCGAAGGGCGACGTGGCCTAGCCGGTGGGCGGAGCCAGGCTTGTTCACCAGGCCAGGACTGTTGGCCGGGTCATGTCTGTTAGGGGTTGCCATGGCATATCGATTGCTGATTTCATTCTCAACGGCCTTTGACCAGGCCGGCGAGGCGGCGGCGAAGCCAAAATTCAGTGATCGTCCAGACTAGATCCTCCAAAGCCCATTCAGATCGTGACAGCCAGGCAAGCTGGTCAACCCAGCAGCTTCTGGATCACCAACCGAGGCGTGGTTGCCATCTGCTATTTGGTCCTAGTCGTCATCTTTTTTGCGACTGACGCGATAGGGGGACCAGCTCGCGCCTACGTCAGCGGTGACCTGGGCAGCACTCCCTTCATCAGTGCGTGGTTCTCCCTGACATTCCTGATCGCAGCTGTCCTCATCATGCCGCTGGTCGGCAGCCTGCAAAAAAAATTCGGAACAAAAAAGTTAACCACAATTGGCTGTGGAGTTTTCGGAATAGCTTGCATTGCGAGCTCGCTTGCCCAAGAGCCATCGTTCTTTATCGCAATGCGAGCCCTCCAAGGGTTAGGAGGAGGAATCATTCCAGGCTGTGCTGGAGGCTACCTAGGTGGACAGCTCGGAGAAAAATACAATCCAATCGGCAAAGGATTATCGGCACTTGGCCTAGTTATTGGCGGAACGGGTGGAATCTCTATATCAGCATTTTTCACTTGGAACATGAGCTGGAGAATACTGTATTTGAGCCTAGGAATCGCGATATTAGCCACCGTAGCAGCGATCCAGAAACTGATGCCAGAGTCCACATACGAACCGAAAACAGAAATCAACTGGCCAGACTACTTATTAATGGCTGGAGGCTTTGGAACCGCGATGGCCCTAGCAGAAGTAGGGAACCAAAGAGAATGGCTAAACAGCAACACATTTGTTGCCCTAGGAGTCACATCAGCGGCCCTGCTTGGTCTGTTTGGGTGGAAATTGTCAGAGGGCTCGTCGCTGTTCGACCTTAGAATATTCAAAGACGTCAACTTCTGCATATCGACTTTCAACCTTAGCGTGTTGATGTTTTTACTGTTTTCAGTGTTTGCCATCATCCCTCGCTTCCTCACGGTTGTAACTGGCAATACAATCAGCAATTATGGCGGAGCCTCGCTATCGCTTTGGCTTACAAGTACATTTGCAGCCTTCTTAGTGAGTCCCGGAGTCAATCCATTCGTAATTGCCAAAAACATTAAAACGAAAAAAATACTTGCCAGCATCTGCATCGCAGGCCTTGGGATGACAACCCTTTGGATGTCGTACACATCAGCCCAAGAAAGCGACATTAATATCATGATGAAGTTAGGAGCATTCGGATTCTTCTATGGAATACTCCAATGCCTGGAAATCCAAATGAGTTTTGTGACGATGCCTCCCTTGCTGATGACATCAGCAGCTTCAATTCTCTTCTTCTGCACCAATTTACAAAAAGCATTAGCTGGCAGCATCAATGCTGCAATTCTCACCGTTACCTCCCAAGGAAGTTGGGATACTTTCAGGGGGGCCATAACCGAAGACAATGCAGCGCTGATACCCTTCAAAAACAGCATTCTTGGCCATCCCAATGGCCCTGATGGATCTAATTGGAGTGCAGGATCCCTCGAGCTCATCAATCGCGCTATCGCGAAGCAAGCCGAAGTCCTCAGTTTCATTGATGTATCCCACTGGATCGGGGTCGTACTCCTTGTCAGCTGCTTCCTCCCCCTGCTGCACCGAGAGGCCAAAGAAAACAAAGATTCTGGGAAAGCGTAGTCTTGCTATAAAGTATGAGTATTAGAGGAATCCCGATGGCAACAGATAAAATGCTGCAGCCCGAGGGCGATGAGACTCTTAACACCCAGGGAGAAGATTCGAAAACCGAAAAAACAAGTCCTTCAAAACAAAAACGAAAAATATTTGTTGCTGTCACTGCCGTTGCTGGAGCAGCAGGGGCAGGGCTTCTCGCCTACTTTAGTCATAGCCACTACTTTCCAAGCACAAATGACGCCTATGTCCAGGCCTACACAATCAACGTTTCACCCTATGTGGAGGGATACATCAAGACAATCAATGTTGTCCCCAATAAATTTGTCAAGAAAGGCACTCTACTTTATGAAATCGTACCTCTCCCCTTTCAGCTAACTGTCAAGCAGAAAGAAATGGAGACGGAAGCAGCGATTCATAAAAAAGCAAGCCTGGAAAAACAACTTCTACAAGCTCAACAAGGCCTGAACAATCAAGCCGAACGGCTATGGCTCATTGATCTCAACGATCAGCGGTACAAATTTTTAGAAAAAAGGCAAGTTGTGTCTCTGGAAAAAAGCCAAGAGCTTGAAGCTTCAAAGCAAGAGCTAAAGGCCGAGGTCAACAGCGCCCGCCTCGAAATCGAAAAAGTAAAAACGTTAATTCTCGAACAAGAAGGAAATATAAAAGCCCTAAGAGCCGCAATGAACAATGCAAAAGTCAATCTAAATTACACTCGCTATTACGCCCCCATTGATGCCTACGTCAACAATAACTTCTCAATCCGGGCTGGCCAATACGTCAAACCTGGAGATGTCATGTTCAAGCTGGTCGACAATACGCAATGGTGGGTTGACGCCAATTTCATGGAATCGCAAATTGGCAGAATTCGCCGTGGGATGCCTGCCAATATCACTCTAGACATGTATCCAGGAGTAAAATTCTATGGCAATGTGACTACCATCAGCCAGGGCAGCGGAGCCTATTACTCACTGTTGCCCCCCCAAAATGCAACAGGAAACTGGGTGAAAGTACCGCAGCGATTCCCAGTACAAATCAAGCTGCAACAAAATAATCAACATCCCTTGCGGGCTGGCTCAACCGCACGGGCTCAAGTGAACACTTTATAGCAAAAAATTGTTTCAAGGAGTATTGGCAAGAGTCAAAGGCAAAAGAACAGGCACGGAGGGCTTCGTTGGCACAGGCAATAGCTCCCG
>Ga0310332_10203_pt1 | contig 16248 bp, 14 predicted proteins | sample LakMicSRFLOrngD5_FD_195546 | JGI IMG/M metagenome (GOLD analysis project Ga0310332, IMG submission 195546) | Enriched freshwater cyanobacterial communities from Lake Michigan, Michigan, United States - MI23.SRFL.Orng.D5 (v2) (version 2) | ecosystem: Environmental > Aquatic > Freshwater > Lake...
GTCCTTGAGCACCTCGCCGGTGGGGTAAATCTTTGAAACACGTTCCAGACGAAGCACGGGGGCAGGGCTACAGGCGTGCCCCCATCATCCCCTGAGCGGCAAACTGGGGCAGTTCGGTTGCGGCCAGAGCCATGATCAAGCGACTCGAACAGGTGGCTGCCCTTGTGGTGGCGGCCGGTTTGGCGATCGTCAGCTACTGGTTGTTCTTCAGTTGGGCCCAGGGGGGCGGGGGCGCCCGGCGCCAGCGCTCCGCCCTAGAGGCCCCCGCGGGCCTTCAGCAGCCACTGCTTGCTGCCGGCATCGTCCAGGGAGCGGATGTGGGCCTTCACCTGCTCGACGCTGACCGGCAGGCCCCAGCCATCGCCGAGGCGGCAGATCTGCTCGAGCGTGCCTGAAGGGTTCTGCAGGGCCTGACGGAACAGGGCCTGGGTCAGGTCCGGATCTTGGCTGATGCGGTTGTAGAGGCTGGCGGCGTTGTCATTGCTGGTGCCAGCGGCAGTGCTGGTGGCGCCCCCCGGGGCAGGCGTTGGCTGGTCTGGGGCCATGGCTGGTTTGCACGCCTTCTGACCCTATGCAGATCAGCCCCGGTGCAACCGAACTTGAAACAGCTAGCAGCACGGGCTGGGGCCTGGTCGGGCCCGCTCTTGGGCCCCAAAACCTGCGATAGGACCCCTGCTTAGGCGGCCTGGGGGGCATCCTCGGGCTGGCCGCTGGCCGAGGCGTCTTCCATGGTGCGGGCATCGAGGCAGAGCACCTTGCGCAGCTGGGCGTAGTTGGCGGCTGTGGCGGCGCGGCCCTCCTGCTGGGCGCCGAATTCGGCCCGCTGCAGCACATGGTGCAGGTGGGTGAGCAGGTAGGTGCTGATCACCGCTGAGACCAGCACGTCGCTCTGTTCGGCCATGCGGCGGCGCTCCGTCCGGGCCTGGTCGGCGCGGGCTTGCACCGTTTTGGCCGTTTTCAGGCCGCCGCTGGCCCGGGTGGCTCCTCCCTTGAGGGCGCCGGCCTTGCTGGCCGCCCCCTTGGCGTTTTCGGCCACGGCTTTGGCGGTGGGGGCTTTCAGGGCACCGGCTGTCCCAGCCACTGTTTTGACGGTTGCAGCGGCCCGACGGGCCCGGCCCCCTGCGGCCAGGGGCAGGGCGACAGAGGCCTGATCCAGGACCTGGTTGCCCACCCCTTGGCCGCCCAGCCCTGGACGGGCCCCGCCCTGGTTGGCCAGTGCTTGCGCTGTCACGGATTTTCCCATCGGGACCAGGGCTGGGTGGTAATGACCCAAGCATAGTCCCGGATACTACCCTTGTGCATCTCAGTACACTCGTGGATACGTCGGAGGATCCGTTCTTCTCGGTGCCCCCCGGTTTCACTCGGTGCCCCTCGGTTTCACTCAATTTCACCCGGTGCCCCTGGGCTCCGCTCCGCTTCTCGCCCCTTCCCTGGGGTCCCGTCCTTCGCGCTTTGGGCTGACTCTGTGGCGACCCGTCAGAACTCCACCAGTGGCCGCCCCAAGTCGCCTCGGATTCAGGTGGTGTTGCCGGAAGATCTTTGCGAGCGCCTCGGGGTCGTGGCTGAGGCGGAGGCCCGCACGGTCAGCAATATGGCCCGGGTGTTGATCCAGCAGGGCCTGGAGGTGTACGAGCAGCAACAGGCCGCCCTGCGGGCCGCTGCCCCCCCAGCCCCTGCGGCCTCGCCCGCGCCCGTGGCCCGACAGACCCCGTCAGTGCGGGCCACGGCATCGGGGGCTCCTCGCTCAGCAGCCCCTCGCTCAGCAGCCATGGCGGCCGAGGCAACCGACAGCTTTCGCCAGGCCCTTGAGCAGCAGGAGCAGGCCGAGCCCAAGCGCCTGCGCGGAGCTCCGAGACGCCTGCGCCTTAACCGGCCGCGCGCCTGAGGCCGGCCTGGGGCGTGGCGCACACCCCCAGCACCGCGGCTTGGCGGGCGCCCGTAACCGACGGCAGAGAGCCTGGATGGCCGAGCCGATGCCACCAGGCCAGCAGGGCAAAGGCCAGGGCTTCCCGCTCGCTGTCGCCGATACCGAGCTCGGCTAGGGGGCGCACGGCCAGGCCGCGGCAGCGGCGGCGGAGCTCCCCCATGAGCCGGTGATTGCGGGCGCCGCCCCCTGCCACCAGCAGCTCCAGGGGCATGGGGCCCCGCTCGAGGTCCTGGGCCACGGCTGCGGCCGTGAAGGCCGTGAGGCTGGCCAGGGCGTCGGCGGGCAGGAGGGTTGCGCCCCGTCCCTGGGCCGCCTGCCCCAGGGCCTGGAGGCGGCGCTCCAGATCTGCGGCTCCAAACAGCTCCCGGCCGGTGGACTTGGGGGGTGGCTGCTGCAGGTAAGGCTCTCGAAGCCACTGCTGGACTAGGGCTTCGTTGATCTGGCCCTGGCTGGCCCAGGCGCCGTTGGCATCAAAGTGGAGGCTGCCGCCACTGAATTGGCTGACGGCCAGATCGAGCAGGCTGTTGGCCGGGCCGCAATCCCAGCCCTGGATCGGCGCCTGCCGTTCGGGCCCCGAGCTCGGCGGCAGCAAGGTGAGATTGGCGATGCCGCCGAGGTTGAGCAGGGCTCGCCAACCGCCGATCGCCGGCACTAGGGCCCCATCGGCGGCGGGCACCAGGGGCGCTCCCTGGCCGCCAAGGGCCAGGTCCTGGGCCCGGAAATCGAAGACCACCGGTGTGGCCAGCAAGTCCGCCAGCAGGGGCCCCTGCAGCAGTTGCCAGCTGGCTCCGCGCTGGGATCCCTGGGGTGGACGGTGCCAGAGGGTCTGGCCGTGGCACCCCACCAGCTCGGCCTGGCCTTGGGGATCGCAGGCCCGGGCAGCCTCTGCCTGGGCCTCGGTGACGGCCTCGGCCAGATCCAGCAGGGCGGCGGCTGGCAGGCCCTGGCCCTGGCCGACGGCGAGAAGCTGGTCGCGCAGGCCAGCCGGATAGGGGATGGAGAGGCTACGGAGCACTTGCCAGCGGGGCCGCTCCGGCCGGCCGGAAAAACGGACCAGCACGGCATCGATCCCATCGGCACTGGTGCCGCTCATCAGACCGAGAACGCGCATGGCGGTGGGGAGAGGCCAATAAAAAGCCCTCCCATGATGGGAGGGCCGCTGGGTTATCCACTGGAGTCAGCCAACGGGGTCAGCCAGGCCGCCGGGGCATCGCCCAGGCCGGACCCGCTTCAACTCACTTGTTGGGTTGGGGGGTGAAGCGCAGGTAGGGACGCACTTCGGTGACGCCCTTGGGGAACTTGGCGCGGGCGTCTTCGGTGGAGATCGAGGGCACCACCACGCAGTCCTCGCCGTCCTTCCAGTTCACCGGGGTGGCCACGGAGTGGTAGTCGGTGAGTTGCAGGGAGTCGATCACCCGCAGGATTTCCTGGAAGTTCCGGCCGGTGCTGGCCGGATAGGTGATCTGCAGGCGCAGCTTCTTGTTGGGGTCGATGATGAACACCGAGCGCACCGTCAGGTTGTTGAGCGCGTTGGGATGGATCATCCCGTAGAGATCGCTCACTTTCTTGTCGGCATCGGCCAGGATCGGATAGTCGACGCTGGTCTGTTGGGTGTCGTTGATGTCGCCGATCCAGCCCTTGTGGCTTTCGGCCGAATCCACGCTCAGGGCAATGGTCTTGACATTGCGCTTCTCCCACTCGGGGCGCAGGCGCGACACTTCACCCAGTTCGGTGGTGCAGACCGGGGTGTAGTCGGCGGGGTGGGAGAACAGCACAACCCAGCTATCGGCGCCGAAGTCGTAGAGGTTGATCGGACCGAGCTGGGAGTCCTGGGTGAAATCGGGGACGGTATCGCCGAGCTGGAGAGCCATGGCAGGCAGGGATGCGGAATGGGCCAACGTCTTTGATCGTGCCACAGGAGGCCAGCCCTGGCCCGCGATTGGTGGGGTTTTGTGTGGCGGCGGCTACAGCGCTGGCGGCTAGGGCGGTCCTGGCAGCTGGCTTGGCCCCTGGGCGGATCACTCGCCTGCTGCCTGGGCTAGGGCCTGGTCTGCCAACCGCGATGGCGCCTGGGCGGGCCCCTGGAAGATCCAGTCGCGCAGGTTCTGCAGGCCGAGCCCGGCGGTGGCCGACACGAACAGGGCCTCCGGATCGCGAATCCGGGCCTGGTCCAGGGCGGCGACGGGGCAGCGATCGATCTGGTTGGCGATCAGGCGGCGGGGGCTGTGGCTGCCCAAGCCGTCGAGGATGGCGTGAACCGTGTCGAGCTGGGTCTGCCAGGCCGGATCGGCCAGGTCCACCACCACGAGAAGCTGGTCCGCTTCCAGGGTTTCCTCCAGCGTGGTGCGGAAGGCTTCCACCAGGGGCGGCGGCAGTTCGCGGATGAAGCCCACCGTGTCGGTGAGTAGCAGGGTTTGGGGCGGTCCGCCGGCGGGATCGGCCCGGCTGATGCGCCGGGTGGTGGCATCGAGGGTGGCGAACAGTTTGTTTTCGGCCAGCACCGCGTCGCCGGCCGCCGGCTTGCTGAGGGCATTGAGCAGGGAACTCTTGCCGGCGTTGGTGTAGCCCACCAGGGCCAGGCGCCGCTGGCCGTGGCGCCCCTGGCGCAGGCGGGCCTGGTGGTCGCCGAGTTTGCCGACGTCGGCCTGGAGTTTGTCGATGCGGCGGGCGATGGCGCGGCGGTCTTTTTCCAGCTGGGTTTCGCCCGGGCCGCGGGTGCCGATACCGCCGCCTTGGCGCGAGAGGCTGAGACCCCGGCCGCTGAGGCGGGGCAGGCGGTAGCGCAGCTGGGCCAGTTCCACCTGCAGGCGGCCGGCGGCGCTGGCGGCCCGTTGGGCAAAAATATCGAGGATCAGCTCGCTGCGGTCACTGACGGGCAGGTCCAGCACCCGCTCCAGGTTGCGGGCCTGGGAGGGTCCCAGCTCCCGGTCGGTGACCACCAAGGTGGCGCCCAGCTTGCGGGCCTCCAGGGCGGCCTCCATCACCTTGCCTTCGCCCCAGAGGCTCTGGGTGGCCCGCTCGGAGCGGCGCTGCTCGACCACCCCTACCGGATCGGCGCCGGCGCTGCGCACCAGCCCCTCCAGTTCGGCGATCTGGCGCTGGCTGGCCTGGCGATCGCTGCTGCTTATCGCTAGAAGCAGCACCCGTTCCCGGCCCGAGGGGGTGGCGGCCGGCAAGGTGCCCCGCTCCGGGCCTGGACCGCTGCCCAGGTCAAGGGCGCAGAGATCCTCAAGCGAGCCTTCGGCCAGCACCTGCCAGGGCTGGTTGCCGTCCTGGCCGGCGCTGGCACGCCCCGGGCTCGATTCGCCCAGGCCATAGAGCCCGGCCGGCCAGTGGCCGCCCGCCTGGGGCTGCTGGGCGTAGCGGAGCCACTGGCTGGGGCCCAGATCCAGCCCCACCACCGCCTCACTCCCCTGGGGTTCGAGTTGGCGCGCCCGGGTGCTGCAGGTGACCAGGCGCAGGCCGGGGCCATGGCGCCGGGCCGAGCCTGGCAGGCGCTCCAGCAGCCGGCCGGAGTGCTCGAGTGGGCCGATCCAGAGCAGGCGGCAGAGGCCGCGACCATCGATCACCAGGCTGAGGGGTAGCTCCAGCTCCAGGCTTTCCTGGGCGAGGCGCTGCAGGCTGAGCAGGTCGGCGCCGTGGGACTCGGGATGGCGGCGTTGGGCGATGCGCTCCAAGCGGCGCTCCACCGAGGGGCGCAGGCCGGCGGTGCGCCCCAGCAGGACGGCCTGTTTCAAATTCGGCGGATCCGCACACAGGCCAGGCCTGCCGCCCGGGCCCCGAGCTCATCTTCCGGGCTGTCGCCCACATGCCAGGCCTGGGCGGGGTTGAGGCCCAGTTGGGATAGGGCCAGGCCAAAGGGGGTTGGATCGGGTTTGGCGGCCCCGGCGGCACTCGAGACCACCACCACCGAGATCCAGTCGGCCAGACCTAGGTCCCGCAGCAGGCCGACCAGGCGCCCATCGAAATTGCTGACCACCGCCAGCCGCAGGCCGCGGCGGTGCCAGCGCTCCAGGGCGGCGGCCACGTCGTCGTAAACCCGCCACAGATCGGCCTGGGCAAAACGATCAAACAACGCATCGGCCAGGGCCGGCGGCAGGGGCTCCTCCAGGCCGGCGGCGGCTAGGGCCGCGGCGATGCGTTCGGCCCACCAGTGCCGTTCGGCGGCCTGCAGGGCAGCGCCATCGAGCCCTGGGAAGGCCAGGGGCGGCGCCTGGCGATGGATCCGCGGGAACACGGCATCGATGGCCGCGGCATCGACACTGAGACCGTGCTCGGCGGCGAGGCCGGCATAGGTGTGGCCCACGGACTGGCGCAGGCCGATCAGGGTGCCCATGGCATCGAGCAGCAGGCCCTGGGGCGGCGGCAGGGTCGGGGCTACCCCCTGGGCCGGGGCCATTACCCCGGATCCCGGGTCCCTTGCCAAGGAGGGGGGGCTCATCGCCAGTCCGCCAGCCAGCCGGCGGCGACCCGCAGCTGGTGGGACAGCCCCGGCATGCGGGCCAGGTAGGCGAGCTGGCGGATCCGGAAGGCAGCGGGGCCAGCCAGGGTGAGGCCCAGTCCCGTGAGGCTCGCCTGGCCGATCCCCAGGCCAATCATTTCGCCTAGGTCATTCCATTGGAACGGTTTGAGCGGTTGATCGGCCAGGGAGAGCAGCAGGTTGGCGGCCAGCTGTTGGGCCTGCTGGTAAGCCACCTGGGCCGTGGCCGGCAGGGGGGGCTGGTCGTCGCCGCAGAGGGCCCCATCCCCCAGGGCAAAGACGTCGCTGAGGCCCTTGACCTGAAGGTCGTTGTGGCAGAAGAGTCGGCCGCGGCGATCGCGCTGCGGGGCGGGGCTGATCGGCGGCAGGTTGGCGGCCATGCCCGCGGTCCAGATCACCGCATCCGCCGGTAGCCGTTCCCGTTGACCAGGCAAGGCCTGACGGTCTGGCGATCCTTCGGCAGGGTCCATGGGGGCGGTCCCGCCCCGCACCAGCTCCAGGCCGGTGGCATCGATGCGCTCCACCCGGGTGCCCGTGCGCAAATGGATGTCGCGGCGAAGGAGGGCGCTGCGGGCCTGGTCCCGGTTGAAGGAGCGACCGTTGGGCAGGAGCTCGGGTCCCTGTTCCACCAGCTCCAGGATTGTGGTGCCGTCGAGCAGGTCGGCCAGTTTGCAGATCAGCTCGACGCCGCTCGGGCCAGCCCCCACCACCACCAGCCGTTGCAGGGGCCGTGGGCGTTGCTTGAGCTGCTGGATCAGGGCCTGGAGCCGCTCCACATCGGCCAGGCTGCGGAAGTCGAGGGCGTGCTCGGCCACGCCGGGAATGCCGAAGTCGTCGCTGCGGCCGCCGGTGGCTAGCACCAGCCGGCTGTAGGCGACCTGGCGGCCGGAGGCGGTCTGCAGGCTGTGGGCGGCGCTGTCGATGTGGCTAACCCGATCCCGCAACCAGGCCACGCCCCTGCCGGCCAGTAGGGAGTCGTAGCGGGGGGCCACCTCCCAGCGGCGCAATTCACCGCTCAGGAGCTCATAGAGCAGGGGCAGGAACAGGAAGCGCTCCTGGGGCTCGATCAACAGGATCGGCGGATGGGGGTTCTGGGCCGCCAGGGCCAGGGCCGTGGTCAGGCCACCGAAACCGCCTCCGGCAATCACCACGGGAGCGGGCTTGGGGGTCGGCACCATCGGCGCAGCCGTCTCCAGGGGATGGCCCAAACCCTAACCAGGGCCGCCCGCGGCAGAAGAAGGCCCGTCGGCGCGAGAAGATGGGAGCTATGACAAGCACCCTTGCTGATTTGGAGCAGCGCGGCGAACCGGTCCCGGATCCGGATCAGGATCCGATTGGGGATCCGGCGTTTGATCCCACGCGGATCTGTCAGGAGCTCGCGATGGGCGATGCGGCTAGCCGCCTGCGCTGGGGCCTGGAGACCTTTGGCTCCAGCTTTGTGCTGACCACCAGCTTCGGCATCCAATCGGCGGTGTTGCTGCACCAGATCAGCCGCCTGGATCGGCCCGTGCCGGTGATCTGGGTCGACACGGGCTACCTCCCCCCCGAGACCTATCGCTACGCCGAAACCCTTACCGCCCGGCTCGATCTGCGCTTGACCATTGCCCAGGCCGAGCTCAGCCCGGCCCGGATGGAGGCCCTCCATGGCCAGCTCTGGAGCACGGGCAAGCTCGAGGACATGGAGCACTACCTGCGCCTGCGCAAGGTGGAACCCCTCGACCGGGCGATGCAGACTCTGGGCGTTCGCTGCTGGGCCAGCGGCGTGCGCGGCGGGCAGACCGACCATCGCCAGGCGATGGAACCCCTGGCCCTAGTGCGCCAGCGCTGGTCGTTGCGGCCCCTGCTCGATTGGACGCCCAAGGACGTCTTTTATTACATGCAGGAGCACAACCTGCCCCAACACCCCCTGTTTGAGCAGGGCTATTCCACCGTGGGCGACTGGCATTCCAGTGGTCCCGATGACGGCACCAGCTCGGGACGGGCCACCCGCTTTGGCGGCCTCAAGCAGGAATGTGGCATCCACCTGCCCGGGGTGATGGGCGAGGGCATCTAGGTGGCGGCTGGTCCCGGCCGCGCCGAGGATGGTCCTGACGGGGATGGTCCAGCGGGGGATGGTCCTCGGCTGGAAGCCTTGGTGCTGCTGGGGAACAGTCGCTGGCACTGGGCTGAGCTTGGGGCCTGGGAAGGATCCCCTAGGGCTGGTGCAAGCGATCTGCAGCTTCCCCTGGAAGCGACGTCCTTGCGCTGCTTCCACACCCCGGCCGCGCCCAACCCCCTGCCGATCCCACCGGCCCGTTGGCGCGCCTGGGCGGCGGTGGGGGCGCTGCCTGGGGGGCTGGATCTGCCCGCCCCGCGGCGCCTGACCCTGGAGCAGGTGCCCCTGGGGGGACTGCCCCCCTGGCTTGGCATCGATCGGGCCCTGGTGGGCTGGGGAGCCTGGAGCCGCCAGGCGCGCCTCAGCCCAGCGACGCCTGTGTTGGTGGCCGATGCGGGCACCGCCTTGAGCCTCACCCTGGTGGATGGGGATGGACGCTTCTGTGGTGGACGGTTGGCGGCGGGGGTGAGCCTCCAGCTGCGGGCCCTGGCGGGAGCTACGGCCCTGCTGCCCCAGCTCGATCAAGCCTGGTGGCAGGACCCCATTCCAGAGCCCTGGCCGCTGGAGACCGGCGACGCGATGGTGCGGGGCTGCCTGGAGGCCGGGGCCGCGGCGATCGCCCAGGCCTGGCGACAGGTCAACGGCCCTAGGGCCAGGGGAGGGACCTGCCAGCTCTGGCTCACCGGGGGCGATGGGGAGGCTTTGGCGCCCCTGCTGGCGGCCCAAGGGGTGGACTTCACGGCGGCCCCGAACCTGGCCCTAGACAGCCTGGCGGCGCTGGCCCTGACCGGGGGGCGGCTCAAGCGATCTTCAGGTCCTTGAGGATCTCGTCGGCCATGGTTTCGGCCTTCACCTTGAGGTAAACCAGCTCCAGATTGCCGATCGGATCCACCACAAAGGTGTGGCGCATCATGCCCATGTATTCCTTACCCATGAACTTTTTGAGTCCATAGCTTTCGTAGGACGCGGCTACAGGGCAGGGTTCGGCATCGCTCAGCAGGCTAAAGGGAAGGTTGTATTTCTTGATGAATTTGCTATGGCTGGCGGCGCCATCTTTGCTGATGCCAAGGACAACCATGCTTTTGTTTTCAATCGCCGCCCATTGGTCGCGGAAGTTGCAGGCTTCCTTCGTGCAGCCTGGGGTGTCATCTTTCGGATAGAAGTAAATCACCACCCGTTGCCCCCGGAGCGACGAGAGCGTGACTGGATTGCCGTCCTGGTCGGGCAGGGTGAAATCGGGGGCTGGATCGCCGATCTGGAGGGCCATGGCACTAGCGCCGAACGGCTTTGGAGCTTAGGCGGATTGGCCTAGGGGTGGGCCTGGCGCGGCTCGCCTAGGGACCCCTGGTGCCGCCCCTCTCCCGCCCTTCAGCCAGCCAGCCAGCCAGACACTCCAGTAACCGCCACCTGCGCAGCTGCGGCCTCAGCCCCTGCCCGAGGTCGTGACTCATTTTATGTATCAGGGGCCCCAGGGCCGCACCGTTTCGCGGCTAGATCCACCCGGCGCCAACCCTGCGGCTGCGGCCCGATCCCTGGGGAACGGCTGGGAATGGGGGCTTGGAGCGGGGGGCTTGGAGCGATTCCGAGCACCCTGGCCAGCGATGATCACCCATGCAGATGCCCGGCTCAGCGATGGTGCCCGCCTCCCAGGCCCCGTGGTCAGGCCGTCTTGGCTCCAGGTTCGCTTCGGTGCTCCTGGCGGGGCTGGCTGGCACGGTTGGCCCTGGGGCCCTGATCGCTGGGGCGCCCCAAGGGTCCCGCGCCCAGGCGGTTGCCCCCGGGCTGGCGGTCCAAACGCCCCAGGCTGGCGCGGTGTTCAGCATTGCTGATGGGGGCCAAAGCGGCCGCCAGGTGATCCCCGTGCGCTGGACCAGCGGGGTTGGGGTCTGGTCCCTGCAGCCGGAGGCGATTCGCCGCTTTGTCGAGACGGGGGTCGTGAGCGACCGCTCCTTGGCCAGCGCCATCGACCGCTCCGGCTGGAGCCCCGAGGAGTTGCGCCTGGGATTGGCCAAGCCCTACAGCGTCGATTTGGTGGCCCTGGCCCGTTTCCTCTATTCCAGTGATGGCCTGGCCTTCCTGCGCACCCAGACGCGCGGCTACGGGCCATCAAGCACCCAGTCCACTAGTACCCAGTTCACAGGGTCCCAGTCCACAAGCGCCAATTCCACCTATGCGGTGCAAGCCCTGCGCTCGGCGATCATCGCTGCGGCCGCGGGCGGCCAGATCTCGGCCCTGGCGATCATGGCCCACCTGCCTACCGACTTCAGCACAGGCCAGGGTTGCGGCCGCCTGGGCGTTTGCGCCCCCAGCAAGTGTGTGGGCGAGGCCCAGTGCACCTCGTTGCTGTCCTGGTACGTGTTCCTGCCCGCCTGCCTGCAGGCCAACCAGGCCCGCCAGGTCGGTGCCGTCGGGTTGGGCCCCCTGGTCAGGACGCCGAAGCCCTAACAACGCCTAGCCCTACGGGCTATTCGAATCCGGAATCGGAGCCTGAATCGCTGGGCAGGCGCTGGGCGATCAGCAGTTGGTGCTGCAGGCGCTGGGGCAACCGCTGGCCGAGAAGCCCCCGTAGTAATTGGGCGAGGCCGTCGATGTCCGTAGCGGGCATGCTGGGTTGCAGCTGTTGGCGATAGGCCGCCTGGGGGCCAAACCAGCGCGCGAGCAGGGCTTCGCCGATGTCCAGTTCCAGGGGCTCAGGCCAGCGCTGCCAGGTCACCGTCCAGCCGCGCGCCTGCAGGGCCCGATCCAGGGCCTGGAGGTCCGGGCCGCTGGCCAGGGCGCTGAAGGCCTCGCCTTCGATGGCGGCAGCGGCCTTGATCAGGCTGGTTTTGGCGGCATTGAAGCTTCGTCCGCCCGCCAGCAACGCCCCGGCCGGCCCCAGGGCGGGACTGGAAAACAGCAGCCGCAGCTGGCAGCGGCGGGCCGCCAGGCGATCGAGATCGGCAACGGCCGCCTCCAGGGCCCAACCCTCAAGCAGGCGGAAGGGGTGTCGGCCGGCGATCCACTCAAATTGCTGGCCGGTTTCGAGCTGGCGGCCCAGGGCCTGGAGACCGGCCGGATCCCGATCGTCCTTGTCCCCTTGGGCTGGGTCTGGAGTTGGTGGGGAGTCGTGTTCCCGCGCTTGATCAAGGTCCTGGCTTGGGGACTGGCCCTCGGCTTGGGGCTCCTTGGGAGCGACTAATTGGGGCTGGTTGAGGCTGTCGAGTACCTGGAGCTGGGCCTGCAGCCGTTGCCGGTCGCTGCCCTGGGCCAACTGGATGACCACGCCTCCTTCGGGGCAAGCGGCGAGGGGATCGAGGGCCCAGAGCAGGGAGCGGGCTTCGAGGATCAATGCCCTGTCCTGGCGCCGTGGCGCCGTGTCCTGCCAGAGGCGCTGGCGCAGCCGATCGAGCCGTTGCCCCTCGCTGCCCAGTTGCCGTTGCAGCCAGCGGGCCAGCACCGGATCCTCGGGGCCGCCGCTGAGCACGGTGCCCTGCTCAGCCTCCTGCTCGGCCGCGGCGGCCAACTGGGCGGCGCGCCGTTGCTGCATGCGGGAGCGCCGCTCCCCTTCCCAGCCCAGCTGGCCCGGCTGCCAAAACAGCTCCCCCTGCAGGGAGCTGGGCAGGTATTGCTGGGCCACCCAGTGTTCGGCGTAGGCATGGGGATAGCGGTAGCCCACGCCATCGCCAAAGGCCTGGCCATCCCGGTTGGCATCGCGCAGGTGGGAGGGAACGTCCTGCCGGTTGCTGGCCTTGACCGTTTTCAGGGCATCAAAGAAACCAAGCAGGCTGTTGCTTTTTTCCGTGCTGGCTAAGTACAGGGCCGCCTGGGCTAGGGGGTAAAGCCCCTCGGGCAAGCCCACCCGCTCGAAGGCCGCGGCGCAGGCTTCCACCACCACCATCGCCTGGGGATCGGCCAGGCCGATGTCCTCACCGGCGGAGATCAACATGCGCCGGAAGATGAAGCGGGGGTTTTCGCCTGCTTCCACCATGCGCGCCAGCCAGAACAGGGCGGCATCGGCATCGGAGCCCCGCAGCGACTTGATGAAGGCGCTGATCGTGTCGAAATGGGCATCGCCCTGCTTGTCGTAGAGCACGGCCCGCTGCTGGATCGATTCCTCGGCGATGGCCAGGTCGATGCGGATGACGCCAGCCGGGGCGTCAGCTGGACCGCTGGGTTCACCGGCTGAAGCACTTGGATCTGGGTCGGCTTGGGGAACGGGCTTGCCCAGGGGAACGGGCGCGGTGGTTTCCACCGCCAACTCCAACGCGTTGAGCAGGCTGCGGGCATCGCCGCCGGCCACATCCACCAGGTGGGCCGCCGCCTCGGCCGTGATCTCCACCAGCCGCTGGCCGTAGCCCCGCTCCGGATCGGCCAGGGCCCGTTGCAGCAGGGCCTGCAGGTGGGCCGGCTCCAGCGGTTCCATGCGGAACAGCCGCGAGCGACTGACCAGGGCCTTGTTCACCTCGAAATAGGGGTTTTCGGTCGTGGCCCCGATCAGGGTCACGGTGCCGTTCTCGACCCAGGGCAGCAGGGCATCCTGCTGGGCACTGTTAAAGCGATGCACCTCATCGATAAACAGCAGGGTGCGCAGGCTGTGCTGCTCCAGGCGCCGCTTGGCCGCATCCACCTCACTGCGCAGGTCCTTCACCCCGGCCAGCACGGCGTTGAGGCTGCTGAAGTGGGCGCGGGTGGTGGCCGCAATGATGCGGGCCAGGGTGGTTTTGCCCACCCCGGGCGGTCCATGCAGGATCAGGTTGCCGACACGATCAGCCTGGATCGCCCGGCGCAGCAGCCGGCCGGGCCCCAGGATCGCCTCCTGGCCTTGGAACTCCTCCAGGCTGCGGGGGCGCATGCGGTCGGCCAGGGGCGCCAGCTGGGCCAGCTGGATCTCGCGGTGATGGCTGAACAGGTCGGCCACGGCGCCAGGGGCAGGCCCCCATTGGAATCACAACCTTCCCATTTCATCGCCTGGGCTGCAGCCATCTCGTTGCTTGTCCGGTAACTTGCTGGCAAGTTGAATGACTTCCGTGCGTCGTTTAAGACCCTTCCTCGCCTTGCTCGGGCTAGTTGCCCTCGGGGGCTGTGGGTCCAAGCCTCCGGCCCGGGAGCCCCTCTCGGTTCAGGTGGAGCGCATCGGCGAAGCCGCCTTCAGTCCAGGCATTGAGGTGGTGAGCCGGCTGGAATCCACCTCCAATGTGGCGATGCGGCCCGAGGCCGATGGTCGGGTGGTGAAGATCCTGGCCACCCAGGGCCAGCGGGTGAGGGCAGGCCAGCCCATCATCGTGCTCGATAATGTGCAGGAAACGGCCAGCCTTAATGCCAGCAAGGCTGAAGCCCTAAAGGATAATCTCAATGCCGAGCGTTATGTCTTCTTGAATAATCAAGGAGCCGTCTCTACCAGAGATCGCGATTACTACATCACCCAGGCCATCAAGAGCCGGGACCAGGTGACCGCCAACCGGGCCACCCTAAACTACAAATACGTCACCTCACCGATTAACGGTGAAATCGGTGACCTTGATTCGGTCAAGCTTGGCGATTACATCCGCCAGGGCCAGGCGATCACCGGCATTGTCGACAACAGTGTGCTCTGGACCCTGATGGATGTGCCGGCAACCCAATCCAGCAGCGTCAAGATTGGCCAGCCGGTTCAGCTCGTCACCCAAAGCACGCCGCCGGTGAAGGGCACGGGCACGGTGGTGTTCATTTCGCCCTACTTCGGTGTCAGCGGAACCCAGAACGCGCCTAATACGGTGCTAGTCAAGGCCTCCTTCCCCAATCTCACCGGCACGTTGAAAACGGGCCAGTACGTGCGTAATCGCATCATTACCGGCAGTAAGCGCCAGTTGTCCGTGCCGGTTGAGGCGGTGATGATGCAGGCCCAGCAGCCATTTGTTTATAAGATTTTCCCCCTCTCTGTGCTGCTGCCCAAGATCAAGGCTTCTCCAGAGGTGCTGCCTGCCCAAAAGGCCATGTTTGAGTCCCTACCTAGCCAGACTCCGATCGTGGTGCAAACCTTGGTCCGTCTCGGCACCCTTGATCAAAATCGCTTCCCAGTGCTCTCCGGCCTGGCGGCAGGGGATCAGGTGGTGGTTAGCAATACGGCCCTGTTGAGATCGTTTATGCCCGTCAAAGTCGCCGCTGCTTCAAGCACCGGCGCTTCCAACTGAGGCCCGATCATGTCCTTATCTGATCGGTTTATTAAGCGGCCCGTTCTAACGACCGTTTGCAGCATTTTAATCGTTTTGATTGGCATCATTGCGATTCCGAGCCTCTCGATTGAAAACCTTCCCAATATTGCGCCGCCCCTAGTCACGGTGACCGCCAACTATGGCGGCGCCAACTCCCTGGTAACGGAGCAGGCGGTGACCAACCCCCTGGAGCAGCAGATTAACGGCGTGCCAGGGGCCGCCTACATCTCCTCCTTCAGCACCAGCCAGGGCCAAAGCACCATCCAAGTCTACTTCGACGAAGACACCGATATCAACATTGACCAGGTCAATGTGCAAAACCGGGTGTCCCTGGCCATGCCCCAGCTTCCCCAGCAGGTGCAGGCCACGGGGATCTCGGTGATGCAGAGCACCCCGTCGATCCTGATGGCCTATCAGGTTTCTTCAACGGATGGTCAATACGACGCGGCCTACCTCAACGGCCTGATCTACGAAAATCTCTATTATCAATTGGAACGGGTGCCTGGCGTGGCCAGCATCAACCTGCTCGGTGGTAGTAATCCAGCCTTCTGGCTGTTTGTCGATCCGGCCAAGTTGGCCGCAAACCAGCTCACGGCCGACCAGGTTGTGTCGGCCGTTAAAAACCAGAACACTGTGGCGATTGGTGGTCTGGTGGGCGGCCCTCCCGCTGGTGGTGATCAGAGGTTTGCCTATCCAATCATTGTTGAGAACAACGGTAATTTGGTCTCGATTGAGGATCTCAATCGCCTGATCGTTGGCAAGACCCCCCAGGGCAACCTGCTGCGGCTCCAGGATGTGGGCGAAGCCACCTATGGATTCAACACCTTCGGCCAACAGGCCATCAGTATTGAAGGTAATCCAGCCCTAACTATTGCTGTTTTCCAGACTCCCGAGAGCAACGCTCTCAATGTCTCTGAGGCCGTGGTCAAGGTGATCAATGAATTCAGTGCCCAGCTGCCCCCTGGCGTTACCGTTACCGAGATCTACAACATCGGTCAGTTCATTGAATCGGCCGTTGAAGGGGTGGTGGATGCCCTCGGCCTAGCGATTGTTCTGGTGCTATTGATTTTGTTTCTGTTCCTGCAGGATTGGCGTGCCACGATCGTGCCCAGCCTGGCGATCCCCATCTCTTTGGTGGGTACCTTTGCCTTCATCAAGGCCTTTGGCTTCTCGATCAACCAGCTCACCCTGCTGGGCTTAGTGCTGGCAACCGGCTTGGTGGTCGATGACGCCATCGTAGTGATTGAAGCCGTGTCCAAAAACCTGGAGAAGGGGATGAAGCCCCGCCAGGCGGCGATGGATTGCATGGGCGAATTGATTGGTGCCCTGATTGCAACGTCGCTGGTTCTGATGGCAGTGTTTGTGCCTGTGGCTTTCTATCCAGGCGGCATCGGCATCATTTACAAGCAATTTGCGCTCACAATCGCCTTCGCGATTGCCATCTCTACGTTTAACGCCCTCACCTTCTCGCCGATGCTCTCGGCGCTGATTCTCAAAAGCGAGCGGCCGCCCCTACCCAAGGGCTGGGGCTGGGCGATCGGCGGCATCCTGGTGGGTTTGGCCTTTGGCCGTTTCA
>Ga0310332_10207_pt1 | contig 16142 bp, 13 predicted proteins | sample LakMicSRFLOrngD5_FD_195546 | JGI IMG/M metagenome (GOLD analysis project Ga0310332, IMG submission 195546) | Enriched freshwater cyanobacterial communities from Lake Michigan, Michigan, United States - MI23.SRFL.Orng.D5 (v2) (version 2) | ecosystem: Environmental > Aquatic > Freshwater > Lake...
GCCCTGGATGAATCCAGAGCCGGCCCCCCACGGCCCGCAGCTGCCGGTGGAAGGCCACGTGTTCACAGCACTGCCAGCGCAGCCAGCGTTCCCGGTGGCCACTCCTCCAGCCGAGGGGCTGCTCACCGCTATAGCGGGCTGCCGCCCGGGCCAGCAAGGGGCTGCTGTAAAAAGCCAAGCCCCCAAAGGCTGAATCCACTTCCAGCGGCGCAGCACCAGGCTCGAGGCTGAACTGCCGCGGTTGATAGATCGCTGCCAACAGTTCGGCATCGCTGAGCTGGGGCTGCTCACCGTGGAGCTGCAGCATGGCTGCCCACACATCGTCGGCACCGAGCTGGGGGTGACGCAGCGCCCAGAGGTCGTAGTAGGTGCCCCGCTGGTTGGCGAACAGGCCCGCCGCCTGGGGTTGCTGCTGCCACCAATCCAGGGCCTTCTCCAGTTGCGGCAGATCCCAGGGGGCGGCATTGACCCCATCGAGATCCAGCACCACCAGCCAGTCGATACTCTCCCAGCCCCCATGCTGGGCCAGCCAGGCCAGGGCCGTGTTGCGCAGGTGGGCCAGCCGCACGGTTTTGGCGGAGATGCGCTGGTTCAAGCCAGGAAAGGCCAGGGCCTGCACGCCCGCTTTGGCGTTGGCGTAGCCGCGAATCAGCTCCGCTGTGGCGTCGGTGCTGTCGTTTTCCAGCAGCAACACCTGCGATGCCCTGCAGAGCGAGCGCAGCTGCTCCACGTTGTGCAGCACGGCCGGCAGCCAGGGCCCACAGCTCTGGGCGCAGCCGGTAATCAGGGCCCGGGGTCTGCCGTTCATGGCTACCCCTAGCTGGCAGGTGGCGAACCGCCATGGGCCGCATGGCTATCCACCCAGCCGGGAAAGGGGAGGCTGCGCTGGTTCGCCCATTGGCGCAGCCGCCGTGGTGCCCAAGCCAGCCAGGCCTGCTGCGAACGGCTAGCCCTGACAAACGCCGAGCGTGGACCGATCAGGCCATACAGCAGAAACAACAGCCGGTATTGCACAAGCACCCAGGCCAGCGGCCGCCAGGGCTGCGGGCTGTCTGCAGGGGTGGGGCCGGAGGCGCCAAGGGCAAAGCGATAGGCCCCGCCAGTGGGCAGGGGGACGCCAGGGCCCCGCTCCAGGTAGGCCTGCTGCACGATGCGGAATTGGTCGTAACCCAGCTCTCGTAGCCCCCGGTGCTGATGCCGAACAGCCCTCAAAGACTCTTTTCCGGTCTCCCAGCTCACAAAGTTGGGGCATTGGGGCAGCAGCACGAGATCGGCCAGCACCTCCCCATCGGCTCCTTCGATGTCGATCTTCAACAACCACGGGCAGCCGTACTGGGCCACCAGCTCCGGCAAGCTCACGGCGGCAACCGGGATCGGCGCAGCATGGGGCAGGCCATGGGCCTCGGCATTGCGTTGCACCCAACGCAAATCCACGCTCCCCCACTCACTGCGGCTGGGGTGGGGGTGAAAGGCCACCTGGCCCAGGCCCCTCTCTTGAGCCACCACCGCAGCGTTCACCAGGGTGAGCTGGCCCCTGGCGATCGCGCCGGCAAACCGCTGCTCGCCCTTGGCTACCAGCTGTGGGTTGGCTTCCAAGGCCACAACCCGGTGTCCCAGGGCCAGGTAGTGGTCCGTGTCCTCACCGAGGTGGAAGCCCAGGTCAAAGATCAGCTTTTGCCCGTCCTGCTTTGGTCCCATCAAAGCGGCCCAAGCCCAGCCAGCAGCTCAGCTGCCACATCTCCCCAGCGGCGGAAGGGGCGGATGTCAGCCTCACCGCTGAGTTGCGTGCGCAGCTCGGGCTCCATCAGCAGGCGCTCTAATCCAGAGGCGATCGAACGCCAGTCTGCCGCATTCACCGTGAGGCAGCCGCCGCCAGCGGCCCGTTCCCCCAGGGCGCCCTCGCCACTGCAGAGGCAGGGCCGCCGGTGCCAGAGGCCCTCGGCCACCGGCAGCCCGAAGCCCTCCTCCAGCGAGGGATAAAGCGTGAGATCGCACTCGCGGTAAAGCTGCTCGAGGCTGGCATCGTCAGCCCGGCCATGCCACTCGATGGCCAGGCCGATCTGGCGGGCCCGCTGCACCAGCTCCACCACCCAGCCCTCGGCGCCCCAGCCCACCAGCTGCAGACGCCAGTGCTGCAGGCCGTGGCTATGCAGCCAGGCCAGGGCCTTCAGCAGGCCGCGGTGGTTCTTGCGCGGTTCCAAGGTGCTGACGCAGAGCAGCTCCAGCACCGCCCCTGGGGACTGGCGCGGGGGCGGCGGGGCCCGTTCACCGCCAAACTCCTCAGCCAGGGGCAAGGCCACGATCCGCGATAGCAGCTCCGGGCTCTGGGCCAAACCCTGCTCCGCCAGGAACGCCAGCAAGTGGCGGCGCGTGGTGTGGGAATTGCAAAACACCCGCTCGTAGCTGGCCAGCGCCGCCATGTAGGTGGCATGGGTAGCGGCGGCCTGGGGGGCGGCGGCCCCGTAGAGCCGGGCCAATCGCAGGGGGATGGCGTCATGGAACAGCCAGGCCATGCGCAGGTTGCGTGGCTTCACAGCAGCCCGCAGTTGGTCTGGGCTGGGGTTATGGGGGCCGCTCACCAGCTCCACGATCAGCAGCCAGCTCGCCCATCCATCCCCCCCCTGCTCGGGCCAAGGCGACCAGGCCGTGGCCGCTGGACCACTCCAGCGGGCCAGGTGCTCCAGGGCTAGGGAGCTGGCGGGAGCCAGCTGTTGCTTGTCTCGATCCCACACCACGGGGATCAAGGCTTGCCCTTGCTCCAAAAGCGCCCTGGCCAACGCCCGGACGCAGCGCTGCACGCCGCTGTTGTGGGCAAAGCGGCTGGTGTGATCCACGTAGTAGTAGATCGGCTTGATGGGCTCTGCCACTTCTCACACGCAAGCTACTGAAGCGATCGCCGTTCTCAAGAAAGGACAGCGACAAGCTCGCATCAGCTAGTCCTGGTCTTCGAGGCTAAATATTATTTCATCGCGGGCATCTTTATAGTGACCCCTGCCAAGATACATCACCTGCCTTTCCAATGGATAACGCAGCAGTTGATTGAAATCGATGCCTACCTGGCAGACTTTTGCGCCGTCATTGTGCTCAAAATAGTGTCTTACGGTCTGGGTGAATAGTCCCGGCCCAGTCAGGCTGCGGATCGCTTCACTTGGCTCCGCAAAGCTGGTGCCCATGTAACTTGCCGCATAGCTGCAGATATTGTTGATCATGGCCTCCAGGATCGGGTGCCGGGGGGCAAAGCCAAACCCCCACTGCACCACATAGTTGTTTGGATGCTGGAGCCGCTGGGCCGCCTGGGGCGATGCCGGCAGCTGGCACCAGTTGTTCTCAAAGCAGATCAGGCCCCGATCCTCGGCCCCCAAGAAAGTGCGCAAGGGTGCCACCACCAGCTTGTTGATATCGAGATAGAAGCCGCCCCGTTCGAACACCACGCAATAGCGAAAGATGTCGGCCCGCATCGCCCCAAAACGGGCCCGCCGGTAAAGGGCTCCGATGGGCTGATCGCCCCAGTGCTCCGCCATGTAGCGATCGCGCTGGTGGGCATCAAACAGGAGGAAGTGGAGCTCCGGATTAAGGGCCCGCAATTCCTGCAGCGCGGCATGGTGGCGCCGGCCAAAGCGGCGAACCTCCGCCGTTTGAAAGCACTGGACCGGAATAGCGCTCGCCGAAGTGGCATGGATGGCGGCTCGGTCATGGAGAGTTTCCAAGGGAAACTCAGACGCCAATTGGCACGCCAGCGCAATGCGCTCTTCAAGAGTTCTGGCCATGGGGTCCTTGCCGGGTAAGCCAGTGCTCCATCACGCTGCGCTCACCCGCTAAGCGCTCCTCCACCAGCTCCCGGATGGAGCGATCCACCCCTGCGGCTTCGCCCAGGCCCTGGTTGGCGGGGCGCAGGTTTGTGAGGGTGTGGGGCTGCAAGCCAAGGAATCGCCACACCTGGTCGCTCACCGCCTGGGGGTCAGCGAAGAACGTCTCACTGCGCAACACAAGCAACTGTTCAGCCGGAAAGAGCCGGGCGTAACGCTCCAGCTGGGGGCCGTAGCGGCTTCTGCTCAAGTAGCTGTGCTCCTGGTGGCTTTGGTGCCGCTCCCCCCGGGCCAGCACCGCCCCTGCCCCTGCCAGGCGTTGGGGTTCCGCATCAAGGGCCTCGGCCAGGGGCAGCGACTCCAACCCCAGGCGCAAGCTGTGGAAATACTGCGACAGCGTCCTCTCCACCGGGTCCCGGAGCAGCACCACCAGGCGCGCCCTGGGGCAGTGGTGGGCGATCCGCTCCGCCGCAAGGGGATGGAAGAGGTAGTAAGGGGTGGCTTCGCCACTGCGCAGCCGCCTGAGCCAGCGGCGGCCCTTGGGGAATTGGTCTTGATACCAATCCCAACCCCGGGCGTAATGGAGCGAGAAGAACTGCAGTTCTTTTTCGGAGGCGGCCCCAATGCGCGGATGGCGCACCACCAGGTCATACAGACTGGTGGTTCCTCCTTTCTGGCATCCAAGGATCAGGAAGTTTGGTTGCCCCATGCCTGGCAAGTTACTAGCGAGCTCATGGAGTAAGCCACCACCACCGTGATGCTCCTGCCCTGCTCCCCGGATCTTGGCCCCTGGCTCCCCATCGCCAGAACCATGGCCCTCTGGCGCCAAGACGGTATGGAAGCCGCCCGCAGTTTCTGGGCGGCCTCCGGCCACCAAGCCAGCGCAGAACCAAGCGGCGCCCTTGGGCCCCTGGCCCGGGAATTGGATCTGCGCTTGGCCGGAGCTCCTGGGCCCCGTCTACTCGTCGACGGCCTTTGGTTCTGCCGCCCTCCCGGGGGCATTGGCAGGGTTTGGGAGCAGATCCTGAGCTGCTGGGCCCTGCAGGGATTGGTGACGCCCCAGGCGCCGGTCCGCCTGATTGATCGCGACAGTCACCTCGCCCAAACCAGCCAATTCGACAGCGTGGTGGGCCAACAGGTTGACCCCCTGGCCATGGGCGCCGTTGCCGCCCTCGAGGAGGAGAACCTGGCCCATGCCACCGCCTGGGGGGCCTCCGTATTTCTCTCCTCCTGGATCTCCACCTGCGCCCGGCGGCCTGGGGTGGTGGTGCCTGAACTGGCTTTGGTGCACGATTGCCTGCCGGAGCGCAGCACCATGCCGGCCGAGCTGGCCCAGCGGCGCCGCCGCTGGTTGCTCGGATCTGCCCACCAGCTGGCCGTCTCCGCCGCCACAGCCCAGGATCTCGAATCGCTCCTGCGGCGCCCCGGCGGCTCGGTGCCCTGGTGCCATCCGGTCGCCGATGGTGTCTTCAGCCAAACCGTGGAGGCAGCAGGCGCCCAACGCCTCTGGGCCGTGCTGCAGCGCAAAACCGGCCTGCATGCAGCGTTTGTGTTGTTGCCAGCCACCAGTGCCATCGGCAGCTACAAAAATCCTGAGCTCGTGGCTGAGGCCGTGGCCCGGATCCCTGGCCTGCAGCTGGTGTTGAGCGGGGTGGGCTCCGACCAACGCCGATCCGAACTGGTGGCGGCCTATCCAGCCTTGCAAGAGCGTTGCCTCGGTGTGGGCTTCACGGAAGTGGAACTGGCCTTGGCCTATCGCCACGCCCTGGCGGTGGTGGTGCCAAGCCGGGTGGAGGGCTTCGGCTTGCCGGCCATCGAAGCCCTCGCCTCAGGAGGCCTCCTGATTGCCGCCAACGCCCGGGGCCTGCGGGAGGCCGCGGGGGAGGCAGGCCTGCGCGTGGACCCAACCCAACCCCAAGAACTCGAGGCCCTGCTGCAGTTGCTGCTGGATGCCCCCTCCCGGGCCTGGTTGGACCCCTTGCTGGAGGAACGGCGCCGCCGCCGTCTGGAGCGCTGCTGTCCGGATTTACTTGGTCTGGCCCTGTTGACCCAGGCACGGTCCCTTTGGAAGCAAGCGAGTTAGGTTCCACCCCAGAATTGTCCACAGGATTTGCCCCAAGCAGCTCCCCTGGTGTTGGTCGTGGGGATGCACCGCAGCGGCACGTCCCTTCTCAGTGGCGTGCTCCATCGCCTGGGCGTGGCCCTGCCTGGAGAACACATTGCCGCTGACCATCACAACCCGGAGGGCTACTTCGAGTGGCGTGACGTGGTGGATCTGCAGGAGCGACTGCTCATTGATCTGGATCGTTGGTGGCCTTCAGCACAAGGCTGTTTGCCGTTGCCCCCGCACTGGCTCAGCCATCCAGCCACCCAGGAGGTCCGTCGCCAGCTCGGTCGCTTGCTGCGCCAAGAGGCGGCCCATCAGAAGGGGCCATGGGCGATCAAGGATCCCCGCACAAGTCGGCTGCTACCGCTGTGGTTAGAGCTGGCCGCAGAGCTGGACATTCCCCTGCGCCTCCTCCTCGCCGTGCGCGATCCGGCCGAGGTGGCCTGCTCCCTGCTCAACCGCGATGCCGAGGTCACAGGGATGGATTTACCCCGAGCCCAGCAGCTCTGGTGGTTGCACAACCTGGAGGTGATCCATGGGGCCCCCACCACGATTCCCCTGGCTGTCGTGGACTTCGGCCGCTGGTTCAGCCAGCCCGAGGCCCAGTTACGGCAGCTCCTAACGGATCTCCCCGATCTGGATCCCAGCGCTGAGCAGCAGCAGCAGGCCCTGGCCCTGATCCAACCCGAGCACCGCCGCTCTGCCGCGGCCCCTGGCTCCTTGCCCCTGCATCGCAGGGTGCGCAGGCTCCATCGCCACTTGCTTCAACCCGGCAGGCGCCGCTGGCCTGCAGCAGCACCTCCCCAAAACTTCCGCCAGGGCCCTGCCCAGCTACCCGATCCTGAAGCCCTCGCCGCCGACCCCAGCCGCTGGTCCCAATCGCTAACCCTCTGGCAGCACCATCCCGCCCCCCGCCATGGGGGTGCGGTGGAGCTGGCCCCGCAAGCGGTGATCAGCCTGTGTGGCCTCTCCCTGAACGCTTGGCAATGCCACCTTTGGCTGCAGAAACTGCCCATACCTGGGCTTGGCCATCAAGCCCTTCAAACAACCAGCCCAGACCCCCACAATCTCCACCTGGCCCCTGGCGGTGTTCCTCAGCCAGGACTGCCCGTGGTCGAGCGGGTGGCCCTCAACCTGGAGTTCCCACCGGTTGAGAGGGCCCAGCACTGGCTGAGCCATTTACGCAACCAGCAGGCGATCTGGGATCCCAATCCAGCCAGAGTCGGTTTCTTACGGGCCCTCGGCCTGCCGGCCTATTGGCTCGACCCAGCGGCGCCGGCCAATGGCTGGCTGCAACAGCCAGGCGCCCTGGATCCTGGTGTCTGGTCTTCCCTGCTCGGCCTGGCCGCTCCGGCTGCCGGCCATGTGGTGGTCTTGGGTGCCGCTGGCCCTCAGTGGGACCGGGCCCTTGCCGAGGAGGAATCCCATGGGATCCCGCCCGGCGTCATGCCCATGGCCTACCTACCAGGCTGGCCTGAGCTCATCATCTCCACCCCCGCAGCCGCCCTCGCCCAGGCCGGCTGGCTGGAGGAGGAGGCGGCCCGATCTGCCCAGCTGGTGTGGATCGACTGCACCGATGCGGGCCTTGATCCAGCCCTGGCTGCGCTCTCTTCGGTAGCCCGGTCTTCAATCGCCCTGGCGCCCCCACTCACCCCCGCCGAGCTCCGCAGCCAGTTGTCTGGCCAGCCCCTTCTGGCCTTGGCAGACGATCGCCCCTCACCCGCCGTCGAAGAGCTATTCCGGTGGGAGCTATCGATTCCGGCCCAGGCAGCGGTGGTGGTGAGCCTCTACAACTACAGCGATCGCATTGCTGCAGCCCTCGACAGCGCGGCTGCCCAAAGCCAGCAGCAACTCGAACTGATTGTTGTTGATGACGCCTCCAGTGATAGCGGTCCTGCAGTCGTGCAGGCCTGGATGGCCGCCCGGGTGAAAGCTGGAGGCCATCCCTTCGTCCACCTGCGGCTGCTCCGCCATGGGTCCAATGCCGGCTTGGCCGCTGCCCGCAACACCGCTTTTCAAGCGGCTACGGCACCGTGGTGCTTCGTGCTCGATGCCGACAACGCCCTCTATCCCGATGCATTGCGCGCCTGTTTGGAGTTGGCCCATGCAGGTTCGGCCGATCTAGCCGTTGTGCATCCCTTGTTGGCCGTGGAGGCAGAGACAACACGGCCCGACGAACTACGCAGCTTGGTCAGACCCCAGAGTTGGCAGCGCGAGCGCTTCGCCTTTGAGAACCATGTGGACGCCATGGCCCTGGTCCGTCACACCGCCTGGGAAGCCGTGGGGGGATATACCCACATCGAGGGCGGCTGGGAGGACTACGACTTTTGGTGCAAGTTGATTTCAGCTGGATTTCATGGCCTTCAATGCCCTCGCGTCCTGGCTGTGTATCGCAGCCATTGCCAATCCATGAGTCACACCGCCACCAACCGGAGCTGGAAAGCCCTTTCCCGTACGCTTCAAAATCGCCATCCCTGGCTGCAGCATCCCCAGGCCTTCTGATCGACCCCGTCGCTGAACCATGAGGACAAGCCGAGCGATTCACGCCCTCGTGCGCAGCCTTGCTGGTGCCCCAGGCGACAGGCTTCTGGTCGCTATGGCCCTGGTGGCCCTGGTGCGCCAGCGCCGGCTATGGCTGAAAGCCTCGCCCTTGATTGCCGCTGTCCCAGCCCTTGGCCGTCCCAAGCTCAAGCTCTGGCAGGCCATTGCTGCAGCCCTTGCCCGAAACAACCCACCACCTCCACCCCAACTAGCGGAGGTCAAGGTGGCCTTGAAAGCCACCCAGGCCTACCGCGATGCTGAAGCACGCCTGGCCCGGAGCGCTAGCTCCCCCTTCGGCAGAAGTGTTCATTACAGGGCACTGCTTGACCACTGGCGGGCCCAGCCTCCAGAGCGGCTGATGATCTTTCATCATCACGACCGCCGCGGTTGGCTCCCCCGCAGCTGGATGGAGGCCCTTCTGGCCATTGGCCAGGCCGGTTGGACGGTGGTGCTGTCTTCCAATGATCTTCAACCTCACCTCGCCCAGGAACTTGAGCAATCGGGAATTGTTTTAGCTCTGCGGGCCAATGTGGGGCTCTGTCTTGGGGCCTACAAAGATCTCGCCCTTCTGCTCCAGCAAGACCATGGGTTGGTGGCAGGCCTCAGCTCTTTGGTGCTCTGCAACGACAGCACCCTGCCCGTGGCCCCGGCAGCTTCCCTCATCAGCCAACTAGAGGCGTGGGCTGAGGTTGGCGAAAGCAGCGAGCGCCCCTTCTTGGCCGGCATGACTGACTCGGCGCAGCGCGGGGCCTACCACCTGCAGTCCTACCTCCTCTATGCCAATGGCGCTCTGGTTCAGCATCCAGCTTGGCTGCGTTTCTGGCTGGAATTTCGGGTTTGTGGCACCAAAGATGACCTGATCAACACCGGTGAAATTGGCCTCTCCCAGGTAGCCCTGGCAGCCGGTGTGACCATATCTTGCGCCTATCCACTCATCGCAGGACTGCTGGATGGGGAGGCCATGGCCGATGAATTGCTTGGGTTTGGCATCGTCCAACCCAAGCATGTGAACCAGACGCTGTTCGCTTGGCAGAGCCTCCTCGAGCGGGGCTTCCCCTTGGTGAAGAAGCACGTGCTGTTCGATCTGCTCGAAAACCAGGGGCACCCGATGGCCATCGCCACCCTGGCCCGCTGGATTCCTCCCGCTCGCCGTGCCCTACTCGCGGCCGATCTGCAGGAGCTGTTTGTGAGTCGCTACGCCTTCACCACCCCGGATTCCGGTTGACCGCCGTGCTCCAACTCCTACGGGAATGGCCACCTGGCTATGGCGGAGTCGAACGGGTCGCCCATGAGCTGGCCCTGGAGTGGCAGAGATTGGGTGAACCCGGCGCGGTGTTCAGCCTGGTGGCCCAGCCGAGCGCCTGGGCTGAAGTTGATCCCCTGCCTGTCCCTTACCAACGGGTACCGCTGGCGCGCTTGTCCTTAGGACGCCTGCTCATCCCCCTGCCAAGCCCAGGGTTGCTGCGACTGCTCCTGGCTCCAGAACCCCTCCATGCCCACCTGCCCTGTCCGGCGGTGCTGGCCCTGGTGGTGGCGGCTCGCTTGCTGCGGCCCCGCCGCCCCATCAGCCTGCACTGGCACTCCTTCCTCGAGCCGGCCCCCACGCCGTCCGGTCGCCTGTTTGGCCTCTACCAGCGCCTGGCGGAGCTCCTGCTTCCTCTTTTCCCGCGCATTGTCACCACCTCACCGCCCCTGCAGCAGGAGCTCCTGGCCATCGGCCTACCACCCCGTTCGGTGCGGGTGCTGGCCTGCAGCCTGCCGAAGCAGGCAGAAGACCAGGCCCTGGCCCTGGCCGCTCTCCGGCTGCAAGAGGCATCGCCACCAGCCCAGTTCCTGCCGCAGCAGGCGTTTGATTTCCGCCTACTCAGCATCAGCCGCCTCGATAGCTACAAACGCATCGACTGGTTGATTGAAGCCCTGGCGGCCGCCCAGGCCCTGATGCCCCAGGGTGGCCCCGTTTTGCAGCTCGATGTGGTGGGCGATGGACCCGATCGCCCGGCCCTGGAACGGCAGGCCCTGGCCCAGGCGCCTGGCCGCGTGCGCTTCCACGGCCGCCTGGATGAACCCGCCAAATTCGCCCTGTTGGCGCGGGCTGATCTGCTGGTGCTGGCTGCAAACCGCTGCAATGAGGCCTTCGGCATCGTCCAGCTAGAAGCCATGGCCTGTGCTGTGCCGGCTGTGGCCTTTCAGCATCGCCGCAGCGGCATGCACTGGGTTAGCCGCATCCAGGCCCTCCCCTGGGATGGCCGCCGCCGCTCCCTCGCGCCGGTCATTGCTCGGTTGGCCACCGATCCAGCCCTGCTGGCCCAGGCCCGCCGTGGCGCCCATCAGCGCTACCTCCAGGAGTTCAGTCGACCGGTTTGGCAGGCAGGATTTCGGCAGGCCTTCGCCCCATGAGTGCTGGCTCCCCGCTGATCAACCTGCTGCCCTACCGCCCGGCCGCCACAGGCCTGAGTCGCTACGTGGAGCGGTTGCTCGCGGCCTGGCCTGGCGCTACCGGGCAGCCACCGCCCCAGCAGCTCCGCCTGCGGGCCGATGGGGAAGCCGAGCTCTCCTGCGCGCTGCCGTTGCCAGGGCGCCAACACGCTCGCCGCCTGCGTTGGTTGCAGGCCAACGCCCTGGTGCAGCACGCCGTGCCCGTGGGCCGTCTCGTCAACCAGGCCAACCCCGGCCTGATCTATTCCCCCTACACCGATCGGCTGCTTGGTGTTCGCGATCGGCCCCAAGTGATCACCTGCCACGACCTCATTCCCCTCTATTGCAGCAACAGCCGTCGGGCCTACTGGCGCAGTCGCCTTTGGTTACCCCTCCACCTCCAGGGCGCCAACCGCGTGGTCGCCATCAGCGGCCATGTGGCGGATCTGCTGGTGGAAAACGGCCTAGCTGCCGATCGCATCGTGGTGGTGCCCAACGGCGTAGAACCGGCCACCGATCCCGTGCAAGCGCCAGGCTCCGCCGATGTGCTGGTCATTGCCCGCCATGCCCGCAACAAAAACCTCGGCGCCGCCCTGGAGGGCTTCGCTTGGTTCCTGCGCCTGCAGCCCAGCTGGGAGGGCCAATTGCTGCTGGTGGGGCGCCCGGATCGGGCCACCCCCCAACTGAAGCGTCTCGAGCTGGAGCTCGGCCTACAGGGCAGGGTTCGGTGGATCGATGACCTTTCCGAGCCTGAGCTGGAGCAGCAACTACGCCGCAGTTTCTGCCTGCTGTCTTGCAGTCTGATGGAAGGATTTGATTACCCCCTACTGGAGGCCCAGGCCCGGGGCATTCCCACCCTGGCCAGCCGCATACCGGTCCACTGGGAACTCCATCGTGAGCACGCTCTCTTTTTTGAAGTGGGAGATTGTGGGGCTAGCTTGGGTGGCATTCTTCAGCAGCTCGCGCGCGACTCCGGCCTTTGGCAACAGCTCTCCCAGGCGGGTCCAATCCACGCCCAGCAGTACAGCGTTTGCCGCCAGGTGAAACAGATTGCGGAGCTCCTGGCCAGCATCCAGCTCTGATTCTTCGCAACGTCTCCCTGGAGATTCCCGTCTTCACCAGCGAGAACCGCAGCCTCAAATCCAGCTTGATCCGCTCCGTCACTGGCGGCCTGCTCCGCCAGGGCCGCTCCGGTTCTGTGATCACGGCTTTGCAGGCGGCCACCTGCACCATTTACGAAGGTGAGCGTGTGGCCTTAATCGGCCATAACGGTGCTGGCAAATCCACGTTTCTCAAGCTGGTATCTGGTGTTTACCAGCACAGTGCCGGTCATCTGGAGACGCGCATCCGGGTGTTTCCGATGATCCACAAGAGTTTCATCACCAGTCCTGAGTTAAGTGGCCTTCAGGCCATTAAGGCTCACTATTTGCTGGCGACCGGCAATCTGCGTGGATTCGAGGAGTTCTGCAGTGATGTGGTGAACTTCTCGGGTTTGGGTGATTTTGTACGCCTCCCCCTCAAGACCTACAGCCAGGGCATGTCGGCCCGGTTGTTGTTTGCCGTGCTCACCGCTGGCCGGCATGAATGCCTGGCCATGGATGAGGGTTTCGGCGCCGGCGACAGCAGCTTCTACGATCGAGCCCAGCAGCGGCTGGAGGACTTCATCAGCGCCACCGGAACCCTGCTGTTGGCCTCCCACTCCGATGATCTGCTGCGCCGCTTTTGCAACCGTGGCTTGGTCTTCAATCGAGGCCGAATCGTCTTTGATGGCCCCCTGGATGAGGCCCTGACCACCTATCACCAGCAGCAGCCCACAGCAGCATGAATCGTTTGACGAAGCAACCTGTGGGTGCTCCCTCCCAGGCCACGGTGATGGAAACCCTTCGCCTGGCATGGGCCCTGCGGCGGGTCTGGTGGTTCACCGCAACGGCCCGCACCAAGGCCCGCTTCGCCCGCACGTTTTTTGGCAGTTTCTGGCTCGGGCTGTCCAACGTGCTCTCGATTGCCGTGCTGGCCGTGGTGTACGGGACGGTCTTTCGCGTGCAAAATTTCAACGCCTATGTGGTGTTTCTCGGCACAGGCCTGGTGGTATGGAATGCCATCTCTTCCGCCATTAGCTCAGCCCCAAACCTGTTTGAGCACAACCACACCCATTTGCACAACACCAACCTCCACCCCGTGTTCTATTCCTTGGAGGAGTGGGCCTTTCAAATTCAGACCTTTGGTCAGTCCTTCCTCTTGGTCCTTTTGGCCCTGAGTTGGTACCAGCACGACCTTCTCTGGCATCTCCTCACGGCGGGATGGCTACCACTACTTAATCTTCTGTTGTTTATCTACTGGCTGCCCCTCATGGTTTGCCTGCTGGGCTCTCGTTATCGGGATCTCTATCAGCTGGTGCCGATTGTCTTGCAACTGGTATTTTTATTGTCTCCGATTCTCTACGAAAAGAAGAATCTTGGCAACATGGCCTGGACAGCCGATTTCAACCCTCTCTATCGCGTGATTAGTCCGCTCCGCCATGCCCTGGTCCAAGGTGATGCCCGCTGGGCCATGGATCTTGGGCTGCTCGGGGTGAATGTGGTCGGTGTGATTTGTGCCATCCACTGGTTAAACCGTGAACGCCGCCACCTTCCCTTCTTGATCTGAGTTTGGTTCAGGGGCGATTCACTGGCGTCCAAATCCTCGTCGAACTTATGGCGAGCCCAAACAACAAACTCTCGCTGATTAGCCCAATCTTCCGATCCGTTCGCCGTCGTAACCGGCACGCATAAGAACCTCCTTGCACCACTGATGGTGCTCGAGCGTCCAGAGGACCGTAGCTTCCAGGCCCTGCTGGAAGTTGTGGAGGGGCTTCCAGCCCAGCTCACTGCAAATCTTGGTGGGATCGATCGCGTAGCGAAGATCGTGACCGGGGCGATCCGCCACAGGGGTAATCAGCCGGCTATGGGGAGCACCGGCCGGACGCAGCTGATCCATGAGGGAGCAGATCGCATCCACCACCTGCTTGTTGGTGCACTCGCTAGCGAACCCATGGTCACCAGCACCACCCACGCAGTAGCTCTCCCCCAGGCGTCCCCGGGTAGCTGCCAACAACAGTGCTTCCACGTGGTCATCCACATAGAGCCAATCACGCACATTGGCGCCATTGCCATAGAGGGGAATCGGTTCCCCCGCAGCTGCCTTGAGGATCACCACCGGAATCAACTTTTCCGGGAACTGCCAGGGGCCGTAGTTGTTGGAGCAGTTGGTGAGCACCACGGGCAGCCCATAGGTGTGGTGCCAAGCCCGGACCAAATGGTCGCTGGCGGCCTTACTGGCCGAATAGGGCGAGCGGGGGTCATAGGGAGTCGTTTCACTGAAACGACCGGTGGGGCCCAGGGAACCAAACACCTCATCGGTACTGATGTGGTGCAAGCGAAAGTGGGCCTGACGCTCCTGGGGCAACTGTTCCCAGTGGCTCCGCACCGCCTGCAAAAGATGAAAGGTGCCTGTCACGTTGCTCTCGATGAAGGCCCCAGGCCCATCGATGGAACGATCCACGTGGCTCTCGGCTGCTAAATGCAGCACCAAATCGGGATCGGCTTGGCGTACCGCTGCGTCCGTAGCTGCGGCATCGGCCAGGTCCACCTGAAGCACTTGATGGCGCGGGCCCCAGGGTCCTTGCGCGGCTGGACCTAGCCCCGCCACCAGCTGGTTAATGCCGGTGAGATCGCTGGCGTAGCCGAGTTTGTCGAGGTTGAAGATGGTGGCACTGCTGCCGCTGAGCAACCGGCGCACCACTGCTCCACCAATGAAGCCTGCCCCCCCAGTCACCAAGACCCTTGTGATGCCCTCAGGCAAAAGCAAAGACACCAAGCAAACGGGTTGAACAGAAGTTGATCATCCCACTTCCAATCCAGGAAGGTCTCAGGCTCTGCCGCTGGAAACACCCAGTCCGGCAGCACGGCCCATCCCCAAGTGCTTCCCCAAGTCAAACCCCCTCAACATCACCGGTTGTCTGCCAGCCCCACGAGCACCTGGTGCAGCGCAAATTGCCAATGCACCGGATCCAAGGCCAAAAGGGAGCGCGTTCGGGTGCTGTCGAGCAAGGAGTAGCTGGGGCGTTGGGCCAGTGTTGGGTAGTCGGCGGTGGTGATTGGCCTGACCGTGGCTGCCTGATCAAGCAAACCGGCTGCCACGGCCAACTCGCCAATCGCCACGGCGAAGTCGTACCAGCTGGCCGCACCAGCATCGCTCCAATGCAACACCGGAGGCAGGGCCTGCTGCGCGATCAACCGCCAACAGACCCGCGCCAGGCCGGCAGTGCTGGTGGGGCAACCCACCTGATCCGCCACCACCCCGAAGGATTCACCAGCAGCAGCCTTGAGGCGGTGCAGACGCAGCATGGTGAGTAGAAAATTTTGGCCCACAGGGCCGTACAGCCAACTGGTCCGCACCACTGCCCGCCGGCCCTGGGGCAAGGCTTCCAGCACCGCCACCTCACCAGCCGCCTTGCTGGTGCCATAGACCCCCAGGGGCTGGACCCTTTGATCGGGCCCATAGGGCGAGCCTTGGTTGCCGGCAAACACAAAATCGGTACTGATCTGGAGCATCCGGCCACCGGTTTGGGCCAATGCTTCAGCAAAGGCAGCAGGGGCTCCAGCATTCACCGCATGGGCCAGTTCCGGCTCACTCTCAGCGCGATCCACGGCGGTGTAGGCACCAGCATTGAGCAGCCAATCAGGCTTCAGCTCACGCACGAGGCTGGCGCAGGCCTTGGCATCGGCGAGATCCAACGCGTGGCGCGTTAGCGCGATGAGCTCAATGCCCGGGGGCAAGCAGGCCTGCAGAGCCTGGCCCAACTGCCCCGCCGCTCCGGTCACCACGACGCGCACACCGTCGCCCATCTAGAAGAGATCCTCCGCTTGGACATCCGCCCACCAGGGGGCAAGAGCGTCCTTCTCCGCCAGCAGCGGCGCCATTCCCTCAAGCTGCCCCAGCGGCCAGGTGATGGCGAGCTGCGGATCATCCCAGCGAATCGCCCGCTCGCACCCTTGGTTCCAGAAGTCGGTGGTTTTGTAGAGCACCTCAGCGTGGTCGCTCAGGGTGAGAAAACCGTGGGCAAATCCCTCTGGCACCCAGAGCTGCTGGTGGTTTTCGGCACTCAAGACAGCCCCCACCCACTCACCAAAGCTGGCGGAGCCCCGGCGCAGGTCCACGGCCACATCAAAGATTTCACCAACGATGCAGCGCACCAACTTGCCCTGGGGATGGGGCGGCAACTGGTAGTGGAG
>Ga0310332_10209_pt1 | contig 16065 bp, 17 predicted proteins | sample LakMicSRFLOrngD5_FD_195546 | JGI IMG/M metagenome (GOLD analysis project Ga0310332, IMG submission 195546) | Enriched freshwater cyanobacterial communities from Lake Michigan, Michigan, United States - MI23.SRFL.Orng.D5 (v2) (version 2) | ecosystem: Environmental > Aquatic > Freshwater > Lake...
ATGGCGATGAAGTCTCGATTGTGCCGGCCGTGGCCGGTGGTTAACGCAAACCCCTCCGCCCCCCTGTTGCGACGATGACCCAGGCAATCCGTCCGTTTGCCCCCCAGTCACCGAATCCCAGCGACCCCTCCGACCGGGGCGGATCAGGTCCTGCCGGGTATGGCTCCAATAACCATGGCGTCAATACCCATGGATCCCTGGAAGACAAGGCCCGCTTCTTCGACTACCGCGAAGCCGCCAATCCGGTGCGCAAGGGGCTCACCGAACCCATTGGCTATCGCCAATGGGGACCTTCGCTCCATAGCTCGGGACCTACGGCGGTCCTGCCACTCGATACCAGCGCCGAGCTGGGCTGCCCGTCGCCAGCCACCAGCCCAGGATTGGCGGCTAGCTTCCTGCGTCTTGAAGCGGGCGCCAGCGTGGCGGCCACGGCCCGGGCCAGCAGCTCCCTGTTCTTTGTGCTTAAGGGCCAGGGCCAGGTGGAGCGTAAGAGCTCGGACCTGGGGCATTCAATCCAGCGCGCCTGGGGCGAGGGCGATCTGTTCGTGCTGCCGGCAGGAGCGGTGCCAACCCTGAGCGCCGATGTAGCCAGCGTTTTGTACTGGGTGCACGATGGCCCGCTGCTGACCTACCTGGGGGTCAAACCCTCTGAGCCCCGCTTCGAGGCCACCTTCTATGGCGGTGAACGGCTCAAATCCGAGCTCAATAGCCTGATGCAGGATCCCAGCTCCCAGCGCAGCAACCGGCTCAGCATCCTGCTGGCCAACGCCGATTTGCCAGCTAGTCGCACGGTCAGCCATACCCTCTGGGCCATGTATGGCGCCGTGCGGGCGGGCTCCTGCCAACCACCCCATCGTCACCAGTCCGTGGCGATCGACCTGATCATCGACTGCGATCCCGGCTGCTACACCCTGGTGGGACCAACCCTCGCGGACGACGGATCAATCCTGAATCCAACCCGGGTCGAATGGGAACCAGGAGGAGTGTTTGTGACGCCCCCGGGCCACTGGCATGCCCATGTCAATGAGAGTGGCAAGGTTGCCCATCTGCTGCCGATCCAGGACGCGGGCCTCCATACCTACCTGCGCAGCCTCGATATTCGCTTTAGCGGTTAAGGGAGCCTGGCAAGGGTCTCCCGTTTGGCCAGACTCTCTTTAGCCCCGAAGAATGATCAGGTCCCTGCTCGAAAGCGATCGCAAAGCTTGCGGGACGAGCAGGGCGTAGACCTATCTCCTCAACCAGCGACAACGGATTCGCGGGCAGCTTCATGGCGACTGACAACGGCGCGGAACTCTTCGCCGCCAAGGGTTTCCTGCTCAATCAACAGGTCCACCAATGCGTCGATCAGGTCTCGCCGTGGCGCCAGCAGGTTGATGGCTTCCTGGAGGGATTCCCGGGCGAGACTGCGCACGAGCGCATCAATACGATTGCCCGTTTCACGGGAATAGTGGGGATCGGAGCGCAACCAATCGCGTCCGAGGAACACTTCGCCCCCATCGGCTTCTAGGGCCACCGGCCCCAGGCTAGAGAAGCCATAACGGGTGACCATCTCGCGGCAGATGCGGCTGACCATCTCCAGGTCACCGCTGGCCCCCTGGGTCACCTCACTGGGACCGAACACCACCACTTCCGCCGCTCGGCCGCCCATGGCCACCACCAGGCGGGCGCGCAGGTAGGCCTTACTGATCAGGCCTGAATCCAGGATTTCCTCGTCGGGCATGGTGCGGGCAAAGCCGCCAACGCCACCGGCCCTGGGCAGCAGGGTGACCTTGTCGAGTTGGTCGGCCTGGGGCAGGAGGGTGGTGAGCAGGGCGTGGCCAATCTCGTGATAGGCAATCAGGCGCTTCTTGGCGCTGTCCTGCAGGGGCGCCACCCCCAAGCCCATGGTGATGCGTTCGAGGGCATCGTTGAGGGCCTGGTCGTTAATGGTTTGGAGATCTCGGCGGGCCGTGAGAATCGCCGCCTCGTTGAGCAAATTCGAGAGATCGGCACCAGAAAATCCGGGAGTGCGGCTTGCCCAGTCACCCAGGGATACCTCCCCATCGAGGGGCCGGCTACGGGCATGAACGGCCAGGATTTGCTCGCGGCCACGGCGATCGGGAAGGTCAACCACGATGCGTCGATCAAAACGACCGGGCCGCATCAGGGCCGTGTCGAGCACATCGGGCCTGTTGGTGGCCGCCAGCAAGATCACGCCAGAATTGTCCTGGAAACCATCCATCTCCGTGAGCAACTGGTTGAGGGTTTGCTCGCGCTCATCGTTGCCACCGCCAATACCGGCACCACGCTGGCGACCGACCGCATCGATTTCATCAATAAAGATGATGCAGGGGGCCTTTTCCTTGGCGCGGCGGAACAAATCACGCACCCGTGATGCCCCCACCCCCACAAACATCTCGACAAATTCAGATGCTGCGATCGAAAAAAAGGGCACTTCGGCTTCGCCGGCGATTGCTTTCGCCAGGAGGGTTTTACCTGTTCCTGGGGGGCCAACCAACAGCACCCCTTTGGGGATCTTGGCACCGATGGTGGTGAAGCGTTCAGGCTGGCGCAGGAAGGTCACCACCTCTTCAAGCTCCTGCTTGGCCTCGGCGATACCGGCTACATCTTCGAAGCGCACATCGATACTGCCTTCAGGTTGGATGCGGGCCTGGCTGCGGCCGAAGCCCATGGCCCGATTGGCCACCTGGCTGGAGCGGCGAATCAGCAGGGTGAGGCCTCCAAACAGCAACACCACCAACAGGATGTTGCCGATTAAACCGGCGGTGGCCTCATCGCGGCGGTCATCGCGAACGGTCAAGGGCACCCGGGCCTGCTGGGCTGTGCGCAGCAGCTCCTGGTCATTGCTGAAAACAGGCACCTGGACCTTGGCACCGGCCGGATAGGTGACGGTGACTTCCCGGCGCAGCAGGGACAGCTCCAGATCCTTGACCTGGCCAGAGCGAACCTGTTGCAGCAACTTGCTGTAGCTGGGCGGTGGTGGTTTGGCCAGGCCCAAATCGCCCAGCAGGGACGGGCGCTCCGCCGGTCGCTGCCCGGGCGCTGATGGGAGCTGGGGTGCTGGCTGTGGAGTGCTGCTGCTCACAAGACCCAGTCAATGGTTGGGAGCTTAGCGATTTGACGAAAGGCGAGGCGGCAGCGGAAGATTGTTGTTTAGTTGCGCGAAAGGGATGGCTGTCCCCAAGAAGAAAACATCGAAAGGCAAGCGCAATCAGCGCCACGCCACCTGGAAGGGCAAGGCCCGGGTTGCGGCCCAAAAGGCCCTCTCGATCGGCAAAGCCGTGCTGAGCGGCCGCGCCCAAGGCTTCGTCTATCCGATTGCTGAAGAGGAAGAAACCGAAGCCTGAGCCCGGTGAGGGTTGCCTTGCTGGGAGCTAGGGGCCCCGGGCATACCCCGGAGCGCTTTTGGCCCCATCAAGCCTTAATTGGGGCCCGGCCTGGATCAAACTCCCGGCCGGGCCCTTGCCATAGGCAGCGTCTGCGGCAATCGAGCAGCTGAACCTGGTCCGCCCCAGCCAGCAGGGGCTTGAGGTACAGCTCGGGCGGCAAGGAACACAGGCTGGAGCGCACCAACTGGTCGATCCTGCTGCCGCTGAGCCAGCCCCCCCCCTGGCGCCGTTGCTGGGCCTCAGCTTGAAAGCGCCAGCGCCGGGGCAGACGCCAATCCTTGGGCCATAGCAACCACAGTCCATTGAGCTGGTGCCAAAGGGGTTGGTAGGGCCCTAGGGCCTGGTCCCAGCGCGGCAACCAGGCCCACTCATCCGGCCCAAGCCAGGGGGCGCCCAGCAAGCGTGGCTCGGCCCCCTTGGCGGCCTGGATCTGGCTATCGCCGATGGGTCGGCAGCCGATCAGCCAGCCCTCCAGAAGGAGGCCATCGGCGACCTCCTGGCTAGAGCCCCAACGGTCGCCGCAGCCCTGGCGCAGGGTTTTATCAAACCGAGGCAAACGCAGCTGGCCATCGCTGCCTTGGCGCCATTGGTCAATCGCCTCGACCAGCAGCCCAGGCTCATGGCTGCCCGGGGGCACCCGATCCACGCCAAAGGGATTGGCCGCCATCGCCTGCAGCCGAGGCCCATAGGGCAGGTAGGCGTCATCGATGGAGGCCACGGCCAGGCGCAGGCCCTGGGCGGCGGCCTGCTGGGCCAAGCGCCGGGCCAGGGTTGATTTGCCGGCGCCCACGGGTCCGTTGAGGCCGACCACGGGGCGCTGTCCCTGCTGGGCCAGGCTGAGCAGCCTGGTGATCAGGGTGGCATCAAAACTCATGAACCCAGCTTGAAGGCCTCCAGCACCACCGCATAGACCAGACCAATGCGCAGGTTGTCGAGCACGATCCAGGTCAAGGAAGGATCGTCGGCCACCAGGCGACTGCGCAGGCGCACGACAAGCTCGATCACCAGCAGCCAGATCAACACCACCACGGGCCGGTGGCCAATCATCTGCAGGTAGTAGGCCGTGAGGTTATTGCCGGCGTAGAGGCCCACAAGCAAGGCCAGCAAGCCCATACTGCGCCGGCGCCAGTTGCCACGAAGGTTGCCAACCAGGGAGCGGACCAGCTGGCCCAGCAGCAGTTCAAAGCGCGTGCTTTGCAGCTTCGGAGGCGTCATGGCTGCAACAGCTGGTGGAGATAGCCAAGGGAGATCGGGCCGTCCAAGCAAGGGGGACCATGCAGAACAAGGGCTGGTTGGTTGGCGTCACCCAGGTGGCTGACCAGGGCGGCGGCACCAGCAAAGGATTCGATCGCATGCTCGGCGCTGGCCAGGCTGCGGGTCACCAGGGTGGCAATGCCTGCCCCCGTAGCGGCGGCCAGGCCCTGGGGCGAATCCTCGATCGCCACAACCTGCCCCGGGAGCAGGTTCAGCAGCGCCAGGGCGCGCTCGTAGCCCTCGGGATCGGGTTTCTTGCGCGCCACATCCTCACCACACACCCAAACGGCCAGCTTGACCATCAGGTTGGGGAGCAACTGCCGCAGCAAGGCCTCCACAGCCTCGCGGCCACTGGTGGTGACGATGGCCTGGGGCAGGCCGCTGGCAGCAGCTTCCGCCATCAGCCGGGCCACCCCCGGGCGCAGCCGCACTTCACCGGCCTGGACCAGCTGGCGGTAGTAGACCTGTTTGGCCCGTTGCAGGGCGGCCAGGCGCGCGTCCGAGAGCTCAACACCAGCTACGGCCATGCCGTAATGGCGCATGCGTTCCTGGCCGCCACTGATCGCCAGCAGGTTCACGTAGGTGGCCAGATCCCACTGCCAAGCAAGCCCCGCCTCGGCAAAGGCGCGGTTAAACGCCAAACGATGGCCTTGGAGCTCCGTTTCCGCCAGGGTTCCATCCACATCCCAGAGCAGGGCAGCAGGCAAGCGATCGGAGCCGGATCCGGGCATGGGGGCAGGCTAAAGCCGCAGCCTGGTTGCACCAGATCCAACCGCCGCAACCGCAGCCAGCGTGACCCGCTTGGCAGAGACCATGCCCATCGGCAGGCGGGATGGGGCGGCGCGGAATGGGACGGCGAAGAAAGAGGCGGCGCAGACTGGATCGCCACAGACTGGTTAGGCCAAGACTGGTCAGGCCCAGACTGGTGCGGCGCAGACTGGTGCGGCGCAGAATGACGTCCTACCGGATCCCCGCCTTGGCGCCCTTGCCAACCGAGCCCCGTTGGCAGTTGCCGGCGCCGCTTCTCCCCAAGCCCCGATCCCTGGTCCAGCAAGAGTTGGCCCCTCCAGGGCAGAAACAACCAGGGACAAGGGCGAAAGGATCACGCGGCAAAGCAAAACGGGCCAGCGATGTCCCCGAAACACCAGACGGGGCGAGCCGCCCCCAAGCCAGCCAGCTCGAGGCGTCCCCCAGCCCAGGGATCAGGGAGCTCACCGAGCCGGCCCCAGGAGTTCCAGCGCAAGCGGCCAACCCCTTTGGGCTTCCCGCCCCCCTGCTGGCGCTGTTACAACGACGCGGCTTTGTTACGGCCGAGGCGATCGGGGGGCTGCTCGATCCGCCCCCGGCCCCGGAGCCGGCAGACCATTTCGCCGACCTAGCAAAGGCCGTCGCCCGCCTACGCCAGGCCTGCAAGGTCGCTGAGGCCGTGGCCATCTGCGGCGACTACGACGCCGATGGCATGACCAGTACGGCCCTGCTCGTGGGGGTGTTGCAACGCCTTGGGGCCAAGCCCCAGGCCGCCATTCCCAGCCGCCAGGAGGATGGCTATGGGCTGAATGTCGCCATGGTCGAGCGGCTCCATGGCGAGGGCGTTGGCCTGCTGGTCACCGTGGACAACGGCGTTGCTGCCCGAGACGCCCTGCTGCGCGCCCAGGCCCTAGGCCTTGATGTGATCCTCACAGACCACCACAGCCTTCCTGACGAACTTCCGCCTTTTTTGGCCCTGCTCCATCCGGCCTGTACGCCGGAGGGCTCCCCCTACCGGGGCTTGGCCGGCGTGGGGCTGGCCTACGTCTTGGGCCAGGCCCTAGCCCGCGCCATGGGCGACCAGCAGGGCCTGGCCAATGCCCGCGATCTGTTCTGCATCGGCACTATTGCCGACATGGCTCCCCTGGTCGGGGTGAACAGGCGCTGGTTGATGGATGGACTGCCCGGGCTCAAGGGCAGCGCCCTGCCTGGTCTGCAGGCCCTCCAACAGGTGGCTGGTTTAGATGATGGCCCGATCGATGCCGGCAGTGTCGGCTTCCAGCTGGCACCGCGCATCAATGCGGTGGGCCGGCTCGGGGATCCCCAGTTAGTGGTGGACCTGCTCACCACCGCCGACCAGGCCGAGGCCCTAGAGCTGGCCCGGGCCTGTGAGGGCTACAACCGCCAACGCCGGGAATTGTGTGAGGCGATTGAGGCGGAGGCCGTGGCCCTGGTGGAGGCCGACGGCGACCAGAAAAGTCCCTTCCTGCTGCTGGCCCAAACCCACTGGCACCATGGCGTGATCGGCATCGTTGCCTCCCGTCTGGTGGAGCGCTTCAGCCGGCCTGTGGCCCTGCTGGCCTCCGAAGGGGATGGGCGGCTGCGGGCCTCGGTGCGGGCACCGGTTGGCTTTGCCGCCGACCAGGCACTCAAGGCTTGCCACGATCTGCTGATTCGCTACGGCGGACACCCAGCGGCTGGGGGCTTCACCGTTTTGGCCGAACGGGTGGCCGAGCTGCATGGGCGCCTCAATGGGCTGGCGGCCGCCTGGCTTCAGCAACGGGGCGAAGGCTCCATCGTCGAACCAGAAGCCCTGTTGCCGCTCGAGCAGATCGATCGCAGCTTCTGGCACCAGCTCCAACGGCTGGAACCCTTCGGCATCGCCATGCCGGCCCCCCTGTTCTGGAGCCACGCCTGTGAGGTGGTGGACCAGCGCGAACTTCGCGGCGGCCACCTGCAGCTGACCTTGGCCCAGGGGGAGGGGCGTGTGCGGGCGATCGCTTGGCGCTGGCAGGGCCCCAAATCCCAACCGGCCGTCGTGGATGTGGCCTTCCGGCTCCGCAACAACCGCTGGCAAGGGGAAGAACGGCTGCAGCTGGAGGTCGTGGCCCTACGGGCAAGCGGCGGAGAAGAGATATGCCTGCAACGCCGGCAGCGGCTCTATTGGTGCCGGCGCCATGGGGATGGCTTGCTGATCCGCAATGGCGCCGGTGAGGAATTGCTGGCGAGTCGAGCGCCAGGCCCTGACCAGGTCTTTGACCTGACACCCTGGGCGGATCACCCCCAGGCCAGCCACCCCTACCTGCTCAGCTTGGTTCAAGACGCCGCCATGGCCCTGGGCCTGGTGGCCTGAAGCTGATCGACTTAAAACGTTCGCAATGCGTCAAATCTTTTCGCTCGTCCTCCTGGGTGTGTTGGTGGGCCTGGCCTGCTGGCCCCTCAACCTGATCGACCACTGGCAGGACCTGATCCTGCACCAGATGCCTGCCTTCAGTTCCGCAGGCTGGACGCCCCTCGCCCGGGGCCTAGCCCTGGCGCCCCTGGTCGTCATGCCCTTGCTCCTGCTGATGCAAAAGGGGGCCTTTGCCCGGGGGAAGGGATCGGGCATCCCCCAAACCGTGGCCTGTGTCGAAGATCCGGAGCAAGCGCCCCAGCTTCTAGGCGCGACCCCGACCATGCTGAGGCTCACCCTTTGGAGCCTGGCCAGCCTGGCCCTGTTCCCCCTCGGCCGGGAGGGGCCCGTGGTGCAGGTGGGCGCAGCCGTGGCCCAAGCCCTACGCAGCCGTTGGCCAGGACTTTTCACCGGCCTGAAGCCCAATGAGGTGCTGGCAGTGGCCGCTGGCGCCGGCCTGGCCGGAGGGTTCAACACCCCCCTGATGGGAGTGGTCTTCATCGCGGAAGAACTCTTGAGCCGGTTTCAAGCAACCCTGATCTGGCCTGCCCTGCTCGTCTGCGGAGCAGCCGCGGGGATGAGCCAAATCGGCGGACAACCGATGTTTGCCCTGGGCCTAATCACCAATCAAACCGGCGAGATTGCCCAATATCTGTGGGCCATTCCGATCGGCATCCTGGGTGGTCTGCTGGGCGGACTGTTCGGCCGCTTGCTCCTGCAAGTGACCAGCTGGGTCTCACCGATCGCCAGCAGAAGGCCGATTCTGATCGGCCTTCTGCTTGGAGGTGTGCTCAGTGGCCTGGCCCTGGTCAGCGGGGGCGCCAGTGGCGGTGATGGGGAGGCCCTGATGTCAACTTGGATCAGGGACGAATCCTCCTGGCCCGGCAGGGGGATCTCCATCCTAGTGGTGCGCCTGATCGGACCGGTTGTTGCCCTAGGCGCCTCGGTTCCGGGCGGCTTGATCGATCCGGCCTTTGCCCTGGGCGCCGTGTTTGGCCATGGCTTGATGCACCTCGTAGGGGGCCCGGCCGAATTGGGCCTGGCCCTGGGCATGGCCGCAACCCTGGCTGGCATCTCCCAATTACCGGTGATGACGATCGCCTTTGCGATCCGCCTGGCCGGCGATCAGCAGCTGGCAGCGGGGATCCTGATTGCGGCGGTGGTGGGGGCGATGGCGGGACGGCTGGTGCTGGATCGTCCCATCTACCACGCGCTTGCCGATCTTCAGAGGGCGCCGCGGCGGTAGAAGAGGATAAAGACGACGGCGGGACCGGCCAGGGTGATCAGGGCCAGGGCTGCGAAGTTGGCGATCAGATGAAAGTCAATTCCCATGGTGGAGTGGCTCGGGGCCTGCAGGCTGCATAGGAGTTTAAGCGGGCTAACGGCCGACCAGGGGCAGGGCCCAAGGCCTGTGACCGCCTGTTACAGATGGAACCCTGACCCCAGGTTGGCCAACGCTGGCTGTCGGACGCAAGCCAGTTGTTGGTTAGGCAGCAGGGGCTATCCCCCAGAACAACAGGAGCTGGCCATCAACCAAAACAACGAACGTCGACGCGGGGCTTCCAGTCCATCCCGAACTCATGATCAATCGACAACACGATAGGCAGGGGTAAACAAATCCGAAGACAGGGATTAAGACCAGCAGACTAATGCCAAGCCATGGAAACTAATTGACGCCAAAAAGACCAACGAGAATTATGGCGAGTCCTTGCACTAGAAAGGCGGAGTAGGACAAATCATCGGGTATCAATCCACGGCCATTCAAATTCCTAGGCCAAAGCAATCACAGCAGCAACCCGGCAAGACGGTGAAGTTGCTGGTCGGGTGAATCGGGATCAATGGCGATCGTGTTGTCAAAGAAATAATCATGGCAGAGGCGCCGAAACAGGCCATTCACTTCGCTACTAGCCTGGAAAGTGGCACCACCGAACAGGGCCATCTCAGCGGGGTTGACCCGAACTACGCTATTTTTTGTGATGAAGGGACGATCCAACTGATCTGAGAGCAGCACGGGCTGAAAACGGAAATAGTTAGCCTCTCCCACCAAGGCGCGGCAGGTGTCATCGGCAAGGCGAGAACTGCCGACAAACATCATCTCAAGCAGAGGATTGCCTAGATTTCCATTCCATTGCAGGGCCGATTGGTGACGGGCCTTGCCATAGGGGATTTCCGGTGGCATCTGCCCTGTGCCAAAGGACGCCACCAACACAGGTTCCTTAGCACCTGCGGCAAGGTGAGGATTGGTGAGGCGCTCAATCACGGCAATTGAGGAGGGATTATTTGCAGCAATGCCACCATCGATTAATGGGATACCATCCCGCTGGGCGCAGCTATGGTCATAGGAAAAATAGCTGCGGGATTGCTGCAATTGGGCAAAGAACTCCTGGGTATCGGGACCCTCCTGGAGAAGATGGGCGGGGAAACCTCCCGGGTAGGCAGACGAGGCCCGGCAAGCATCAAAAATCATAATCTGGCCATGGGATGGCTCATAGCTACGAAATAACAAGGGTCGATTATTCCAAGGGTCATAGGCAGTAATCGCCAAGGCCGTAGCCAAGCCACCCAACCTCGTCTCCTGGAGACAGGACTTCAACGCAAGCTCGAGCTCAACACCATCAAAAAGAGGCCCACTCGCCCCTTTAACAAAGAGATCAGCCAAGGACTGTCTAGGAAATATCTTGGCGCCGGCTTCAAGGAATAGCCTGGCAACCTGTTGGCAAGACATGCCCACCGCAAGGGCTGCCGCAATCAAACTTCCAGTGGACGTGCCAATCAGCAGATCAAAGCACTGCAACACCGACCTCGGGGGCAATCCCTTGCTCTTGCATTGGTCGTCAATAGCAACTTGCAATTCACAGAGCATCATTGCAGCGAGATAACCGCGGTAACCACCGCCATCGAGGCTGAGGATTTTGTAGGTCAAAAACTGCTCCAAGCATTCAATACTCAAGACTAAACATTCTCCCAGCCTGCCTAAGGAGCACGAGACCGGCTGTTCTGCGGCGAATGTGGATAACTGGATAGATCGATCCGAAGCATCCGACATGGACAATGGCAGTGTTGTTGGGAAACCGTTACTGTCCTGGCCCAGGGCAAACGGGCCATCATCAGCCACCCCCTCCCCCAGATAGGAACTGATGGGCAAAGAAGGTTGAAGCAACAGCCTGATGATGGCTGGGCCAGATTGGATAAACTATTTAGCGCATCAAAGCTTTATTTGGCCAAGGAAATTTGAGGGATCTTGGCCAAAATGTTGTTTTAAAATCTTCTCAAATCTGGGGCTTACTGGCGATCACGGCAAAGAAGGGATCCCCCTGGCCGCCCAGCCAGCCCAGTGGGCCTGGTGAGCGGGTGGGTTCGGCCAGCAGGTCCGGCTGGGGCCAGCCCTGGGCCACCAGGACCCGGGCCACGACCCGCAGGTGATCCTGATCACTACCCTCCAACCAAATCTGGGGAGCTTTTTGGGCAAACATGCGATTGGAGAAGGCCACAATCAGCTGGCCGCCAGGGCGCAGGATCCGCAGCAATTCGGCGGCGATGGCTTCAGGCTGCTGCAAGTATTGCCAACCGGCAGTGATCAACACCCCATCAACGCTGGCAGCCTCCAGGGGCAAGGTTTGGTCCCGATTCAGGTTCTGAATCCAAAAGCGATCAAGCCGCGAATTGGCCTGAAGCTCTGCGGCATTAAGGCCATGGCCGATCACACTCCCGTAGCCGATCTCCTCGGGCAGGTGGCTGACCCAGCTGGTCATCAAATCGAGCAGTTGGGCTCCAGCTGGAAGGCGCTGGCGGTAGAGCTCGGTGAGGCGGGCGCGGAAACCGCCATCGAGGTGCTGCACAAAGCGTGGCTCGGCATAAAAGAGGGCGTCATCGCTGCGATCAATCTTGCGGCGATCCGCCTCCGTGAGAACCTCAACAACCATGGCAGCCCCTCTCAATAGGGCCATCCTGGCCCCAACCCTGGAGGGATCGTGGCGGGTGCCCGTCGCCGGCCTAGGCCGGCAGCAACGGGGCCAAGGCGAAGAAACCGCTAGGCCCCTCCCACCACAATGGCCCCACCGGGCCCAGGCTCGGACAGTCCCGATCCGGAGACGCTTGATGCCTACCCAGGCCAGTTTGGTCTTGGCGGCCGATGACAGCCGCCGCCTCGCCGCCTTTTACGGGATCCTGCTGGGCTGCCCGCCCGAAGCAGGATTCAGTGCCAGCCACTGGCGGCTGCCCTGGCCTGGGGGTGGACTGCTTGAGATCTATGAACCCTCCCAGAGCCGGCCCCTGCCCCGCCAGGTTGGCCGGCTTTCCCTTTGCCTGCAACGGGATTGCCCTGACGAGCGGCCCCTGGAGTTGCTCCAAAACTGGATCGACTCGCTCCTAGCGGCCGGCGCGACCATGGAGCAAGCCCCCAGACAGGAACCCTTCGGCGCCGAAGCTTGGCTGCTGGATCCCGAAGGCAACCGACTGCTGTTGTTGGTGCGATGACCTCTTAATGGTCAGGAGCGAAGTCCAGCGGTGGGCCGTTGATGGCAAGAGCTGCCCATGGGCATGGCACCCTTGCCATCGTGTGATCAGGGTTTGCTGCACTGGAGAAGCGGACCCCCCAAGCGAAGTCAACAGGGTCGTCAAGCCGTTGTAGAGAGGCTCTAACGCCCTAGTTCTTAGTCGCCCAAATAGCACAGCTCCAGCATCAAGCGTTGCCCCAGGCGCGCATCAATGGCGCAAAATTGGCGCAGGGCCCGTTGGCGTTGCTCAGAAGGGAGGTGACGCAGGTCGTTGACAGCCAAGGCCAGGCAATGGTGATCCAGTTCGGACATCGGCACCGCAAATCAGCAGATCGATCGAACCGGCTCCGGGCCAACGCTGCAAGGTGCTGGGGTCAGATCACCAGCTAGCCCCCTTGCCCTTGCACGTGCCCTTGGCCTTGCCCTTGCCAGGTCATCGCTGCATTCAGGCCCAAGGAACCTGGGATCGGCCCAGGCCCCTTAGGCAGGTGGAACCCTCAGCTCACCTGAATGGAGGTCACCTGGCCCAGGCGATGGGCCCGTTGCAGGGCTTCGTTCATGCGGCGGAAGGGCACCCGCAGCACCACTTCGCCAGTGCGCACCACGGCCTGCTGAACCACGCCACTGATCCGGATTGTCACCAGCCGATCGGAGCTGGGCGCCCCAGCCGTGACCCGCAAGGACTCCTGGCGATGGCCCTGGCCAGGGGTGTGGCGTTCGCCGCTGTCGACCACGTCGCCGTAGAGGCCGGAGCCTTCGGCCAGCAGGGCCTGGAAGGGACCCTCGGTGCTGAGGAAGCGGTAGTGGCCGATGGCAGGTCCGGAGCTGACCCGCACCGCCGGAGCCGCCCCCCTAACGGGCACGGCCCGGTTCTGATGCAGGGCGCGATGAGGGCCGCCTGGTTCCCCGTGGGTGACCCCTTCACCGAAGCCGCACTGCCACGGGCCAGTTGAAGCAGCCAGGAGAACTGGCGGCCCTCATGGCCGCTGGAGTAGTCCCAACCATGGATGTAGGGCACCACGTTCTGGCCGAAGCGGTGCAGGTATTCGGAGCTGTCGATATAGGAGTCGATTTCGGCATCCACCCCCTGCTCCTGCAGGATCGTGAAGTGGTGGAGCATCTCCGCTCGGTTGTGGGGAGCGCGGCCTAGCAGGTGCTTGTGGTTCAGCTCGATGAAGCGGTAGGCGTTGCAGTTCTCAAAGAATTTGGCGCGATACAAGCCGCTCTGGGCGATCGTGCGCACCAGCTCCCTCACGTCCAGGTAGCCATGGCGGAACAGGGATTCGGCAGCCGTAAGCCGCTCGCTAGCCATCAGGTGCTGCTGGCCAAGCACTTGTTGGTAGACAGAGCGAAAATCGTGTCCTTATCCTCGGAGGCGGCAATCGACCAGCTTTCCTTATCCCGATCATTGGCAAAGCGTTCAATGCCAAGTTGTGGCGCTCGAACCAGGCTCATGGGACCACAGGCAAGGGAGGAATTAGGCGGCTGCGTTCACCCGAAAGGGGTTGTATTGGGCCAGCTTGCTATCGCCAGAGCCGAAGCATCGGGTTGTTGTTAGTCGCCTAGTTCGAGACAGTACGCCGCTTTTTCAGGCTCGAGTGGCTCCGCATAGGAACGTTGCAATGCCCCTGTTCAGGCCAGGCGACCGGTGCCAAACCCAGTCAGCACAGGCTCAAAGCGCCTGCAGGCGCGCCACCTTGGCCTCCAGATAGCGAAGGAAAGGAGCCGCACTGAGGGGCTCGCCGCAAACTTGCTGCACCAACTCTTCGCCATTAACGCGGCGGCCCAGGGGCCAAACCTGATCCGCCAGCCAGGTGCGCAACCTGGCTTCATCGGCTTCGGCCAGCTTCTGTTCAATCGGCCCGAGCTGGCGCTCCATCGCTTCAGCCAGCTGGGCACTAATCAGGTGGCCCAGGGCATAGGAGGGGAAATAGCCAAACAGGCCCTCGGCCCAGTGGATGTCCTGCAGGCAGCCCTCGCTGTCAGTGGGGGGCTTCAGGCCCAGGAGCTCTTGCATGCGGTGGTTCCATTCCCCGGGGAGATCGGCCACCGGCAAATCGCCTTCGATCAGGGCCAGTTCCAACTCGTAGCGCAGCACGATATGGAGGCAATAGCTCAATTCATCGGCCTCCACCCGGATCAGGCCGCTCTGGAGCGGATTGAGGGCGCGCCAAAAGCGCTGGGGCGCCCCCCAGGGATCGACCGCCAAGCCGGAACGGAAGCGCGGATACCAACGGCCGGCAAAGGCCTCGCCCCGGGCGACCCGGCATTCCCAAAACAGCGATTGGCTTTCATGGACCCCCATCGAGGTGGCTTCGCCGAGGGGCCAGGGGAAATAGTGATCGCCGCTCCGGGGCAGGCCCTGCTCATAGAGGGAGTGGCCCCATTCATGGGCCGTGGCCAGGAAGGCTGAGAAGGGCTGCCCCGGCACCACCCGGGTGGTGATGCGGAAGTCCTGGGGACCAACGGTGCAGGAGAAGGGGTGCGCCGAGCGGGAACGCTGGCAGTGCGCCGGGTCGTAGCCCCAGCTGTCGAGAAGTTCCCTGCAGAGCTGCTCCTGCAGGGCCTCGGGCAGATCGATGGTTGCGGGTGGGGGAGTGCTGGTGGCCCTCACCTGCTCCAGGAGGGCCGGCAACTTGGCCGTCAGGGGAGTGAAGAGATCCTCCAGTCGGGTTTTGCTGATGTCTGGCTCGTAGGGCTGGGCCAGAAGTTCCCAGGGGCTGCGCTGGACCGGCTCAGCGCTGGCCAACTGGGATGCCTGCTGGCGCCGCAACTGGATCAGCCGCTCTAACGCCGGGGCGAAACTGGCGAAATCGTTCTGGCGCCGGGCGGCTTGCCAAAGGGCATTGCCGCTGGATTGGGCCTGGGCGAGGGCGGCGACCAGGTCTGGATCGAGGGCCTGTTGGCGCCTGAGCTCCTGGCGCAGCAGTTGCAGGTTGTGGACGGCCTCAGGGGCAGAAGTGCCATCCAGTTCGGCCTCCGCGGCAGCGACCAGGTCGGCGTAGGCGGCGCTGCTTTGGCGCTCGTGCAGTTGTTTGGCCAGCAGGGCCAGCTGGTCGCCGCGCCAGGGGGCCCCGGCCGGGGGCATCACGGTGTTCTGGTCGTAGTACAGGGCGCTGCTGATCGAGCCCAGCAGCCGGGTCTGGTGCAGGTGGTCGCGCAGGCGCTGGTGGGCGGGTGCCGGAGCGGCCATCGGTGGGCAGCAGGTGACCGCAAGCATGGCGCTGCAGCCCAAGGTCAGGGGGGAGCCCGATCCGGTTCGATCCGGGCCAGGGGAACCTGGGGCCTGGAGGATTGGGCTTCAACGATGCCTACGGCGGAGGGAATCCAGCCCAGGGTCTTGTTCCGGAAGCCGGAGGGCAAACCCGCCGGAGTCGGTTGAACACGCTTGAACCCAGTAGGCCAAGTTCTGGTTTCAACCCTTCACAATCATTAGGGAGACAAGCGAATTCAAGCGGCGGATTAGGGGCACGGACCAAAACGGAGGGGGGGCAACCGTGTCGGTGGCAGCACCGATCAGGATTTCTTGTTGATGGCATAGGCAAGGGGATTGGCTGCCATTCGTCAGGTCGAAGCCGGGATCTTTAAGCTTTGCGGCCCCACCTCCCCTTCCCCAATCGTCCGATGACCGTTGCATTCCTGCAAACGGCCTGGTTGGTGCCGCTTTATCCCCTGCTGGCGGCTGTGTTGTCGCTGGCATGGTCCCCTGGCCTGATCTCCCGCACCGGCCCGCGCCCCTCCGGCTACATCAATCTGTTGATGGTGGCTGTGGCCTTCGGCCACAGCG
>Ga0310332_10215_pt1 | contig 15793 bp, 18 predicted proteins | sample LakMicSRFLOrngD5_FD_195546 | JGI IMG/M metagenome (GOLD analysis project Ga0310332, IMG submission 195546) | Enriched freshwater cyanobacterial communities from Lake Michigan, Michigan, United States - MI23.SRFL.Orng.D5 (v2) (version 2) | ecosystem: Environmental > Aquatic > Freshwater > Lake...
CCCGCCGCCATGGCCCCACCAACGCCCAGGCGACCCTGCGCCTGTTTGGCCAGAGCGAGGCCGCCGTGCGCGTGGTGCTGTATCGCGATCACCACGCCTGGTGCCCCTACTGCCAGAAGATCTGGCTCTGGCTTGAAGAACGGCGCATCCCCTACCGGATCCGCAAGGTGACGATGTTCTGCTATGGGCAGAAAGAGCCTTGGTACACCCGCCTGGTGCGGGGGGGCATGCTGCCGGCCCTCGAGCTCGATGGCCGGCTGATCACCGAAAGCGATCGGATCCTCGAGGCGCTGGAGGCGGCGTTCGGTCCACTGGGGCCCCTGGGTCTGGCCGATCCGGCCGTCCTCAGCCTGCGCCAGCTGGAACGGCTGCTGTTCCGGGCCTGGTGCCAATGGCTCTGCACGCCGGGGCTGGGCGCGGCCGCCGAAGACCAATGCCGCGTCCAGTTTCAGCGCCTGGCCGCGGCCACCGAGGCCGCCCTGGCCCAAAACCCCGGCAGCTTTTTCTTGGGTCCAGAGCTGGCGGGCATCGATCTGGTGTTTGTGCCCTACCTCGAACGCATGGGCGCCAGCCTGGCCTACTACAAGGGCTATGCCCTGCGGCGCGAGCATCCACTGCTGCACCGCTGGTTCTGCGCGCTCGAACAACGCCCGACCTATCTGGGCACCCAGAGCGACTTTCATACCCATGCCCATGATCTGCCGCCGCAGATGGGGGGCTGCTACGCCAGCGGTTCGGCCCTGCAGCACCCATGGGCGCACCGCATCGATGAGGGTCCCTTTGATGGCCCCTGGCCCGGTGAGCTGCCGCAGGGCGTCGGGGATCTCGAAACCTCGGCCCAGCCCCAGGCCGATCCAGCCCGGCAGGCCCTGGGGCGGGTGCTGCGCCATGCGCCGACCCTGCTGGACCGCATGGCCGCCGCCACCGGCGCGCCGCTTGACGCCGTCGATGGCGCCCTGCGTTCGGCCCTGACCCAGCTGATCACCGGGCCAGCGCCAGCCCCAGCCCCCGGGCCGCCGCCGGGGACAGCTGCGGCCCTGCGGTACCTACGGGACCGCATCAGCGTGCCGCGGGACATGGACCTGCACGCCGCCCGCGCCCTGCGCGCCGCCCTGGAGGCCACGGCCCGCCGCGATCCCTCGGGGCCGATGGCGCCCGGCCCCGCGTTGAGCCTGCAGCATCGCCACGATCAGGATCCCGCCCCGTTTGTGAAGGCCGGAACCAACTGGCCTGCCTAGGGTCACCCCAGTTGTCTGCCCTGGCCATGGTGGGTTCTGGCCTGTCGCTGCGCCGCTGCGCCTCGCTGCTGGCGTCCTTGACGCTGACTGCTGTTGGTGCCGCTGTTGCCGCTGTTACAGCTGCCGCAGTCACCCCCGAGCCGGTCGCCGCCCTGGAGCTGCGCAACCGGACCTATTTCACCAAGCCACCCTGGTCGGTCGACCTGATCAGCTACTACACCACGGTCTGGGAGCCCTGGGCCGAGTACTACTTCACGATCGAGCTGGCGCCGGATGCCGGTGCCTCCCTGGGCGCCCTGGCCATCACCCAGACCCGGGGGGTGGACCGTTGGTTTCCCTTCAATCTGAGCGCCACGCGCGCCTTTCTGGGGCGGCCGCGCCAGGCCGGTGCCGCCGTGCCGGTCACGGCGACCTTTGACCAGGACAGCCGCACGTTTGCGATCAGCTTTCCGGAGCCGGTGCCGCCGGGCAGCACGCTGACGCTGGTGCTCAAGCCCTGGAGCAACCCATCGATGGCCGACACCTACATGTTTGCCGTCACGGCCTATCCGGCAGGTCCCAACCCCTCGCCAACCCCGCTCGGATACGGCACCCTGCGGATCTACATGCCCGATCGGTTCTGATCGATCCATTGCGCCATCGCTGCCTCAGCTTTGCCTGGAGCGGCCTGCTGCCCGTGCTGGCCCTGCTGGCACCATCGCCGGGGTGGGCCCGCGAGCTGCAGAGCTTGCCGGCCCCGGCCCCGGTTCCGGTGCGGGTGCCGGTGGCCCAGCTGGTCCAGGACGATCACGGACCATCGCGCCTGAGCGGCGCCCCTGATGAGCAGCTCTGGGCGACGATCCAGCCCGTCCTTGCCTATCCCCTGGCGCTGCCCGCCCTCCAGATCGATCCCTGGGGATGGCGTTACTCGGAGAGTCGCGGGGCCTGGCGGATGCACACCGGCGTGGACTTTGCCGCTGCAGCGGGTACCCCGGTGCTGGCGGCTCTGGCCGGGCGGGTCGTGTTGGCTGAGGCCCTCAGCGGTTACGGGCTGACCGTGGTGCTGGACCACGGTCAGGGACTGCAGACCCTCTATGCCCACCTGCAGGGCATCGCTGTGGCCGTCGGCAGTCAGATCGACCAGGGAGGTGTGCTGGGTCAGGTGGGCATGACCGGCGTGGCGACCGGACCCCACCTGCACTTTGAGCTGCGCAGCCTGGCCACTGGAGCCCTGGCCCATGACCCCACGCCTCACCTGCCGCCGTTGCTGCCGCCACCGGCGTTGACAGCCGCCAGGCCGGTCCCCTGAGCTGGGCTCTCTGAACGTGGGGAGTGCTTAGTGAAAAGGGCTTAGCTACCGGGGTGCCGCAGCGTCCGCCAGCTGCCACAGCCGGTGCTGACCTCGATGCCGATGCCCACCGGTTCGCGGTCATGGCCGCGCTGTTCGATCCACCACAACCGGGCTTCCTCCCAGGCCGCATCCAGAGAGTCGTAGAGGTCGTCCAGCACCGGATGGGGACAGCCCTGGTGGTCCACCAGGCGGTACAGCCGAGCCGGCGCAGACCCACGGGCGCTGCCTTGCAGCGGTTGGTAGAACAGACGATCCACAACCACGCCATCGTCATGTAGTCGCCATCATCAGACCGGCCTGGGCTGATGACAGTCGCCTTCACAACATCTTCAGCCCAGGTACCGGATCAGCTCAGATAGCGGCGGATCGCCGGCCGGCTCCAGAACACCAGCGCCCCAGTGCAGGTGGCCCAGATCAAGGCCGAGAGCACGGCGGTCAGACCCCGTTCCTGATCAACCAGCACCAGCCGCACGATGCCGTAGGGCAGGCCCACAGTCAGGGCCATGGCCAGGGCCACGATCGCCAGAATCTGACCCCAGCGGCGCCACTGCAGCAGGGCGACACTGGCAATGATGCCCACCACCGCTGTGGGCAGCACACCCCCGGCCCCCACGGCAATGTTGGCCGCCTGCCAGGGCCGGTCGAACACGATCGCCAGCACCGTGATCGGCACCACGAGGATGTTGCCGATCAGGCCGAGCCAGGCCAGGGTCTTGTAGCCGTGAGGTGGGTTGAGCATCAGCCGGGGGTGCAGGGGACCATCCTGAGGCCCGATGGGCCTGGGGAGGTCAGCGCACGAACAGCAGCTCCTGGTAGGTCGGCAGTGGCCAGAGGCCATCGTCCAGCTGGGCTTCGAGTCCGTCGACGGCAGCGCGCAGCTGGTCGAGCAGGGGCATCAGGGTGTCGGCACAGGTGCGGATGTGGTTCAGCGGATCGTCGTGGTGCTCGCCTGAATCGAGGGCCTGCTCCAGGGCCTCGCAGGCGCTGGTCAGCTCCTGCAGCAGCGCGCCGATCCGATCGCGTTGGCTCAGGCTGGGGGCCAGCCCCATGGCCTGCTGCGCCTGCAGCGCCGCAGCCAGTTCGTTCAGGTAGCGCATCGCCGCCGGATAGATCAGGGTGCGGGCCATCTGCAGGGCCAGCTTGCATTCGACCTCGACGGCCAGGGCGTACTGCTCGGCATAGACCGCAAAGCGGCTGTCGAGTTCGACCGCGTTGAGGACCCCATGGCGCTCGAACAGCTCCCTGATTTCAGGGCGTCTGAGCACCGGCAGGGCATCGGCGCTGGTCGGCAGATTCTCAAGCCCGCGCTCTTCGACGGCGATGCGGTGCCACTCGGCGGCGTAGCCATCCCCGCCGAAGACCACGGCTCCGTGCTCTTGCATCACCTGCTGCAGCACAGCAAACGCGGCCGTGTTCAGGCTTTCACCGGCCTTGAACCGTTGCTCGAGCTGATCGGCGATCCAGCTGATCGAATCGGCCAGCACGGTGTTCATCGCCACCAAGGGACCAGCCACCGACTGGCCCGAGCCCACGGCCCGGAACTCAAAACGGTTGCCCGTGAAGGCAAACGGCGAGGTGCGGTTGCGGTCGCCCGGATCCTTGGTGAATTCGGGCAGGGTGTCGACCCCCAGGGTCATCGTGTCGCCCTTGCTGGAGCCGCTCAGCTCGCCGGCGCGGATCTGGTTGAACACATCCTCGAGCTGGCTGCCCAGGTACATCGAGATGATCGCCGGGGGTGCTTCGTTGGCCCCCAGGCGGTGATCGTTGCCGGCGGTGGCCACCACGGCCCGCAGCAGCGGTCCATAGCGGTGCACGCCGCGGATCACGGCGCCGCAGAACAGCAGAAACTGCAGGTTGGTGTGGGGCGTCTTGCCCGGGTCGAGCAGGTTGCCCTGGGTGGCGTTGCCGATCGACCAGTTGACGTGCTTGCCGCTGCCATTGATCCCGGCAAAGGGCTTCTCGTGCAGCAGGCAGGTGAAGCCGTGGCGCCGGGCGGTGTTGCGCAGCACGGTCATCGTCAGCTGCTGATGATCGGTGGCGACGTTGGCCGCCTCATGGAACGGGGCGATCTCGAACTGTCCTGGAGCCACCTCGTTGTGGCGCGTCTTGGCCGGCACCCCCAGCTTGTAGAGCTGCCGCTCGACGTCCTGCATGAACACCTGCACCCGTTCGGGGATGGCGCCGAAGTAGTGGTCGTCAAACTGCTGCCCCTTGGCCGACGGGCGACCGAACAGGGTGCGGCCCGCCAGCTGCAGGTCGGGACGCAGGGCCACCAGGGCGCTGTCGACCAGGAAATATTCCTGCTCGGCACCGCAGCTGGAGGCCACCGGAGCGATCTCGGTTTCGCCCAGCAGGGTCAGCAGCCGCCTGGCCTGGCGATCCATGGCGCTGTTCGAGCGCAACAGCGGCGTCTTCTTGTCGAGGGCCTCGCCGGTCCAGCTGACGAACACCGTGGGGATGCAGAGGGTCATCCCGTTGGGCGTCTGCATCAGATAGGCCGGACTGGTGATGTCCCAGGCCGTGTACCCGCGGGCCTCAAAGGTGGAGCGGATGCCGCCATTGGGGAAGGACGATCCGTCCGGCTCCCCCTGGACCAGCAGCTTGCCGGTGAACTGGGCGATGGCCTGGCCGTCACCCTTGGGAACGATGAAGCCGTCGTGCTTTTCGGCGGTCGAGTTGGTCAGCGGATAGAAGACATGGGCGTAGTACAGGGCGCCGCGAGCCAGTGCCCAGTTCTTCATCGCATCGGCGACGGCGTTGGCGACCGACAGATCGAGCTTGCCGCCTTCTTTGATGGTGCGTTGCACCGACTTGAACACCCGGCCGCTGAGGGCCGACTTCATCGTGTCCAGGCCGAACACATCACTGGCCCACAGCTCGTCGAGTCCGGCGATTGGCGGGGTGCTGACCGGCCGGCGACGCTGAATCTGCTGAATGGCGGCAAAGCGCTGGCTGCTTGGCATTGTGCGGCAACAGAGATTCTCAATGTATGCACTGATACAGCATCTGGTCGCCCCGGTCCAGGGAAACGGCATCGCCGGGCCGCCACCGCACCGCCTCAACCCTCAGGCCAGCTCGAACAGCAGCAGATCGGCTCCCTGGGCTCCGGCCTGGAGCTCGATCCCTGGTTCGGCTGCCACCGGCTGGCCGGGCCCGCCGAATCCGAGCCCATCCCCCCGGCCCAGACCTGGAGCCTGGACGCGCTCAGGGGGCTGGGTTCCCCCGGGGGGCTGCCTGGGTTCGGCTGCCGGGAACAGGAGCTCGGCGCTGCCGGCGATCACCTGCAGCCAGCCGTGAGCACCCGTTGCCAGCCGCAGGGGCAGACGCTGGCCAGCCCGGGGTTGGGCTCGCCACAGCCGCACCGGCCGCGCGATCGCCATGGCGCCCCCGCTGCCCTGGGGGTCGATCAGCGGTGTCCAGTGCTCGCCGATCGCGAAGGGTTTCTGCTCGTAGGCGGGCGCGATGCCGAGGGTGCCGGGCTCGATCCAGATCTGCAGCAGCCGGCACGGTGTCTGGCCCTCGTTGACCTCGCTGTGCACAATCCCGGTGCCGGCACTCATGCGCTGCACCTCACCGGCCTGCAGCACCTCGGCGTGGCCCATCGAGTCACGGTGGTTGATCTGCCCCTCGACCATCACCGTGATGATCTCCATGTCGCGGTGGGGGTGCATGCCAAAACCCCGGCCGGCGGCGATCGTGTCGTCGTTGATCACCCGCAGCGGCCCGAAGCCCATCCAGGCCGGGTCAACATGGCCTGCAAACGAAAAGCTGTGCCAGCTGTCGAGCCAGTCGAGCTGGCTGTGGAACCGCTCTGCCGCTGGACGCCACACCAGGTTGGAACTGGCGAACGGTGTGCCGCCGGCATTGGTGGCGCCGCTGGGGGCGCTGATGGAGTGCGAGGTCATGCCGATCTGTGTGCCGTGATGTCTGCGTGCCGTGATGCCGGTGTGCCGTGATGCGGTGATGCCGAGATGCGGTCGTGCCGAGATCGTCAGGCGTCCGCAGGGGCCAGGCGCCGCAGCCGCTGCAGCAGATCAGTGATCGAGTCGTCCTTGGCGGGGTGGGTGCTGTTGCTGACCAACTGACGCCCCACCACATGGGCGCCCAGGTGGGCCAGCTGCAGCCTCAGGGCCGCCATCACGGTGTGGCCGCCGCCACCAGAGCGGGTGGCAATGGCGATCGGGCGGCCGTTGAACAGGGCTCTGAAGTCGGCACTTTGCACCGACAACCAGGCGATGGCGCTGGTCAGCACCGGAGGAATCGACCCGTTGTATTCGGGGGTGCAGATCACCCAGCGGGGCGCCGCGCTCAGTCGGGCTTCGAGGGCGGCCAGGCCGGCGGGGGTGCCGGCGGCCATGGCCCGGGGCGTGAACAGGGGCAGATCCACGGCGGTGAGGTCGAGCACCTCAGCCCTCTGGTCCAGCTCTCGGGCGGCCGCGGCAAACCGTTCGGCCAGGTTCAGGTTTTCGCCGTTGCTCCCGGCGATCACCAGGACATCGGTGGCGTGCTCGGGGCTCATGAATCGGCGGTCCAGGTCGGGGTGTTGAGGGTCGGGTAATCGGTGTAGCCCGCCGGGCCGGGGCTGTAGAAGCTGCTGGGGTCCGGTTCGTTCAGCGGCGCCCCCTGGCCGAATCGCTCCGGCAGATCGGGGTTGGCCAGGAAGGCGGTGCCAAAGGCCACGGCGTCGAGGGCACCGGCGGCGATGGCCCCTTGGGCTTCGGCAGCGCTGTAGCCCATGTTTCCCACCAGAATTCCTTTGTAATGCGCACGCATTGGGCCCAGCACATCGCCCTGCTGTTGCCCCAAAAAGTCACCGCGCATCAGGTGCAGGTAGGCCAGCGGCAGGTCATTGAGCCGCTGGGCCAGCCAGGTCGTCAGCCCGATCGGGTCCGAATCGATCATGGCGTTAAAGCCGTTGAGCGGCGACAGGCGCAGGCCCATCAGGGGCGTTTCCTGGGAGACCGCTGCGAGCACCTCGAGCAGCAGCCGCGCCCGGTGCTCGATCGGCCCGCCATAGGGTCCGCTGCGCTGGTTGCTGCCATCGCGCAGAAACGCATCGAGCAGGTAGCCGTTGGCGCCATGCACCTCGACCCCGTCAAAGCCGGCGGCCATGGCGCGCCGCGCCGCCAGCCGAAAGCCCTCAACAATCGCGGGAAGCTCGTCGTCCCTGAGTTCCCGCGGCACCACGTAGGGCTGTTTGCCTTCGGGGGTGTGCACTTTATCGCCGGTGATGGCGATGGGGCTGGGCGCCACCGGTTGGCGGCCGCCGTTGAGCAGGGGATGGCAGGCCCTGCCGCCATGCCAGATCTGCAGCACGATGCGGCCACCGGCGCGATGCACCGCATCGGTGGTGAGCCGCCATCCGGCGATCTGGGCGTCGTTGTAGATCCCCGGTTCATGCCAGAAGGCCGAATGGCCCTCCATCGCCATCGTGGCCGCGGCCACGATCAGCCCGGCGCTGGCCCGCTGGGCATAGTGCTCGGCCATCAAGGCTCCGGGCCCATGGCCCTCTTCGGCGCGGCAGCGGGTCAGCGGCGCCATCCAGATGCGATTGGGCAGCTCGAGCGAGCCCACTTGCAGGGGGGTGAACAGGTCGGGCATGGCGACGGGCAGCGCGTGGGGCGCCAGGATTCCCTGAAGGATGTCTCAAGCATGGTCAGTCCGTCCTGGGCGCCAGCGCAAGACGGCACAGCAAAGTGGCGGCGGCACCCGCCGATCACGATTGGATCATCGGATCACGATTCATTCAACAGATGTGGATCCACCGCTCCCTGTGAACGCCGGCTTTCAGGGCAGCCAAGAACACGCTGGGCTGACGTCGTTTCCGCCCCTGCACCGCGGCGTCCTCACCACCCTGCAGGTCAACCTGGGCTACCGCTGCAACCAGGCCTGCAGCCACTGCCATGTGGATGCGGGGCCGACCCGCACCGAAATGATGGATGCCGCCACGCTGGCGCTGATTCCGCAGGTGCTCTCAGCCCGGGGGATCGTCACGCTGGATCTGACCGGCGGCGCGCCCGAGCTGCATCCGGGTTTTCGGGAGCTGGTGCGGCAGGCACGGGCCCTGGGGGTCACCGTGATCGACCGGTGCAATCTGACGATCCTGAGTGAACCCGGCCACCAGGACCTGGCGGCATTTCTGGCCGACCAGGGGGTGCGGGTGGTGGCATCGCTGCCCTGTTATCTGCAGGACAACGTCGACCGCCAGCGCGGCAGCGGCGTGTTTGCGCGCAGCATCGCCGGTCTGCAGCAGCTCAACGCCCTGGGCTATGGCCAGGCGGGCAGTGGGCTATCACTTGATCTGGTGTTCAACCCCCAGGGGCCGACCCTGCCGCCGCCCCAGCAGCAGCTGGAAGCCGACTACCGCCGCCACCTGGGTGAGACCTTCGGCATCGTCTTCAACCGACTGCTGGCCCTGGCCAACATGCCGATCGCCCGTTTTGCCGACCATCTGCGCCGTCGTGGCGAGCTGGAGCCTTACCGGCAGTTGCTCGAGCGCAGCCACAACCCCACCAACCTGAGCCAGGTGATGTGCCGTTCCCTGATCAGCGTCGACTGGCAGGGCAGGCTCTACGACTGCGACTTCAACCAGATGCTGGAGCTGCCGCTGCTCAGCGCTTCACCCCCTGGGCCGGGGGCCGGGCCTCACCTCAGCGATCTGTTGGCCTGGGATCCCGCAGGGGCTCCGATCGCGGTGGCGGCCCATTGCTTCGGCTGCACCGCCGGCAGCGGCTCGAGTTGTGGTGGATCGCTGCGGTGATCCGGACCTCCAGGGCTCTCCGCTGCCCTGATCAGGGATCATCCTGGAACCAGAACGACCCGCGCCGATGACCGCCTCCACCACTGCCGAGGGCCTGCAGCAGGGTGTGCGGCAGTACTACGGCAGCACCCTGGCCAGCAGCGCTGATCTGCGCACCAGCGCCTGTTGTGATGCCGCCAGCGTGCCGCCGGTGCTCAAACCCCTGCTGGCGCGCATCCACCCCGAGGTCAGCAGCCGCTATTACGGCTGTGGCCTGGTGGCGCCCCCCCTGCTCGAGGGCGCGCGGGTGCTGGATCTGGGCTGTGGCAGCGGCCGCGACGTGTACCTGCTGGCCCAGCTGGTGGGTCCCGCTGGCCTGGTGGTCGGTGTCGACATGACCCCCGAGCAGCTGGCGGTCGCCACGGCGCACCAGGGTTGGCATGCCGAGCAGTTCGGCTACGGCAATGTGCAGTTTGTCGAGGGGTTGATCGAGCGCCTCGATGACCTGGGGCTGGAGCCCGCCAGTTTTGATGTGGTCGTCTCCAACTGCGTCGTCAACCTGGCCACGGACAAAGCGGCGGTGCTCGCCGGTGTGAGGCGGCTGCTCAAACCCGGTGGCGAGTTCTACTTCGCCGATGTCTACGCCGACCGCCGCATCGACGCAGCGCTCAGAGACGATCCGGTCCTCTATGGCGAATGTCTCAGTGGGGCCCTCTATTGGAACGACTTTCTGCGTCTGGCGCGCAGCAGCGGCTTTGCCGATCCCCGGCTGGTGAGCAGTCGCCCCCTGGCGATCACCGACCCCGAGCTGGTCGCCCGCACGGGCGAGACCCGCTTTTTCTCAGCCACCTACCGCCTGTTCAACATCCCCGAGCTGGAGGACGCCTGCGAGGACCACGGCCAGGCCGTGGCTTACCGGGGCACGGTGCCGAGCCATGCCCATGGCTTTGATCTCGACGCCCACCACCATTTCGCGACCGGCCGCATCGTGCCGGTCTGCGGCAACACCTGGCGGATGCTTCAGCAGACCCGGCTGGCGCCTTATTTCAGCTACTACGGCGATTTTGACCGCCATTACGGCCTGTTCCCGGGCTGTGGCGGTGCCTTGCCGTTTGCCACCGAGCCTTCCGGTGCGGAGGCTGCCCCCGCCGCCCCGGGCCCTCAGGCATGTTGCTGAAACGGCTGGCGGTTGTTCTGCTGCTGGCTGGATCGGGGCTGAGCACCCCCATGGGGATCCGCGCCGCCACCCGTCAGGGCGAGCCGGTTCAGGTCTGCGTGCTGTCGCCGCGGGTCGAGCCGGTTGACGAGGGCGATGCCTTTGGTGAGGTGCCGGTCGCCGCACCCACGTTGCTGGTCGTGGAGCCCCTGCAACTGGTGCGGCTCGAGAGCCTCGATGGACGCCTGCTCTGGCACCGCCGTGCTCCCGTCGGTCGGTCGTTGCCCGCGCCATTGCCCTGGCCCGTGGCGCCGCTGCGGCCTGGGCAGCAGGTGTTGCTGCGTCTGCAGCCCCTGGGTGCCGCCGATGATGCCTTTGCCCATGTGCGCCTGCAGGCCGCCGGGCCGGCTGCCATGGCCGCCACCACTGCGCTGATGCTGACCCTGGGCGGCCGGGTCGAGGCCTGGATGGCGGCGATCAACCGGGCGTTAGAAGCGGGCGATGTGTCCCTGGCCTGGGCGTTGCTCTATTCACCCCAGGCCCCTGCCAGTGCCGTCCTGCAGGATCTGCGTCAGGAGGTCTGGCGCCGCGGCTGCGGCTGATCCCTGGCCATGGGTCACAGACAAAGGGCCCGGCACCATCGGTGCCGGGCCTACAGGGTGATGGATCAACGAGGAACTGCGACTGGAAACGGTGACGCGGTGGCCGGACGGGCCGTCGGATCGGTGTGTCGGCACGGACAGGCCGTGGTCGATCGGATCACCATCAGTGACGCGTCAATGGTTTGGAAACGGTTGAATCTCCTGTCGGAGCTGCTCAAGGCGGCACCTGGGGCCATGGTGTCCAGGAATCGGCTCCCGTAGACCCGGGGGCACCTGTGGCGGTGCATCGGGTGGTTCTGTGAACCGGGGATCCGCAGATCAGGACAAGACTGTTGGAGCAGGGGCCTGCGGTCAGCTGACTCCTGACGGCTGGCGGGGTGGAGTGTCATCCATTGCTGGGCCTCCGAATCGATACCACTACTTTTATCCCGCTGCAGGCTTCTGGCCATAGGTAGGCATGCCTGTTTTGGCGGCCCCGGGCTTGGTGCCGTGGCGGGGGCCGCCGGCTTCCCGTTTCGTCGTCAGCATCCCCTCAACCGTGATCGGGGCCGATGTCTGAACTCAGTCGCCACCACCGCCGGACCCTGGAGGCGTTGTGGGCCCATCCCCTCAGCCATGGTCTGCGGCTGGCCTCGATCGAGGCCCTGCTGCTGGCGCTGGGGGCTGATCTGCAGCGCCGGGGTTCGCGGCTCGAGATCCGCTTCCCGCAGGGGCCCCACAGCTGGCTCCACACCGGCGGCGGCGGCCTGCGCCAGGGGGATCTGGATGCCGAGACCATTCAGCGGCTGCGCCATCTGCTGACCGAGGCCGGCATCAGCCCCCGGCATCCTGAAGCGGTGCCCGACAGCCCCCGCGGCGACCAGGGGCTGTGCCTGGTGCTGGTGCTCGACCACCGCCAGACCCGCCTGCTGCGCCTCGAAGGGGATGCTGCCGAGTCAGCGCTGCTGCTGCCCCATGGGCTGTGGGCCAGTGGCGAAAACCTGAGCCATCGCCATGACCGCGACATCGCCGGTCAGCGGGTACCCGTGGACCACGCCTACCTCGAGCAGATCGCCCAGTCCCTGGCGGGTGCCGATGCGGTGTTGCTGCTGGGCCATGGCCATGGCGAAAGCGATGTGCGCACCCTGTTGCTGCGCCATCTGCAGCACCGCCATCCCGATCTGCTGCAGCGCATTGTCGCCATCGAAACGGTCGATGCCTCGGCCCTGACCGATCACCAGCTGCTGGCCCTGGCCCGCGAGCATTTCGGCCACGAGCCCCATCGCCGTCCGCTGCTGGTGCCGGGCCAGGAGCCCCGTCGCGGCTGAGCGCACCGCGGCGTAGTAGATCAGGTGTACTAGTCTTGGCCCCTGTCGCCTCCCTGGCCGTGGCCGGTCTGGAGCTTGAGCCAGGGCTTGAACCGGAACTTGAGCCGGAGCTTGAGCTGTTGGGGCCCCTGTTGGTCGGGGCTGAGCCGCGGCTGGTGGCCCTGGCGCTCGAGGCGGTGCCGGCGGGTTTTCCCAGTCCTGCCGCCGATTACGTCGAGGCCTCCATCGATCTGAACGTGGAGCTGGTGCCCCGTCCCAGTTCCACGTTCTTTGTCAGGGTGCAGGGCGATGCCATGGCCGCCGCTGGCATCCGCCACGGCGATCTGCTGGTGGTCGACCGCAGCATCGCGCCGCGGCCGGGATCCACGGTGGTCGTGGTCCATGGCGGTCAGTTGCTGCTGCGCCGGCTCGAGGGGCGTTCACCCCGCTGGCGCCTGGTGGCTGAGGATCCGGCGATCGCTCCGCTGGTGGTCAGTGGTGAGGACCCACACCTGTTGGTCTGGGGTGTGGTCCTGCACGCCATTCACCATCTGCAGCGCTCCCGTCACCAGAACCCCTGAGTGCGCAGCCACAGGCCCAGCAGCAGCATCGGCACGAAGACCGCGCCGGCGATCTGCAGCTTGACCACCAGGGACGAGGGTTCGCGGTTCTTGCTCGAGGGACGGCCCATGGGGGTTGTGGCGATTGCGCCGACTTTGGTCGATTTCGGGGTGAACCGTTAGCGGTCCCGCACAGGGCCCGTGGCACGTTCTTCCTTTTCGCTTAAGGTTTGAGTGTCTCGGCGAGTCGAGCGCTTGAACCGCAACCATCCTGTCCTGAATTCTCTGGAGGCTCAGCTGCGCGAGTTGCGTCTTCGCTACGAGCACCATCCCAGTGAGCACACCCGCTATCAGCTGGTCAAGCTGGAGCGCCTGATCACCGAGTGGGCCCCCGGGAGCCTGAACTGACCTCGCATTGCAGGGCCCGGGCGCGGCCCTGCTGCCAGGTGGCCTGATCCCCTTTGATCCAGAACACGTCGTCGCCCTGGCTGTAGCGGGCGCCACTGCCCGACGGTCCCTGCAGCAGTCGGGTGGCTCCCTCGCTGCCGGTCAGCAGCACCACTTCGCTGGGTCGGTTGTTGAAGAACAGGGCCGTGACCTCGGTGGCGTCAAATTGCCCCTTGCAGAGGTAGCGGGTCCGGATCGCGACCTCGGCCTGGCCGGCGCCGGTCGTCGCCATGGTTGCGCTCGCGGCCAGCAGGGCAGCGATCAGAGGGCGCAGCGCAGCGGCGCCGCATCGGCTGGCATGCATCGGTAGGCCCTGGCATCTGGACCGCCAGCCTGGCGCGGGCGGCGGCCCCTGTCAGCCCCTGGCTTTGGTACAGATGAACTACTCTGGTGGTTCTCGGCTGTGGGTCTTCGCTGTGGGGGTCTTTGCTCTGGGGAGCTTTGCTGTGGGGGGAGTGGCTGTAGGGGGAGTGGCTGTTGATCTGGCTGCGCTGCTGGTGCGCGATCCGGCCCGCACCCTGTTGCTGCGGGTCAGCGGCCCGTCGATGCAGGGCGCCGGCATCGACGATGGTGATCTGCTGGTGGTCGATTGCGCGCTGACGCCCCGTCCCGGTGATGTGGTGGTGGCCCGTCTTGAGGGTGGCTTCACCCTCAAGCGTCTGGTGCGCCGGTGCGGTGGGTTGGCCCTGGCGGCGGCCCATCCGGCCTATCCGCTGTTGCCGCTGTTGCCTGGTGGCGATCACCAGCTGCTGGGCGTCGCCCTGCACGTGATCCGCCACTGCTGAGGAGAGGCCATGGTTCTGGCCACGGTGCTCATTGATGGCAACAACTTCTATGCCTCCTGCGAGGCGGTGGTCGATCCGGCGGTGGTCGGTCGGCCCCTGGTGGTGCTGTCCAACAACGACGGTTGCATCGTCTCCCGCAGCGCCGAGGCCCGCGCCCTGGGCATCGCCATGGGCATTCCCTTCTTCAAGGTGCGTTCCCAGCTCGAGCGCCAGGGCGTCGTGGTGCGCAGCTCCAATTACGCCCTGTATGCCGACATGAGCCAGCGGTTGATGACCACCCTGGAGCGCTGGGTCGAGGAGCTCGAGATTTATTCGATCGATGAGGCCTTCGGGGTGCTGCACCGTCCCTCCGGCGGTGCTGATCTGAGCGACTGGGGCCGGGCCCTGCGCCGCCAGGTGCAGTGCCACCTGGGGCTGCCGGTGGCGGTGGGCATCGCCCCCACCAAGGTGCTGGCCAAGATCGCCAACCGTGTGGCCAAGGCCGACTTGGCCCGCGGCGGCGTGCTCGATCTGGCCGCCGCCACCGATGCCGAGGCGCTGCTGGCCCAGGTGGCCATCGAAGATGTCTGGGGCATCGGCCGCCAGCTGTCCCGCTGGTGCCGGCTGCGGGGGGTCGCCCATGCCCTGGCCCTGCGCGACATGCCCAGCGGTGAGCTCAGGCGCAAATGCGGTGTCGTCGGCCTGCGGCTGCAGCAGGAGTTGCGTGGTGTGTGCTGCCTGCCGCTGGTGAGCGTGGCGCCCGCCAAGCAGGAAACCTGCGTCAGCCGCAGTTTCAGCCAGCCCGTGCGCGAGCTGGCGTCGTTGCGCCAGGCGATTGCCACCCATCTGGTGCGCGCCGCTGAAAAGCTGCGCCAGCAGCGGCAGCGGGCCGGTGCGATCACCGTGTTCGTGCGCAGCAGCCCCTTCGATGGCACCGCCTTCTACGCCAACGCCGCCACCACCACCCTGCCCCTGCCCAGCAACGACACCGCCGTGCTGCAGGCGATGGCCTTGCCCCTGGCCGCGCGGCTGTTCCGCCCCCACAAGCCCCTGGTCAAGGCCGGCGTGCTGCTGCAGCAATTGCAGCCCGAGGCCCTGTTGCAGCACCACCTGCTGGTGCCGACCACGCCGGAGCAGCAGGACCGGCGCGAGCGGTTGATGCTGGTGATCGATGCGCTCAACCGCCGTTATGGCCGTGGCGCGGTGCAGTGGGCCGCCTGCGGCCTGCAGCCCGCCTGGGCCATGCGTCGCTCACGGCTCTCGAGGGCTGCCACCACCTGCCTGGCCCAGATCCCGGTGGTCCACGCCCGTTGAGCGCACCACGGCGCCCGCAGGGCCTGGCCAAAGTTGACCCCCTGGTTGGTGCCGACCTGAACCTGGGCCATGGCCCCGGAGCAGAAGCTCCCGATCAGGGCGGGGGTCAGCAGCAACGGACTCAGCAGGCTTCGGTAGCGCTGAACGATGGAAAAGAAGCTCATGAAGAGAACGAAGAGGTGCATGAATGCCCGCTGCTTGTAAGGGTTGCCGGCAGCGCCGACGGGTCGTTGCAGCTGCTGTGCTGCTGCTCCCCGATGTTTCTGACCTATTGCCCCGATGGAAGCCTGGTGGAGGTGAAGCAGCTGGCGGTCTTGATCGATCCATTTGCCCGTTCGGTTGAGGGGCGTTTTCATG
>Ga0310332_10218_pt1 | contig 15631 bp, 13 predicted proteins | sample LakMicSRFLOrngD5_FD_195546 | JGI IMG/M metagenome (GOLD analysis project Ga0310332, IMG submission 195546) | Enriched freshwater cyanobacterial communities from Lake Michigan, Michigan, United States - MI23.SRFL.Orng.D5 (v2) (version 2) | ecosystem: Environmental > Aquatic > Freshwater > Lake...
GCTGAAGCCCAGGGCCACCCCCGCCCCCAGCACCGGCAGCGGGCCCGGCACCGCTTGGCTGATCGGGTCGGCGATCGTGGTGCTGCCCGAGCCGGCCCGGATCCCCTGCACCCGCGCTGCCGAGTAGACGCCGGTCACTGGGCTGCCGGGGTTGTTGGTGGTCAGAAAGTCTTCTGGGGTCAGACCGGTGCCATTGATCGTGAAGCGGGCGGTGTCAGTGCCCTGAAAGCGGTTTTTGTTATTGGGAATCGGCAGGTTGATTGCCAGATCGAGCCCCTGGATGCCGTTGGCAAAGTTGTTCTTGGGCAATTTGTTGAACTCCTGCTCAACACTGGTGGAGCTGCAGGTGATGTCGCTGCTGTCGCAGCTCCAGCTGAGGTTCTGAATTTCGTTCTTCAGGTTGAAACCCACCGAAGTGATGAATTCCCGGGAGTCCTGCAGATTGCCGGTCAGGTCGATCGTGACCCCGTTGCCGCCGGCCTTGGGGCCGATCACAGTGCGCAGCCACCAGGGGCTGCCAGCCGGGGGGACGGTCCCGGAGTTGATGTCAAAATCATATTGGTAGATGTTGGTGCCGATTTGGACCGGTGCGGCCAGGGCGGCGTTGGGCTGGATGGCAACAGCAGCCAGCATTGCGCCCAGGCCGGCTGCGGCCCAGAGGGCGGGTTGGGCCGACTTTGGCAGTTTGGGCCGGCGGTGTTCAGGGGGGTGAAGCAGTTGTCGAGTCATGGTGTCTGGGCGATGGAATGGATGGCATCGGGGTTGTTGATCCAGACCCTGCGCAGGTTTGAAGCGGGGTCCGCCCGGCAGGCTAGAGAGCAGAACTGACGCCGCTGATCTGTCAGCGCGGCTCCGCATCTGGGTGATTTTGTTATTGATCAGCCCTGCTGCATGCTGCTGCAGTTGTTCAGCAGGGAGCCTTAAATGACGGATTAATCGTTAGTTTTCTGCGGCTGGGAACCCGGTTTGATTCAGTGCATGGTGAACGGCTCTGCCAGTTCGGCGGTCAACCGTCTGATCGTTCAGACAGCGCGGTCCAACTGGCTTCTGCTGGCCTGCAGCGCTGGACTCAACTTGCTTGAAGCCCTCACTGAGGGGCTGAGCCTGGCGCTGATCTTTGTCGCGGTGCGCCTGTTGGGTGGTGCGACGCCGCCCCCCTCGCTGGCGCTGGTGCCATTGCAGCCACGGCAGCAGTTTCTGCTGCTGATCGCGCTGGCGGTCCTGCTGCAGGGCCTGCAGAGCCTGATGCGTTACGGCAATGCGGTGGCGGTGGGTTTGTTTGCGGCCCGGTGCCGGGCCCGCGTCACCGCGGCACTGCACCGGCAGATCCTGCGTTTCAGCTTTGCCTGCGCCAGCCGTTACCGGGTGGGTGATCTGGTCAGCCATGCGACCCAGGGGCCCGAGGCGGTCGAGAAGCAGATCACCACCGGCGCCCAGCTGCTGGTGAACCTGTTGATGGCCATCGCCTATCTGGTGGTGATGGTGCTGCTCTCGCCCTGGCTGCTGCTGGGGGCCCTGCTGATGGGCGGTGTGCTGGCGGCGGTGCAGCGGCAGTTGCTGCCCCGTCTGCGGCAACGGGCCCACCAGTTGTCGGCCGCGATGGTGGCGGTGGTCAGCCGCATCAGCGAAGACGTGCAGGGCCTGCGGCTGCTGCACAGCTTGGGCCAGCTCGAGCGGGCTGAACGCTCCCTGCATCAGCTCACCGCGCAGATGGAGCAGGCCCTGAGCCATCAGATCCGCCTGGTCGAGCTCACCGCCCCGATTGGCAGCTTTTTACCGGTGCTCAGTTTTGGCTTGCTCGCCTGTCTGAGCGTGGTGTTGCTGCACGGTCAGCAGGGGCTTGTGCTGCCCAGCCTGGCCACGTTTCTGCTGGCGCTGCAGCGGCTTAACCAGCGCCTCAGCGGCATTGCGGTCAACGCCAACAGTTTTGGTCGCAACGCCGGTGAGTTGGCTCGCCTGCAGGACCTGCTTGATGGCACCGACAAGCAGTATCGGCGCCTGGACGGCCGTCCCTTTGGGGGCTTGCGCCAGGGCATCGAGCTGCAGCAGGTGTGCCTGCGCTATGGCCCCGGCCAACCCCTGGCCCTCGACCATGTCGACCTGCTGCTGCCCCGCGGCAGCACCACGGCTCTGGTGGGTCCCAGCGGTGCCGGCAAGAGCTCGATCGCCGATCTGCTGATCGGGCTGTACACGCCCGAGTCGGGGCGAGTGCTGGTCGATGGCGTTGACCTGCGTCAGGTGCAGCTCAGCAGCTGGCAGCAGCGGCTGGGGGTGGTCAGTCAGGACACGTTCCTGTTCAACGCCAGCGTGGCCGACAACATCCGGGCCGGGCGACCCGGCATCGGCCGCCAGGAGCTCGAGGCCGCCGCCGGCCGGGCCCAGATCCTGGAGTTGATCGAACGCCTGCCCCAGGGGTTCGACACCCTGGTGGGCGAGCGGGGCTACCGGCTCAGCGGCGGCCAGCGGCAGCGTCTGTCCCTGGCCCGCGCCCTGCTCAGCCCCTGCGATCTGCTGATCCTCGACGAGGCCACCAGCGCCCTCGACAGCGACAACGAAGCCCTGGTGCAGCTGGCGATTCAGCAGCTCGGCGCCAGCTCGACCGTGCTGGTGATCGCCCATCGGCTCAGCACCGTGCGCCATGCCGACCAGATCGTCGTGCTCGAGGCGGGCCGGCGGGTCGAGCAGGGTGACCACACGACCCTGCTGCAGGGCAATGGCCGCTATGCCGGCCTCTGGCGCCGCCAACTGCAGGGGTTGGCGGCATGAAGGCGTTTCATGTCGGGGCACCCAACCTGGCCCCCTGGGGCGAGTTTGCCCGCCTGGCCCGGGGTTCGTTCGCCCGGCGCTGGCTCACCAACCGCGGCCCCCTGGTGCAGCAGCTCGAGGCTGAGCTGCAACGGCGCCTGGGTGTGCAGCACGTGATCCTGTGCGCCAACGGCACCGTCGCCCTGGAGCTGGCGGCCCGCGCCGCCGGCCTGTCAGGCGAGGTCATCCTGCCTTCATTCACGTTCGTGGCCACCGCCCATGCCCTCCAGTGGCAGGGCATCCGGCCGGTGTTCGCCGACGTCGATCCGCTCACCTACAACCTCGATCCGGCGGCGGTGGAGGCGTTGATCACCCCCGCCACCAGCGCCATCGTCGGGGTGCACCTCTACGGGCGGCCCTGTGCGATCGGGCCCCTGCAGGCCCTGGCCGATCGCCACGGGCTGCCCCTGCTGTTCGATGCCGCCCACGCCTTCGGCTGCGCCGACGGCGGCCGGCCGATCGGTGGCCATGGCTTCTGTGAGGTCTTCAGTTTTCACGCCACCAAGGTGTTCAACCCCGGTGAGGGTGGTGCGATCAGCACCGATGACGGCGCCTTTGCCGAGCGGGTGCGGTTGCTGCAGAACTTCGGTTTTGCTGGCGAGGATCGGGTCGTGGCCCTGGGTCTCAACGGCAAGATGGGCGAGCTGAACGCGGCATTAGGGCTGGCCAACCTGCGGCACCTGCCCCGGTTCGTGGCCACCAACCGCCGCAATCTTGAGCTGTACCGCCAGGGATTGGCCGCCGAGCCGGGCCTGCGGTTGATCGATTTTTCGGGTCAGTCAGCCAGCAACTATCACTACGCGATCGTCGAGGTGGATGGGGACGGCTTCGGCACCGGTCGCGATCAGCTGCGCGACCATCTGGCCGCCCAGGGGGTGCTGGCGCGCCGTTATTTCACCCCGGGCTGCCATCGCCAGCCGCCCTACAACAGCCAGGGCAATGGTCGCTCGTTGCCCCAGACCGAGCGTCTGAGCGGACGGCTGCTGGCGCTGCCCAACGGCATGCAGCTGGGTGCGGGCGATGTGCGCCGCATCTGCCGCCTGATCCGTTCGTGCCCCCGCGGCGCCATCAGCGTCGGGGCCTGAGACGGTCTGCCCCGGTTGTGATAGTTGAGCGTCTGTTGATCGTCGGAGCTTCAGGTCATGCCCATGCGGTGCTGGCCCTGCTGCGGCGGTTGGGCACCCACCGGGTGATGGGCCTGATCGATGACACCAGACCTGCCGGCGGCCTGGTGCACGGCCTGCCGGTGCTGGGCGGGGTGGCCGATCTGCCCCAGCTCTGCGCGGCCTATGACTTCGATCAGGTGGTGATCGCCATCGGCGACAACGGGCGCCGTCAGCTGATCACTGATCAGCTGCGCCGCCGCCTGCCCCAGCTGCGCTGGCCGGTGCTGGTCGATCCCACGGCGGTGGTGGCCGAGCCGGCCCGCCTGGGCGAGGGCACGGTGATCCTGCCGCTGGCCCATGTGGGTCCCGGGGCGCGGCTGGGGCCCGGCTGCCTGCTCAACACCCGCAGCTCCCTTGACCATGACGGCCAGATGGAGCCGTTCTCGAGCCTGGCCCCCGGCGTGCACTGCGGCGGCCGGGTGCAGATCGGTGAACGGGCAGCGGTGGGCCTGGGTGCCAGCGTGGTGCAGCACGTCAGGGTCGGTGCCGACACCGTCGTCGGCGCCGGGGCTGTGGTGCTCGACTCGCTCCCCCCACAGGTGGTCGCCCATGGGGTGCCCGCCCGGGTGGTGCGCAGCCGTTCGCCGCTGGAGGCCTACCTGTGAGCGGCCTGGTGAGCACCATCATTCCGGTCTTCAACCGGCCTGAGATGGTGCGGCGCGCCACCCTGAGCGTGCTGCAGCAGACCCACCGGCCGATCGAGATCCTGCTGGTGGATGACGGTTCCACCGATCACACCCCGGCGGTGCTGGCCGACCTGCAGCGCCGGCACCCTGCTGAGATCCGGGTGCTGCGCCAGGCCAACGCCGGCCCCGGTGCTGCCCGCGAGCGGGGCCGGCTGGCGGCCCGGGGTGCCTACATCCAGTACCTCGACAGCGACGACTGGTTGCTGCCCAACAAATTCGCCGATCAGGTGGCCGCCCTCGAGGCCAGCCCCGATTGCAGCATCGCCTACGGCACGGCCCGGCTGGTGGCTCCCGACGGCACCGTGCTGGCCGAACCCAGCCGCCGCACCGCCGAGCTGCACACCGGGCTGTTTCCACTGCTGCTGGTCGAGCGCTGGTGGCACACCCACACGCCGTTGTTTCGGCGCAGCATCAGTGATGCCGCCGGCCCCTGGCCCCGGTTCAGGCCCGAGGACTGGGATCTGGAGGCTCGCATGGGGGCCCTGGGGGCGCGGCTGGTGCACTGCGGCAGCACCGTCTCGTGCCAGCTCGAGCACGACAGCCCCCAGCGGGTCAGCCGCGGGTCCCAGCGCTCCTACCTGCTGGATGAAGCCCGTTTTCTGCCGCGGCTGTATGCCTGCGGGCTGCTGGCCGGCGTGCCGCCCGAGGCGAGCCAGTGGCAGCACCTGGCCCGTTGGTGCTTTCTGCGGGCCCGTCAGCTGCACGGCATCGGCGCTGTGGCCCAGGGGGACCGGTTGCTGGCCCTCAGCCGCCATCTGTCGGACCGCCTGCCGCCGCGGTTGTACCAGCTGGCCCGCCAGGGCCTTGGTGCCGGTGCGGCGGCGCAGTTGGCCGGTTCGCTGCGGGCAGCCTGATGGCCGCCACACCGCGGGTGTCGGTGCTGATGCTGACCCGCAACCACGGGGACTTCATCGCCCAGGCCATCGCCTCGGTGCAGGCCCAGAGCCTGTGGCCGCAGCTGGAGCTGCTGATCGGCGAGGACGGCTCCAGCGACAGCACCGGCCAGCAGGTTGCCGCCGCGGCCCGGCAGCACCCCCAGCGCATCCGGGTGTGGACCAGCCCCGGCGGGGCCCTGGGCTTTCAGCGCAACTTTGCCCGCCTGCTGGCGGCGGCCAGGGCTCCCTATGTGGCCTTTCTGGAGGGGGATGACTGGTGGTCGGATCCCCACAAGCTGGCCCGCCAGTTGGCGGTGCTCGAGCAGGACCCCAGCCTGGCGCTGTGCGGCTGCCGCACCCGCCTTGAGCCGGGCGGGTCGCTGATCGGACCGCCGCCGGGTGTCTGTCGGCTGGGATTCGCCGAGCTGGTGCGGGCCTACAGCTTTCATTTTTCGGCCGTGGTGATCCGCCGCCCCGCGATCGAGTTGCCGGCCTGGATCTTCGACCAGTACTGCCTCGATCGGCCCCTGTATCTGCTGGCGGCCCGCCACGGCGATGCGGGCGTGGTCGACGCGGTGATGTCGGTGTACCGGCAGCACCCGGGCGGGGTCTGGTCGAGCCTGGCGCCGCTGCAGCAGGCCCGTCGCAGCGCTGCGCTGTTCACCACCTTTGAGCAGGCCTTTGCGCCGGACCTGACGCCGTTGTTCCGCCAGGCCCTGTTGCCGATCCTCGGCAGTTACCTCGAGCAGGCCCTGCGGCACAGGCGTCGCCGCCAGGCCCTCGCCATCGCCCTGCTGATCGCCCGTCGCACGGTGCACGTGGGTGTTTGCCGTGATCCGGCTGCCGTGGTCACGGGGCTGCACTGGGCCCTGGCGGTGCTGCGGCGGTTGCTGGTGCCGCTACCGGTGTGGCCATGAGGCCGCCACGGCGCCCCCAGGTGTCGGTGGTGCTGGGCTTTGCCCAGGCCCCGCTTGAGCGGTTGCTCGACAGCCTGGGCTCGGTGCTGGACCAGCAGGGGGTGGTGCTCGAGTGCGTGGCAGTGGCCGACGGCTGGCCCGGGGCTGCGGTGATGCAGGCCCTGCACGCCCTGGCCCGCCGCGACCCGCGCCTGCGGCTGGTGCTGCAGCCCCACAGCGGCCTGACCCGGGCCCTGCGGCGCGGATGCCGGCTGGCCCGGGGCGAGGCGATCGCCCGCATCGATGTGGGTGATCGCATGCTCCCCGGGCGCCTGCAGCGGCAGTGGCAACTGCTGCAGGACCATCCCGATTGCGTGCTGGTGACCTGCGGGGTCGCCCGCTATGGCCCGGTCTGGGAACCACTTGACCCCTGCCTGCCCAATCCCTGCCCGGCCGCCCCCGGCCACCTGTCGACCGCAGCGCCCCTGGTGCCCCGCTGGGTCAACACGTTGCCGCCGGCCGCGGGGATCGCAGCCGATGTGCCCCACCACGGTTCGGTGCTGCTGCGCCGCTGGGCCTACCGCCGGGCGGGGGGGTACCGCGCGGCTTTCTATTACGCCCAGGACTGGGATCTCTGGTATCGGCTGGCGCAGCTGGGCAGCTTTGGCCATTGCCCGCAGACGCTGTACGCCTGCCGTCTGTTCGACGGCGGCCTCTCATCGCGGCACTGGCGTGAACAGCGGCGCCTGGGGGCCCTGGCCCTGCAGTTGTATGGCGCCCGCGCGGTGGGTCAAAGCGAGGGTCCCTGGCTCGAGCGGGCCCGGCGCATCCGGCCGCGCCCACGCTCGCTTGGGGGTCTGGCCTGGCCGCGCTGGCCCGATCATCGCCGCGCCGAAGGGGCCTATTTCATCGGCGAGCGGCTGCGGCGCCTGGGGGATCCCCGCAGCCGCAGCTATCTGCGGCAGGCGCTGCGGCAGGCGCCCTGGCTGGTCAAGGGCTGGGTCCGGCTGCTGCAGGCTGCCGTGGCCCTGCCCTAAATCGGCCGCACAAGCGCCCGGGCCCGCCCGCCGGGACCGTGGTGTCGGTCAGGGTCGCGGTGCATCAGCAGACGCAACGCTTGAGCAGCCCCAGCACCGCCGGTCTGGTGGTGGTTCAGAACCGGGAGACCCAGTTCGATGCCCCCCTGTTCCGCCGCCTCGTCGACGGGCGCATCTGTCGCCTCTGGGTGATCTACAGCCAGGAGCGATGCGGCATCGATCCCGAGCTGGGCTTCGCCCCCAGCTGGGACCATCTGCGGCCCGGCAGCTATCCCGCCCAGACCCTGGAGGGGCGCGGCCTGGCCGGGTTGTGGCGGTTGGCCCAGGCGATCGAGCGCTTTGACCCGGCCCTGGTCATCCTTTGCGGCTATTACCCCCGCAGCCATCTGCTGCTGGCCCTGCTGCTGCGGTTGCGGGGGGTGCGCATCGGCCTGCGTTCTGACAACACCCTGCAGCACAGCCCTGTCGGCGGCCTGCTGGCCTGGCCACGGCGGCGGTGCATCGGCGTCCTGCAGCGTCTGTTCGACAGCTGGCACCCCGTCGGCGAGCAGGCCCACGCCTACCTGCGCCAGCTCTCGGGCGTGCAGCGGCCCAGCTTTGCCTTCCCCTATGCCGTTGACAACGCCTGGTTCGCGGAGCGCTGCGGTAGCGAACGGCGGCGGCGTCACCAGCAGCTGGCGGCCCGCGGCTGGCCGCCCGATGCCTTTGTGGTGCTGGCGGTCATCAAATGGACCCCCCGCGAGGACCCCCTGACCCTGGTGCGGGCCTTTGCCCTGGCGGCGGGCCGCTGCCGCCGGCTGCGCCTGCTGCTGCTGGGTGATGGGCCGCAACGGTCCCAGGTGCGGGCAGCCCTGGCGCCCCTGACGGGCCGCAGCCATTGCCCGGGCTTTGTCGCCTACGGAGATTTGCCGGGCTGGTACGCCCTGGCCGATGTGTTCGTGCACCCGGCGGTGAACGAGCCCTGGGGGGTCTCGGTCAATGAGGCGATGGCCTGCGGCCTGCCGGTGCTGGCGGCGGCGGGCGTCGGCGCGGCCGATGAACTGCTGGCCGATGGCCGGGGTGGCCTGCGGTTCGCCAGCGGCGATGCGGCAGCCCTGGCGGCCCAGCTGCAACTGCTGGCGAGCTCGCCGGGGCTGTGCTGGAGCCTGGCCGGCGAGGCCCGCCGCAGCGTGGCCGGCTGGAGCCACGAGCGCACCATCAGCAACCTGCAAAAGGCCCTGGCGCCATGCTCTCGCTCGTGATCCCCACCTACGGGCGCGAGCAGGTGCTGGTCGACACCATCGCCGCGCTCGAACCCCAGCGCCGGGCTCTGGCCAGCCCGTCTGAACTGTTGGTGGTCGATCAGACCCCCAGGCATCAGCCGGCGGTGCAGGCGGCACTCGAGGCCTGGCAGCGGGCGGGCCGGCTGCGCTGGCTGCGGCTGAACCGGCCCCATCTGACCCGGGCCATGAACACCGGCCTGCTGCAGGCCTGCGGCGACACCGTGTTGTTTCTGGACGATGACATCGTGCCGGCCCCGGGATTGCTGCAGGCCCATCTGCAGGCCCATCGCCGCCATCTGCAGGCCTGGGCGGTGGTCGGCCAGGTGCTGCAGCCGGGTCAGCAGCCCCAGCCGTTGCCGCCCAGGGCCAGCCGGGGCGAGCTGTGGCGCGATCTCGACTTTCCGTTCCACAGCAGCCTCGGCGCCTGGATCGAGAACGCCATGGCCGGCAACCTGAGCCTGAAGCGCGACCGGGCCCTGGCGATCGGGGGCTTTGACGAGCGCTTTCCACCGCCGGTGGCGGCCCGGTTTGAGACCGAATTCGCCAAACGGCTGATCGCCGCGGGCGGTCGCATCCGGTTTGAACCCCAGGCCTCTCTGAATCATCTGGCGGCGTCAGCGGGGGGAACCCGCAGCCGCGGCAGTCACCTGACCAGCGCCGCGGGCCATCACGGGGTGGGCGACTGTTATTACGCCCTGCGCTGCGGCCGCGGGCTGCCCCGCGCCTGGTACCTGCTGCGCCGGCCGCTGCGCGAGGTGCGCACCCGCTTTCACCTGCGCCACCCCTGGTGGATTCCGGTGAAGCTGCTGGGTGAGTTGCGGGCCCTGGTGTCGGCCCTGAGCCTGAGCCGCCGCCCGCCGCTGTTGCTGCCGCCCCCGCCCGAGCCGGCGCCATGAGGGTTCTCCATGTCATCCCCTCGATCAGTCCGCTGCGGGGCGGGCCGACGGTGGCCGCGCTCGAGATGGCGGCTGCCCAACGGCAGCTGGGCCTCGATGCACGCCTGCTCAGCACCGATGACCATGGTTCGGACGTGCTGCCGGATCTGCCCACGGGCCAGTGGTGCGAGCACCAGGGGGTGCCGCTGTGGCTATGCCGCCGCTGGCGGGCGCCCCAGCGTTTGCTGCGGGATGCGGCCATCGCCCCGGCCCTGCCGCTGTGGCTGCAGGGGCAGCTGGCCGAGGTGGACCTGCTGCATGTCCACGCCCTGTTCGCCTTTCCCTCGAGTGTGGCGATGCTGCTGGCCCGCCAGGCCGGCGTGCCCTACGTGGTCAGCACCATCGGCCAGCTCTGCAGCTGGAGCCTGAGCCAGAGCCCCCGGCGCAAGCAGGCGATGTTGACCCTGCTGGAGCGGGGCAATCTGGCGGCGGCGGCAGCCCTGCATGTCACCAGCACCGCCGAAGCCCAGCAGACCCGGAGCCTGGGGCTGCCGGTCCCCTGTCTGCAGATTCCGCTGGGGGTTGCGCCGCCCCCGTGGCTGACGGAGCCGCTAACGACCAGCGCGTCGGGTCTGCGCCTGCTGTTTTTGTCGCGCCTCCATCCAAAAAAGCAGCTGGAGCCGCTGCTGCAGGCCCTGGCGCTGCTGCAGCGCCGCCAGCCGTCGTTGCCCTGGACGCTGCAGATCGCCGGCCAGGGCGAGCCGGCCTACGAGGCGAGCCTGCGGCGGCTGGCGGCCGAACTGGGTCTGGCGTCCCGCTGCCAGTGGCTCGGCTTTGTGGCCGGCGAGGCCAAATGGAGGCTGCTGGCCGGGGCCAGCTGGTTTGTGCTGCCATCGGCCCTCGAAAATTTCGGCATCGCCGTGGTCGAGGCCCTGGCGGCGGGCACCCCGGTGCTGATCTCGCCCCAGGTGGCCCTGGCCCCCACCGTGGCGGCGGCGGGGGCCGGGGTGGTCTGCAACCCAGAACCCGAGGCCCTGGCCGACTGTTTGGCCCGGCTGCTGTTGCAGCCCGACCCGTGTTGGCGCCAGCGGGCCCAAGGCCTGGCGCGCGAGCAGTTCGCCTGGCCAGCAATCGCCGATCGCTTTGCCGGTGCCTACCAGGAGCTGGTGCGATGAGTTTGCTGCCGTTGCTGGTGGCCCTGGTGGGGCTGGTGTTGATCGCTCAACTGCTGCAGGGGGGCTGGCGTTTGGCCCTGGGGCTGGTGCTGCTGATCGGCTTTCTGCAGGATCCGCTGCGCAAGGTGCTGGTCGGTCAGCCACCCCTGACCGTGGGCCTGGTGCTGGTGGCGGCCTGCGCCTGCGGTGTGGCGCTGCTGCTGCAGCGCGGTGGGCTGGAGCTGCCCCTGGTGCTGGCCACCCTGCCCCGCCTGGGCCAGTGGCTGCCGCTCTATGGCGTTCTGTTGGCCCTGCAGACCGTCCATGGCCTGGTGCGGTTTGGGCAGCCCCTGCTCAGCCTGATCGGCCTCGGGGTTTACCTGGCGCCCTTGCTGGGGTTTTGGCTGGGCTTTGAAGTGGCCAGCGAGCCGCCCCTGCTGCAGCGTCTGCTGCGGCTCTATGTGCTGCTGTCGATCCCGGCCGGTCTGTCGGTCTGGTGGAGCTACCGCGGGGTCGATCACCCCCTGCTCAAGGAGGTGGGCAGCGGCATCCTGATTCACTTTCAACCGGGGGTCTCCCTCTACGGGGCCAGCGGCGTCTGGCGCACCAGCGAGGTGGCGGCCTGGCAGTTGGCGGCGGCAGCCTGCTTGGCGCTGGTTTTGGCCACGGCGGCCCAGCGCCGCTCGACGGTGTGGGCCTATGGGCTGCTGGCGGTGCTGTTCACGGCCCTGACCCTGCTGACCGGGCGGCGCAAGGCCCAGGTGCTGGTGCTGCTGTTCGTGCTGTTCGACGCCCTGCTGCTGCAGCGCTGGATGCGGCCTCCCTGGCGGGGCTGGCTGCTGGGCAATCTGGTGGCTCTGGCGGGTCTTTCAACCCTGGCGGCCGGCTGGCTGGTGCCCCAGCTGCTCGGAGCCGATCTGGGGGTCTACCTGCAGCGCTCGCTCTCGGCCCGGGATGAGCTCGGGGGTCGCTTCTCCCAGATGGCCCTCGGCGGTTTTAGCCGGGCGCTGGACCTCTCCGGTCTGTTCGGTTTGGGCGTCGGGGCGGCGGCCCAGACCGGCAACCTGCTGTTCGACCGCGGTCAGCAGCTCGGTTCTCGCCTCAACTTTGTGGCCGAAAGCGGCGCCGGCAAGCTGGTGGCCGAGCTGGGCCTGGTGGGGGTGGCGGTGTTGCTGGTGGGCCTGGTGCTGCTGCTCGAGCTGGGGCGCCGCAATCTGACCTTGCTGCAGGACCTGCCCCCAGCGCTGGTTCATCTGCACCTGGGCCTGGTGGCCTTTGCCCTGGCCAACGTTCCCTTTTTTCTGGCGGCCAGCGGCGTCTACGGCGATCCGTTCGTGCTGCTGCTGCTCAGCCTTGCCCTGGGTTCGGTGCTGGCGGTGCCCCTGCTGGTCGCCCGCGCGCGGGGTCTGCAGCTGCCCAGCCGCACTGATGCGGCCTGACTGCCGAGCCTGGCCGCGGTCCGGCGGGTGATCCATACGCTTCGGCCACGCTTGCGGACTGCCCATGGCCCAAGGGCTCACGGCGTTGTTGCTCACCTGCAACGAAGAAGACAATCTGGTGCGCACCCTGACGGCCCTGGCACCCCTGGCGCCTGCGCTCGAGCGGGTGGTGCTGGTGGACAGCGGCAGCACCGACCAGACCCTTGCCCTGGCCGGTCGCCATGCACCGGCGGGGGTGGCCCTGACGGTGTTGCAGCGGCCGTTTGACACCTTTGCGGCCCAGTGGAATTTCGGCCTTGCCCAGGTGCACAGCGCCTGGGTCCTCAGCCTCGATGCCGATTACTGCCTGACCGGGGCGCTGGCCCTTGAACTGCTGGACGCGATGGCGACGGCGCCCCCCGATCTGGCTGGGTTTGAAGTGGCTTTCCGCTACTGCGTCGCCGGTCGACCGCTCGCCGGAGCTCTGCTGCCGCCGCGGGTGGCCCTGTTCAGACCCGAGCTCGGTTGCTACCGCGATGACGGCCACACCCAGCGGCTGGATCTCAGCGGCCGGGTCGGCCGCTTGCGCCAGCCGATGCATCATGACGACCGCAAGCCGCTGGAGCGCTGGCTGGGGGCCCAGTTGCGCTACCTGCGCCAGGAGCGCGACAAGCTGCGCAGCCGCCCCTGGCGGCAGCTGTCAGCGGCCGATCGTCTGCGCAAACACACCCCGCTGGCCCCCCTGGCGGTGGGCCTGGTGTGCCTGGTGGGCCGCGGCAATTTGTGGGAGGGCCGGCGCGGACTGTTTTATGCGGCGCAACGGGTCTACGCCGAGCTGCTGTTGCTGCTGCTGTTGCTGGAGCCCGTCAGCTGATGCGCGCCCTAATCAGCACGATCCGCCCCGGCGCCGGCGGGGTGACCAGCAAACTGACCTGGCTGGTCAGCGAGCTCGAGCGGCTGGGCATTGAGCCCGTGCTCGCCTGGTACGAGCCCTGGAGCTGCAGCCCAGATCTCTCGCTGCCCTTGTCGGCCGCCGGGCCGGCCCTGCTGGTGGGCCGCCGGCCCGGCACCCGGCAGCTGGCGCCCGAGCCCCCCTGGCAGGGCCTGGGGGTCGGCGCCTGGCTGCCCGAGCTTGAATTCACCCATTACCTGCCCGGGGCAGCCTGGCGGCGCCTGGCCGCCAGCTGTGATCTGCATCTGGCGGTCACCGGCAACCCTCTCTGTGCAGCCCGACTGAGCCTGTTGCGCCGTCCGTTTCTGGCCTGGGTCGGCAGCGATTGGCAGGGCGACCGCTGCGAGCGGGTGGCCCGCTTTCCCTGGCATCGCCGCCTGCTCGATCAGCGGTTCAACGGGCCGGTGCTGCGGCGCCTGGAGCGTCGGGCCCTGCGGGACCCCGCCGGTCGCATCCTGAGCATCAGCGGCGCGACGGCCCGCAGCCTTGAGCGCATTGCCGGTCGGCCCCTGGCCGGGGTGCTCTACCGGCCCTGTGATCCGGGCCTGTTCTGTCCCCAGCCCCGGCGTTGCGTGCCCTGGCGGCTGGGCTTTGCCGGTCGCTACAGCGATCCGCGCAAGCAGATCGGGCTGCTGCTCGAGGCGGTGGCCCGCCTGGTGGCCCAGGGCCACCCGGTGCAGCTGGAACTCACCGGCGAAGCCGATGGCCGTTGGCTGCTGCCCGAGCTCCAGCGGCTGGGCCTGGTCGACCGGGTGCGACTGCACCCGCACCTGTCGCTGCCCGAGCTGGCACGGGTGCTGCAGTGCTGGGATCTGTTCGTGATCCCCTCCCAGCAGGAGGGGCTCTGCCTGGCGGCGCTCGAGGCGATGGCCTGCGGAGTGCCGCTGCTGACCACCCCCTGCGGTGGCCCTGAGGAACTGGTGGCCGGCGGCCACAGCGGTGCGGTGGTGGAGGCCCGGTCGGCCCCCATGGCCGCGGCGATCGCCGCCATCTGCGGTGACCGCGGCCGCCGCCAGCGTCTGGCCGCCGGAGCCGCCGCCTGGGTGTCGGACCACGCGGACCCGTTGGCAGCCCGGCGGCGGCTGCACGGCGCCCTGGCTGATGCCTTCCCCAGGATCAGGCCATGGTTGCCCTGAGCGGCCTGCAGCGGCTCGATCGCTACCGCCTGCCCGCCGATTTCAGCCTGGGCAGGCCCCGCTGGCTGTTGCTGCTGTGGTTCTGCTGGGGTTCGCCCTTGTTGGCGAACCGCTGGTTGCCGGGATCGTCTTGGCGCTGCTGGCTGCTGCGGCTGTTTGGCGCCCGCATCGGCGCCGGCTGCCGTCTCAAGCCGGGCCTGCGCGTCAAATACCCCTGGCGCCTGGCGGTCGGTTCCCACAGCTGGTTGGGGGAGGCCGTCTGGATCGACAACATCGCGCCGGTGCGGCTGGGCCGGCGGGTGTGTCTCTCCCAGGGCGTCTACCTGTGCACCGGCAACCACGACTACCGCAGCCCCGACTTTGCGCTGCAGGCCCGTCCGATCAGCGTGGGATCCGAGGCCTGGGTGGCGGCCAGTGCCGTGCTGGCTCCGGGTTGCCGCATCGGTCGCGGTGCCGTCGTCGGGCTGGCTGCGGTGGTCCGCGGCGCCGTTGGACCGGGTCTGGTCGTCAGCGGCAACCCGGCCCGGCCGGTGGGCTGCAGGCAGCAGGCTGCGGCGATCGGGCTGCAGTGCTCAGGCATGGACCCGGTCATGGCTGTTGCTGATGAATAGGGTCCGCTTGCATCGACTGAACTGGTTCTGTGACTGTCTGCAGTCGATCCCTGTTTGGGTCCGTTTCCGCATCGCTGAGTCCCCGGACATTGGGACTTCGCTGGCAGTGGCGCCGTCAGAAAAATCAGCATGCAAGATTGACCATTGTCAGTCAGTTTTTCCCTCCGGACTTTGCAGCCACCGGACAGTTTCTTGATGATCTGTCGCGTCGATTAAGCTGTGAGGGACTGCAGATACTGGTGCTGACCGGACAGCCCAATTATGCTTTTCGGGATGGTCGGGCTGCGCGCATCAGTTTTGATGGCCATCGCTGCATCCGCCGTACATCGGTCTCAAGGTGGTGGCCCAGTCGCATCCGTGGACGGGTCGTCAACAGCGTCCTCTTTTGTGTGCGCAGTCTGCTGCGTCTGATGCGTTCAGCCCGTCGCGGTGATCTGCTGCTGTTCACCACCGAACCCGCCTATCTGCCGTTGGTCGGATGGTTGGTTAACCGCCTGACTGGTGCCCCCTATCTGTTGTTGCTTTACGACCTCTATCCCGACATCGCGGTCTCCCTGGGTGTGCTGCGGCCCGCCCACCCCCGGACCCGCGGCGGGGCGCTCGCCCCGGGCCCGGGCCAGGGCCGGGCCCACGGCAATGCCAACGTCTTCGTTGGTGTGATGATCGTCGATATGGGTGTCCCCCAGCGCCTTGATCTCCAGGTCGATCAGGCCGTGGCTACTGATCTGGTGGAGCATGTGGTCAAGGAAGGGCACGCC
>Ga0310332_10219_pt1 | contig 15607 bp, 14 predicted proteins | sample LakMicSRFLOrngD5_FD_195546 | JGI IMG/M metagenome (GOLD analysis project Ga0310332, IMG submission 195546) | Enriched freshwater cyanobacterial communities from Lake Michigan, Michigan, United States - MI23.SRFL.Orng.D5 (v2) (version 2) | ecosystem: Environmental > Aquatic > Freshwater > Lake...
AGCCCCCCTCCCCGCGGCGGCGCCGGGGGACCCGCCGCGCCTCGGCGCTGTGGGGGCCGCCGCTGGGCGGCGGGCTGGCTGGGTTGGGGGCAGGGGCGCTCAAGGCTTGGGGAGAGGCGAGCGGGGCAGGACCTGGGCTGGTTGCCCAGGGGGACGCTGGGGGCCCATTCCATCCTGGCGGGGCGGCCCAAGGCAGCTGTTGTAAGCCCTCTGGCCAGGGCATCACGCAACAGCATGTTGCAGCGTTCGGCCAGAACCCAGGCGCCAGCAAGCGTCCAGGCGGGGGCAAGGTTCATAATGGTCGCCACGTTGCTTCGGCATCCAGGAACGCCACCCCGTATGACCCAGATCCCAGCGAGCGATGTTCCCGGAATGGGTCGTCGGCAGTTCATGAATCTGCTGACCTTCGGGTCGGTCACCGGCGTGGCCCTGGGGGCCCTCTACCCCGTCGTCAGCTACTTCATCCCCCCCCGGGCCGCCGGCGGTGGCGGCGGCACCACCGCCAAAGACGAGCTCGGCAACACCGTCACCGCCACGGGCTGGCTCAGCACCCACAAGGAGGGCGATCGCAGCCTGGTCCAGGGTCTGAAGGGCGATCCCACCTACCTGATCGTCGAGGGCGAAGACGCGATCGGCAGCTACGGCATCAACGCCATCTGCACCCACCTGGGCTGCGTGGTGCCTTGGAACAGCGGCGCCAACAAGTTCATGTGCCCCTGCCATGGCAGCCAGTACGACGCCACCGGCAAGGTGGTGCGCGGTCCCGCTCCCCTCTCCCTGGCCCTGGCCCATGTGAGCGTCGAAAACGACAACGTGTTCCTCAGCCAGTGGAGCGAAACCGATTTCCGCACCGGCGACAAGCCCTGGTGGGCCTGAGTTTTTTCCCTGTCATTTCTCCCCCCGCCGCCAGCCCCATGCGTCGCCTACTCACCCTGCTGCTGAGCTCCGCCCTGGCCTTCAGTGCCCTGCTCTTCGCCCCCCAGGCCAGCTGGGCCTACCCCTTCTGGGCCCAGCAGAACTACGACAGCCCCCGGGAAGCCACCGGCAAGCTGGTTTGCGCCAACTGCCACTTGGCCAAGAAAACCACCCAGGTGGAAGTGCCCCAGGCCGTCTTCCCCGATTCCGTCTTCAAGGCGGTGGTCAAGATTCCCTATGACACCTCGATCCAGCAGGTGGCTGGCGATGGCAGTGCCGCTGGCCTGAATGTGGGTGCCGTGCTGATGCTCCCGGATGGCTTCAAGCTGGCTCCCGCCGATCGCCTCAGCGATGAGCTGAAGGAAGAAACCGCCGGCGTCTATGTCACCCAGTGGAGTGACGACCAGCCCAACATCCTGCTCGTCGGTCCGATCCCCGGCGACCAGCACCAGGAGATTGTCTTCCCGATCCTTTCCCCCGATCCCGGCAGCGACAGCGCCATCCACTTCGGCAAATACCAGCTGCATGTGGGCGGTAACCGCGGCCGCGGCCAGGTGTATCCCACCGGTGAGAAGAGCAACAACGGCGTCTTCAACGCTTCGGTTGCTGGCACCGTGGCCTCGATCACCCCGGGTGAGAACGGCGCCACCGTGGTGGCCATCACCACGGCCGATGGCAGCAGCGTGAACGACACGATTCCCGCTGGCCCCACGGTGAAAGTGGCCGTGGGCGAGGCCGTGGCGGCCGGCGCCCCGATCACCAACGATCCCAACGTCGGTGGTTTCGGTCAGATCGATGCCGAGGTGGTTCTCCAGAACCCCGTGCGCATCTACGGCATGTTGGCCTTCTTTGCAGCCGTGGCCCTGGCCCAGATCATGCTGGTTCTCAAGAAGCGTCAGATTGAAAAAGTGCAGGCCTTCGAAGGCGTTTGATGCCCGCTGCCTTGGCCTTGGCCGTCTTTACATCCCCCGGGCCCCTGCTGTTTCAGCTGGGGCCCTTTTCCCTGCGTTGGTATGGCCTGCTCATTGCCCTGGCCGTGTTGCTGGGGCTGGTGCTCTCCAGCCAGCTGGGCAAGCGCCGGGGCATCGATCCGGCCCTCATCGCTGACCTGCTGCCGATCCTGGTGCTGTCGGCGGTGGTGGGAGCCCGCGCTTATTACGTGCTGTTCGAGTGGCGCCAATACCAATTCAATTGGTTGGAGGCGCTTGCCGTTTGGCGTGGTGGCATCGCCATCCATGGCGCCCTGATCGGCGGAACCCTGGCGGTGATCCTCTATTGCCGCTGGCGCAAGCTGGCCTTCTGGAACCTGCTGGACGTGCTGGTGCCCTCGGTGGCCCTGGGCCAGGCGATCGGCCGTTGGGGCAACTTCTTCAATTCCGAAGCCTTTGGCCTGCCCACCGACCTGCCCTGGAAGCTGAAGATCCCCGGCTGGATCGCCATTGCCGCCGGTTTCCCCAATGACCAGTACTTCCATCCCACCTTCCTCTACGAATCCCTTTGGAACTTGGGGGTGCTGGCCCTGCTCCTGCTTCTTTTTAGGCTCGGACTTCGGGGCCGTATTGCCCTGCCGGCCGGAGCCCTGAGTTGCGTTTACCTGCTGACCTACAGCAGTGGCCGCCTTTGGATCGAGGCGTTGCGCATTGATCCCCTCTGCCTGATTGGCACCCCACCCTTCTGCACCGGTGGCCTGCGCATGGCCCAGCTGATGAGTCTGGCCCTGATGGCTTTGGGTGGCTTTGGCCTCTGGTGGCTCTACGGCCGCCATCGGGCCTTGCCCGATCTGGTCGGGGTGGCTAGGGCGAATTCCGAGGGCCGGCCCTGAGCCGCTCCCGGTGGGAGTGATCCGATCCGATCCCCCAGAGTCGCTCCATTGAGACCCCCTTCGCTCCGTTTGGATCTGATTGGGCCGGAGCCTTCGTTCCGCTTCGCCATTCACTGTTGACCCCTTGCCTGCTGGCCTGATGGATGTTGCAAACGCTGGCCCCGCAATGGCGGATGCCCCAGGCCGGGAGCCCGGCGCTGGCCAGGTCTTGATCGTGGGTGCGGGGCCCGGGGCCCCCGATCTACTAACCCTGCGGGCCGCCCGGGCGATCGAGCGGGCGGAGGTGCTGGTCTGGACCGATTCCCTGGTCTCGCCCCAGATCGCAGCCATGGCCCCGGAAGGCTGTGAATCGATTCGCACCAGCACCCTCACCCTGGAGCAGGTGATGGAGGTGGTGGTGGAGCGCGCCAGGGCTGGCCGGCGGGTGGTGCGCCTCCATGACGGCGATCCTTGCCTGTATGGCGCCCTAGCCGAGCAGCTCTGCCGCCTGGCGGATGCCGAGATTTGCGTCGAGGTGGTGCCGGGCCTGAGTGCCTATCAAGCCACGGCCGCAGCCCTGCAGGCCGAATTGACGATCCCGGGTCTCGTGCAGACGATCGTGCTGAGCCGCGCCTCCGGCCGTACCGGCACGCCGGAACGGGAATCGATCGAGCGGCTGGCGGCCCTGCAGGCCTCCCTGTGCCTGTATTTGAGCGCCCGCCATGTGGACGAGGTGCAGGCCCAGTTGCTGCAGCACTATCCCGCCGATACCCCCGTGGCCATTGGCTATCGGGTCAGCTGGCCCGACCAATGGCTCACGCTGGTGCCCCTTAGCGACATGGCCCGGGTGAGCCGCGAGCGCAACCTGATCCGCACCACCCTTTATGTGGTCAGTCCGGCCCTGAAGGCCCCGGGCAACGCCCGCTCCAAGCTCTATTCCGCTAGCCACAACCACCTGTTCCGCGGCGGCGCCGAGTGAGCTGGGGTAGGGAGCTGGGGCTCCTCGGGGCGGCGCTGGTGCCAACCCCCAGGCCCTTAGGAGCCCTGGCTTGAGTGCTCTGGGCTGGTGGCGCCGTAGAGCTCCTGCTCCAGCCGCTGGCGATTAAAGCCGCAGCCCAGCCGCTCCACGATCGCCTCCAGGTCGGTAACGGCATTGCCCAGGCAGCAGGTGCCCCCCGGTGAGGGGGTGACATTGAAGGCCAGGCCTGGCATGGCGGCGATGCGGGCCTCGCCCAGCATCAGCCGTTGCTCGCCCTTGTGAATCAACTGGGGCCGTACGCCCCCGAAGCCCTCGGCGAAGCGCAGGTCGGCCAGCTGCAGGCCGGGCACGATCTTGCGGGCATCGGCGAGGAACAGACGGCGCCGCAGCCAGGGCACTTCAAACAACAAATTCTTGAGGATGTAGTTGCGGATATCGGCAATGCGAAACAGCTGCCAGAACACCAGCAACACCGAAAAATCCAGCCGCAACACCTTCAGAAATTCAAAGAAGGAGGCTGGCCGGTAGCGCTCTAGCAAGGGCAGCAATAGGGCGGTGGGGCCAAAGCGGGTTTGGCCGGGCGAACGCACATCGGGGTCGCCATGGATGGCCGCAAAGGGCAATTTGTCGTTCTGCACGGTGTACACCTTGCCGCGCAGCAGGTCGGGGGTGAAGTAGAAACTGCCGGCCACCGGTAGACAGGAATACTCCAGGCCAAAGCCCAGTTGTTGGGCCATCAGCAGGCTGTGGGCGCCGGCGCTCACCACCACATGGCGGGCCCGGATCCGGCGGGGTGCGGTTAGGGCGTTGGGATCGTCCTGCTGGATGCGGCCCCCGGGGCGATGGGGGCGCAGCTCCACCAGAAAGGTGGTGCTGCCATCGGCGGCGGTTTCGGGCTTGATCGCTTCAACCCGGCTGCCCAGCCAGAGATCCAGCTGCCGCTGGGATTCGGCCAGGGTGGCCTGGGCCTGGGCCACGAAGCTCTGGGCGAGGGCCTCGTAGTCGACGGCGGTAGCGGCGCGGCGGATGCCGATGGCTACCAGTGGTTCCGGCCGCAGGGGGCCATCGGCCCGCTCCCCATCGAGCCGGGCCACATGGGGTTCCCACTCGGCGATCTGCTCCTTCTCGAGCAGCTCCATCGCCGGGAAATGGGGCGAAAACAAGTCAAAGCGCTGGCGCAGGGCGCCGCACTCCTGCTCGCCTACGGCCAGCACCATCTTCGGGGTGCGGAAGACGCAGCGGTTGCGTTCCGGCTCGCTGAGCAGGGCGGCGTAGCGCTCGATCATTTCGGCCGTGCGCTTCACCTTGAGGGCCTTCTCAAGCGTGTAATTGGTTTCGATGTCGCCGCAGTGGATCGTTTGGCTGTTGCTGCTGGCCTTGGAGTTCACCTGGGCCAGCTGGTCGTAGCGCTCCACCAGGGTGAGGTGGCCCAGGTCGGTGTAGCGGGCTAGCTCAAACAGCAGGGCCGTGCCACACACCCCGCCGCCGACGATCAGCACATCCGTCTGGGTTTCCGCCGCTAGGGCAGGGCCAGCACTTGGGCTGGGGCGCTCAGCCGCAGGGGCGGGGGTGACCATGGCAAAGGCAGGGGGACCAGGGATGGGAGTCGGACTGCTGAGGGGACGCAGGCGCCGATCACGGCTGTTGTTGACGGCCAGAAAGGGCCGTATCAACCAGCCATCGTGCCTGAGCGCTGTTCCTCCAGATCGTTCGGCGGGCTCCAGGGCTGGATCGGGGCCTGAAAGGGGGCTGCTCCCCTTCGTGGCCTATGCTCCTTGAAGCGCTTCCAGCGCGGCAAAGGGCGATTAGCACAGCGGTAGCGCACTTCCTTCACACGGAAGGGGTCACTGGTTCGAATCCAGTATCGCCCATTGGCAATAGATCAAATGCTTGCATTGATCGCAAGTCAATACGGTTATTTTTCTGCCTTGATACCAATTAGATCAGGTTGATCTCAACCCTTGATTGTATGGGTTCCTTCAAGGAGAGCCAACTTTTTTTGTCGCCCCCTTGGCAAGCAAGGCGCCTAGGTGGGTGGCAACCCTTCCGGCCCCTCCACCAGCAGGGCCAGGCCGCTGGCTGTGGCCACCGCATCGGCGCAGGAGCGCAGGCTCCAGCATTCCAGGCTGAGATCGGGCTCCGGCTGACCGGCCTCGGCGGGTTGGGGCCGAAGCAGGATACGAACCCCCGTGGCGGCGGCCTTTGGCCCCACTGCCTTCACCTTGAGGCTGCCAATCAGGGCCTGGGGGCGCCGGTCTAGGGCCGCAGCTAGGCGCAACAGCAGGGCCATTTCGGAGACGGTTCGTCGCTCCTCGCGTCCCTCGATCAACTGCCAGGACTCATGGCGTTTCTTGGGCAGACCGCGGCGGTGGTAGCGGGCCATGGCCGCCACCATCAGATGTTCGGTTTCGGAATAGCCGAGCAGCTCGCCGTGGCGGATCAAATACCAGGTGTGTTTGTGATACGCGGCGATGTTGATGTGTTTGCCACAGCCATGCAGCTGGGCCGCCGCCCAGAGCAGCAGGCGGCCTGGGCCGGGATCGTGGTGCAGCAGGCCCCGGGTCTGGTCGTAGAGGCTGAGGGCATGGACGGCGACCCGTTCGGCCTGGGCTTGGTCGACGGCGTAGTTGCGGGCCAGGTGTCGCACCGTGCGCTCCCGGATCGTGCTCTGGAAGGCAAAGCGATCATCGAGCAGCTGGTTGCGCAGCATCCAGTCCACGATCAGGCCTTCGCGCAGGGCCCGATCACAGACCACCAGCTCCTTGGCCTGCAGCATCGTCATGGCGGTCTGCAGGATCAGGGCCCCGGGCACGATGATTTCGGCGCGGCGGTCGTTGATGGCCGTCAGGGTGCGGCGCTGCTCCGGCGTCATGGCCACGAGCCGATCGACCAGCTGGTCGATGCGGGCCCGGCTGAGCCGGTAGCCCTGGAGTTTGAGGGGCGGCTTGGCGTCTTCGGCGGCGGCCAGGGCGGCCAAGGCCATGGCCGTGCCACTGGTGCCCACCAGCACGGGGCTCTCGCCCGGGCGCAGGGCCTGGCGCACCTGGGCGACGGCGGGATCGAGGGCTCCCTGGATGTAGGCCTCGAGGAATTGGCGCCGGCCCAGCGGCAAGGGCTCCTCCTGGATGAACTCCCGCAGCAGCCGTACGGCGCCGATGCGGGTGCTGGTGAGGGCCCGGGCATCGCGGCCATCGGCAAGCACCAGTTCGGTGGAGCCGCCGCCGATGTCGAGGATGAAATGGGGCGCATCGCCAAAACTCATGCCCGAGAGCACGCCCAGGTAGATCAGGCGCGCCTCCTCCGGCCCGCTGACCAGATCCACCTCCAGACCCAACTGCTCCTGCAACGTCGCCAGGAATTCGCGGCCGTTGGGGGCCTCGCGCACGGCGCTGGTGGCGGCGGTGACGATCTGCTCCACCCCCTGGCTATGGGCCAGGTCGCGGCAGTGGCGCAGGGTCAGGAAGGCGCGCTCCACCGAGGCGGCGCTGAGGTGGCCCGTCTCGGGATCGCGCTCGCCCAGGCGGGTGGCGCTTTTTTCGGCCAGCACAACGCTGAAGCTATGCAGCAGCGGATCCACCGCCGCAATCAGCAGGTGAATCGAGTTGGTGCCGATGTCGATGGCCGCGACCCGGCGCAGGGTGCTCGCTGGGGCAGGGCTGGAGGGGGAGACGGTCACGCGTCCAGCCAGGTCGATTGCCGCGCCACTTTGCCACCGGGGGTCGGGGCCATCGGGCCGGTCGTCAGGGACGCCGAACGGGGCGCCCAGGCCTAGGGTTCGGCCCAGATTGGGGGGCACCTGGGGTGGCGGCAGCTGGATCGCTCCGGTTCCTGAAGAGCGGCTTAGCCCTGTTGCGCTGGGATAAGCCCAGCGGTCGGCTGATCCTGCTGATCCCAGCTGGCTGGAGCCTCTGGCTCTTGCCCACCAGCCCACCCGATCCAGCCCTGGTGCTGCTGATCGTGCTCGGCGGCCTGGCGGTGAGTGGCGCCGGCTGCGTTGCCAACGACCTCTGGGACCGGCGCATCGATCCGCTGGTGGAGCGCACCCGCCTGCGGCCCCTGGCCAGTGGCGCCATCGGCGTCACCGCGGCGTTGGGCTTGCTGCTGCTCGCTCTGGTGTTGGCCTTGGGGGTGGTGCTGGCCCTGCCTTCCGCCAGCCGGGGCCTGTGCCTGGTTCTGGCCCTTGCGGCGCTCCCTCCGGTGATGCTTTATCCATCGGCCAAGCGCTGGTTCCCCCTGCCCCAGCTGGTGCTCGCCCTTTGTTGGGGCTTTGCCGTGCTGATCCCCTGGGCCGCCGCCCAGGCCAACCTGGCCGGCGGCTGGCCCCTGGCCCTGGCCTGGCTCGCCACCCTCCTGTGGTGTTTCGGCTTTGATACCGCCTATGCCATGGCCGACCAGCCGGACGACCGGGCCCTTGGCATCCGCAGCAGCGCCCTGACCCTGGGGACGGCAGCGCCAGCTGTGATTGGCGTCTGTTACGCCCTCGCCGCCCTGGCCCTGGCCCTGGCGGCCCGGCTGGTCGGGGTGTCGCCCTGGTTCTGGCCGGCCTGGGGCCTGGCGGCGGTTGGCATGGTGCGCGGGGCCTGGCAGTTGCGGTCGCCCCACTTGCCCCGTTCGGCCTACGGCCGCCATTTCAGCCAGCAGGTTTGGCTGGGGGCCTTGCTGCTGCTGGCCCTGGTGCTGGGGCGCTGGCCATGACGGGCGGTTTGCATGGCGCTCCTAGCCCCGTCACCGGAGGTCAACCGGCGCCCCTGCGCCGCGGCGATCGGGTGCGCCTGGTGGCGGCCAGCTCTGCCCTCGACGATCTGGAGCGCCTCCAGAACGGCATCGCGGTGCTGGAGGGTTGGGGCCTGGAGGTGCTGGCCCATCCAGAGCCCCTGCGCCGCTGGGGCTACCTGGCCGGCGCTGACCTTGAGCGGCGGGCCGATCTGGGCGCCGACTCCCCGCAAGAGGCCAGCCCGGCTGGAGCCGAAGCCGGCACCGACCAGGTCTCCCTGCTGGCCTGCATCCGCGGCGGCTGGGGGGCGGCCCGGCTGCTGGAACAGCCCCTGGAGCTGCCGGCGGGCTGGTTGCTGGGCTTCTCCGATGTCACCTCCCTGCTCTGGGCCATGGCGTCCCGGGGCCAGGGCGGCGCCATCCATGGCCCCCTGGTCACCAGCCTGGCCACGGAGCCCGAGTGGAGCCGCGAGCGGCTGCGCGACCTCCTGTTTGGCCATCCCCTCGCCGATCTGCAGGGGGAGGGCTGGAGCGGCGGTAGCGCCACCGGGCCCCTATTGGCCGGCAACCTCACCGTGGCTACCCACCTGCTCGGCACCCGCCACCTGCCCCCGATGCAGGGGGCGATCCTGATCCTGGAGGACGTGGGCGAAGCGCCCTACCGCCTCGATCGCCTGCTCACCCACTGGCGCCTCTGCGGAGCCCTACAGCAGCTCGCCGGCATCGGCTTGGGTCGCTTCACGGGCTGCGACGATCCCGATGGCGAGCCTGGGGACGTCAGCCCCGGCCCGGCCCGGCGGTTCACGGCCGAGCAGGTCCTGCGCGATCGCACCGCCGACCTCGGCATCCCTGTGGTGGCTGGGCTTCCCGTCGGCCATGAGCCGGGCAACGCCGCCCTGCCCCTAGGGGTGCGCGCCCGGCTTGATGGCGAGCGGGGGCTGCTCCAGATCCTCAGTTAGTCCTTAACCCTGGTGCCGGGCGGCCAGCACCGCTTCGGCGATGGTCAGGTCGAAGGGGGTGGTGATCTTGAGATTGGAGGGCGGCGCCTCGATCACCCGCACCGGCCAGCCCAGCCGCTCGAACAAGGAGGCGTCATCCGTCACGCTCCAGCCCTCTTCGCTGGCGCGGCGGTGGGCCTGGCGGAGGCGCTCCACCCCAAACCCCTGGGGGGTCTGGGCCCCCCAGAGTTCGCTGCGATCCGGGGTGCCACGGATCGTGCCGCTGGCATCCACCTGCTTGATCGTGTCGGTGACCCGGGTGGCGGCAATCACGGCCTCCCCGGCCCGCACCGCCGCCCCACAGCGGGCGATCAGCTCTGGAGCCACCAGGCAGCGGGCGCCGTCGTGGATCAACACGTCCTGGGCCCCGGCCGGCAGGGCCTCCAGGCCCCGGCTCACCGACTCCTGGCGGGTGTCGCCTCCCTCAATCCAAACCACCGGCCGGTCCGGCTGGGCGGCGTCCACGAGGGCCCGGATCGCCGCCCCATCCACCGGCTGACCGACCAGACCAATCCAAACAATCTCAGGGCAGGCCAGGGCGGCCTCCAGGGTCCAGGCCAGCACCGGCCGGCCCGCCAGGGGCAGCAACAACTTGTTCCCAGGGGCTCCCATGCGCCGGCCACTGCCGGCGGCGGCAATCAGCAAATGCACAAGCGTTCAGTCTCCAGGGGGCATTAACAGAGGTGATCCATACAATCCAAGGGAGTCTCCATAACGTCCCGGCGACCGCCATGCGCGTGCTGTTCCTGATACCGGGCGGGATCGCGTCCCAACTGCAGGCCTTGCCTGCGGTCGCCACTGTGGCAGCCAGCCTTAAGGCCCAGATCCATGTCGCCTGCGCCCCGGAGGCCGCCGCCAGCTGGAAGCTGTTGCCGGCGGTGGAGAAGGTGCTGCCCTTCAGCTTTGAGGAGGGCTCGAGCCTGGCCGACTGGGCCAACCTGCTGGGCAACGTGCGCGAACCGGATTTCCAGGTGTGTCTGAACCTGGCCTCCGGCCGCCAGGTGGACCTGATGCTCTCGATGAGCCACATCCCCACCCGGGTGGCGACGGGGGGCTTCTCCGCCACCGAGCGGATTGCCCCCGACCCCGGCACCTGGCCCCAGCAGGCCCTGGCTGCCTACCTGCGCCCCCTGGGGATCGGCCTCGATGCCAATGCCTTCCGGCTGGCCTTGCCCAAGGCAGCCCTCGATCAAGCCGGCGCCGCCCTGCCCCCGGGCCAGGGGCCGGCCCTGCTGCTCGCCCCGGCCAGCACGGCCAGTCCCGATGCCTCCGACTGGCCGGCGAGCCAATGGCAGGGGCTGCAGGAGCGGGTGCGCCAGAAGTTGGCGGATCTTCGGGTGGTGCCCCTCCTCTCGGGCAACCACCTGGTTGAGCGGGCCGCCCAGGTGGCTAGTTGCGATGTGGTGCTCAGCAGCGACCCGATCGAGACGGAACTGGCCCTGCTCACGGGCACGCCCCTGGTGGCCCTAGGCCGGAGCTCGGCCAGCCTGCCCCAGCGGTCCGGTGTCCAGGGCCTGGGGGGACCTGACCTGTCCCAACTGGGTCTGGAGCCGGTTCTCCAGGCCCTAGGCCTTGGATGATTCCGCCTGGGCGGCGGCCCCAGCCGCACAAGCGCACCACCACGAGGGGCCGGCGGCAACGGCACCGCCAGGGCCGCCAGCCCAACGGCCCGGGTCTGGCCCAAGCCCGGCGGCCGCGTGGCGGGGCCACGCCGCTGCTGCTGCTAACCGGGGTGGTGAATGCGGGGGCGGTGGGCTATCGCGCCACCGAGGGCTGGGACTGGGGCGATTGCTACTGGATGGTGCTGATCACGCTCAGCACCATGGGCTTCAGCGATCCCGCCACCAGGGTGCTCTCCGGCGGCGGCCGCGTCGTCACCACCCTGCTGCTGGTCGGCGGCCTGGTGGTGGTGCAGCAGACCCTGCAGAAACTGCTGGAATTAACCAACACCGGCTACTTCCAGATCCTTCGCGATCGACGCACCCGGCGACAACTGCGGCGCATGCATAACCACGTGATTCTCTGCGGCTACGGCCGCATCGGCCGCGAAATCGCCGAACAGCTCAGTGCTGAAGAAGTTCCGCTGTTGGTGGTGGAAATGGATACCGACCGGGTGGCCGAGGCCCAGCAGCGGGGCCTGCGGGTGCTGCTGGCCGATGCCACCCTCGATGAAACCCTGCAGGAGGCCGGCATCCACCAGTGCCGCGCCCTGGTGGCGGCCCTGCCCAACAACGCCGCCAACCTCTATGTGATCCTCAGCGCCCGCGGCCTGGCGCCCCATTGCCGCCTGATCGCCCGGGCCGACAGCGAGGAGGCTGATCGCAAGTTGCGCCTGGCCGGCGCCGACCAGGTGGTCAGCCCCTACGTGGCCGGCGGCCGCACCATGGCGGCCACCGCCCTGCGGCCCCTGGCTGTGACGTTTATGGAGTTGCTGGCCGGTTCCGATTGTGAGGTGGATGAATTCCAGCTCAGCCTCGATCCGGAGCAACTGGGGCCCCTGAATGGTCAGAGCCTGGCGGATCTGCAGCTGGGCCGCCGCAGCGGTGCCCTGGTGTTGGCGATCCGCACGCCCCCGTCCGAGGTCGGAGCCCCTGGGGAGCCGGTGGAATCGGAGCTGATTGCCAACCCCGGCGGCAGCGAACGGCTGGCCCCCGGCCAGCTGCTGGTGGTGCTCGGCAGCAAGCCGCAGCTCAATCGCTTCGCGGCACTGCTGGGCCCAAGCTTGGCCAGCGTCGAGGTCATGTCGTCCTGAGCGAGCTGCAGAAGGGCTTCACCCCAGCCGTTGCCCCACGGCATACGATCGCCTGACCCTCTTTCTGGCCGTCCTCGCATGGCAAACAGTGCTCCCCTCGCGGGTCAAACCGCCCTGGTGACCGGGGCCAGCCGTGGCATCGGCCGGGCGATTGCCCTGGAGTTAGCGGCGGCCGGGGCCACCGTGGTGGTGAACTACGCCAGTTCGCCGGAGGCGGCCGAGGCCGTGGTGGCGGAGATCGGAGCCGCCGGAGGCCAGGCCTGGAGTTACCAGGCCAACGTGGCTGATGAGGCCGAGGTGGAAGCGATGGTGAAGACGGTGCTGGAGCGCCAGGGGCGCCTCGATGTGCTCGTGAATAACGCTGGCATCACCCGCGATGGCCTGGTGATGCGCATGAAGACCGGCGATTGGCAAAGCGTGATCGACCTCAATCTCACCGGCGTCTTCCTCTGCACCCGGGCGGTCAGCCGGGCGATGCTCAAGGCCCGCAGCGGCCGCATCATCAACATCACCTCGGTGGTGGGCCTGATGGGCAACGCCGGCCAGGCCAACTACAGCGCCGCTAAGGCGGGCCTGATTGGCCTCACCCGCAGCAACGCGGCCGAATTCGCCAGCCGCGGCGTCACCGTGAATGCGGTGGCGCCCGGCTTCATCGATACCGATATGACCAAGGACCTGGCCCCGGAGCCGATCCTGGCCGCGATTCCTTTGGGTCGCCTGGGCAAACCGGAAGAAGTGGCCGGTGCGGTGCGCTTCCTGGCGGCCGATCCGGCCGCGGCCTACATGACCGGTCAGGTGCTGCAGGTGGACGGCGGCATGGTGATGCGCTGAGGGGCAATCCCGCGCTTGCGTTGATGCGGTGGATCACGCTCGAGTTGATCAAGGGCACCTTGACCAACTGGACGTTCAAGGGGTGGCGGAAGAGGGTGTCTCGCTTGGAGCAGGGATCGGTCCTGTCGTGTTTGTTTCCAAGGGTTGGCCCAGGGCTTCCCGCAGCCGGCGGATCCGTTGCAGCAGTCGCAGGCGGCGGCTGCGGGCGGTGATCGTTAGGAACAGGCGCACCGGCACATAGATCAAGGCCATGGCCAGACCCAGGCCAGCAATCACCAAAAAGGTGATCACATTGGGCCCCGAGGTCGGATCGGTCAGGGTCTCTTCCAGGGTGGCGCGTAAGGTTTCCTCCATGGCGGCACCCTATCGACCCTGGCCTGGGGCTGCCGCCCGATTCGGGTTTCCCCACCCGATCGCGCCTGCACTTGGCAGGGTCGTTGTGGGAGCCTGAAGCGATCGCTTTCCTGCCGCAGCCCTCGATGGCCAAGCTGATTCGCTTCTCCGATGCGTCCCGTGCCGCCCTCGAGCGCGGGGTGGATGCCCTGGCCGATGCGGTCAAGGTCACCCTTGGTCCCAAGGGTCGCAACGTGGTGCTGGAGAAGAAATTCGGCGCCCCCGATGTGGTCAACGATGGCGTCACCATTGCCAAGGAGATCGAGCTCGAAGACCCCTTCGAAAACATCGGCGCCAAGCTGCTGCTGCAGGTGGCCACCAAAACCAAGGACCAGGCCGGTGATGGCACCACCACCGCCACGGTGCTGGCCCAGGCCCTGACCCGCGAAGGCCTGCGCAACGTCACCGCCGGCGCCAATCCGGTGGGCCTGCGCCGCGGCATGGATCGGGCCGTGGCCCAGCTTGTCGAGGCCATCGCTGGCCTGGCCCAACCCGTGGCCGGCGACGCGATCCGCCAGGTCGCCACCGTCAGTTCCGGGGGCGATGAGGAAGTCGGCGCCATGATCGCCAAGGCCATGGACACCGTCACGGTCGATGGTGTGATCACGGTGGAGGAATCCCGCTCCCTGGCCACCGAGCTCGAAATCACCGAAGGCATGGCCTTTGATCGGGGCTACAGCTCCCCCTATTTCGTTACCGACGCCGAACGGCAGGTCTGTGAATACGACAACGCCCTGCTGCTGGTCACCGACCGCAAGATCAGCGCCATTGCTGACCTGGTTCCCGTGCTGGAGACCGTGTCCCGCAGCGGCTCGCCCCTGCTGATTCTGGCCGAGGACGTTGATGGCGAAGCCCTGGCCACCCTGGTGGTCAACAAAAACCGTGGCGTGCTCCAGGTGGCGGCCGTGCGGGCCCCCTCCTTCGGCGAGCGCCGCAAGGCCGCCCTCCAGGACATCGCCATCCTCACCGGCGCCACCTTGATCAGCGAAGACCGGGCCATGGCCCTCGACAAGGTGACCCTCGATGACCTCGGCCGGGTGCGGCGGGTCACAATCACCAAGGACAGCACCACCCTGGTGGCCAACGGCGACCACCAGCAGGCCGTGAGCGAGCGCGTGGCCGCGATCAAGCGCGAACTGGAGGCCACCGAGTCCGACTACGACCGCGAAAAACTGAGCGAGCGCATCGCCAAGCTGGCCGGTGGCGTGGCCGTGATCAAGGTTGGGGCCCCTACGGAAACGGAACTGCGCAACCGCAAGCTGCGCATTGAAGATGCCCTCAATGCCACCCGGGCCGCGGTGGAAGAGGGGATCGTCGCTGGCGGCGGCACCACCCTGGTGCAACTGGCCTCCAGCCTCGATGGCCTCAAGGCCAGCCTCACGGGCGATGAGCGCACCGGTGTGGAGATCGTGCAACGCTCCCTGGCCGCTCCCTTGATGCAGATTGCCCACAACGCCGGCCATGACGGCACGGTGGTGGCCTCGGAGGTGTTGCAGCGCAACCTCGGCTTCAACGCCGCCACGGGCACCTACGAAGATCTGCTCGCCGCCGGCATCATCGATGCTGCCAAGGTCGTGCGCCTTGGCCTCCAGGATGCGGTGTCGATTGCAGCGATGCTGCTCACGACCGAAGCGGTGATCGCCGACAAGCCCGAGCCCGCCGCTCCGCCCGCCCCCGGTGGCGATGGCGGCATGGGAGGAATGGGTGGTATGGGAGGAATGATGGGCGGCATGGGCATGCCCGGGATGATGTAAGTCGAGCCGGATTTTTTGGCTTCGCTTGAAGATGGGGGGGCGGCCGTTCGGTCCGGGCCCCCTTCTTCGTTGAACCCTGTGTTCAGGCCGGGTCCGTTAGCCAGCCAAGGCCTTCACATAGGCGGCCACCTGCAGATCAACGCCGGTGATGGCCGTTCCCACCACCACCGCATCGGCACCGGCCCCCAAGGCAGCCATGGCGCCGGGGGCACTGGCAATCCCCCCTTCGCAGATCAGACTCACGGTCTCCGGCAAGCCGGCTCGCAGGGGGGCCAGCAGCTCCAGGCCGGGGGGGCGCAAGGTTGCGGTTGCTTCGGTGTAGCCGTAGAGGGTGGTGCCCACCCAGGTGCAGCCCAGTTGGGCTGCCCGCAGGCCGTTGGCCACCGAATCCACATCGGCCATCAGGGGGGCGCCGAGGTCGTCACGGCAGCGGCGGATGAGCGCTTCGAGCTCCTGGCCATCGGGCCGGGG
>Ga0310332_10222_pt1 | contig 15470 bp, 28 predicted proteins | sample LakMicSRFLOrngD5_FD_195546 | JGI IMG/M metagenome (GOLD analysis project Ga0310332, IMG submission 195546) | Enriched freshwater cyanobacterial communities from Lake Michigan, Michigan, United States - MI23.SRFL.Orng.D5 (v2) (version 2) | ecosystem: Environmental > Aquatic > Freshwater > Lake...
ATGCAGTACAGTGAGCCACAACATCATAATAAAGTATATAACATATACAGTAAGCATTCACAATTTTTTGATTTGTTAGCAGATAAACGTTTAACTACACCTAGTTTGTTTGCTGCCGCTGCTGTAAAAATTTATGCGGAGATGCCTCAAATTGCTCTTGAACATGCGCGGTCTAAGTCATTAACTGGTTTTGTTCATGGCATGAAACCTTTAGACCGTGCTTTGCACTTTATCCAGCTTGCCTGCACGGGTTCATCACCTGGGTATCTTACAAATTCAGATTTTGACACTGCTGCTATACGCTTAAAAGAAATTTGGGATACCAGAAAGGCTCAGAACAAGCAGTGGTGTACTATTCATGAGTACCGTTTGACTGTCACAGCTGCTTTTGCTTTTATGAAAGGTAAACCCCTCAAAACTATTAAGCCCGCACAGAAAGATCCTTTCCGTATGTTTGTACTTCTGCCTTCAACTAATAAGTACTAATATGAATAGACTATCCGTACAGCTTCGTGACGACCAACATAAATGGTTGCAACAGCATAAACTTCCGGGTAAATCTATTGCGTATTACATACGTGATTTGATTGATGCTCAGATGGAACGTGCTAAACCCGAGGTGTCTCACATTTCCGGTTAACGTGCAAAAACCACCCAACTTGTTTTTGCAGTTACTTTCGGTAGTGGCGTGGTTATTTTGGAGAACACCAGTGGCGAGTAAGTCCCAGCCCAAACCGCCTAGGCGTCCCACGCTGGGCTTTACCACGGGTGCCACGCCCGACGAGGTGCATTCCATCGTGCGGCTGTCCTGGTTCAGGGCTGGCCGCCCCGTGGAAGTGGATGAGTTCCAGATTGAGGAGTGTGAGGACGCGGAGCACATCTTCCACTACGCCGTGGGGCAGGCCCTGCGGCAGGGGGCTGATGTCTGCGTCCTGACCGCCTACACCGCCGAGCAGCTTGGCGTCCCTACGGATCGTTAAGTTCTGTAACTGGCACACTTGCCAGCTTGCTGGTGCTGTGTAACACTACTGTGCAGGAGGCGGAAGCTTCCTGCCTCAATCCTCTACTACATAACATGCTTACCCACACTGAACTGGCCAACGAAAATCTCAGCCCTTGGTACTTTGCTGTTCGTTACGCCTCCTTGGTGTTCCAGCAGCGCATCAATGATCTGGAGCAGCTCGGCCTTAACTGCACCTACGACCATCACAGCCTCAAAAATCTCCAGGAGCTGGAGCAGTTCCTAAAGATGTCCTGGGACACCTACATGGATAGTTTGGAAATTCCCACCACCCAGGAGGCAGTCAAGTGAATCCCGATGTCCTTGAAATCTATGACGTTACCTTTACTCCTGACAGCACTTGCGTCGTGCAAGCTATTGTCGAAGACGCTGCCATTGCCAACCCTCAGACCCAGGATGACCCAGAAGAGTATTGCCCTGCCCTGTGCAGAGGCTCCTTCTACTTTTCTGAAGAGGATGTAATTCCAGCTACCGATGATGGACTCAGACGCCTGTTCGCAGAACGCATCGACAACTGGGAGCTGGTGGACACGTCGGATTGGGATGTCTAACGCCAGGGATCTTCGGAACTCGGACGACTACGACGACTGGGAATACGGCACCGAGCCGATTCCATCCGACACAAGCTGGGTCAGACCTACAACCCTTACCCAGCTTTTTCACAAGATCATTGCCAAGCTCGAACTTGCTGATACTGTGGATAGCCAGAAGCTGGCCAGGCTGGTGATCCAGGAAATCCTCAGCCTTCCAGCTTCAACTCTGTTAGACCTCAAAGCCCAGGATCCAAGTTTCAATGACCCAAACGCCAACTAACGCTCCATTCTTCAGATCGTTCTTGCTTGGCAAGACCTTCTCACTGGAGGACATCAAAGACATCTCTGATGTGGATCTGGAGACCCTAAACATCGAAACACTTACTGCTCTAAATGATGCCCGCCATGAGTATTCCAATCTTGATGATCGTCAATCAAAAGAGGGAGGGCAAATTTTCTACCGTATGAAAGTGGCAAGCTACTTCCAGTCTGCAATCCAGATCGAGAAGAACAGCCCTTAGCTACTTCTCGTTAACGTACCAACCAACTTTTTGACATGATCACTCTTTTTTCTGACCGCGAAGTGCATCAGCTCACGTCTTATGTGACTGAAATTGCAGCTGCCATGGACAACATCACTTTCATTATTGGTGGTGCCCAAACTGTTCACATGGACGAGACAGCAATCGCCCCGTCTGTGCTGGCTCCAGCAGATACCGCTCCAGTGCAGTCTCAACCTAAGACTCGTAAGTCCAAGCGCCATGCCAAGGCCATACTGACCGAAGGTAAGGTTCTTGACATCAAGCGCCGCCTTGCTGCTGGAGAGCGGGCTGCCCTAATTTGCCGGGAGTACAAGGTGCATGTCACTACCATCAATGCCATCAAGTACGGCAAGACCTGGAACCACGTTCAACTCCAGCAAACTGCCGCATGATTCTCTGTGATACAGAGATCCGGGCCCTGTGCGAACAGGGCCTTGTGACTCCCTACGATCCAGCACTTGTGAATCCGGCCAGTCTCGATGTGAGACTCGGTTGCGACTTACTGGTTGAGGTGGCCGAATGGTCCACCATGATTCCTGTTGACATCACCTGGCACACTCAGTCAGAACCTTTTTACTTACAGCCCCACGAATTTGTGTTGGCTTGTACGGAAGAAACGTTCTACCTGCCTACGAATATTGCAGGGCAATTTGCCCTCAAGAGTTCCAGGGCAAGATCAGGCATTGAGCATTTGATGGCTGGTTATTGTGATCCAGGCTGGAGTGGATCCAAGCTAACACTGGAGTTACAGAATGCACGTTCTATGCACCCTGTTGCTATTTGGCCTGGGATGCGGATTGGGCAGATTGTATTCCATCGCATGTCACAAACTCCAGCTCAAGATTATTCAGTTACTGGCCACTACAACAACGATCCAACCGTTACTGCCTCCAAAACATGAACGACATTCAGGCAACACTTGATGAGCGTGGAACACGCTACGGTGATTTCATGGGCCACGCAGAAATTACGTGTGAACTCAAAGGTACCATTGCTCAGTATGCAATCACACGCGGTAAAAAACTGGAGGTAGATCAACAGGAAGCACTGGATATGATCTGCCACAAAATTGGGCGGATCCTAAATGGTGATCCAGACTATGCCGATTCATGGCATGACATTGCTGGTTATGCACAACTTGTTGCTAATCGTCTGAATAGTGAATTGTCCTGATTGCAAGTCTGAAAATCGAAGATTGTTGGAAAGTCGTTTAAGTGTTCGCGGTAAACGGCGTAGGCGTTTTGAGTGTGAAGTGTGTAAACATCGCTGGACAACGTTTAGTGATGAAGGTAAAGGTCGGGCCTACAAAAATCGTTGGGATGCCAACGAAACTAGGAAGTCACTGTGGCGCAAATTAAGTCGTGAGGATGCCATAGAAATTATTACTTCTAAGTTGCCCCAGCGTGTATTGGCTGAAACCTACGGGGTATCACGCCAGTCCATCTCCCTGATCCAGACAGGCTCCATGTACAAGGAGATCTACCAGGAGCTGTATCCGCCGCGCACAGGTCCAATTCCGTACTGCACTGACTGTTCCAACTGGAACAGAGAGCAGTGCGGCTTCGGGTTCCCGGACGCTGGCGGGGACTTTGCAACGGATTGTTGCGTCTTTACGCCCAGAGCCCTTGCAGATGTAGTACAGTAGTCGAGTTCGCCACACCACAGGCCACACCATGATCAATGATTTTGCCCAAGCCTCTGCCTTGATTGCGGAGTTTCAGCGCAAGCTGGAGGTGATCGTCAAGCGTGACGCCAGCCGTCACCTGATGGATGCCCACATGCCAGCCAGCCTTTTGATGCTGCTGGAGGATGAGCTGATGCCTTTACTTGCTGAGGCCATCAATGAAATTGAATACGACCCCACGCCCCAGTACGCAGAAGAGCCTGGTATCACCATGGCTGAGATGCACAGTGGTGCATGGGCTCAACACCAAGCAATGCACTCCTGATCCATGAATTACTTAATGGGCATCGAGCATGTTGCCTCGATGCAGAATGCGACCACGATTGCATTTGACTGTGAAACCACCGGCCTCCAACCCACACCTGGGGGCCTACGGCTGCTGCAGTTTGCAGCACTTGATAGGACACCAGTAATCGTTGATTGCTGGGATCTAGATGACGATGGTTGGAATGTGTTGCTGGAACTGTTCAACCAACAGCGGTTTTGGCTGGCGCACAATGCTGCGTTCGATATTGGCTGGCTCCAGGTGCATGGTATCCACCCGGTTGGTACCATCCGCTGCACCATGCTGGCTAGTCGCATCTTGACCAATGGGATGCCCAACCTCAAACATGGCTTGGCCCACGTGGTCAAGCGTTACTTGAAGCTGGACGTTTCTAAGGAGCAGCAGAAAAGCAACTGGTCCGGTGATCTGACCCAGGAGCAGCTGGAGTATGCCGCCTACGATGCTGATCTTTTGATTCAGTTGGATGGCCCCATCAACCAGCGGATGGCTGAGGGTAATTTGCACAGGGCTTGGGATTTGGAGTGCCGAGCGCTCCAGTCAATGGCCTTGTTAAACCGCACGGGCCTTCCGTTTAATAAGCAACTGCTCGACAAGCTTATTGATGATCTTGACGATGATCACTTTGAGGCTGGGGAAGCTTTCATTGCTAACTTTGATGCTGCCCTACCTGACACCGACAAGTTACCAAGGGATCCAGAGCACAACACTATTCTTTACAAAAAGGAGGATGCTGAACGTCTTGGGACTAAGGAGTTTTTCAACTTAAATAGCCCTGTGCAATTGTTGAAAAAGTTTACGGCTTTGCTAGGTGAGCCACCGATTGATCAGAAGTCTGGTAGGCCAAGTTCCAGCAAGCTGGCGCTTCAGGAGTACATCGGAAACCACCCGGTTATTGCGGAGTACCTGAAGTGGAAGCGGCTTGAAAAGCGGCGCCAGATGGCTGAGACATTGTTTAAAAATATTACAGATGATGGTTTTATCAAGGCCAGTTACATGCAACTTGGGGCTGATACGGGCCGCATGTCTTGCATGAGTCCCAACCTGCAGCAAATACCGAGAGACGTAAGGTTTCGGGCCTGCGTTCAGGCTCCAGAGGGATTCAAACTGGTGGTTGCGGACTACGCGCAGATGGAGCTGAGGCTGGCTGCAGCTGAGGCTAATGATGCGCTGATGATCCAGGCGTTCCAGGACGGGACCGACTTACACACTCTTACTGCGATGCAGATCTATGGCGTTGATGAAGCCGATGTCACCAAGGACCAGCGACAGATTGCTAAGTCGGCAAACTTTGGTTTGCTGTATGGGTCGGGAGCTAAAGGATTGCGGAATTACGCTGCCGCGATGGGAATCCAAATGGATTTGGCTGAGGCTGCAGAGATCCGGGAAAAGTTCCACGCTGCTTACAAGGGGATCAGCAAGTGGCAGCGCGAAAATGCTCGGGCTGCTGATGCGTCTTCGGGCCTGGCACCCATCTACATTCGCCGTTCCGGGATGCGGAGGTTTTTACCTGGCGAGAACAACAAACTCACCACGCGCTGCAACACGCCGATTCAAGGTGCTGGCGCAGCTGTTCTCAAGCGGACCCTCGGCAAGCTGTGGGAGCCGCTCCACGCAGACGGGGAAGACATCGTGCGGCTAGCTGGCGTGGTCCATGACGAGGTGATCCTGCTGGTGCGGGAGGATCATGCTGAGTCATGGGCTGAGCAGTTGGCTGCCATCATGCAGGATGCTGAGGCAGAGTGGCTTGATGCTGTTCCACCCCTGGCTGAAGCCAAGATCGGAGACTCATGGGACCAAGCCAAATGACGTATTACCAGGTATTACTGCGTCCCAAGCAGGGGGCGATTCACGCTTACACGGTCGAAGCTGAGGATGCGTTCCACGCCAGGCAGCTGGCTTTGGCACGTTTTCCACAGGACACCATCGTCAAAATCATGACAGTCTCAAGTCGAGACGCATGAGTCCAGCCCGCACGGGAAGGCAAATTATCCTCGACTGGCTGTACGAGGAGATTCGGCAGGCTAAGACTGCGGATCTCCAACGTATGGCCGGTTTTTTGGCGTGGGCTAGGGATATACGCAAGGGATGTACCAGTAATCGACGCACCAGTCGGAAGGCGCAGCTGGGTGCGTGGCGGAAAAAGGTGGATCAGGACGTCAGGTGGGGAGGCTAGTGTGGTACATTGTGATACTATGTAGCAGAGTAGACTGCAGGTTATGCCGCTTAAGCACGGACAGAAATTTTATTGCCAGCTGTTGTTGGACAGGAATCGTTACGAGCTGGTGGAGCAGCTGGCTGTACGAGAAGGCAAGCGGGTGACAGCATATTTGCGGGATATGGTTTATACCGCACTGGAGAAGGCTGTTCCAGGCTCGGAGTACAGGGCTGCGGAAGCGGCGGATCATGCGGCGTGGGCAGACTCGGTGAAAAGGCGGGTTCAAGGAAGGATGCGTACCAAGCAACCCGAGTCTGGCTCCTGATCTGCTAAACTACTACAGTACACACGATTTTATTGGACCTGTGACCCGGTACATCATTGCTTGTGCTGACAAGTACGTTGCTGCCTGTCAGCCGAACACACGGATTATTAGCCTGACTTATTCCAAGGATGATGCGGGGTCGTGGCTCACCTACGAAAGGGCGGTTGAAGCGGCGCGAGTTGTTGCTGACTGGAATGGTGCTCCTGTTGCTATCCATGCTGTTGAAGAACCCAATTACCCCAAGTCCTGGTACGGCGCCAGCACTGCAGAATAGTGACAAAACTTAACATTCCCAAAAACGAGTACTTTGAGCTGCTGGTTTGGTTGCCGGGTAGGGGGCCATTGCGGGATATTTTTAAGGGTGCCACAGTGCTGGAGGCTATGCAGGTAGCTAAATTGCGTCATACAGGCTGTCGGGTGGATATTCCACCCTTAGTTGTCAGACGCTCCACCCTTGTGCGGTCTGAAAACTATGGCCGTCCCACACCCCAACGCCGTCGTACTCAACGCAATGCCTGAACTACAACCTTGGCAAAAAGTGGTGATCGAAGATGATCGCCAGGAATACTTGGAGTGGTTGTACAAGTTAGACGGGCGAACAAACAAAACTCACCCCAGGTACGGTCTGTATACCGGACTTGCCCAACAGTACAAAGATATATTTACGGTCTACTAGGCAGAGTCGCGGTCTAGACCGTTTTTGTCAGCCAGGTTGCTTGCAGCTTCGCGGATAGCCCAGGCTGACTTACAACGTTCTATGTGATGGAGCGTATTCAATAGAAGCGCTGCTTCGAGGAGGCCGTTCCAGTCCTTCTCGTCGTAGCGCTTTTTCAACATGTCGGCTGTACTGCGTTCACTTAGCTTAGCTTCAAGGCTTTGTTCGATGAGATTCATGCAGGTCTGACGCGAAGGAACCAGCCAGACTCTGGCCCATCAACGAGCCAGCGGGGTAGCCAGTTTTTACGAGAATACGCGACTCCAGCGCCACCTTTGTTGCTGATGTAACCACCTGCGGAAAGGTTGGCCTCCCCATTCGGATCGTTCAATACAAAATGGGTTGGAGTGTATCCGATCACCACGCTCCAGTGGCCCCCACCACTTGGATGGGCAACTGTGCCTCTATGGAGCCAACCAACGGGGGTTGGGTAGCCCATGTTGATTTCGCCCTCAAGATCAGCGGCGGTTCCAGCCATTACAAATGTGGCTTTTAGTCCTAGTTCTTTTAGGGCTGCGACCTGGGCGTGGACATCGGTAGTATCACCGTACTTTTTACGGATGAGGTTGTAACTGTCATCATTGCCAATCTTGCCCCAGTAGCGGGCTACCATCGCACAACTAGAACTGAAACATTCTCGGTAGCCAGTGCCAGATTTGTTGTCCAGTTGGTACTCATAGGCTACTTTCAGCAGATGTTCTTTGCTATCAGGTGGATGGTGTTGATCCATTAGTTGGATGAGAAGGCTGGCATAATTAGGGTCAGTGGCGTAACCATCTTTTTGTAGTTGTTGGGCGGCTTCACCTCGGGTCTGGGCATTGTTGCAGCCTTTCCAAGTTTTGTAATCCTTGTACCAGCGTGTTACCAGATAGCAGACAGCAGTCTGGATGTCGGGAAAATCCAGAAAGCTGTCGCGGATTGTGATCCAGTTACCGTTGACGAATTCCTGCGTGGTGCTGGTTGTTCCATCGCCCTTAAGGCCAAAGAAGTTGTTGCGGCCTGATACGATCTTGCCGCCGGAGGATTCCAGAGTCCATTGGGCTGCTACCAGTTCGGGGAATTTTGCGCCTGCAATACGAGCAGCAGTTACGATGCCGTTCCAGTCGTTGCGGATTTCGATTTGCTTTTTGGACTGACTCCAAGTTTTGAACCAGGCTTGATCGCGGCCCAGGATGTGAGGGTTTGCTTTAGTGATGGCCTCCTCCAGTTCGGAGATAGCAGCCATCTGATAAGGCAAGCTGCGGTAAAACCGGACTAGATCCAGCAGCCTGATTGCGTTCGGATTACTCACGGGACCAGGGTGCGTGGATGGACATGGGGCCACCTAAATCTAGGGAGGCACCAGTTTGTTGTTCGTGATCTGTGGGTTCGTTAACGACAACGGGATTTGGTGTTAATGGCTGAGCCGCAAGCCACTCCTTCTCAGCCAAGGTGATCTTGGCCGGAAGGAGGGCTTCAAACTGCTCTTGTCGTATGGCACGACTGATTGCAGCTTCTCCTATTTCGCTCAGCGCTTTTTTGGGCGCAAAAGTTCGAGGATTTGCAGCACCAGTTGGATGATGCTATTTGCTTTGAGCTTGGGGTTCATGCCGATCAGCTCGGAGACTGCGGCAACGACGATCCAGAAAGCGGCGTTATGGAAGATGTCCATGGGTATAGAGCCAACTTGTGTAAGTCTACAACTGGTATCGGGCTTGTCCAGCGCCAGGATGTTTTTTGGGCTACCGTTTGGACAGCTACGACCTCGCGTGGACTACATCGACGAGGAACTAGGTTTTGTAAGTAAACGCCAGGCTAAGGCTAGGTTTCGAGATCAAATACTGAAGGGGTGGGACTATAAATGCGCATATTGTCGAGAACATCTAGGTAAGTCTGGAACACTTGATCACGTGCGTCCAAAATCCAAAGGCGGAGAAACTTCAACATCTAACTTGGTTGCAGCTTGTTTTAATTGTAATGTTCGGAAAAGTTCCAACGATTGGAAGGAATGGTTTCGGATGCAGCATTTTTGGGAGCCTCATCTAGAGGATGCCCTTAATTTTTGGATTAGTCAGTAGGTTTGCTCCAGCCCATACTTTCTGCGTACATGTAGGCCATGTAGGCATCTTCGCAATACCGGCAAATACCTTTGTGGCACACGCGATAGTATGTGTCGCCTCGTTCGTTTTCAAGTTGTTCCAGGGAAAACCCTTGCCCTAGGTCAAGTGCTTGGACAATAAGACGTTCGGTCATCGGTAACGGGACATCTCTAGTTTGATAATACGCACGTCATGATCCAGCACTTTGTCTTCAACGTCACCAAGCTTTTTTTGGATCAACTGCTGGTTGCTGAGCACGTCATCCAACTTGGTTGGGACGGTGTAGCACAGGTAGAAAATACCAGCACCAGCGCTGCCGACTGAAAGCACAACGATGCCAGCCAAAGCTTCCTGACGAACGCCGCGCCAAAACCCTGGTTGTGGTTCAGGGGTTGACACGGCGGACCTTGAGGTGCCCCTATTTTAGCAATCTGCCGCGCCTGCGTAGTCGGGTTGGGTCTTCAGCCAGTCGTACATGGCGGCCATGCCTTCGCAGTCAGGTGTGGGGGCAAACACCGTGCGATTAGCGACGGGTTGTGCGTCGGATTGGCGGGCATCCTCGCTGGCGTAATGCGCCACCTGGACCAGTGTTTGATCCTTATCGCCGCGCCACATCACGATGCGGGCGTAGGTATCGGCCATGGGGATGCCGATGTCGGTTTCGTTGAGCGTGATTGAAAGTGCCATTAGAAGGTCATCTCGGTGGTGTTAATTTTGCAGACCCACCTAATAGTGGTGGCTGCTGCACCAGTTACGGTGACTGTAATACAACCAAGCGTGGTATTTGCAGTTACGGCAACCACCCATGTTGCAGCGCCAGCATCGAAGTGGGTCATAGTGACAGTTGGTGTGCCAATCATGGCAGTTGTGCCAGCATTAGCACCACGCTTAATGGCACCATCAATCGTCCAGCGGGCGCTATTACCAGCACCAGTTACACCGGCAATAACTTCACCACTAAAGCTGTAGGCGCTGTTATTTGGCAGTGTTACTTGGTTGGTTGCGGCAGCTGCACTTAAGTTGCTTGTTAGAACTGTTGCGGTGGCGTTAGTTGTTTGTGTTGCCAAAAGCAATAGTGCAGTCTGAGTAATGCCTGCGCTGTCAGCTATTGGTACATTTGACGCCGGAAATACCGTATATCCTGCTATTCCTCTAGAGGTTCCCCTGTTGCCGCCACCAATAAAACCGAAATCGGAATTTGCAACTCCATTCTTACCTCCTACGATTGACGAAGCAAAACCAGATGCTGCGTTGTTATCTCCACCAAGGACACTTGCTTGTGCTCCACTGGCGGTGTTGTTAGTGCCACCCCCAACAAACGCATAAGTTGCAGATGCTACGTTAATATACCCTCCACAAACCGTAACGTGAGTGCCGGTTGAAGCAATGTTATTTTGACCGGAGCCTACAAAAGAGTAGTTGCCAGAAGCGCTGTTTGCGGCGCCGCCGCTAATAGTTGAATAGGTGCCACTAGCTACACCAGCGGCGTTAGCGCGAGATTTCTGCCAATCCGTAGCAAATATGCCCCGCTTATTACCACCCGAGGTTAAGCCATTCGGGATATGGGCCAGCGTTGCGCCTTGGCCCTTGGCAACCAAAGCTACATCGATGTTGGTAAAACTGGCATCTGTCGCTGTCAACGCATCTACAGGCACCACTGAGTTCGTGCCTGTTGTACTTTCAGACTCGACAAAGTGGGTCAGGCCGCCGCCGGATCCAGTGCTTGCTGCTGTCAGTCGGCCTTGTCCATCGACCGTGATGTTTGCGTTGGTGTAGCTGCCAGCTGTGACGGCTGTGTTTGCTAGCGATATTGTGCCAGTGGTGGTAATCGGGCCGCCGGTTAAGCCAGTGCCAGTGGAAACACTGGTTACGGTTCCCGAACCACCGGATCCACCACCAATCTCAACAATGCTGGCTGTGCCGTTGTCTTTTTTGGTGTAAAGCTTGCCATCGTATGTGTTGATTGCAAGCTCACCTAGCTGTAAATCCGTAGTGAGCGGAACTTTGCTAGCTGTTGCTGAGCGCTTGAGCTTGACTGTGTTTGCCATTTGGCGACCCGGTAATGCCTATATAGGCGGGAAAGACAGCGGAGCGCCTTAGAAGGTGCCGCCGTCAATGGTTGCGTTGGGACTTAAGTAATCAGTGCCATCAACCGCTGCGGTGAAGGCGCTGGTGCCATTACCTTTTAGCACACCCGTCAAAGTTGTAGCGCCACTGCCTCCGTAGGCGACGGTCAGAGTGCTGCCGTTCCAAGTGCCCGTGGCAATGGTGCCCAGCGTGGTGATGCTGGTCTGACCTACATAGGTAGCAGCAATATCAATTGAATCCGCATTAACCGTGATTCGGCTGGCAGTACCAACTGCATCAATTGTGTTTCCAGTCTTGGTTAAACCAGCGCCAGCAGTAATTTGACCTGCACCGGAAAACTGAGCAAATGCCAGTGCCGTAGAACCAACAACAATTGGATTGTTAGTCGTGAGAACCCAGCCGCTATCAGCGTTGGCTGTACCTTCTTCGACGAAGGTAAACATGCCAGCGTGGACTTCAGCATCAACGTCTGCGTCGGTAGCGCGTGACCATGTGCTGGCAGCCGCTACATAAATGCCGTTGGTGCTACCAGCGCTCTGATCCTTGACCAGAACCCGATCACCAGCAATGACGGACACGCCATCAATGGTTTGAGCGCCGCTAAGGGTAATGTTGGCGGTAGTGGCTGCGCGAACGCTGGCTTTTACATCAAGACCACTACGTGCTGCATCGACGTACGCTTTGGTTGCAGCGTCGGTGTCAGCAGTAGGAGTGGCAAGGTTGGTGATTTTCTGGCTATTCAGACTCACCGAAGCGGTTGGGGCGGCCAGTTGATCCAGTCGGTTTGTCCGAACCTGGGTATCAAAATCACTGATCTTGGCAGCGGTCAGCGTTGGGATGTCCGTGGCACTGAGTGTTGTGCCAGAAGTGACGCGGCCTTTAACGTCAGTGGTGACTTTGGTGTAAGTGCCGGCTGTACCAACTGATGCCAGTGTCAGCGTGATTGAGGTGGTGCCACTACCAGAGGCATCCCCTGAAACTGTAATGCTTTGGTTGCCGGTGATGTAGTTCTGGCCCTTGACGTAAGCAGTGGTGGCCAGCTTGGTGCTGCTATCGCTAGTGAGTTGGGTTAAAGCTGTAGCGGTAGAGCCAGTAAGATCAACCGAACCTGTAAAAGTTTTATTGCCAGTGACCGTCTGAGCTGTGCCCAGTGTGGCCATCGAGCCGGGACCACCGATGGCAAGGATCGAGGTGGCTGATCCTCCTGCACCGCCAGTGCCAACGCCGTAGTAAAGAACTGAATCCTGCTCGTTAAACGCGAGTTCCGCGTTTGCGAGCGAACTTGGCGCACCAGCAGCGCCACCAGCTAAACGGCGTTTAATGCGAACTGTGTTAGCCATCTAGAAGTTGCCTCCGTCAGCAAGTGTAGGGATTGTCCAGATTGAATCCGCTTTGAAATTGGCGGAAACGGCGTCGTAATACACGACACTTTTGTCTACTTTACTTGTTTCGTCAACGATAAGCCCGTCTGGCCCCGCAGGGCCTTGTGGGCCAACTGTTGTTGCGGTGACGGTATTGGTAACAGGAACTGCGACAACGACAGTTCCAGTCTCAGTTGTTACGTCAACAGTGTTGGTAACTGAACTGACAACGACGCTGGTCATGCGGTATAGCCTTCAGAAACGTAGATGATGCCTTCAAGGTAATACTCCTTGAGGCCACTGGGATTTGTGAGCAATACGTCGTAATACGCTTCATCAGGCAGCGTTGCCGCTTGACCGCTAGTCAATGCAATGGCAATGGTGCCAGTGCTGCGGTTGGTGTAGGTGACCGTAAAATCAGCGTATTTGGTGGTGCGCGTCTGGTTCCATGCTTGGGCCGCAGCAGTCCAGCCGGTCAGGTTGATTGCGGTGCCAGTGCTGTCTTTGAACTGGAGCGTGACACTGTAATCCGCCCGGCGTTGCAGGCTGATGTTATATGTGCCGGGTGCTATCGCCATAGCAGCAGTCTAACCTTTACCTTGGCCACGGCGCTTCTTACGACCATGGTTAGGCCGTGAGCGTTTGCCCTGGCCTTGGTTAGTCAATTTCGGTGGACCAGGCTGGTGGCTGATGTGTGCTGCACCAGCCTTTGCGCGGACTGCCATTAGCCTTCGTAAAGAATGTTGATACTGCCCGCATCAAAGGTATCCGTTCCATTAACGGTGGTGATGCGAACGCGGTCTAGGGTTGATGCTGTGGCTTTATTGCCTGAAAATAAATATATCTGCGACGTCGAACTGCTGCCAATTATTCCACTGGCAACCCAAGTGTTAGAGGAAATTGTTGTCAATAAAAGATGACCCGACATTAAAGCAGCAGCAACTTGATTGTTGTATTCCAATACAAAACCTGTTGTTGCAGTAGCCGTTCCAGCGGCCCCCACATACCCACCTGCAACAACACCTGTAGTTGCGTTATATCCGGTTGTTTCAATTCCAGACGATGTTCCAAGCTGAACCTGAAAAGCACTTGTCCCATTCGTACTCACCCCGTTAAACATCACCGTCACCCGCTTTACCCAGCTCGGAATGCCGGTGAAGTCAATGCTGGTGCCGCTGGTGCTGTTCTGCGCGGTGCCGCTGACGATCTTGTCGGTAAACTCCAGCGACCCTGCGGTGGCACCGTTGCGCACGACTTGATAGGCACTGCCGTTACCCGTGGGCAACTTAATGTTGTTATTGCCTGCCACGGCTGGGGCGTCGATCTCGGTGTAACCCGAGGTACTGCCGTTGAGACGCAAAGTCAATGTCCTGCCTCCAGGGTGAGTTTGATGGTGTCAGGATCCTCAGCAATGTCGATGACGTCCTGAATCAAGGCGTATTTCTCGCGGATCGCCTGACGAGCCTCTTCGGCTGCTGTGGCGTCTGCACCTGGGATTTGCTTGGCGATCACGTCGTCGTAGGGCGCAAACTCCTCAGCGCGTTGCTGGCGGCGTTTGTCGTGACCAATGGCCTTGCACTTGTCGAGGTCGTGCTCAATGCAGCAGTCACCCATGACCCAGGCACCACGGAAGGTGCGGTCGCTGGGGATGTCAGCAACGTCTACGATCTCGTAAGCCACACCTTCGGGGACATCCTTAAGAGCCAGCTCAACTGACTCGGTTGGGATGATGACGGATACGCCGCCAGATTCAGATTGGTAGATGATTCGTTTCATGGTGGGTTACCGGAAGATGGCGACGCAAACTCTTGTTTGATCATATGCCGTTAGAGAGGAGGTGGCAAAAACTGAAACACGCACACTTGAAGCTGTGTAGGCACCAGTTTGTCTTGCTATTGATATCGCCATGCCAGCGGGATTAATAGCATCTTCAGCAAAATGAGACAATGCAGAGCAAGCATAATTCGCATCCACCATCGCCGTCGTAAAGTTCACCGTATAGTCGCCCGTTCCGTTATCCGTAATGCTGCTCACGTTGTAGCTAGCGCGGATAGCCACGGTGCCAATGCCGTTGAAGTTCACGAACGCTTTGCACAGGCCCGATTGTTCAGCAGAGCCAAGCTTTGCAGTGGTAACAGCACCATTTAGGATTTTACTTGTAGATACAGCATCTGTTGCCAGGTCTGCATTTGTTATGGAACTATCAGGAAGACCACCAGCCGAGATGCCGCTGATGGTTCCAGTTCCGTTGATTGTAATAGGCATAATAATTAATGATTAAACAATAGTCCAGGAACTGCCTGAAGGAACTGTAACTGTGACACCAGAGTTAATAGCTACAGGGCCTGCTGTCATTGCGTTCTTGCTTGTAGTCAAAGTGTAGTTGGTTGTGACGGTCTGTCCATTTTCGTAAAAGATGTCATCCGAACCACCACCCTTAGCGCCTCCGCCGATGGTGCCCCAAGCAGCGCCGTAACCTTCAAACTGACCAAGCGTGCTGTTGTAGCGGATCATGCCCGCTGCACCTGTTGGTCGTTGACCAGTGGTGCCAGCAGCAACGCGAATAGCGTCAGTTGCTGAAACGTCTAGGGTTACGGCTGGGCTCGTAGTGCCAATCCCTACGTTGCCTCCAGAAGGATTAAGAAGCAACCGTGCACCTGCACCACCGTCTAAAGCTTGAAG
>Ga0310332_10226_pt1 | contig 15400 bp, 11 predicted proteins | sample LakMicSRFLOrngD5_FD_195546 | JGI IMG/M metagenome (GOLD analysis project Ga0310332, IMG submission 195546) | Enriched freshwater cyanobacterial communities from Lake Michigan, Michigan, United States - MI23.SRFL.Orng.D5 (v2) (version 2) | ecosystem: Environmental > Aquatic > Freshwater > Lake...
CGGCTGGGGAATTGATGTTGAGCAGCTGGTCGGTGGGCAGGAGCACGCTCCGATGGGGCACCGCGGCCAACCACCCCTTCAGGCTTCTGTTGCCCGTTTCCAGGGATTGGCAAAGCGTTTGGCGCAGGTGGGCCGATGGGGGGTAGAGGCCAAGCAGGGGCTGGAGTTGGCTGCCATCGCTAGCCAAGGTGATCGTTTGGGGCTCGGCTGCGGCCTCAGTAAGCAGCGTCTGTAGGCCCGTGGGCTCCAGGTTCGGTAGATCCACCGGTGCGACGAACAGATAGTCGTCGGGGTGGGCAGCCATTAAGCGCTCCAGGGCAAGGAGTGGGCCCTCCCGGGGTGCAGGTTCGTCTAGGAGCTGCACACTCCAGCCGTGGCTCATGCCCCAGGCTTCGGCGAGCCGCAGGTGGTCTGGATGGCCGCTGATCAGGGTGATCGGAGCACCCACCGTGGCGAGGATGTCCAGGGTGCGCTCCAGCCAGCGCTGACCTGCGGGGTTTATGAGAAGAGCTTTGTCGCAGCCCATCCGCCTACTTTGGCCGCCGCTCAGCAGACAGCAGCGCAAGGGTCCTGGTAAGCCGTTCTTCGTGATCAATGGTGTTCCGCTTGGCCCTCGGGTTTGGCCTGGATCGATCCAAACTCCCTCAGCCTGGTCTGCCTGCAGTTCCTGTAGCGACGGCTGCCAGCCAAGTCCACAGCCCCTCCGTAGGGTCCCGCCGATCCCTTGATGGCTCCATGGCGCTGCCTCCCCACACCACCACCCTGCTCGACGCTAAGCGCCACAGCGGACTCAGCTTCTCTGACCTTGCCGCCCGGCTGGGCCAGGACGAGGTGTGGGTCGCCAGCTTGCTCTACGGCCAGGCCACGGCCTCGGCTGACCAGGCCCAGGCGCTGCTCGAGGCCCTCCAGATCGCCGAGCCGGAGCGGCCTGCCCTGCTGGCTGCCCTCACCATCTTTCCCGTGAAGGGAGCCCTCGATCCGGTGATCCCCACGGATCCGCTGCTTTACCGCTTTTACGAGATCCTGCAGGTCTACGGCCTGCCGCTCAAGGACGTGATCCAGGAGCAGTTCGGCGATGGGATCATGTCGGCGATCGACTTCAGCCTGACGGTTGCCAAAGAGGAGGACCCGAAGGGCGATCGGGTTGTGGTGACCATGAACGGCAAGTTCCTGCCCTACCGCAAGTGGTGAAGGGGCTCAGATTCCTGGTGCCAGCAGTCCAAATTCAGCCAGGGCCCGGGGCAGGTTGCGGTGCTCGTGGCCCGGATGGCTGAGCTTCACCAGGGCGAAGCGCTGCAATTCGTCCAGTTCCGCCCAGCCGCCGGTGGCGATCTCCAGGCCCAGCTGGGCGCAGGAGGCGGTCAGCTCCTCAGGCACCCGCTCGCCCTGCTGCCACGTTTCCCCGCTGGCTCGGGGGAGTTCCTTTGCTTTGCCCGCGCTGAGGGAGGTGGTGCGTTCCATTAGCTGCTTGCGCAACGCCTCGATGGCTCTGGGGTCGTCGGGCCAGGCCAGCAGGTCGCTGCGCTCGCTGTCGCCCAGCTCGCTCCAGTGCTGCAGCTTCAGTTTCACGCCGGCCAGATCGAGCTTGCGCCGCACGGCCATCGGAATGCAGCGCAGGTCGGCGGTGAAGTCGGCCTCGAAGTGGAAGCAGGTGCTGGCCAGGGGAGAGTTCAGGGGAGGTGACGCCACTGGCACCATTTCAGCTGAAGTAGCAACGGCCACAAGCACCGGGTGCCCTGGCTTGATCCAATGGCGCCATGGCCCATGACCCCGCCTGCCCGGCCGCCCAGGCCCAATGCCCCTACTGCGGAGTGGGCTGTGGCTTGGAGCTGAAGCCGCCCCAAGAGCCAGGGGGCCATTGGATTGCCCGGGGTGATCGCCACCATCCCTCCTCCCTTGGCCAGGTGTGTGTCAAAGGGGCCACGGTGGGCGAAACCCTGGACCACAACCGCCTTACACAGCCCCTCTGGCGTTCAAGCACCGATCAAGCCTTTGAGTCCATTAGTTGGGAGCGGGCCTTCTCAATTTTGGTGGAGCGGATTCAGGCAACGTTGGCCTCAAAGGGTCCCCAGGCGTTGGCGATTTACGGCTCTGGCCAATTCTTGTCTGAGGATTATTACGTTGCTAACAAGTTGCTGAAAGGTGCCCTCGGCAGCAACAATTTTGATGCGAACTCCAGGCTGTGCATGAGTTCGGCGGTATCCGGCTATGCCAGGAGCTTGGGCTCCGATGGTCCGCCCTGCTGCTACGACGATCTGGATTTGGCCGACCTTGTTTTTTTAATCGGAACTAACACCGCGGAATGCCACCCGGTGTTATTTCAGCGCTTGTTGAAGCGCAAGCGCAAACAAGGAGACGCCCTTCGCCTTGTGGTTGTCGACCCGCGGGCCACGGCAACCAGTGATGCGGCCGATCTGCATCTTGCGATTCATCCCGGCACCGACCTCGCCCTTCTCTGTGGTGTGGGTCATTTGCTGTTGAGCCATGGCGGGATTGACCAAGTTTTTGTGGATGCCCATACCGAGGGCTTTGGAGATCTCAGGGCCCTTTGGCGTGATTGGACACCGCAACGGGTCAGTGCCCTGTGTGGGATCACAACGGAGCAGCTGGTTCAACTTGCCGATTGGTGGATGGCCAGTGCCCAGGTGCTGAGCCTCTGGTCCATGGGAGTCAACCAAAGCCGGGAAGGAACGGCCACGGTTTCTGGAATCATCAACCTGCACCTCGCTACCGGTCAGATTGGCCGTGCCGGCGCCGGTCCTTTTTCCCTGACGGGTCAACCCAATGCCATGGGTGGTCGCGAGGTGGGGGGCCTGTCCCAGCTGTTGCCTGGCTATCGCGCGGTGGCCAACCCCGAGCATCGGGCCGCCGTTGAACAGCACTGGGGCTTCCAACCTGGATCGATCAGTGACACCCCTGGCTTGGCCGTGGGTCAGCAGATCGATGCCATGGAACTGGGCGATTTGGATCTCTGGTGGGTGGCTGCCACCAATCCCCTGGTGAGCATGCCGTCGCTGGATCGAGTGCGGGCTGCGGCAGCCCGTTGCCCTCTTGTCGTGTTGACGGAGGCCTATGCGGGCACCGAAACGGAATCGGTGGCCCACTTGCTGTTGCCGGCCGCCCAATGGAGCGAGAAGCAGGGGGTGATGGTGAACTCGGAGCGGCGGGTCACCCTCTGCCAGGCCTTTCGTGAGCCCCCTGGAGAAGCCCGGGCCGATTGGGCCATTTTTGCGGAGCTTGGGCGCAGGCTTGGCTTTGATAAGCAGTTTGCCTATGGATCGTCCGCCGAGGTGTATGCCGAATTCGCCGGCCTCACCGGGAGCAGGGTTTGTGATGTGAGCGGCTTAAGCCATCAGTTGCTTCAAAGCGATGGACCCCAGCAATGGCCGTTCCCAGCAGGTACTGAAGCTGGGGGTGGAGTGGCACGGCTTTATACAGACCATGCGTTCCCAACAGCGACAGGTCGCGCCCAGTTGCTTGCCGAAGCACCGCTTGGTTTGGCAGAGCCACCCTGTGAGCTGTATCCCCTTGTTTTAACCGTGGGGCGCTATCTGGGGCATTGGCACACCATGACCCGCACCGCCCAGGTGAAGCGTTTGGTTAAGCAACATCCAGAGGCCTTGCTTGAGGTCCACCCCTTGGATGCACGCCGGCACGGCCTTCAGGATGGCCAATGGGCTGAAGTGCGCTCGCGCCGGGCCAGCATTCAGGCCAGGGTCTTGGAAACCGAGCGGATTCGTGAGGGCACGGTGTTCCTTCCCATGCATTGGGGAGCAAGCCAGGCCACACCTTGTGAAGCCAACAGACTCATGCACGAAGAGGCTTGCGTGCATTCCAAGCAGCCTGAATTGAAGGCGAGTGCTGTGACCATTTTGCCGGCTTCATTCGAGTAACGGTTTGATTCGATTCAGTTTCGGCCAGGTCCAAGTGCACTGGATCTGTAAAAAAGTAAAGAGCCCCCCAGTTATCCGGGGGGCAATGAGGGGATTGTGTGTGAGGTTAACCGTATTTGATTAGATTTGAATAGTCTTAGAATTTAAAGGTGGTTTGAATCACACCGCCAAGGCCGCTGAAGGCTGATCCCGTGGCAGAGTTAGCGGTTCCATTTGCGATGCCTGAACCATAGAACAGGGTTGGAGTGATGCTGATGTTATCGGTGGCTTGAATCCGATAGAACCATTCAATCAGCCATGGATTGCTTTGATTGGCGCCTGTTGTGTAAGAAGGTTGACCGAAAGCAATACCCGCGGCATTGGTTTTGACAAAAGCATTGTCCCACTGGAAGCCTACCATCCACGACTTGGAAGAACTGGTGACATTGGCTAAAGAGCCAGTCGCCCCGCCATCCACAAAGTTGTAACCATAGCCAGCACTAATAGATGGCATCCAGCCTGTTTTAGTTGGCTGCCAGTAGGCATTAAAGGCAATGCTGTTGCTGTATTGACCATTGGCTAAGGCCAGGCCGGCTACTCCGTTTCCATTTCGAATGTTGGTGCCAAAGGAACCATAGCGATAGCCAAAGGTGGCACCCCAATTGCTGGCTTTGTAGCCAATCTGGGCCATGGCATTTTGAGCCCCATCTGAATTGAATACACCTTTGGCGCTGTCGTTGCCAGACTCGGCAACATAGTTTGCATTAAATACAAAGAAGGGTTTACCTTTGGCAACATTTTGCTTCCACTGGAAGCCAAAGCCTTGGCCAACCGCCTTGTTGTAAACTCCGCTGGTGCCAGTCGTCTCATAGGCATCAAGAATAGAGCTTTTATAGGCTGTGGCAAGCCAAGCTAGCTCAGTATTTCTGACTAGGGCTCCAACAGTGAGCTTGATGTTATTGTTTTTACCAACTGGGAAGGTGTAAAAAAGGCGATCGATTCTGACGGCACTATCAAAGGCAACAGCTTTATCAAGATTGAAGGGCTGTGCTTTGTTCGCAAAGGGATTAGTTGAGAAGTTGCCACTTCGTAAGCGCGTGCGCAGTAAATCTTGGCCGGTGTAGCTGGTGTCGAGACTGAGGCGCAGGTCGTAGTTGAAGGTGGTGTTGCTGGCATCAGCTCTGTTGAATTTGTAGCCAGGAATCCCGCCCAGGATCATGCTGGCTTCACCCTTGAGCTTGGTGGTGGTGGAGAACTGCTGGGCTTGGAGTTTGCCCACCTTGCTCTCGAGGCCGTCTACCCGGCCCTTGAGGGTGGCGAGTTCGGCTTTGAACTCGTTCATCAGTCGCTGCAGATCGTCGGTGACCTCGCTTACGCGGTCGAGGCATGCATTCAGCAGTGCGGCGGCTTCGTAACGGGTCATCGCATTGCCGCCTTTGAAACTACCGTCTGGGTAGCCAGCCACGCAGCCATACTTTTCCACCAAGTTGCTCAGAGCCTGGTAGGCCCAATCGGTGGGCTTGACGTCAGAAAATTGAGAGACGTTGGTCACCTGGTTGCGGGAAGCCCACGCCTTGAAGGTGTCAACGTCTTGCTGCTGCATGTACTCGTTCACGGCATTATTGCCACTCAGTGAAGCGAGTTCCTGGGCTGGCGCCGCCAGTGGGGCAATGAAGCCAGTTGTTGCAATGGCAATAAAAAACTTTTTGGATGCTTTCATCGGTCCTCACACCGTGAATGATTAAATTCGCGGGATCAGAAAAAAGCCCCTAGGACCTAACAGCGCATGCTCATTAGGATTGGATTATGAAAACATTAGGAACAGGTTAACCGCTGTTGTAACTGCTACAAAATGCAGCTTTCCTGCAGCAGTTAATGGGTTAATTAGCTTTCGTCGTGGGCAAAGCGGCGATAGAGGAAGTCGAGGGCATGGTTGCGCAGCTGGCCGTAGCGTTCATCGGCTTGAATCACTTCATAGCTGCGGGGCCGCGCAAAAGGCACCTCCATAATTTCGCCAATGGTTGCGGCAGGGCCGTTAGTCATCATCACAACCCGGTCTGCAAGGAAGAGGGCCTCGTCGATATCGTGGGTAATCATGAGAACAGTTGGTTTGCGTTCTGCCCAAATCGTGAGAAGTTCCTCTTGAAGCTCTTCTTTGGTAATGGCATCGAGGGCCCCAAAGGGCTCATCCAGCACCAAAACCTCCGGTTGGACGGCCAGCGCCCTTGCGATCGCGACCCTCTGTCGCATGCCGCCTGATAGCTGGGGTGGCTTTTTATGGCGAGCTTCGAGTAATCCAACTAATTCGAGATGGTGTTCGACCACCTGGGCCCCTTCCTTAGCCGATAATTCTGGACGGGCAGCCTTGACGGCAAGCGCAACGTTCTGGTTGACCGTTTGCCACGGCAAGAGGGAATAGTTTTGAAACACCACCATTCGATCCGGGCCCGGCGATTCAATGGCGGCCCCTTGCATGGTGACGCTTCCACTTGTGGGATGAAGAAAGCCCGACACCATATTGAGCAGTGTTGATTTGCCGCAACCTGAATGGCCAATCACGCAAACGAATTCACCGCGACTCACCGTTAGGTTGATGTTGCGTAGGGCCTCAAATTCACCCGTGCGGCTCTTAAAGACCTGACCCACTCCTTCAAACTGGAGGAAGGGCCGCTCTTGTTCCGACGACAGTGGGCTGATGGATGGTGGCAGTTGGGTAGTTTCTGGCATTGGCCTGGTTCAGGCAGTGGGAATCAAAACGGGTTGTTGGCTGGATGTTGCAGGCAACTCCGCCCGTTCCATGGGCGGGAGAGATCCCTGAAGCTGTTTTTTCAGGTATGGGATGGGTTCGTCCGCGTTGAAGGGAATGCCATCGGCCAGCGCAAAGGTGGAACGCGGTGCAGGCAAGGCTTGGAAGCCTGCTTCGGCCAGGGCGTGATCGCAGATGTCTGGGCGGTAGGTCAGCGCGAGCAGTTCTTGCCTGTTGGTTGGGAATGGGCACCACCCCCAACGGCTGAACTGGGTGAGGAACCAGGTGCCTTCAGAACGGTTGGGAATGTGGGCCCGATCGACATGGAACTGGTTGAAGCGCAGCAGTTCAGGGCTCGCATCCCCGCGGCCGGTTTTGAACTGCCGTGTCAAGGCAATGGCAGAACGGGTTCCTAGCCATTGGGGTTGGCTTAAAACCCGGGTCATCTCATCGCGCTGGTTGCTGTTATCACAGCGTGCAGCTGCCTGCATGAGGCCACTGCAAATGGCGACCAGGGCCTCGGGATTGGCAGCGGCCCACGCTTCCGATGTGGTGAGCACTTTTTCGGGATGTCCGCTCCAGATGTCGAGGTCGGTGGCCAAAACATATCCTTGCCGATCTTCTACGGCTTCAGCTACCCGATAGCGGCCAGCACAAAACGCATCGATGGCTCCTGTGCGCAAAGCTCCAACCATGGTTAGGGGTGAGAGCATCGTGAAGGCAATGTGCTCTTCAACATTGAGTCCGCCAGCCGTCAACCAGTGACGCAGCAACAGCTCGGCGATGCCGTGATGTTGAGGGATGCCAATGGTGAAGGGCTTGTCCCTGGCTTGAATCCACTCCACCAAGCTCGCCCGATCTTCAATGCCAAGATCCAAAAGATGGCGGGCTAGGCAAAGGGCGTTGCCATTCCGGCTGACGGTCATCGGTGTGATGGCCGCCCAGGGGGTTCGTTTTTGACCGGGCTGGTTACCCAGTCCCAAGTTCAGTTGCAAAGGGGTGGTGGCTGAGGTGATGGCCATGTCCAAGCCACCGTCAACCAAGCGTTCCTCGAGTCGACGCCAGTCGGCGAAGGACTCGGGGACGACTTGCACGACAGCGGGATCGAACAACTGGCTATCGATCGCCATCGCCAGTGGAGCAACATCGAGGCCTGGGAGGTAACCCAATCGCACAACTTTGGCTGTACGGCTTGGAGAGGTGGCCATGGTTGCGGCCACTGCGCTGCGACGTTGCCGTGTCCGCCGTTGTTGCTGCAAAAAACCAATCAGTTCAATCCGCAACTGGTAATAATCTGGATGTTCCATCACCTCGAGCCGTTGCCGGGGCCGTGGCAGGTGCACGTTGAGAATTTGACCAATTTCTGCTTCTGGTCCATTGGTGAGCATCACCACGCGATCGGAGAGGAGCAGCGCTTCGTCGACGTCATGGGTCACCATCACGGTGGTGACACCCGCCTCCTGGCAGATCTGCATCAACTGCTGTTGCAGGTTCCCGCGGGTTAGGGCATCCAGGGCCCCGAAGGGTTCGTCGAGCAATAGCAGGCGGGGCTGGATGGCCAGTGCTCTGGCAATGGCGACCCGTTGCTTCATGCCCCCAGACAATTCACGGGGAAATTTGTCGGCTGCAGCGCTGAGGCCCACTGTTCTCAGTTGCTTGTAAACCAGCTCTGTGCGTTCTTCGCTGGAGAGATGACGCAGTACGTTTGTTACGGCTAAATCAATATTTTGTCGAACGGTTTGCCATGGCAGCAGAGAATAATTCTGAAATACCACCATCCTGTCGGGCCCTGGGGAGGTGACTTGACGACCATCCATCAAGATCCCACCCTTTGTGGCCAAAGTGAGACCAGCTAGTAGATTGAGCAGGGTTGATTTACCGCAACCTGAGTGGCCGATTAGCGATACAAATTCTCCTTCTTTAATCTCAAGGCTAATGTCTTTGAGGGCTATGTATTGACCCCCATCTTTTAGGGCAAAGGATTGGGTGACGTTGTCAATGGTGACCATCGAAGTCATCTCAACGTCCTCCACCACTGATGCGATCTCCAACCATGCCCACCAGGCGATCAAGGATCAGGCCAACAACACCCACATAGAAGATGGCCAGGATGATTTGGCTTGTGCTTGTATCTCCGCCGGCGTTGTAGGCATCCCAGATGAAGAAGCCAATTCCGCCATCGGCCTTCAGCATCTCAGCCGCCACAATGGCAAGCCAGGCTAGGCCTACGGAGATGCGCAAACCAGTAAACACGTAGGGAGCCGTAGCGGGCAGAAGGATGTCACGCAGATAACTGCGTTTGCGCAACCGCAGAACCCGCGCCACATTGGTGTAGTCCTGGGGTATTTCGCGGATGCCCACGGCCGTGTTGATGATAATTGGCCAGATTGCTGTGATAAAGATCACGAAGATGGCAGCTGAATCAGCCTGCTGGAGCAGGAGCAGGGAGATCGGTAGCCAAGCCAGGGGCGGCACGGTGCGCAGGACCTGAATCAGCGGATCAAAGCCCCGCCGTAGAAAGTCATTGAGGCCGATCGCAAGACCCGCTGCAATGCCTACGATTGCCGCCAGGCTATAGCCAACGACGACCCGTTGAAGGGAGATCAGGATCTGCAAGCCCAATCCCTTTGCCGTGCCGCCATCGTCATAGAAGGGCTGGCTGATGTAAGGCGTCCAGGTTTGGGTGATTACTTGGATGGGCCCGGGGAAGCCATCCGGATTGGGAAGGCACAGGAGCTGCCAGAGGGCCAAGGTCAGGCCGATGCAAACCACTGGTGCCTTGATTTGACGAGCTAATGGCGTATTCAGCCAAGGAATTCTTGATCGCCTTTGCTTACGGCTTTTGGCGAGGGCGGTGGTCATAAAAGGAGCTCGGTTTCAAAGGAAGAAAGAAAGGAGACCCCCGTAGGATCTCCTTAGGATCTGCATCAGCGTCGTCCGCCTTTACTTCATTGCCTTGATCTTTTGGCTGTTGAGGTAGGCCTTGGGATTGTTGGGATCAAACTTGATCCCATCGAAGAAGGTTTCTACGCCTCTCGAATCGCTGGTGGGAATATCGGTGTAGCCGTTGGCCTTTGCGGCCGCTCGCCACAGATCCGATCGGTTCACTTTGTCGACGAGCGCCTTTGTGTTGGTGCTTGAGGGCAAATAACCCCAGCGGATATCTTCTGTGATGAACCAGGCATCGTGGCTCTTGTAGGGGAAGGAGGCGTTGCTGGCCCAGAACTTCATCTTGTAGCGGCTGTTTTTAACCACCTTGCCTGTGCCGTAGTCAATGGTGCCCTGGAGACGGGGCAGCAGGTCATCAACGCTGGCCTTGACGTATTTGTCTTGGGCAAGCAGCTTGGCCAACTCAGGAGTGTTGGCTGGGTTGTCGGCCCATTTCTGGGCCTGCTGCACGGCCATCAACAGCCTGAGAGCAGCGTTGGGGTTTTTCTTCACCCAATCAGCCCGCATGGCAAAGGCTTTTTCTGGGTGGTCTCGCCAGAGCTCACCGGTGATGAGAGCCGTGTATCCCAGTTTCTTGTTCACGAGCCGCTCGTTCCATGGCTCACCCACGCAGAAGGTATCCATGGTTCCCGATTGCATGTTTGCAACCATTTGGGGCGGGGGAATCACCACCAGGCTGGCGTCTTTGTTGGGGTTGACTCCGTTGGCGGCCAGCCAATAGCGCATCCATAGATCGTGGGTACCGCCCGGGAACGTCACAGCAGCCTTGAACTTGTCTCCAGTGGCATTCTTCTTGGCCACGGTTTTGACTAGTCCAGGGGCCTTAACGGTGAGCTTATCGCTCAAGAATTCATTGGATACGGAGATGGCTTGCCCATTCAAATTAAGCCTGGCCAGGAGGTTCATTGGCACCGGCTTTTTGCTTTTGCTGATTGCCCCCGTGGTCAGCAGGTAGGCCATCGGACTGAGCAGGTGTGCCCCATCAATCCCTCCACCGGAGCTCCCAAGCTCGAGGTTGTCGCGGGTGACCGCCCAGGAGGTTTGCTTTTTGAGCTCCACCCCGGTCATGCCTTGCTTGGCGAAGAAGCCCTTCTCCTTGGCAACAATCAGCGGAGCGGCATCGGTGAGGGCAATGAAGCCCAGGGTGGCCGTGGTGGTTTCCGGCTTGCCTGGTGCAGCCTGGGCGGCGTTGGTGGTCAGCAGGCTGGCAAGTCCACCCACCTGGAATGCAAGCACCGCTGTTGTGGTGGCTGTGCGAAGCAGAAATTGGCGGCGTGATGAGTGTGTCATTGGTTAAAACTCCGGTTCGGGGCACGAAATAGCCGCCAATCCCTATTGGGTCAGCGGTGCGGAATTTGGGTTGCCTGTTTGATGCCAGCGCAATCACCGGTCACTGAGGGCCTGTTGATTCCCCTCAATGAAATGCGCTGGCGCAAAAGCTCACCAACTCGCTTAGAACACCACACGGCCCGAGCTCGTTCCCGTCGCAGTTGCTACAGATCTGCCATTTGCTGCCGCCGCCGTTCGCCGCTGCGTGCCTGCAGCAGCGCCCGGCTTTGCTCCAGCGCCGCTGGGAGTGAGGCGCAGGCACCGGCCTGCCAGAGGTAGGCGGCCACGTTCCAGGCCAGTGCTTCCGCCAAGGGACCCTCGCCTGCCAAGGCGGCCAGGGCCTGATCCTTCCAGGTTTCAAGGCAGATCCAAGCCACTTCATCTGCCTCGATGCCGTGGTCGCGGGGGTGCATCAAGATCCGCTCGATCTCACCGTTTTGAACCCTGGCCGTAATTCCTGCCCGGGTTGTGGGGAGGTCGGTTGATCCTTCCAACCCTTTAACGGTGAGTACATCGGTTTCGCCAAAGGCGCCGAGGGCTTCCCAGGCCCTTTTTTCTGTGGGGGGGTGCACAAAACCGCTGATCAGCAGATGGTCCCCTTGGTGTGGGGTCCACAGCAACTCCAAGCTGGCCACGGGCGGTCGCTTGCCGATCGCGTCGCGAATAGGGAGAAGGGTTTCTGCCGTTGGAAAGTGATCGGGTTGGTGGGTGAGGGCAAGACCAAATCCGTTGAGCCGCTCTTGGATGGTTTCAAGACTGTGCCCAGACCAGCCAATGCCTATGGACCCAAACAGCTCGACGAGGGTGATTCCATATTTCACGGGCATGGGGCTGCCTCCGTGCAGCACCACGGGCAATCCGGTGGAGGCCAGCACGAGAGCCACAAGGGGAACCAAGGGCGCAGTTCGTGACCTGCCGTCGTAGGGAACGCAGAAACAGAGGGCCTTTCGGCCTTGGGTTTTCAGCTTTGGGCCATGGCGCCGATAGCTATCGAGCATCCCGGTGAGCTCAATCGGGGCGGGCCTGCGAATCCGGTGCGCAATCAGGAAGGCCCCCATTTGGGCATCACTCGCTTCCCCGGTGAGCATGAGGTCCATGGCCTCGCAGGCCTCGTCTCGATCGAGGCCCGTACTCGTGTGTTCACCGCTGCCCACTTTGGCGATCAGTAGGCGAAATCTCTCCTGGGCCCCACTGAGTTGGCTGGCAGTCCGTTGAGCCAGCCCTCCGGCAATTGGTAGTGATTGCGACATTGCGGAGGTTGGCGCTCCGGGACGATCTCTTGATCTTCCCGTACCGCCATCTCAAGCCTTGTGACAATGGAAACCCTTGCCAAGCTCAGCAAGATCGAACAGGCCAAGGCAGAGCTTTGTGGCCTGGATCTAGCCCCTCGCTTGGGTGAGTTGGCGAGCCAGGGCTGGGAGTCGCTGGATGAGACCACCCTCACCATCCGGCTGAAATGGCTGGGTATTTTCTTTCGCCCTGTCACCCCGGGGCGATTCATGCTCCGGCTCCGGTTGCCGAATGGGGTGATCCGCGCCGATCAATTGGAGGTGCTTGCCGATGCGGTCGACCGTTGTGGGGTGGATGGTTCAGCCGACATCACCACGCGCCAAAATCTCCAGCTGCGCGGGTTGCTGCTGGAGGACATGGCCCCTCTGATGCGGGCGATGGAGGCGGTGGGACTCACCAGCCGGCAATCGGGCCATGACAACCCCCGCAACATCACCGGCAATCCCTTTGCCGGTATTGATCCCGAGGAAATCGTGGACACCCGCCCCCTGGTTACGGCGATTCAGGCCGCCCTCCTTGGGCCCGATGGCCCCCGCAACCTGCCGCGCAAGTTCAACGTGGCTGTGGGTGGGGCCCCGGACAGTTTTCTGTTGCACAACGATCTGGCCTTTCTCCCTGGGATTCGGGAGGGTCAGCTGGGCTTCACGGTGCTGGTGGGAGGTTTCTTCTCGGCCCAGCGCAATGAATTGGCAGTGCCCCTGGGCCTATGGGTGGCTCCAGAGCAGCTTCCCGCGTTCACCTTGGCGGTGTTGACCCACTTTGGGCGCCATGGCAATCGGGTGGCGCGCAACAAGAGCCGGCTGATGTATTTGATTGATCAGTTGGGCCTTGAGGCCTATCGGCAGGCGGTGGTTGAGGAACTGGAGGCCCTCGGTGGTGAGGCCTTCCCCCACAACGGCACCCATCTGGTCAACCGTGCTCCCCGTTCTGGCGTCGGTGTCCATGCCCAGGGTCAAGCTGGCTTCCATTGGGTTGGCCTCAGCGTGCCGACGGGCCGCTTGGATGCAGGCGCGATGGAGGAGCTAGCCCGGCTAGCCCGCTCCTACGGCGATGGGGAGTTGCGGCTGACCGAAGCCCAAAACGTGTTGATCGCCAACGTGCCGACCGAGCGGGTTGAGGCGTTGTTGGCTGAGCCATTACTGGCCCGGTTCCGGCCGGATCCGGGGGCCTTGGAAGCGGAGGCCGTGAGCTGTACCGGGAATCGCTACTGCAGCTTTGCCCTGATTCCCACCAAGACCACCGCCCAATCGGTGGTCGCAGAACTCGAAAAGCGCTTGGAGTTTCCCCATGCGGTGCGAACCCATTGGACCGGCTGTCCCAATGCCTGCGGCCAGCCGTACCTGGGAGAGATTGGACTGATGGGGGCCAAGGCCCGCCACGACGGCGAGATGGTTGAGGCCGCCAAGATTTTTCTCGGGGGTTCGATGGGCTGCGATCCCAAGCTGGCTGAGTTGCACGACAAAGGCGTCCCCCTAACCCAATTGGCCGATGTGCTCGAACACCTTTTGGTTGAGCGCTTCGGCGCCCGGAGGAAGGAGGCCCAAGTCTGAATCGGCTCAGAGAGGTCCTTCGTTGGACCCAGTGCTCCTTTGGTCCCATTCCTTTTCGTGCCAAGCCTGCCTGTTTCCAGCTCCCCAGAACCCTGCGGGCAACCCGTTTTGGCTGACGTTGGCAGCAACCAACGCTGGCACCAACTTCAGGGGCTAAGGCGGCAGACCCTGCCAATTGACCCTTGGCTTGGGGCCCTCGAGAGCGGAGCACTGCCCCTGGAAGTGGATCTCGTGGCAGCGCTGGCCACGCGGGTCGATCGCCCAGGGGCTGAGCGGTTGCTGGCGATGGGTGTGGCTGCCGGGGAGAGTTGGTTTTGGCAGAGCCTGGCTCGGGAACTGCTTGGCTTGGCTGCCACCGTCCAGGCGGTTTGGCTGGAGCCTTTGCTGGCTTGCGCTGGGCTGATGTCCCCTGACCAGCACTTGGCCTGGGCCCAGGTTCTGGGCTGCTTCCAGGATCCCCGGGTGGCCGATCAGCTGCGCCGGCTTGGGGATGGGTCTGGGTGGAAGCAACCGAGCTTGTTGCCGTTGCTCGGCCATCAGCGGCAAGCCCAGGATGGAGCCCTCTTGCTCGATCTGGCGCTTCAACCCGTGCCGTTGGCGGTGCGGCAGGCTGCCTTGGAGGGGCTTGCCGTGGGTTTGGCGGCATGGCCCGTCGCTCCCCTGCGGGCCGGTCTTGTGGTCTTGGCCCAAGATCTCCATGGCGCCCTGGCAGCCAAAGCAGTGGATCTTTTGGCACGCTTGCCCCAAGGTCAGTCCGCGTTGCGGCGGTTGGGCCGACTTGCTCTCGACACCGACGTGGCCCAACGCTTAAGACGCCGGCTTTCTCCTTCTCCCCTGGTGCTCGTGGTGCATGGGCGCCGCGGCGGGGTGATTCCTGATGAGGTGAGGGCTCTTGCAAGTGCCGTTGAGCAGCGCAGGGGAGCGCCTGTGCTGCTTCAGGCCCTTACGGCGGAGCCACCCCAGGCCGGCGCAGGTTTTTTGAATGCCGCCCAACGGGCTCAGATGGTCACCTTGGTGCCCTTGTTGCTTTTGCCTGGGGGCCATGTGCGGGTCGATTTGAATGCCATCTCTGGGGATTGGCGTCGACGCTTGGCGTCACAGCAGGGTGTGGCTCTGCAGCGTCGTTCCTTTTTGGGGGCCTGGCCGGCTTGGCAGCAGGTGTTGGCGGCCCAACTGCGCCAAGTCGCTGGCGGCAAGCCCTGTTGCTGGTTGCACCATCCCTTAGACGGCGAGCTGGCCCATCGTTATTTGGCCCTCTTGAGCCAAGTGCTTGGTTGCCCGGGGGTGTCCGCTCCATACAGTGCAGCGATGGATCAGCTAGGCCCTGTTGCCGCTAATTCGACTGTGGTGCAGCCGCTCACCTTGGCGGCGAACCGCCTCACAGAATCGCTTGAGGCCAGCGTGATGGGCGAGCCAGAAAACGGGTGCGATGGGCGGGTTCAGTTGCTGCCACCCCTGCTTCACCAGCTTGAGGTTCGCGAGTTCCTCCTCGCCAGTCTGGAGGCCCTGCCATGACGGGCGGTGAAGCGGTGTTGGACCACCCATTGGGCACGGAGAACCCTTCGGGCAAGGTGTATTTGGTGGGGGCGGGCCCCGGCGACCCCGAGCTGCTCACCCTGAAGGCCCATCGGCTGCTGCAGCAGTGCGATGCCCTCGTCTACGAC